>OCHE01001153.1_pt1 | contig 23122 bp, 20 predicted proteins | sample 1538681 | NCBI WGS metagenome assembly OCHE01 (sample SAMN04571717, study PRJEB22368) | human gut metagenome | biome: human gut; material: stool | host: Homo sapiens | place: Luxembourg | collected 2012-08-17
AGACCTGCCGCCGCGTGTCCGAGCCCTACAAAAAGGCCAACCGCAAGTTCCACCCGGACGACAGCGTTATCGACGTGGAGGGTGTCAAGATCGGCGGCGGCAACTTTGCGGTCATCGCCGGGCCGTGCAGCATTGAAAGCGAGGAGCAGATCACCTACTGCGCCCAGCGGGTAAAGGCGGCAGGCGCTTCCCTGCTGCGCGGCGGTGCGTTCAAGCCCCGCACCTCCCCCTACTCCTTTCAGGGTATGCGCAGCGAGGGTCTGGATCTGCTCAAGCTGGCGCGCCGCGCCACCGGTTCGCCCATCGTGACCGAGATCATGAACACCGAGCACCTGCCCCTGTTTGAAAATGTGGACCTCATTCAGGTGGGTGCCCGCAATATGCAGAATTTTGAGCTGCTCAAAGCCGTTGGACGCCAGAAAAAGCCGGTGCTGCTCAAGCGCGGCCTTGCCAACACGCTGGAAGAGTTCGTGATGAGCGCCGAGTACATCATGGCCGAGGGTAACGAGAACGTCATCCTGTGCGAGCGCGGCATCCGCACCTTCGAGACCAGTATGCGCAACACGCTGGATCTTGCCGGTGTTGTTATGCTGCACAAGATGACCCATCTGCCGGTGGTGGTGGATCCCAGCCACGCCTGCGGTCACGCATGGATGGTGCCGGAGTTGGCGAAAGCTGCGGTCGCCGCCGGTGCCGACGGCCTGATGATCGAGGTGCACAACAACCCCGCCAAGGCCAAGTGCGACGGCGCTCAGAGCCTGACCCCCGACCAGTTCGATGAGCTGATGCAGTTCATCGGCAAAGAGGTGGAGTTCTTCGGCAAAAAAATGAACTGAGCCCGCTCCGTCCGCTCCCCCGCAAGGGGGAGTTTTTTTATATGCCCCGGCGGGTTTTCATTTTCTTTTCACGGGTTTTATGGTATACTATAGTGTATTTTGAAAAAACACTGCCGAAAGAGGTTTTAAAGATGAAAGCACACATTGCACGCAACCAGAACGCCGGGGTGCCGCTGGCGCTGGGCTGGAACCTTTCCCCCGCCGACCGGGGCAAGCTGGAGGGCATGGCACCCGCCTTTGGCATGAAGCTGCTGCCCGTTGCCCCCGCCGATGCCGGCAAGACCGTTGCCCAGCTGCTGGGCGAGGTAGAGGTAAAAGCCCCCAGAACGCTGGTGCTGGAGCCGGGCGCCTATCCCCCGGCGCTGGTGCTGGCAAACTTCCGTGATAAGGACGTGGACACCCTGCTGGACCTGATGCGGCAGGCACAGGTGACCATCCCGCTCAAGGCGGTGGTCACCCCCGCAAACCGCAACTGGATGTTTGCAGACCTGCTGGCGCATTTGCAGGAGGAGCACACCGCCTTTAGCGCTGCAAAGGAGAGCCAGACCGTATGAAGAGCCGCATCACCCGCATAACCGCTGCACTGCTGGCGGCGGTGCTGAGCCTTAGCCTTCTGGCTGGCTGCAAGCCCAAAAAGGAGCTGACCCGGTACACCACCATCTTTTATGACGTATTCGACACGGTGACGCAGGTCATCGCCTACTGCGAGAGCGAGGAAGAGTTCAACACCCAGATGCAGGCGCTGCATCAGGATCTTGTCGCCTACAATCAGCTCTACGATATCTACAACGACTATGCCGGCGTTGTGAACGTTAAGACCATCAACGAAAACGCCGGCAAAGCCCCGGTACAGGTGGATGACCGCATCCTCTCCATGCTGGAGCTGGCGCGGCAGATGTACGACCTGACCGGCGGCAAGATCAACATTGCCATGGGCAGTGTGCTGGGCATCTGGCACGACCACCGCGAAGCCGCTGAAAAGGACGCTTCCGATGCCGACAACACCCTGCCCACGCAGGAGGAGTTGGAAGCCGCTGCCCAGCACTGCGATATCAACGATCTTGTCATCGATGAGGACGCCAAAACGGTCTATCTGTCCGACCCGGAGATGTCGCTGGACGTGGGCAGTGTGGGCAAGGGCTACGCGGTGGAGATGGTCTGCCGCGCCGCCGAAGCCCGCGGCCTGACCAGTGCACTGGTGAGCGTAGGCGGCAACCTGCGCGCCATCGGCACAAAGCCGGACGGCAGCCAGTGGACGGGCGGCGTGGAGAACCCGTGGAACGCTTCGGAGGTGTATACCAACACCAACTCCATCTTCGGCTCGCCCATCAACATGAGCGACCTTGCGCTGGTGACCAGCGGCGACTACCAGCGCTACTTTGTGGTGGACGGCAAGCGCTACCACCACATCATCGACCCGGACACCCTTTGGCCCGCTGCCTACTACAACGGCGTCACCGTGCTGTGCCCGGACTCCGGCATGGCAGACTGCCTGACCACTGCCCTGTTCTGTATGCCGCTGGAAGAGGGGCAGAAGCTGGTGGAGTCGCTGGACGACGTAGAAGCCATGTGGTGCACGCCCGATAAGCAGGCCACCACCTCCAGCGGCTGGGACAGCCACCTGAAAAAGTAAGTTCTGCCGTTTTGCAGGCGAACTATTTTTAATTTCGGAATAGCGGAGCGTCTGCGGACGCTCCGCTATTCCCTTTTCACGGAAATTTTTCTTATGCAAAAAGGCTGCCGCACAAAATGTGCAGCAGCCTTTTGTTTGTTTATCCGGTTATCCCGTCTGGCATCACTCCACGATGATGCTCTTGCCGGTCATCTCGGCGGGAACGGACAGGCCGATATAGGGCAGCATGGTGGGTGCGATATCGGCAAGGCAACCGCCCTCGCGCAGCTTCACGTCACCGCAGCCAACTGCCACAAAGGGCACAACGTTGGTAGTGTGGGCGGTGAAGGGGGTGCCATCCGGGTTCATCATCTTTTCGGCGTTGCCGTGGTCGGCGGTGATGAAAGCGCAGCCGCCGGCGTTCAGCACAGCGGTGACCACCTGATCCACGCAGGTATCCACAGCCTCAACGGCCTTGACAGCAGCATCGAACACGCCGGTGTGGCCGACCATATCGCAGTTTGCAAAGTTCAGGATGACCACATCGTACTTGCCGCTCTCGATGCGCTTGACGCACTCGGCAGCAACTTCGGGGGCGCTCATCTCGGGCTTCAGGTCGTAGGTGGCAACCTTGGGGCTGGGGATGACGCAGCGGTCCTCGCCCTCGTAGGGAGCCTCCACGCCGCCGTTGAAGAAGAAGGTGACGTGAGCGTACTTCTCAGTCTCGGCAATGCGCAGCTGGGTCTTGCCGTGGGCAGACAGATACTCGCCCAGAACGTTCTTCAGCTCCACCGGGGGATAAGCAACCTCGCAGTTGGGCATGGTGGCATCGTACTCGGCCATGCAGACGTAGTTCACCTGCTTGCGGCCGCCGCGGCGCTCAAAGCCGGTAAAAGCATCGTCACAGAAGATGCGGGTCATCTGGCGGGCACGGTCGGGGCGGAAGTTCATGAAGATGACGGTATCGCCATCCTGCACGCGGCCACCCTCGCAGGTGACGCAGGGCAGCACAAACTCATCGGTCTTGTCTGCGGCATAGGAAGCCTCGATGGCCTCGGCAGCGTTGGCAGCGTGCTCACCCTCGCCGTAGACGAAAGCAGCGTAGGCCTTCTCCTCGCGGTCCCAGTTGTTATCGCGGTCCATGGCGTAGTAACGGCCGGAAACGCTGGCGATCTTGCCCACGCCCAGCTCGTCCAGCTTAGCCTGCAGGTCAGCCAGGAAGCCCTTGCCGGAGTGGGGGTCGGTGTCGCGGCCGTCGGTGATGCAGTGCAGGTAAATTTCCTTAGCGCCCAGATGCTTTGCCATTTCCAGCACGCCAAACCAGTGGTCGGCATGGCTGTGCACGCCGCCGGTGCCCACCAGACCCATCAGGTGGATGGCCTTACCGGCCTCGATGGCAGCCTTCATGTTCTTGACCAGCACAGGGTTTTTGAGCATCTCGCCGTCGCGGATGGACTTGGTGATGAGGGTCAGCTGCTGGTACACGATGCGGCCTGCGCCCATGTTGGTGTGGCCGACCTCGGAGTTGCCCATCTGGCCATCGGGCAGACCGACAGCCATGCCGGAAGCATCAATGGTGGTCATGGGGTACTTTTCCATCAGAGCATCCAGATGAGGGGTCTTGGCAGCCACAACGGCGTTGCCGAAGGTCTCGTTCGGCACCCAGCCGAAGCCATCCATGATGCACAGAAGAACAGGTTTCTTTGCCATAAAATTGAATCTCCTTTGAATTTATCACGCGTTGCGGGCAAGGCTAAGCGCCCTGCCTGCAGGTACAGCCTGCGGGTGCATAACACCCGAGCAGCTGCTGTAAAACAGATCAGCGCCCGGCTCAGCGCTGAAAAAACGGCGCAGCCGGGCGCTGAAACAGCTAATTAAGAAAAGGCAGTTGCTCAGCCCTTGGTGGCTGCATTGACGATGACTGCAAAGTCGGGAGCCTTCAGGGATGCGCCGCCGATCAGGCCGCCGTCCACGTCCTTCTTGCTCAGCAGCTCCTCGCAGTTCTTGGCGTTCATGCTGCCGCCGTACTGCACGGTGGTAGCCTCGGCCACAGCCTCGCCGTACAGCTCGCCCACCACCTTGCGGATCTGAGCGCAGACTTCCTCTGCCTGATCAGCGGTAGCGGTCTTGCCGGTGCCGATGGCCCAGACAGGCTCGTAGGCGATGACAACGTTTGCCATCTGCTCGGCGGTCACGTCACGCAGGGCGATCTTGGTCTGCATACGGACCAGCTCCTCGGTAACGCCCTCCTCGCGCTGCTGCAGGCTCTCGCCCACGCACAGGATAACCTTCAGACCGGCGTTCAGGGCAGCCAGCGTGCGCTTGTTGACGGTCTGGTCGGTCTCTGCAAAGTACTGACGGCGCTCAGAGTGGCCAACGATGACATACTCCACGCCCAGATCCACCAGCATATCAGCGCTGATCTCGCCGGTGAAAGCACCGGACTTCTCAAAGTGGACGTTCTCGGCACCGACATGGATGTTAGTGCCCTTGGTCTTAGCCACAGCGGTGACCAGATCGGTAAACGGGGTGCAGATGACCACCTCGCAGGCGGCGTCCTTCACGGCGGGGATCAGCTCGTCCACCAGAACAGCAGCCTCGGAGGCGGTCTTGTTCATCTTCCAGTTACCAGCGATAATAGCCTTGCGCTTTGCCTTATCCATTGTTATTTTCTCCTTACCTTCGTAAATATTTACAATTTGCCTGCACAAAAAGAAAAGATGCGGCGGCGTAAATGCCGCCGCACCCATTGTGATGCCGGAAAAATTATGCGTTCTGGATGACTGCGATGCCGGGCAGCTCCTTGCCCTCCAGATACTCCAGAGAAGCGCCGCCGCCGGTGGAGATGTGGGTCATCTTGTCGCCCAGACCCATCTGCTGCACAGCTGCTGCGCTGTCGCCGCCGCCGATGACGGTGGTAGCATCGCTCTCAGCCATAGCCTTGGCAACAGCCAGAGTACCAGCTGCCAGAGTGGGGTTCTCGAACACGCCCATGGGGCCGTTCCAGACAACAGTCTTGGAAGCCTTGACAGCGTCAGCAAACAGCTTCATGGTCTCGGGACCGATGTCGCAGCCCTCCATGTCAGCGGGGATCGCAGTGACAGGCACCACGGTCACGTCCACAGGAGCGTCGATGGGATCGGGGAAGTCCTTGATGCAGGCTGCATCCACGGGCAGCAGCAGCTTGACGCCCTTCTCCTGTGCCTTAGCCATCATTTCCTTGCAGTAGTCCAGCTTGGTGTCGTCGCACAGGCTCTTGCCCACTTCGTAGCCCTGAGCCTTGACGAAGGTGTAAGCCATGCCGCCGCCGATGATCAGGGTATCGACCTTCTCCAGTAGGTTGGAGATGACGTTCAGCTTATCAGCGACCTTAGCGCCGCCCAGAATAGCGGTGAAGGGACGGACGGGGTCGTTGACGGCGTTGCCCAGATACTTGATCTCCTTCTCCATCAGGTAGCCGACAGCGGTATCCTTGATGTAGTCGGTGACACCTGCAGTGGAGCAGTGTGCACGGTGGCAGCTGCCGAAGGCATCGTCCACATAAGCGTCAGCCAGAGAAGCCAGCTCCTCGCTGAACTCAGGCATATTCTTGGTCTCTTCCTTGCGGAAACGGGTGTTCTGCAGCAGAACGACATCGCCGTTGTTCATAGCAGCCACAGCAGCCTTTGCGTTCTCGCCCACAACGTTGTCGTCGTCGGCAAACACAACGGTCTTGCCCAGCTTTGCGCTCAGAGCCACAGCAACGGGAGCCAGGCTGAACTTAGCCTCGGGGCCGTTCTTGGGCTTGCCCAGGTGGCTGCACAGGATGACCTTAGCGCCATCGTTGACCAGCTTCTGGATGGTGGGCAGAGCTGCATTGATGCGGTTCTCGTTGGTGATGACACCGTCCTTCATCGGGACGTTGAAATCGCAGCGGACAAGCACCTTCTTGCCGCAGTAGTTCTGATCGTCGATCGTCTTCTTACCTAAACCCATGGTAAAAACTCCTCTCAAGTTATAATTCTGAACCAGAGTCTCGCTCACAATCGGGGCGTTGCCCCGTACAGTTACTATTATAAACAAAAACTGTGTGTATTGCAAGGATAAGAGATAGATAATTGTTTAACAAACATTTACCGTTGTTGCACGGAAATGTGTCTATTTTGCCCGAAGTGCGGTTTTTTCTGCCCGCAGACGCCGGAAATGCCGTTTTCCGTTCCGTTCTCTTCCGTGAAAAAAGCTTCCGAAAAGTCCGCAGACTTTTCGGAAGCTCAAATAAAAAAATAAAATTCCTTGAATTATGCCCAGAGTGCAACGACGACGACCGCCGCCAGTGGCGGAAACAGGGAGGAGTTGTTGGGGCAGCGGCCAGCAAGACGCGCGTGCCGCTCAAGGCACGATGCGGATGCTGGGAGCCGTAACCCGGCAAGCGGAGGGCATTTCAAATCGTCCCGCATCAAACAAGGCCGCCGTACAAAATACTGTGCAACGGCCTGTCTACTTATGCGTTATGCAAAATATTCCTGTGCGCGGCGGGCGGCATTGTTGATGCAGTCCCGCAGCTGGTCCAGCGTATCAAACTTTTTGCTGGGGCTCAGGTAGGCGTGGAACTCCACCACCGGGTCGGTGCCGTACAAGTCGCCGGAAAAGCCCGGGATAAAGGTCTCGCAGGTCACCTTGGTGGCATCATCGTTCACGGTAGGGCGGCTGCCCAGACCAGTGGCCGAGGGATACCACACCTCGTTGATGCAGGTGCGGGTGATATAAATGCCGCTGCGGGGCATCTGGAAGCCCTGCGGGTACAGCTGGTTGATGGTGGGCACCCCAAGGGTGTGTCCCAGCCCTGCCCCGTGCTGCACCGCAAAGCGGATGGCATAGGGCATCCCCAGCATGGCGTTGGCGGCGGGGATATCCCCGCCCTCCAGCGCGGTGCGGATGCGGGTGGAGGACACCGGCTTTTCCTCAAACTGTGCCATGGGCACCACCACCACCTCTACCCCAAGGGGGGCACAGAGGGTGCGCAGCAGCTCCGGCGTACCGGCAGCTTTTGCGCCAAAGGTGAAGTTTTCGCCGCAGAACAGCGCCCGGGCGTGGCAGTTTTCCACAATGCCGCGCACGAACTCCTCCGGGCTCAGCGCTTTGATCGCTTCAAAGTCCGGGGTGAGGTAATACTCCACCCCAAGGCTGTGGATCAAGGCGTGCTTATCCTCGGTAGAAAGCAGGCGCTTGCCCTTCATTTTATTTTCCACCGGCAGGCGGAAGGTGAACACCGCCGGGGCTGCGTCATGGGTCTTTGCCCACTGCACCGCCCCTTCGATCACCGCCCGGTGGCCGATATGGATGCCGTCAAAGTAGCCCATAGCCACGGCGGTGCCTTTTTCGGGCTGCGTCAGCGGCAGCGGGGCAAACTGAGAAATGATCTGCATGGGTCTTGTTTCCTTTATTGCTCAATTACGTTCCACGAACAGTTTTTCCACCCGGAGCACCCCGCCGGTAATGTTGGCAAGGCCAAGGAACTGCCCGGCGGCGCTGCGCACCCGGTAGCGTCCGTCTGCTGCGGGGTAGCGGCTGGTGGGGCAGCCGTTGTACAGATGCTGCTCCACCCATGGCTCCACCACCAGCAGCGGCAGCGGGGTGAACACGCTTTCCACCGGCAGCATCAGTGCTTCCAGCGCAGCGCTCCCCTGCTCCTTTGCGGCAAGGATTTCCTCCAGCGTGTGGGCATCTGCTTCGGTGTACAGACCGGCAGCGGTGCGGCGCAGAGCGCTCATGGTGCCCTTCTGCCCCATGGCGGCGGCGATATCCTCCAGCAGTGTGCGGATGTAGGTGCCCTTGGAGCAGCGCACCGTCAGCACATACTCGTTTTCTGCCGGACTGCCGCCGTACTCGATGCCGTAGATCTCAATGGGGCGCGCCTTGCGCTCCACGGTCACGCCCTCGCGCGCCAGCTTATACAGCGGCTGTCCGTTGATCTTGACCGCCGAGTACATGGGCGGCACCTGCATCTGCGGGCCGATAAACTGCGGCAGCACAGCCAGCAGTTCCTTTTCTCCGGCGGTGACGGGTGCAGTCTCCAGCACCGTGCCGGTGCTGTCGCCGGTATCGGTGCGTGCACCCAAGCGCAGGGTGGCGCGGTAAGTCTTGTCGTGGTTCAGCTGCAGGTCCACCGCCTTGCTGGCACCGCCGCAAAACACCGGCAGTACGCCGGTGGCCATGGGGTCCAGCGTACCGCTGTGCCCCAGCTTGCGGGTGCCCAGCACGCCGCGCAGCTTTGCCACCACGTCAAAGCTGGTCCAGTCCATGGGCTTGTCTACGATCAGGATGCCCTGCATCATGCTTCCTCCTGCGGTGCGTCCAGCTCGGCTTCCACCTCTGCAAGGATCGCATTCTTGGCGTTTTCAAGGTCGCCCAGCAGCTCACAGCCCGCTGCGCGGGTGTGGCCGCCGCCGCCCAGCCTCCGGGCAATGGCACAGGCGTCCACGCCCTTTGCGGTGCGCACGCTGATGCGGTAGCTGCCGCCGGGCTGCTGGCGCAGGGTCAGACCGACCTTGACTCCCTCGATGCTGATGGGCAGGCCGGTCAACTCTTCCAGATCTGCGGGGTCTACCCCGCTCTGCCGGATCTCGTCCCTTGTCAGGTAGATCAGGGCGCAGCGGCCGTCCAGATAGTATTCCAGATGGTTGCGGGCGATGCGCTCGGCCTCCATGCGGGCACGGGGCTTTGTGTCGAAGAGCAGGGTGTTCAGCTCCTCTACATGGCAGCCGGCTTCAATAAGCTTTGCAGCAACCGTGTGGGTGTTGGCTGTGGTGGAGGAGAACTTGAAGCAGCCGGTGTCGGTGGCAATGCCGGTGTACAGACAGTCCGCAATGTGGGGGGTGATGGGCACGCCCATCTCCACGATGACCTGATACAGCAGCTCTGCTGCCGCAGCGGCACCGGCATCCAGAAGGGTGAAATCGGCATAGCCGTTGTTGCCTGCGTGGTGGTCGATGCACAGGTCCACATGGCGTGCAAACTGCGGCACACCGTTATTTTCGCCAAACAGCTGCAAGCCTGCCACGTCCACCGCGATCACGGTGCGGGGCTCGAACTCACCCTTGAACAGCCGTGGGTTCGTAAAGGCGTAGCGGGACGGCACGGTATCGGAGCAGAGCACTGCCGTTGTTTTTTCCAGCGCTTTGAGCGCGTAGTACAGGGCGCTGCTGCAGCCGATGGTGTCACCGTCCGGGTTTTTGTGGCACAGAATCAAAATGTTGTCCGCAGCCAGCAGGCGCTGCGCCATCTGCTGCACATTCAGTTGTTCTGTCATCCAATGATCCATCCTTTCCGCAAAGGCAGTCAGTCCTCGGTCTGTTCGGTATCGGCAGGCTGTGCTTCTTCCTCGCCGTTCACGTTCAGGCTGCGCAGCAGCTCGTTGATGTGGGCGGCGTAGGCAGCACCGTCATCCTCCACAAAGATGAAGCGGGGTGCCTTGCGGATGTGCATTTTTTTGCTGACCTCGGTGCGCACATGGCCTGCGGCACGGTTCAGCGCTTCGATTGCGGGCTTGGGGCCGTCCGCACGGCCCATCACGCTTACATACACCTTTGCCACATCCAGATCCGGCGTCACGTCCAAACGGGTGACGGTCAGCAGACCGCCCTCCAGCCGCGGGTCCTTCAGCCGGCCGATGATGGCAATGACCTCGCGCTTCATATCCTGCGCAAGACGACCCATATTTTTCTGAGACATAGTTTTCTCCAAATTCTGTCGGCAGCTTCCCAAAGCCCTTCCCCGCCCGGGGAAAGGCGGCATCTGTCTGCCAGAACGACGGATGAGGGCGCACGCTCCACACCTGCGAAAGATACGCCCTCATCAGTCTCACTTCGTTCGACAGCTTCCCCCGGACGGGGGAAGCCTTTTCTGCCGGGAAGCTGTTATATATTCGGTTTTTGCTTAGTCGCGGTACTCTTCCATCTTGAAGGCTTCGTACACGTCGCCTTCCTTGACGTCCGCAAACTTCTCCAGGGTAACGCCGCACTCGTAGCCCTCGGCCACTTCCTTGGCGTCATCCTTGAAGCGCTTCAGGGATGCGATCTCGTCCTCGGCAATGACGATGCCGTCACGCACCACGCGCACCTTGCTGTCGCGGGTGATCTTGCCGCTGGTCACGCGGCAGCCTGCAACGGTGCCCACGTTGGAGATCTTGTACACCTGACGCACCTGCAGCTCACCCAGAGCGACCTCGCGGAACTTGGGTGCCAGCATACCCTTCATAGCATCGGTGACATCGTTGATGGCGTCGTAGATGACGCGATACATACGCATTTCCACCTTGGTGGCAGCGGCTTCTTCCTTGGCCACATTGTCCGGGCGGACGTTGAAGCCGATGATGATGGCGTTGGAGGCATCGGCCAGATCCACGTCGGACTTGCTGATGGCACCGACACCGGCGTGGATAACGCGCACGCGCACCTCATCGTTGGAAATCTTCTCCAAACTCTGCTTCACAGCCTCGGCAGAGCCCTGCACATCGGCCTTGACCACGATGGCCAGCTCCTTCATGTCGTTCTGTGCCATCTGGCTGAACAGGTTATCCAGCGTGACCTTCTGGAAGGAGGAGAACTGCTTTTCCTTGGCGGCAGCAACGCGCTGTTCGGCCAGCTCACGGGCCAGACGCTCGTCCTCAACAGCCTCGAACAGGTCGCCTGCTTCCGGTACTGCGGTCAAGCCGGTGATCTCCACAGGGGTAGAGGGGCCGGCATCGGTGAGCAGTTGACCCTTGTCGCTGCGCATGGTGCGCACGCGGCCCACAGCGGTACCGGCAATGATGACGTCGCCGGCGTGCAGAGTGCCGTTCTGCACCAGAATGGTGGCAATGGGGCCCTGGCCCTTGTCCAGACGGGCCTCGACGACCGCACCCTTGGCGCGGCGGTTGGGGTTTGCCTTCAGCTCCATGACCTCAGCTTCCAGAGCAATGCGCTCCAGCAGGTCGTTGATGCCCATGCCGGTCAGGGCAGACACCGGGATGCAGGCTACATCGCCGCCCCAGTCCTCGGTGATGATGCCGTACTTGGTCAGGCCTTCCATCACGCGCTCGGGGTTTGCGGTGGGCTTATCCATCTTGTTCATTGCCACGATGAGCTTGACATTTGCAGCCTTGGCGTGGTTGATGGACTCGATGGTCTGGGGCATGATGCCGTCGTCGGCAGCAACCACCAGAACTGCAATATCGGTCATGTTGGCACCGCGGGCACGCATGGAGGTGAATGCCTCGTGGCCCGGGGTATCTAGGAAGGTGATGAGGCTGTCGTTGACCTTGACCTGATATGCACCGATGGCCTGCGTAATACCGCCGGCCTCGCCTGCGGTGACGTTGGTCTTACGGATGGCATCCAGAATACTGGTCTTGCCATGGTCAACGTGACCCATGACACAGACCACCGGAGGACGCTCCACCAGATCTTCCTGTGCATCCTCTTCCTGCGTGAACAGGCGCTCCTCGATGGTGACGTGCACCTCGTGCTCGACCTTTGCGTGGAACTCCTCTGCCAGCAGAGCTGCGGTGTCGAAATCGATCACGTCGTTGATGGCGTGCATCTCGCCCATCTGCATGAACTTGGCAATGACCTTACCGGCCTGCTGTTTCAGGCGGGCAGCCAGCTCGCCCACGGTGATCTCGTCAGGGATCATCACCTTCAGCTGGGCGTTGCGGGCCTTTTCCAGCTGGATGCGCTGCAGACGCTCAAACTCAGTCTCGCGCTTGCCCTTCTGGAACTGCTGGCGCTGGCGCTGACCGCGCTGGGTGAACTTCTGCTTGTTGCCCTGCGGGGTGGGCTTGCGGCGGTTCTCGGTGTTCTTGGTAGAGGCCAGATCATCGTAACGGGCATCGAAGCGATCCACGTTCATATCCACAGTGCGGGTATCCACAGTGACCTGATTGTCCTCGCGGCGGACAGAGACTGCCTGTGCGGGGGCAGCAGTAGCCTTTGCGCCGGTCTCGCGTGCCAGCTCGCTGAAGGAAACGGTCTTTTCCTCGCGCTTCTTGTGCTGCTCGGGCTTCTTGTCGCCGTGCTTGCCGTTATTGTTATTATTATTGTTGTTTGCCTTGGGCTGCTCGGCCTTTGCGGCGGGCTGCTGGGGCTTTTTATCGGCCTTGGGAGTCTCAGGCTTCTTTTCAACCTTCTGCTCAGCCTTCTTCTCGGCCTTGGGCTCCTCCTTGGGAGCCTTGGCGCTGTTCAGAAACTCGTCCAGATTCGCCACGCTGTTGTCCTTGCTGAACTTCTCCAGCAGGTAGTTCAGCTCGTTTTCCTCCAGATTGGAGCTGTTCTTCTTGCCGGTGCTGCCCATAGCAGCCAGCTCGTCCAGCACCTTCTTTGCAGAAAGGTTCAGATCCTTTGCAAAGTCACTCACTTTATATTTTACGATCATTCGCTCATATCCTCCTCATTTTTGATTGCTCCGCAGTCCGACAGGCGGTCGAAGCAGAGCTTTGCGAGGTTGCGGTCGGTCACCGCGTAAACAGCCACGGGCTTGTGGCTGATATCGGCAAGCTTATCCTGCGTCAGCGGCATGGTGAACACGTCCACCAAGTCGCCCACAGCATAGTTCAAACGCTGCAGGGTCTTGGGGCTGATGTCCGATGCGGTCATCACCAGCCATGCCTTGCTTTTGACGCAGGCTTCCTCTACGGCATCAAAGCCCATGGTCAGCGCACCGGCCTTGCGGCACAGGCTCACGGCCTGATACAGCGCTTCCTCCGGGGGCAGCTTGGGTTTTGCGGGGGCGTTATTCTTTTTTGCCATCGGCTGCTGCCTCCTTTGCGGCTGCGGCCAGCTGTACAGCCAGCGCATCGTATACCTCGGCGGGAACCGGCTGCTCAAAGCAGCGCTCCAGCGCCTTTTTCTTCTTTGCCTTGGTCAGGCAGTCCGGGTCAGGGCAGAGATATGCGCCGCGCCCCGGCTTTTTGCCTACCAGATCAATGCTGATCTCCCCGCTGGGTGCGCGCACCACGCGCACCAGCTCCTTTTTGGGGCGGCTGGTCATGCAGCCGATGCACTGGCGGGCAGGGATCTTTTTTTGTGCCATCCGGTTTCCCTCCTTCGGCAGATGGTGCCGGGCTTATTCAGCGTCTGCTGCGTCCTTCTTGGGCTCTTCGTCCTCGCCGTAGTAGCCGCTCTCGGGACGGATATCAATGTTGTAGCCGGTCAGGCGGGCGCACAGGCGGGCGTTCTGACCCTTGTTGCCAATGGCCAGACTCAGCTGCTGGTCGGGCACGGTGACACGGCAGGAGCGGGTCTCGCCGGGCAGCAGCTCCACCTTGACCACCTTGGCGGGGCTCAGGGCTGCGGAGATGAACTCCGAGATATCCTCGCTCCACTTGACGATATCGATCTTCTCACCGCCCAGCTTTTCCACAACAGCAGCCACACGGGCACCGTGCTCGCCGATGCAGGCGGAAACAGGGTTGACGTTGGGGTCCTTGGACCAGACAGCCATCTTGGTGCGGGCACCGGCTTCGCGGCTGATGGCCTTTACCTCCACAGTGCCGTCAAAGATCTCGGGCACTTCCAGCTCAAACAGGCGTTTGACAAGGCCGGGATGGGTGCGGCTGATCATCACGCGGGGACCGCGCTCGGTGCTGACCACATCCACGATGTAGACCTGCAGGGTCTCGCCCTCGGTGTACACCTCGCCGGGCACCTGCTCGTTGCGGGGCAGAACAGCCTCGCCGCCCTTGCCCAGATCCAGCGCAACGATGCCCTTCTCGGTATCCACGCGGGTAACGGTAGCCTGCACGATATCATGTGCGCGGGACTGGATCTCGCTGAGCTGCTGGTTGCGCTCGGCTTCGCGGATGCCCTGACGGATGACGTGCTTTGCGGTCTGGGCGGCAATGCGGCCAAAATCGCGGGTCTTGAGCGGGGTGATGATGCGGTCGCCGACCTCATAGCTGCTGCGGATCTTGCGTGCTTCGGTCACACCGATCTCGGCGTGCTCGTCGTACCAGTCCTCGTCTGCCACGATGTCCTGGATCAGTGCCACGTCAAAGCGGCCGGTGTCGGGGTCGATGTCCACCCGGATGTGATCCTCCTCGACCTCATAGTTCTTCTTGACGGCAATGATGATAGCCGCCTTGATCTTTTCGATCAGGTACTCTGCGGTGATGCCGCGCTCATGCTCCAGCATGGAGAGCGCTTCAAAAAAGTCCTTATTCTCTGCTGTCATTTTTCGGGTTCCTCCTATATATTTTGTTCTCTTTTCTCTCTCAGAGACGGTTATTTTCAGTTGAACAGATCCTCGTCGTCGCACAGCTGCACGCCGGAGACTGCATTTACCTCAAAGGTCACAGGGCCGTTTTCGGTCTCCAGCGTCACGGTGCTGCCCTCGCGGCCGGTCAGGATGCCGGACAGTTCCCGCACGCCGTCGGCGTTGGGGCGGATGAGCTTTGCCCGCACCTTCTGACCCTTCAGCACCTCGTAGTGCTCCGGGCGGGTCAGCTTGCGGCCAAGGCCGGGGCTGCCCACTTCCAGATAATAGCTCTGGTCGATGGGGTCCGCTTCGTCCAGAATGGGATCCAGTGCGTGGGACACCTCAGCACAGGTGTCGGTATCCATGGTGCCGTCCCGGTCGATGAGGATGCGAAGATACCAGTCCGGCCCTTCCTTCTCAAAAACCACATCCCACAGGCGCAGACCCATGCCTTCCACCGTGGGACGGACAAGCGCTTCCACTCTCTGCGCGGTGTTGCCGCCAGACTGCTTCGCCATAAAAAACCTCCAAACAAACAAGAAACGCGGACCTTGCGGCCCACGTTTCAGGTTAAACTATATCGTACTACTAGAATATAGCATACTCTTGCGATTTATGCAAGCATTTTCGCAATTTTTTTGCAGTTGCGCGCCCTTTGGGGCTTTTTACAGCACCCAGACACCGTTCTCGAACAGCTGTACAGTGCGGCCATCGCGGCATTTGCCGGTGATGCGGCTGTCCTCTGCACCCACCATCACATCCTCGTGCAGGGAGGAGTGGTTCATGCCGCGGGCTGCCAGCTCTTCCTTGGAAAGGCCGGTGCCGCCCACGGTGGTGCCGGGGTAGCTGTCGCCAAAGGCGATGTGGCAGGCGGCGTTCTCGTCAAACAGGGTGTTGTAGAACAGCTTGCCGCTGCGGTTGATGGGGCTGGAGGCAGGCACCAGTGCCACCTCGCCGATGTGGCGCGCGCCCTCGTCGGTGTCCAGCAGCTGACCCAGCAGATCTGCGCCCTCGTCGGCGCCGTGCTCCACTACCTTGCCGTCCTTGAAGGTGACATGGAAGTTTTTGATCAGCTGTCCATTAAAGACGTAGGGCTTTGTGCCGTAAACGATGCCGTCCACCTTATCCTTATGGGGTGCGGTGAACACCTCCTCGGTGGGGATGTTGGGCAGGAAGGGCACGCCCTTCTCGTTTTTGCTGCCGGCGCTCTCCCACACAGCCTGCTCCGCCAGACCCACGGTCAGGTCGGTGCCGTTGGCGCTTTCAAAATGCACGCTTTCCAGATCAAGGGCGTTCATCTTTGCGCCCAGCTCGTTCAGGCGGTCCAGATGCTTCTGCCACTCCCCTACCGGGTCGCCGCCGGTCACACGGCAGGTGTCAAAAATGAGCTTCCACTGTGCTTCAATGGCGGCGGCAGTGTCCAGCTCCGGGAACATCTTCTTTGCCCACGGCTCTGCGGGCAGAGCAGCGATGGACCACTGCACCCGGTCGTTCATGGTGTACTCCCGCCACGGCTGCATAAAGCTGCGGTTCGCGCTGTTCACACGGCTGATCTTAGCGCCGTCCAGCCCGGCAAACAGTTCCGGGTCGTCCGCAATAAGATGCAGCACGCACACGCCGCCCTCGCTCTCGGCGTAGTCCAGATAGCGGCGCAGCTGCCAGCCCTTGTGGTCGGTCAGTGCGTCCTCGCTGCCCAGCTCCATGCGGATGCGGGTAACGGCGTCATCCTGCCAGTTCACCTGCACGTCCCGCGCACCGGCTTCGTAGGCGCTGCGCACGCACAGCCGTGCCAGCGGGGCACCCTCCAGCGGGCAGTTGATGATCAAAGTCTGCCCCGGCTGCGGGTTCACACCCACCCGGACGATAAAATCCGCATACTTTTGCAGTAATTCGTTAAAGTTTTCCACGTCAGAACCTCCTGTGGTGCATAGCCACCGTTGTTTTTTCTCAGTATACCACGTTCCGGCGTTTCTGTCCACTATGGGCAGAGCTGCCGCTCACCCTTCCGATTCAAAAAAGGCGCGGGTCATCTGTACCACCGTGCCGGAAAGCAGCAGCAATGCAATGAGGTTGGGAATGCTCATCAGGCCGTTGAAGGTGTCGGCGATGCTCCACAGCAGACCAAGGTCCATGGTAGCGCCCAGAATGGCTACCAGAGCATACACCACAAAGAAGGGGCGCGCCACCTTGTTGCTCTTGCACAGGAACACCAGAAAGCGGGAGCCGTACAGACCCCAGCCGATGATGGTGGAAAAGGCAAAGCAGCACAGCGCCACAGCGGTAAAAATGGAAGCCCAGCCGCCATAGGTGGTGGTAAAGCCGGAGATGGTCAGCTCTGCACCGGCCGCTGCGCCGTAGCTGACCGAGGTGCCGCTGCACAGGATAACCAGCGCGGTCAGGGTGCAGATGACGATGGTATCGGCAAACACCTCAAAAATGCCGAACATACCCTGCTTGACCGGCTTTTTGGTGTCGGCGCAGGCATGGGCGATAGAACCGGTGCCAAGACCGGCCTCGTTGGAAAAGATGCCGCGGGAAACACCCTTTTGCATACTGACGAACAGGCTGCCGATGGTGCCGCCGGTAAAGGCAGCGGGGTTGAATGCGCCCGCCACGATGGATTCCAGCACGTAGGGCAGGCGGGAGAAGTTGAGCACCACCACGCCCACCGACAGCACAATGTAGAACAGTGCCATAAAGGGCACCAGCTTCTCGCTTACGCTGCCAATGCGCTTGATGCCGCCCAGCAGCACCAGCGCCACCAGCACCGCCACAAGGATGCCCACAATGAGGTTGAGGGTGGGCAGAAAGCCGTTGCCCACAAGCCCGTATTCCAGCAGGGCGGTATCCACCGCCGCTACGATGGTGTTCACCTGCGTTGCGTTGCCGGTGCCGAACACGGTCAGCACACCGAACAGTGCGTACAGCACGGCCAGAAACTGCCAGCGGCGGCCAAGGCCGTTTTTAATATAGTACATCGGGCCGCCCACCCACTCGCCGGTATCGCTGCGCTCCCGGAAATGCACAGCCAGCGTCACCTCGGCAAACTTGGTGCACATCCCCAGCAGCGCAGAGCACCACATCCAGAACACGGCACCCGGGCCGCCGATGGCGATAGCGCCCGCCACACCGGCAATGTTGCCGGTGCCCACCGTGCCCGCCAGCGCGGTGCACACCGCCTGAAAAGGGGTCATGGCACCATCCGAAGCGTCCCGCTTGCGGAACATCCGTCCCACGGTGGTGCGGATGGCGTAGGGGAATTTGCGGATCTGCAAAAAGCCCGTGCGGACACTGAGCAGCAGCCCCACGCCAATGATGCACACCATGGCGGGGATGCCCCAGATAAAGCTGTTCACCGCCTGATTGACGGCGGCAATGGTCTCGATCATATACTTCCACATCCTCTGTAATATCTTGCGCACTGACAGTTTTTGTCAAAACACGAAGAATATTTTACCGTACTTTTACCGTAGTGTCAATGAAAAATAGGGACGTTATGAAACGCCCCTATCAAAAATTCTTATTTTTTATGTGTGACCGCCCGGCGGTAGACGATGCCGGAGACCGCCGCTGCCAGCACCTCGGTAAGCCAGAAGGCGTGCCATACGCCGTCTGCGCCCAGCCAGTTACACAGCAGTGCAGCCAGCGGCATGATGAAAACAACATACCGGCACAGCGCGATGACCAGCGATTCTGCGCCCTTGCCCAGTCCCTCCAGTGCACCGGAAGCGGTGGTGGAGACTGCCGAGATGACAAAGCCGATGCTGATGATGCGCAAGGCAGTCTGCCCGGCGGCGATGGTTTCGGGGTTCTGGGTGAACAGCCCCATCAGCTGCCCGGAGGCAAACTGACAGATCACCGTGCCCGCCGCCATGATGGCTGCGCTCATGAGCAGGGTCAGCTGGAACAGCTTTTTCACCCGAGCGTGCTCCCGCGCGCCGTAATTGTAGCCGATGAGGGGGCGCATTCCCTGCACGAAGCCGTTGGCGGGCAGGTACAAAAAGGTCTGCAATTTATAGTAGATGCCCAGCACCACCACATAGCTCTGGGAGAAAGCTGCCAGCAGCCCGTTGAGGAAGGTGACCAGCAGCGAGGGCAGCGCCAGATTGAGGATGGCCGGAATGCCGATGGCGTACAGTCTGCCGTCCAGCGCTGCGTCCGGGCGCAGGCAGCGGCGGCGCAGCCGCACCGGCAGCTCGGTGCGCAGATAGACCACAAGGTAAACTACCACGCTGAGCGCCTGACCGATGCCGGTGGCCAGTGCCGCGCCCGCAATGCCCATGGCAGGCACCGGCCCAAGGCCGAAAATGAGCACAGGGTCCAGTAAAATATTGCACACGCAGCCGGTGATCAAGGCGACCATGGACACCTTCATGCGGCCCACTGCCTGAAAGATCTTTTCAAAGGCCAGCGAGACCATGTTCACGACCAAAAACAGGAACACGATGGTGGAGTAGGTGATGCCGGCGGCGATCAGCGCCTCGTCCTGCGTAAAGCGGCGCAGAAAGCCGGGCATGATGGCGATGCTGACCACCATCATCACCACGCCGTGCACAAGGCTGAGCACAAAGCCGTGGGTGGCGGCCGTCTCGGCCTTTTCGCGGTCGCCCGCGCCCAGATACAGCGCGATCATGGCGTTGATGCCGATGCCAAAGCCGATGGCAATGGCGTTGGAAAAGTTCTGGATGGGGAACACCAGACTTAACGCGGTCATGGCGTCCTCGCTGATGCGCGCCACAAACAGGCTGTCCACAATGTTGTACAGGCTGTTTACCAGCATGGAGAGCACGTTGGGCAGCGCCATCGAGAGCAGCAGCGGCAGCACCGGCTTCTCCTTCATAAAAGTTTCGTTCATAAAAAATTTCACCTGCTATCCGTAAAAAGCAAAAATGTGGCGGGCACAGCATCGGCTTGCAGCCGGTTTCCGGCGCAAAAAAAGCCACACAATGACCCTTTAAAGGTCATTGTGTGGCGAAAAGTAGCAATGTTGCTGTAAAAATCCACACGGTTTTTATGATCGCGGCAGCTGTCCGCGATATGCAGCCTGCGCATTTGCGGGTTGCAACCCTAGCAGAATACCACATCCTCAGCGGCGTGTCAAGGGGTTTTGGTGCAAAAGTATGACTTTTGTAATTACTTGACCATTTTTACAGCAGGCGCTACAATAAGGCAAACCGGCTCTGAGGGAGGGCATTGTATATGAAATGGATGATCGCATCAGACCTGCACGGCTCCTATTATTATGCGCAGCAGCTGCAGCAGGCCTTTGAACGGGAGCAGGCCGACCGCCTGCTGTTCTTGGGAGACCTGCTCTACCACGGCCCCCGCAACGACCTGCCCCGGGATTACGCCCCCAAAAAGGTGATTCCGCTGCTGAACAGCCTTGCGCCCAAGCTGCTGTGCGTGCGGGGCAACTGCGACGCCGATGTAGACCAGATGGTGCTCAATTTCCCGGTGCTGGCGGATTACGCCGTGCTGCCGGTGGGGCAGCGGCTGGTCTACGTCACCCACGGCCATGTGTTCAACCTGAACCATCTGCCGCCCCTTGCCCCGGGGGATATTTTGCTCCACGGTCACACCCATGTGCCCGCATGGACAAACTTCGGGCAGGGGAACCTTTACTTAAACCCCGGCTCCGTGAGCATTCCCAAGGAAAACACCGCCCACAGCTACATGACCTTGGAGGGAAGCACCGCCTGTTGGAAGACCATGGAGGGCGCGTGCTACCACCAGCTGCAGTTGTGATAATGTTGTGATATTCCAGTTTTTCCCGGCAAAAGCTGGAAAAAGCCCTTGACGAACTGCCCGAAATGCTGTAAACTAAGTACAACCTTTAAAAATAGAGGGAGCTGTAAGCTTTGTACTGAACGCAGGCGGTGCAAAGTATCGCAGTAAACCCCATAAGGCATCATAAAAAGACACCGGAGGCTTTGCATCGGCTTCCGGTGTTTTTTTATGCGCCGCCGGGCTATCTTTTGCCGCGCGGTCATGCTACAATAGAAAGAAAACGCGAATTGCAGGAGGAATTATGGATTTTTACGGAACCATCGGCCCTGCCTGTGCCGATGTAAAGCTTTTGCAGCAGATGGTGGAAGCCGGCATGACCGGCATCCGCATGAATCTTTCTCACGGGCCGCTGGCAGCGCACGCGGACTGGCTGGCGCTGCTGCGCAAGGCCGGGGTCAAAAAGCTGCTCATCGACCTGCAGGGGCCGGAACTGCGCATTGGACGTCTGCCGCAGCCGCTGTCCCTGACCGCCGGGCAGACCGTGCGTTTGGGCGCGCAGGGCATCCCCTGCCCTGCCGCGCTGGTGCACAGCGTGCAGCCCGGGCAGGAGCTGCTGCTGGATGACGGCAAGCTGCTGGCGCGGGTGGACGCCGTGGAGCCGGAAGCGCTCGTGTGCACCGTAGTGCGGGGCGGCGTGCTGCAAAGCCGCAAAAGTCTGGCAGCACCGGGGGCAGACATCCAGATGCCCACCCTGACCACCGAGGACAAGGAGAACCTTGCCATCGCCGCCGGTTGCGGCGTTACCGGGGTCATGCTGCCCTTTGTGCGCGGCGCTGAAGATATCCGCAGCCTGCGGCAGGCGCTGGCAGAGGCCGGTGCGCCGCAGCTGAAGATCCTTGCCAAAATTGAAAGCCTTGCGGGCGTGCAGGCGCTGCCGGAGTTTTTGCCGCTGGTGGACGAGGTAGTCATTGCCCGGGGCGACCTTGGCAACGCGATGCCCCTGTGGGAGCTGCCCCGCTGCCAGAAGCAGCTTTCTGCCGCCTGCCGGGCAGCCGGAGTACCCTTTATGGTGGTAACCCAGATGCTGGACAGTATGCACACCCGGGCGGTGCCCACCCGCGCCGAGGTGAACGACATCTACAACGCCGTACTGGACGGCGCATCCAGCCTGATGCTCACCGGCGAGACCGCCGCCGGGCAGTACCCGGTACAGGCTATGGAGTATCTGGTGCGCACCGCCCGCACGGCGATGTGACAGGGGCTGATTCAGAATGCCCTCCGCTGCGCTCTGGGCATTTTTAGCGGAAAGACTATTTATATTTGCCAATCGGGAAAATCTGCGGATTTTCCCGATTGGCCTTTTCACGGGAGGGTCGTAGCGGGAAAAAGCATCTATAACAATCATTATAGACTTTCCAAAATGCAAAAATAAATCTTGAAGCTGCCACTTCCGGTCACGACCCCTTTCCGTGAAAAAGGGATTCCGAAAAGTCCGCAGACTTTTCGGAATCCAAAATAAAAATAATTTTTCCTCTGACGATGCCCAAAGCGCAAGCGGCGGGCATTCCCAATCGTCCCACCCGGAAGATATTTTTCCGCAAAAAACGGCAAAGGGATAGCATCTTTTTTCTGCTTCCTGTATAATACAGGTAAAATCAACTGAAGTCAGAAAGGTTTATCGTTTATGGGTATCGTAGTCATCGGAGCTGTTTTTGTGGATATCAAGGGCTATCCCCTTTCCACCTATATCCCGGGCGGGCGCAACGCCGGACGCATCGAGCAGGTACACGGCGGCGTGAGCCGCAACGTGGTGGAGGATATTGCCAACGTGGAGCTGCGCCCCACCTTTGTGGGTCTGGTGGACGACACCGGCATGGGACAGGACGTCATCGACAAGCTGGCAAGGCACAAGGTCAACACCCTCTTTATCCAGAAAGTGCCGGACGGCATGGGCACATGGCTGGCCATTTTTGACAACGATGGCGATGTGCACGCCGCCATCTCCAAGCGGCCGGACACCACCCCGCTGACCGGTCTGCTGCAGGAGCAGGGCGATGCCATTTTTGCAGACTGCGATTCCATTGCACTGGAGCTGGACCTCGAAAAAGAAACGGTGAAGCAGACCCTGCGCTACGCCAAAAAGTACGGCAAAAAGGTGTTTGCCGTGGTCTCCAACATGAGCATCGCCATGGAGCGGCGGGATTTTTTGCAGCAGATCGATTGTTTCGTCTGCAACCAGCAGGAGGCCGGGCTGCTGTTCTCGGACGACTACGACCACCTCTCCCCGGACGAGATGTGCCGGGTGCTCACGGGCAACGTGCGCAGCGCCAACATTCCCAGCATGGTGGTGACCATGGGCGGACAGGGCGCGGTATACGCCTGTGCAGACGGCAACTGCGGCATCGTGCCCGCCAAAAAGGTGGATGTCATGGACACCACCGGCGCAGGGGACGCCTTCTTTGCAGGCACGGTCATCGGCCTGACCTACGGCAAAACGCTGGCAGAGTCCTGCGAGATCGGCAGCCGTCTGGCCGCCTCGGTCATCTGCATCACCGAGAACGTCTGTCCCCGCTTCCGCCCGCAGGAGTTCGGGCTGGATGTACCGGTGGTGGATTAACGGTTTGGAATGGTCTCCGCTATCGGGTTGCGGCACCCAGCATCCGCATCGTGCCTTGGGCGGCGCTTGCGTCTTGCTGGCCGCTGCCCCAACAACTCCTCCCTGTTTCCGCCACTGGCG
>OCHE01001159.1_pt1 | contig 23041 bp, 23 predicted proteins | sample 1538681 | NCBI WGS metagenome assembly OCHE01 (sample SAMN04571717, study PRJEB22368) | human gut metagenome | biome: human gut; material: stool | host: Homo sapiens | place: Luxembourg | collected 2012-08-17
AATGGGTAGCCAGTTATCAAATCATTCTCGTCCCCAAACTCACGCTGTTCCCAAGCGTCAGTAAATTTGTTTGCAATTATTCATTCAATTAATAAAACCAGTTAAAAACGGCTATAAGCCGAAATAATAGGAGGTATAAAATGTTAAAGTCAATCACCAAGGACGCCTTATTCCATGAATATTATGCACAGTGGATAAGAGTTTACAAGGAGGGAGCAATACGCAAGGTCACGATGGACAAGTATCTTATGACGCAGTCCTGGCTTAAGCGTTTAGCACCCGATTTAAAGGTGCATGAACTCTCGAGAATCACATATCAGCAGTTGATAAATGATTATGCGGTTTACCACGAGAAACAGACTACGATGGATTTTCATCATCAGCTGAAATGTGCAATACTTGACGCGGTGGATGAGGGTTTAATCGAGCGTGATCCGACGCGCAAAGTAATTATTAAAGGCAGACCGCCCAAAGCAAAGAAGGTAAAGTACCTTAATCAGTTTGAATTGCATACACTGCTTAACACTCTTAATCTTGAGCCTGAAATTAATTGGGACTGGTTTATTCTTCTTGTTGCCAAGACAGGAATGCGTTTTTCGGAAGCGCTTGCACTTACTCCCAAAGATTTTGATTTTCCGCGTCAGACACTATCTGTCAGCAAGACATGGAATTATAAAGGTGACGGCGGTTTTCTGCCTACCAAAAATCAGTCATCCGTACGTAAGATACAGATGGACTGGATGACGGTAATTCAGTTCTCTAGATTGGTTAAGAAGTTGCCCGGAGACGAACCGATATTTGTCAAATGCGGCTCGAAAATATACAATTCAACAGTCAATGACATTTTGGAAAGACACTGTAAAAAAGCTAATGTACCTGTTATTTCGGTACACGGACTTCGTCATACCCACGCCTCGCTTTTACTTTTTGCGGGCGTTTCAATCGCAAGTGTAGCAAGACGACTTGGTCACGCAAGCATGACAACAACACAGAAAACGTATTTACATATCATACAAGAGCTCGAAAGCAAGGATATTGACCTTGTGATGAGATCACTTTCTGAACTGTCATAACAAACAAAAAGGCGGATGTTTAGTCCGCCTTTTGCTATGGATATGCCTATGAAGTACTACATCCTTCTCGCCACATAACAATGCCGAGGCGGCTCGCTCTTGTCAATCTCGCACACAAGCTTGCCCTCGTCGCATAGCTTTTAATTAAAAATTAACCGCCTGCTGTCATTACGCATACGGTACTCTTCCTGGTAGAAATGCGCCACTTTCAACCACTTGTTTGCCACTTATTTGTGCTAAAAATCACCGAAATCGGCTTAAAATCACTACAATTGCATTGCTCAAAAACGTCGCAAAATCGAAGTATTTTTCTGCAAAATAAGTATGTAAATCCGAAGCTCCGACTTCAGATTTTTTGCTGTTATGAGCCGCTATTGAACTTCAAAGCGTTTGCAACAGCATCGCAAGCTTTGACCTGATACTCCTGAAACATATGACTGTAGACAGAAAGCGTTGTCGTCTTGCCAAATAGTAACACACTTTCATATGCTGGGTAAATAACGTAAATACGCCTTTAAATAGGCTTCTTTTATCTTTCAGAGGTTCGTCGAGCAGCTTGTAGTAGATGTAGATTTCACGAGGCTGCCCCTCCACATAGGCATCAAGGGTGATATACTCGATCAGCTCCAGGCACATCTCACGGGTAAGCTCATGCAAACGAAATCTGCCCTCTGTGAACTTCTTGGTGTCAACGGAATACTACTCCTCGTGGTGCTTCGCCTTTCGTACAAGAAAATAGCCAATCCAATCAATGACCCATGGATGAGCTATGATCTTACCGACAATCTCGATATGAACCTTGTTCCGAGAGAGAAGGCAGAGGGCAGCGGAGAGTATCTTATTGCCGAATATTACCACGCCAAGCGACTGCAATCGCTTCTGAAAGTTGATTTTTTCAAAGGTCTTATGGTCGGGCATCAGATACGCAGGTGTCTGAACTGCAACAGATTTTTTATTGTGAACGGCGGCTATAAGACAAAATACTGCGATATGCCTTCGCCTGAAAATCCAAACAGAACGTGCAATCAGATGGATTTTGCCAAGAAAAAGCCCAAAGAGAAAAATGCCGAGAAGCGAACACTTTTGGCTAAATCAGAGAAACTTTACCATTCCGCTATGACCTCACCGGAATTTACAAACGATGAATTTGAACAACAGTTAAGCTCTGCGAGTTTGTACAGGTTATGTGGCATGGAACCTCCAAGGAAAGGACGATCGGGTCAGGCTGACGATAGGCGCACCTGCAAGCAGGGCAAGGATATTACCCGTTATGAGTATTCCGATTGGCTGAAGAATTTACATGTGGCTAAGTCTGAGTTTTCTGTATCTTTACGCTTGAAATATTTAACTTTTAGTGATATACTTGTTATATACTAACAAATGAAGTTAAAGGGGTGATATTATGTTAGCCATTTGTCTGGCATTGATAAACGATGATGAAGATAAAAAAAGTTTTGAACAACTAGTAAAAAAGTTTGAAAAAAAGCTATATACCGAGTCGTTTAAGATTTTAAGATCACATGAATTAGCGGAAGAAGCTGTATGGGAAACATTTTATAGAATAGCCGATAATTTTCATAAAATTCACAATTTACCCGTGTACAAAATGGAAGCTTACTTGATTATAACTATTAGAAACGCTTCTTATAGACTTTATAACAAAGAAAAAAAGCATTTCTACAATGACATTCATGAAGAAATGAGAGATATTCCTTCCGCCGATGATTTTAACGATTATAATGTTGCCGATTTATCTAAGGCAATCAGCGAACTGGAAGAAAAATACAAAGTCGCAATTACATATTTTTATTATTACGGACACAATGCCGATGAAACCGCCAAACTTATGGGAGTTTCACGGAACGCTGTATATAAATATCTGAGAAAGGCTGAACAGATTTTGTTTGAAAAATTACGAGGTGATATTAGTGAATGAAAATACAGCATTGTATAGAGCTATCGAACAAGCGGTAATACTGCCGTGTGCAGGAGAAATGGAATCTATCGCAGATGTCGAATGTGATTTTTCAGAGACTTACAAAAAGAAAGTAAACAGGCTGATAAAGGACAGAAGCAGACCGTATTATCCTTTGATAAAAACAACTCTGAGGAAGACTATTTTTATTATAGCGGCAGTTTTAATGATGAGTACAATTACAGTTGCCGCTGTTCCACAGTTAAGAGAATGGTTCGTAGGTTTGTTTGTCTCGCAAAATGAAAATAACGCTGATGTGCATGCTGTTCAAGGAGCTATTCCCGCAGATGATATGAACGATGAATTTATCTATTATGAGCCGACGTTTATTCCAAAAGGATTTGTAGAAGAAAGCAGAATTAAGGATATTGCACATTTAGGCATTGATTATCGTTTCAAAAATAAAATCATTTTTTATTCTCAAAGTCCATTAACGGCAACCCATAATATTGATACTGAAAATAGGAAAACAGAATATGTTACCGTATCAGGCTGTGAAGCGTTTTTATCCTATGATGACAACTCATCTATCATTGTTTGGAATGATGGAAATTATGTATATTCCATAAACGGAGATTTGTGCAAAAATGACATAATTGAAATGGCAAATTCGGTTAATCCTACAAAATAAAATATTTTTTACGAAAAGTGTGTACAAATTTACTCAAACTTGTATCTCAGTATATAAAGGGAACAAAATTTTGAGGAAAGGAGTGCACATTTTTTATGAAGAAAATGATTTCTGCGATAATGGCTATATGCATTATGATGTGTTCGCTTAGTATGAGTGTTTCGGCGAATAGCGTAATCGATTATGTAGAACCGGGTATAGAATTAATGTATCTGTACACAGACAATGTTAGTACAAGTGTATATCGTTCAGGCTCAAATATAGCTTATAAATGTGATGCTAAGGGCAAATCCACAGCAACAAAGATAAGCATTTATCTGTATCTACAGGAATATTCAAACGGTGCTTGGAGTAATGTTGATGTTGTTACAAAAGCAGTGAACGGACGCAGCGCATACGTCAGCGATACCTATTCATCGGCGGTATCAGGAAGAAAATATCGTACTGAAGCTCATGTATATGTTTACAGCGGAAGTAAATACGAGTATCTGGAAGTCAACAGCGGAACGTTGATTTTCTGATACATAACTGGTGTAATAAAAATAGAAAGGTTTGGTGAATCCAATGAAGATGTGAATATTTATTTTGCACAATTATTCATTGCAATAATTGTGTGATATGATGAAATTAAAATACTCTGCAACAAAACTTAAAGAAAATTACACTTATATTGAGAAAGGACGTTTAATATGAAAAAGATCGTTAAGAGAATTGCAGCTATGGGTGCTGCTGTTATGATGATGGCATCGATGTCGGCTATAGGTGTAAACGCTTATGGTACAGCTTCGTTCAGCAATGAACTTGCACATTCTGACGACTATAACCCTATTACAACTACATCAGGCTATTCAATTGACTATGCGTATGGTGTATGGGCAACATCAATTTCAAGCGTAAGCGGCTATAGCAAAGGAACACCCCGATTTAAGGTTAAGACGGGGGGCTATTCCGATTATGTTGATGTATATAACACTAACCAGTTATATTCGTTTGATTCATCCATGTGCAGAGGTAATAAAACCTATTATGGATATGTTAAGAACAAGACTTCAGGCTGCAAATGCAAGGTGTCTGGTGAATTCAGGTTTATGTAAGGATAATACATCGGAGGAGAAGTGAATCTTCTCCTCTATGTATTAATATAAACCTACGGAGGCAAATATATGATCAAAAGTATACTTACCCAAACAAAAATAATGCTTAACAAAAAGGGCTTTATGTTCGGCTTTTCGGCAATGATGATGATATGTCTCTTAGAGGTTGTTTTCAGTTCATACGGTGTTACCGCCCTACGAATGGAAGGAGACGGCTTTCCCGGGAACGACCCATCGTCGGTCATAACTTCCTTTGAAGCATTTATCCTCTGTGTACCCTCAGGACTGCTCAGCTATCTTGAGCTGCTGTTCCCATTCCTGTGTGCTTTGCCCTTTTCTTTTTCGATACTTACCGACAAGGCAGCCAACACGGATACTCTGTTGTGTGCCTACTGCGGTAAACGAAGGTACATCATATCAAAGATCACAGCTGCATTTATCGGCTCATTTCTGATATTTTTCGTTCCGCTGATGATAAACGGCTGTCTTAATTATCTCATCTTCGATAATTCCATGGGAGCAAATCTATTCAACCCGAACTGGCGTTTTAACGGCTTCGGCGTTATGCGTGCCACAGACTACCCCAATGCTCCCTTTGGAGAACTGCTGGCGGCTGCGCCCTTTCTGTACAGTATGCTTCATGCTTTTATGTTTTCTCTGATGTCGGGAGTGTTCGGGGTGCTTGCTCTTGCCTGTTCGGTGTTTTGCAGAAGGAACAAAGTGCTGACCTTCGGGGTCGGATTTCTTATCATAAACATAATGCAGTTCCTTGAAAACTACAGCATGAATGATGATATAGATAAAAAATATACCGCACTCGATCCATTCAAATATGTTACTTACTATTACTGTGACGGCAGGAGTGGAGTGAACTATTTAGCGTTTTTCATTGCTATGGGTGCGGTGATAGTCGTGAGTTCGGCTCTGCTGCTTTTCTGTGGCAGAAAAGACTATATCTAGGGAGTGAGAGAATGAAGAAAATGCTTCTAATGATCGCATCTATTGTCCCATTGTCACTGATATTCAACGGTCGTAATTTTTTCAACATTCTCGCAGAGCGCAGTCTGGGAGAATACGATGAGAGTTTTGATCTTTTGTTTATCGGAAACGCTTTCGGTTTTACAGCACTTCGTGATGCAAGCCTGCCCTTTATGCTGTACACATTGACTGTGGCTGTTGTCTATCTTTTTATGTTCGGACATACCATGTCTGATAACCTGAACGTCAGCGATATTTATGTTTTTATCCGAGAGAACAAGAGAACAAAATGGTTCGTCAAAAACTCGGCTCGTATATATTTGCAGAGCGCTGTTATAGTCCTTGTCAACGTGGTTGTGATATGGTTAATGACTGCCAAAATGGGCGTTGCAAATCAGCCCGGGGATATAGGAAAAATAGTTGGGATAACCATGATGATGATACTGTACATTTGGATACTTATTACCACCACAAATCTTTTCTCGGCATTGTTCGGCAGTACTATCGGATTATCTGTCGGAGCGGCAGCACATTATGCCTTTGTTATATCTGCAAGGTACGGCTTTGAGAATACCCTCATAAAAAACATAAACCCTTTGGCTGTCATTTTTAATATGTCAGAAAACAGGCGGAGCATTGTAACGTCAGTAATAGTAATGGGAGTGATCTTATTTGCGGTGTGTGTCATATTCTGCACCTATGTGAACAGATCTGATGTTAGCCTTAACAACAAAGAGATATTAGTGTGAGGGGATAGAAATGTCAACGATAACAGTTAAAAATGCAGTTAAAAAATTCAAAAACAGCACAGTGATCGACAATGTGTCTCTTACACTGGAGGGCGGAAATATCTACGGATTTGTAGGGCGAAACGGCAGCGGTAAGACCATGCTTTTCCGTGCGATATCGGGGCTTATACATCTTACAAGCGGCAGCATTGAGATAGACGGCAAGGTGCTGCACAAGGACATTGACGCTCTGCCCAGTGTGGGTATTGCTATTGAAAATGCAGGACTATTTCCGGACTTGTCGGGATATAAAAATCTGAAGCTGCTGGCAGGGATAAAAAAGAAGATAAGCAAAGACAAAATTCGTGAGACTATCTCGGAGGTAGGGCTTGATCCCGACGATAAGCGCCCGATCAGAAAATATTCCCTCGGTATGCGGCAGAGGATACTTATTGCACAGGCTATTATGGAGGAACCCGATGTGCTGCTCCTCGATGAACCTACAAATGGTCTTGATGACAGCGGTGTTGACGAAATCAGAAAGCTGATCTCTGCACAGGCAAAGCGAGGGGCAATAGTCTGTGTTGCAAGTCACAACAAGGAGGATATCGCCCTTCTGAGCGATAAGATATTCAGAGTTGACAATGGCGCTGTCCGGGAGGAATGATATGAAAGTATTTTTGACCTTACAGGCGGCTTTGATTGCAGTCACCCTTCTGCTTTGCTTACATGCAAGGGGCTTGTCAGAGGATGTAGGAATAACCCGCATGGACACTATCGAGAAGATACATAACAGCAATTGTGACTATATTGCTGTGATCCATGATACAGAGGAACTGTATGATCGCTTTTCTCAGTTTGACAGTGAGAATGCAGACTACGGCATTGGGCTTTACGGAACAGCCATATTTGTAGGAACTCCACAGGACAGCTTTTCCTTTTCAAAGGGCAGTACCTTCTGCACCCTTGATGTGGATAAGGTCATAAAGGGTAATATCAAAACAGACAGCATTGATGTTGAAATCAAAGGCGGCTTTCACTACGAAACAGAGGCTGAGTTCAAAGAGCGGTTAATGAATGCTGAGGACATGGAGATAGAGACACCTTCTGAAAAACTATTCTCGCTGGATTTTGGCGGCATGAATTTTATGGTACCAGGGAAGAAATATCTCATAATTGCGCAGACTCTTGATTTTAAAGAAAAAACTGTTTACAGGATAAACGGTTATCAGATAAGCTGGCTGTGTCTTGATGAAACGGAGAGCAAGATTATGAAAGAAGAATATGTTTATTCAGAATGTTGCAATAATGAGATATTTTCGCCGGATCATAGTATTATCGAAGCATTTTACGCTAAAAAGGACGATATACTTAAAACTTATAATATAGTACTGTGATTTATTCAGTGATTCCTTAATATGTGGTCATCTCTAAATTCTGTTGGCTTATCTGCGGCAAATCTTTATCCGTCATATTGTCCAAAATTCCCATGACATACGCTAGTATGCCTGCGAAAATTTAGTACAATCTGCCGAATAAATCTGCACCGCATCCAAACGACATATGAAGTTTATGCATTCACACGGGATGATGTGATTAAAAGTTTTGAATTATGACATAGTTTTATACTTGATAAATTAAAGTGTGATCGTGAAGCTATTGCTATGGAATTATTTGAAGAAGAGAAAGAAGATGGAAAACAATTGGTTTCTGATCTCACAAAAAAGCAGTATTAATAAAAAAACGACCGCCTGCTGTCATTACGCATACGGTACTCTTCCTGGTAGAAATGCGCCACTTTCAACCACTTGTTTGCCACTTATTTGTGCTAAAAATCACCGAAATCGGCTTAAAATCACTACAATTGCATTGCTCAAAAACGCCGCAAAATCGGGCTTTTTCGCATTTTACTAAAGACCACATCAGGTGTGCGGTTTAATTCAATTCCCGTACGGGTCACCAAATCGCAATCCCATAGATGGCTTAAAATAGCCGTTTGTGGGTTTTCTTTTTTCTAAAAATCAGGCTTTGGCACTTGTTTGGCACTTATTATCTTTTAACTATTAATTTGTGTATCCGCAGAGCTTTCGCTCTGCGGTACTTTTTTTGCTCATAATGCCAGCACCTGCTGTTCAGTCTCGGCTTCGGTATCGTCCTCGGCAGGACTTTCTTCCTCTGTGCCTATATCGTTTGTGAAGCTCAGCGCATTGCTTATTGCATCGCAGTTGCGAGCCTTAGCTTCCTGAAACATATGAGAATACAGATTCAAGGTAGTTCCTACGACGCTGTGTCCCATATCCGAGGATACCGCTACAACGTCTACGCCTTCAAATATAAGCAGGCTTGCATGGAGATGTCGCAGTGAGTGGATATTCCTGAACGGCACTCCGATACGCTCACAGTAGCCTTTCAGCCACTCGAACGGTGTCTGCGGATTCATAGGTGCTCCGTTCCATTTTGTGAACAGCCTGTCATGGTCTTCCCACTTGGTGCCGAGCTGTGCAGTTTCTGCCTCCTGTTCAGCTTTGAAGTGTTTGAGCAAGTTCATGATAGAGACAGGCATCTTGGACACTCGCTTTGACTTTCTTATTTTCGTAGTGTCGGTATAAATACCCTTCTCGGCTGTATACTGTGATGTTCGGCGGACGTGGATAATGTTATTTTCAAAGTCGATGTCTTTCCATTCCAGTCCCAGCATTTCACTGCGTCGGTAACCACTGTATATTGCAAGCAGCAGGTAGACCTGATACTTCATCGGCTCGCTTCTCAGGTTCTCATACAGCTTCTTCACCTCATCAATGGTGTAGATCTGCTTTTCGTCCTGTTCCTGTTTCGGCACATATACTCGCCTGCAAGGGTTGTCCGTCAGCATTCCCATGCGTATAGCATAGCTGAATACGTCACTGATAAAGCTCAGGTGATGCACTGCCGTTTTCCTCGACAGCGGCTTACCTGTGTTCATATTCTTGCCGTTGACAAGCATATCTGTCACGAACTTCTGAATATCACGAGCAGTTATCTTATCAAGCCGCTTGTGACCTATGGCAGGATAGACACGCTTGGTGAGCTGTTTCATTCGTGCGTATGAGGTCGGTCTGAGATTGACTTTGGCATATTCCTCAAACCACTGCTCTGCGAATTTCTCGAACTTGACAGCAGATGTTATCTGTCCCCTCTTGCATTCTTCCTCGAACAGGACAGCCTGTCGAGTGAGTTCTTTTTCGATTTGCTTCGGTGTCATACCCGGCTCAGGCTTGTAGCTCTTGAACTGATTCCGCTGCTTGCCGTCTACACCATAGCCGCATGACACTCTTATCTGGTACGTTCCCTCGGAACGCTTTCTGATTGTCGCCATATATTAAAACCTCCGTTTCAAAACTATGGCGCATTTCCTCCACCGACATTATACCACAGCTCTGCGGAAATGTCTATCAGAAATGCGCCGTTCGTGTTAAAAATCTACTTTACTGATAAAATTGCTCACGCTGTTTCTCCACGAAGGTATCTCAGAAAAAGCTCCTTGTTGATGAGATACTTCTTGCCTGCCATGATGTGCGGTACTTGATCATTGATGCACATCTGACGTACTCTATATTCGGTCAGCCCTTCCACAAGAGCTGCCGCCTCCTTTATGGTCAGCATTACGATTTTGGTTTCTGTTTTGTTTTCAACCATTCAATCATACTCCTTCTCATTGTCTTGTTCATGTTTCCTATGTAATTTGAATTGTTCATTTTAAAGATTCCTTTCGATTTAGATTTGGGCATCAGCCCATGTGTATTCCGAGTGCTTCCTTGCGCTCTCGCTCCTCTGCAAGTGCCTTTCTGTCAACGTTCTCACGAGCGTACTCGGTATCGTCGGCAGGCTCGTCCTCGATCAGCGCAGCCACAGCTGTAACACCGCTGACAATGCTATCAAAACCGACTGCGAGATCACTATCCACTTGACTGCTTTTGATCTTAGCTTGTGCTTGTATTCGTCGAGCTCTTTCAGTTTCGAGCCATATTCCTCGCTCAACTTCCCAGCCTGTGAGGACAGGTCCGCTGTTGCTTTCTCCAGTTGAGCCGTCGCTGTTTCCGACAGTTCTTCTGCTTGATTCAGCAGCTCCCGACAGGTCGCTATGGTATCCCTCTGCTCGGAGCGTACTGTTTTCAGCACCTGTTCTGTATCCGCTTTCGTCGCCAGCACCGAGAGCCTGGTGAGTATTTCCAGCTGCTCCTGCGACATCAGCTTGTTCAATTCTATCAGCGCTCTCCAGTTGGAATCGAGCACCACCACTGTTGGCTGAGTGTCCGCCGCTGCTGACAATTCCTTGTCGTACATCTGCTGCAATTCTTCTTGTTTTGAATTCATACTCCATATTCTCCTTTCTGTATTTGTCGCCGTGAAGCTTATTGTCACGGCATCTCCTGCCATTAGGACAAGTGTATGTGATATACTTGCGGTTGTCCTCCCACCTGACACTGTAGCCCTGCTGTTTCATCATATAGCATAACTGTTTCTTTGACTTTGCCTGTTTCATCACCTGATTGATGACGTTCATCAGCTCCCATTTGAAGCTCTCGCCACGCTTGGCTGACCTGTACTCGCTGTCGGAGAGGTAGTCTCTGTTCATTTTCTTCTTTGGTGCATCGAGGACATGGACTCCGTGCCTCTGACAGATCTCATCGCTGATCTTCATCAGCTGCTCAATGCTCTCCTTGTTGGAATGATACTTCTTTCCGTCATCGAAACTGACAGAGTTCACCACTAAGTGGCTGTGTATATGCTCACGGTCAATATGAGTTGCAACTACACACTCATACTTTCCGAAGGCTTTCTCAGCAAGCTCCACTGCTATCTTGTGTGCAAGTTCAGGCTCGATTTCGTATCCGCTCGGGAAGCTCTGCACCAGATGATAGTAGAGCCGTCCGTCGTTCTTGTGATATAGATTCTTGGTCGCAGTCATTTCATCGAGTGCAGTTTCGGGCGAGCAGTTGACTCCGGTCACGAAACGCTTGTCCTCTGAGACTGTTTTCTCCTTTCGGCTGACGTATGCGAGGACATTCCTCATGCCGCCAGCGGTCTGAGTTTTGTTGTTTATGAAATGGATGATAGGCACTATCTCACCTCCTTGGCTATGTCGCAAACGGCTTGGGTGACAGCCTTGTGCTGCTCAATAAGCACGTCCAGTCTGACCGAGTGGAGCCGTCCTTCATGAGCCAGCATTGCTATCTGATTTAGGTTACGACCGATAGCTTTCTGCTGCTTTGCGACCTCGTCCAGTCCGTCCGCTACGATAATTTTCTTATCGAGTGCCGACCTGATAACAAAGTCACTGAGGGACAGCTTGTACCGCTGAGCCTTGCTGTGTATCCGATTGTACTCGTCATCGGTACAGCGGATAGTGATAGTTCGATTGCGTTTTCTCATAGTATCATACTCCTTTCTTTGTGCGATTTTTGAGAGGGGGTTCGGGGTTCGCCCCGACCAGCAAGCGTTCGGCGGACTGCCGAATGCGATGCTGGCATTTCATACTTCCGTCGTCTGTACTGCTCCGTCAGCGGTAGTTTTCTCCTTATGTCAATGCCGCCACACTCGCTCCACGTTGCGCCACAATCTCTTTTGTGGATCTGGGTGGGATAACTACCCGATTTCTGTATTGGCGGCAAAAACGGGCGTTTTTGTGCGTGACAGTAACTCAGCCGTGACAGTAAAACTACCGACACGGAAACCTACTGACACGCCCCGCAGATGAAGCTATATAGACGTTTGTGAGCTGTCAAGCAGTGCCTGCGTGACGGTAACATTTCTACCGTCACTACTGTCACGCTTGCCGTTGTAATGAAGAATAATAACCCGACCTTTGTGAACTCTTTCGTATTTGAAATCAATTCCGTACTTGCTGAGTTCATAACCATTCTGAACCAAGTCTCTTGTAACTCTGTTCGGATAAATGACTTCATCGGTAACTGTTTTCAGCTCAGCGACTAACTCAGTTGCAGTACCTTCAAAGTGGATTCGCTCCTTGATGAAAAGATAAACAGCAGAGAGAACAATATTGTCGCAGCTCTTTTTCGATGTAGCTTCGTTCTCAACTATCCAACGCATGGCATCGGTATCGAAATGCATTCGCAGTTCAGTGTATTCAATGTCACGTCCCTGACAATACATGATTGCTTTTCCTGAGCCGCACTTTGTTTCCTTGAGCGCAAAGTTTCCATCAGTTGCACCGCTGATACCTGTACTGCCTGTCATCATATTGAACGGATTATCGTCCTTAGCTTTTCGCATATGATGTATCAGCAGTATGCAGATGTTCAAGCGATATGCAAGCTGTTTGAGCGCGATCAGTTCTGCATAATCAGAACCATAACTCGACTCAACATTGCTGCGCACCATTTGCATAACATCGACTACAACAATTTTTAAATCATCGTGCTCTTTCTTGAACGCTTCTATCTGCTCTTCAAGACCTGCGCCTATCTTATCAGCAGCAAGTGCGAAGTGAAGATTCTCAATCGGTTCGGCGTTCATCTGAAACAATCTGCGCTGTAGTCGCTGATAGTTATCCTCGAGACAAAGATACAAAGCAGTTCCTTGAATAGTACCACGTCCAAGCGCAGGAACTCCTGTTGCAATGCTGAGGCAAATATCCATTGCCATCCAAGACTTACGAACCTTTTGCGCACCTGCAAGTACATACAATCCCTGCGTGAGCAGTCCGTCAATAATAAACTCCTTCGGCTTGAATACTGTTGTCAATATTTCTTCTGCGGTTTTCGTTTGTAACATATTACTCATAGCATTCCTCCTTTCTCATAAGATTCCCGAACACAGCCGACAACTTTTTTCGTTACGAGCAACTGCTCGTGCGAACTATTTGAGTGGGCTGTGTCCGACGGATTTCTGCTATCCCAAGTGAAAAATGTGGGGGGGCAGTATCCTTTATGCAAATCGACCTGTTTTTGCATAAGTTTTTGACTGCTCTGAAACATTTTCCGAAACACAAATCGATTTTCATGAGAACTGACATTTTCTCACAGGAAACTGATATTGACCGCAAAGCGCATAGAATAGAGATTTGCAGACATTTTCTCCATAACTGTTATGATAACGGCTTTGAATGATTTTCAGTCAAAAATGTGCGTTTCGGAGTAAAAATGTGGGAGCAGTATCCTTATTGCATTTTGGTATGTTTTTGACTATTATTTAAGGCTGCAGATCACGAACGCATCAGGACATAGTACGTCCCAGCATAGCAGACACACTGTTTTGAACAGCAGTATCCGCCGCACTATGCCTGACAAATCAGGAGCCGCCCGACTGCACATCGGACTCATAGGCAGCTTAAATGCTCGGCTGCCCCAGCACACTCCCATTGCCTGCGACGGTTTTATCACGCTCGGACTGTGGCTGAGTGTAAGTATCCGTTCCCGACTTTCATCGCTGCTTCACATCTGCACTATGTGAAACCAAAGATGTTATCGCTCGGCTCTTGCGTCATCGCGCATCTCTGGGCTGGTACGGCTCACCGCCCCACCATCGGAAACAACGTAACTCCTGATCCCATATTCAATTTTCAAGCTGCTGTCCAAGTCCGAAGACTCTTCCTCAGTTTCAATAATAACAGACTTTTTTCAGAGAATAAATGCGAAATGAAACTCAAAAGATCTTTTATACTTTCATTTCAATATGATGTGTGCTATAATAGTGGTAACCTATCTTTGGAGGCAAAACTTATGTATCTGAGCCGTGGACTGTACGTTTTCCCAAATAAAAATACTATCAGACGCTTTATGTACGATGGTGATGAAGCAACCGAACTGCCTGAGATAACATTTGAGCAGCAGCTGATAGACTTTCTCGAGATTGATCTGACACCGTTCAACAGACTTCTTGATAAACTGAAAGCATATACCAAGGAGAACACGACTCCTGATGAACTTTTGGGCGTGTACCGAGCCATTGGATATACCGCTGAGATCTTTTGTCAGGAAGAACCTGTGTACAGCTTTCTGCTGTGTACAAAGCTGTATGTTGACAGTTATGATATATCAAGTTATGAAGAGCTTTTTGAGCATAAGGATCACGCTGTTGAAATGCTGCGAGATATGGTACACACTCAAAACATTTTCTTCACTATCGCAGATGCGTATTGCAGATTTGAAGGCACCCACGAGGAAAAGACTACTAAAGCATTCTTAGGCAGGGAAACTATTTTCAAGTGCCAATTTGAGCAAGTCATTGCTCATACAGATGTCGGCACAGAAATGTTTCAGATGACAAGACCTAAGCTGCCATACAGCAGAGGTTACCGCTTTGACAATCTGCCTGACTATATATGGTACATCTTCCTGCACGCAATGGAGTTCGACACTGGTTTCAGTCAATGCGACTACTGCGGTCATTTTTTTAAGCCCAAGACAAAGAAAAAGACCCGATACTGTGATCGGGTCAGGACTGATGACGGGCGCACCTGTAAACAGATAGGTCCGCAGCAGATATATAAATTTAGGCTTCAACACAGCGAACTGCTGGCTGACTATGACAGAGCTATCAATCGCAATTACCGGCGGGTGGAGCGGTACGAACTAAAGCTCGGTGATGAAAAGCAGGGCAAGGACTTGTCCTATAACGATTATGCCGACTGGCTCAGGGAGCTTCATACTGCGAAGATGTCTTTCATGTCTGGAGAGATATCGGAGGAAGAGTTCAAAGAGGCTATACATATGCTTGATCATTGTACCAATGATAGGCAATAAGTTCATCAAATCTTTTATTTGTAGTATTGTTAAGAAAGGAATAATTATGATTAATAAAACAGGAAATATAATAAATTGGGAAGAAAAAGATGATACTCAGAAATTAATGACAATTGCAGAACAAGATGCAGCAACTGCGTTAAATACGGCATTAGAATATGAATATGTATCAACATTTATTAGCGAAAATTTGGATTATGTAAATCGAGCGGCTCATTTTTGGAGTGAAACGCGAAAAGCATTGTATTATTCCCTGATTATGCAATCGGCAAGACTTTTTGATAAAACTAAAGATGTAATTAGCATAAAGAAACTTTTTAACAAAATTGAGCAGAATCATCCATCTGATGCAACAAAGCAAGAACTTATCAGGATCAATACCGAGTTTGAAAACTACGAAGGAATAATTGAAGAGATCCGCATACTTCGAGATAAAATCTATGCTCATAATGATCCTAAAGTTTACCAATGGTGAAAAAACGACGTTTCACAAATCAACGAATTGAAATTCGACCCATGTTTCCAGTGTAAAATTATTGAATTATTAAAATGGACAAAAAACTCTATACTTGCATTAAGGACTACATGGGGAGATAGTTACCCTATACACTTTGAAATAACTGATGATGTTCGCTATGTGCGATATGATAAAAATAATGAACAAGCAAATCAAGGTGAAATAACAATATAAAAACGTTGCATTCCTACTATAATTATGTTATAATATTATGGGTAATTATATTGAAACGGAGACTATTATGTTTGATATTTGGAACAGGAGATACACAGGCAGTAAGTATAAGCTCTCCTCTTGGATAAGCGAGTTGATAGCTGAGAACTGCAATGGCAGCTCTTTTTGTGATATTTTCGCAGGAACAGGCATTATTTCATATACTATGCTTGATAAAATGAAGAAAATCTACATCAATGACTTTCTTTACTCAAATGAAGTTATTTATAAAGCGTTCTTTGATGCTGCTCCTTATGACAAGAATAAGATTTCTGAATATTGCAGCCGATTTCAATCTTTGTCAGCTGACAATATAGATGAGAATTACCTCTCCATTAATTTTGGCGGCAAGTTCTTCTCACACTCTGACGCAAAGCTGATTGGACATATAAGAGAAGTCATCGAATCCGATAAAGATAAACTATCAGACAAGGAATTTGCTATACTTCTTGCATCTCTGCTCTATTCGGCTGATAAGAGTGCTAATACCGTAGGGCATTACGATGCTTACATAAAGGGACATGATATTTCTGACACATTTAGATTTGATCTTATCAATCCATATAAAACAAAAAAGTCGCAAATATCTATATCAAGAGAGGATTCCAATGAGTTCGCTCATAGGCTGAAATGCGACATAGTTTATATTGATCCGCCTTACAATTCAAGGCAGTATAGCAGATTTTATCATGTTCTGGAGAACATCACCTGTTGGAGAAAGCCTGAGCTCCACGGAGTCGCGTTAAAGCCTGATCCTGAAAATATGAGCGACTACTGCCGTAATAAAGCAAAAATAGTATTCAAGGAGCTTATAGACAGCCTTGATTGCAAATATATCGTTGTTTCGTATAACAACACCTACGAATCAAAGAGCAGTTCTTCAAAAAACAAAATGACACTGGAAGATATTGAAACTGCCCTATCCGCAAGAGGAGAAGTTCAGCGATTTGAAACATCACACAACTTCTTCAATGCGGGAAAAACCGATTTTAATGACCACAAAGAACTGATTTTTATTGTTAAAGTGAAGTGATTACTATGAAAACTCAGATAGCTACTACTTTCAGAAGATCTCCCTTCTTTTATGTAGGGGATAAGTTCAAGCTCGTTCCGCAGCTCAAGGAGCATTTTCCTACTGATATTGACAGGTTCATAGAACCTTTCTGCGGTGGCGGCAGTGTATTTCTTAATGTTGATGCCGAAAGCTATCTTGTTAATGATATCGACAGCTACATGATAGCCCTGCATAAACTGTTATTTGATTACAGTAACGATGTTGACAGCTTCTGGAGCAAGCTGACTGATATTATCAATGGTTACGGTCTTTCAGCATCTTTCCTGGGCAGGACTGTTCCTGACGAATATAAGATCAACTTTGTAAAAACATACTATGCTAAGTATAATAAAGAAGCATATATGAAGCTAAGAGCTGATTTCAACAGTGACAAGTCCGACCTGTTGAAACTCTATGTATTGCTCATCTACGGCTTTAACCGTATGCTGAGGTTTAACGGCAATGGTAATTTCAATCTGCCTGTAGGAAACGTTGACTTTAATCAGAACGTAGTAAACGCTCTTAATGCATATTTTGAGTATGTATCTGAAAAGGATATTGAGTTATTCAATCTGGACTTTGAGGACTTTCTTGCTAAAATAGAACTTACTACCGATGATTTTATTTATCTTGATCCGCCTTATCTTATCTCATTCAGCGAGTATAATAAGTTATGGAATCCTGAAACGGAGCGCCGTTTACTTAGTGTTCTCGATGATCTTAATAGCAGACATATCAGATTTGCCGTTTCAAATATTATCAGGCACAAGAATATGTATAACGAGATATTTGACACTTGGTCGAAAAAATACAACGTTATTGACATTACAAGCAATTATATCAGCTTCCATGATAACACACAGAAAGGCTCTTATGAAGTCTTGATAACTAATTATTAAGTTAGGGGGATAACAATGGCTAAGGAACGTGAGAAAGAACATAAACCACTATCATTTTCAACAACGATGAGAAATCCGGCAAGAATAGCCGATTTCTTGAACTGTATCCTTCCTTTTGAAGGACAAATATTGACTGAGCAGATCATACATGAAGTTACAGTTAATCTAATCTCCAAGAAGTTATATAAGCCCACGTTTATCGGTACAGACCCCAGACTTAAAGCTATCTACAATAGTGAGGATGATTTTACTGTTGAAGATACTGAATATATCATAAAAAACAGTCCTCAGCAGCATAAGGAAGCCGAATTTGAAGCAGGATGGCCTTCAAGATTTGACACTTGGTACAAGCTGCCTATGGAGTTTGGATTTATCTTCTATGCTATGGACGCACCAATTGAAATATCTACAACAGGACATATGCTCATTGATGCAGTCAGAGAAGTTCCTAAGAACGATGATAAGATACAGAATGTATTTCTCAACGCAATGATGAAGTATCAGACCAACAATCCTTTCCGTAAAAACTCCAACACAAATGCACCACTGCCGCTTCTCTTGAACGTAATTAAAAAGCTCAAAGAAGATCCTGAAGAAGGCGATTCCGGAGTATTTATCAGCGAATTATCAATGATAATCTGCTGGCCCGATAATGATGCTGACGCTTTATATAAGGAAATCAAGGCTTTCAGAAAGAAGCATCGTTTCACCTATGGTGATGAAGTCATGTATGATCGCTGCTTACAGATATTAAACGCCGATTCTTCAAAGAAAAATAGATTTAAAATCAGTCAAATAACAGGCGAAGCTGTTGACGAGTTTATCCGTAAAATGCGTATAACAGGCCTTATCTCTCTGAGGGGCAATGGTCGCTTTGTAGACTTCAACTCATTTGAAGCAGAGAGAATAGACTATGTTATCAGAAATTATACTGTTTTCGATTCTTTTGGCTCCAAAAAGGACTATTTCAAGTATATGGGCAACATTGATCCTCATATACTCAGTATTCAACATCAAGAGCCAACGGGTATGACTGCCGTCAAAGAAAAAACTATCAAAGAATGGGCTGAAAAACATGATAAGGACTTTATCTACAACGAACTCAATATCACCTGCTCTCGCAACGAAAGCCACGATCCAACGCTCCGTGTTATTGATAAGCCTACAAGATTTGAGTTTCTTATCAGCATAGCCTTAAAGCAGCATTTCAAAGATCTTATCATTAGACCCAATTACAAGTCTGACGATGAGGGCATTCCTACTTTCACCGCAGCAGGCGGTATGGCAGATATTGAATGTTTTGACAAGGACTGCAATCCGCTTGTAGAGGTAACGCTTATGCAGGCAAGGACACAAGCTACCAATGAAATGCCTGCCATTACAAGGCACTTGACAGAAGCTATCGAGAAGTATCCTGATACTAAGGTGTTTACACTTTTCATAGCACCTGCACTTCATGCTGATACGATTTATATGGCTGGATACTCTAAATACAAATATAATGTTGATATTGTTACACTCAATATCAAAGATTTTATCGCCAAGCTGGGAGAAGTTGTTAGTATTATAGATTTCGTAACTCAGTAAATATACAAGCAATAATTATTACAAAAATTGAGTAATAATCGTTGTGATCTATTGAGAGAGGAGGTTGCAAATAATGGGAATATCAATTCATCCAATAGAATCTTTTGACGAAACTGAAGCTATAAATATTTTAAAAGCCTTACTTGAATCGAAACACACCATAAAAACTTTTTTTGGAGAAAATGATAGGACGCCCAATCATGACGGCTTTTTTGAATTGATTGATCATACGTTGACTCCTCGAAAACAGTTTATTGTACAGATAAAAAAGACAAAAAAGCTTACACCAAACGTTATTGGTACCAATAAAGGAAAATATGTATATGAATTAAAAACCAATTTTCTTGAATATGTTAAACAAAAAGTCACAGAAAGTCCTGCTATTTATTTCGTTGTAGATATTGAGGACAAGCGTATATTTTGGCTATATCTTTCTGATGAAGTTCTTATGAATATGGACTTTGAAGGGAAAGAAAAAATATCCTATGGATTTTCAGATGAAAATATTCTATCAGATATTATTTCATTCACCTCAACTCTTGATAAAATTATACTTCAAAGAAATAAGATATTCGTTAATAAAACAAGCGAAGATATTGCAAAAATGCAAGATGCCATTGACTACTTAAACCAGTATTTAGACCATGATTTAAAGGCGATTAAAGATAGTATTTTCCCAAATTTATGGAGATTCGGAATAAAATGCTCCGACAATCCTGGAATATCAATTGGACTCGGACAAGAAATGAACATGATTGATTGTAGTGATGCAGTTGCACTATATCCTCAAATAAAAGGAACAAACGACAGTGGTATCCAGGAGTATATGTTGAACAATGACAATTTATTCAATCATCTTACACTTGGAAAACAAGTTGATTTATCCGAGTACAGCAAAGACACTCTTAATAAAATAATTGTTTTGTTCTTTGAAAAAGGAATACCTGCCAAATATCTTCCCAACACAGTTTTATCTGAATTAATACACGTTTTTATAAAAAAGAGTAGTTGCTTTTTCGATTCTTCTGACACATCGAACATTACAGTAAATGAAGCTAATAGGCGATATATACTTCTCTGTAAATATGCCCAATACTTATTAAGCAGTCCTTCCATTAATGATCAAGAAAAATTTGTACAACAAACTATATTAAATCGATTGAACAGAGGACAAACAGCCTTTTGGGATATTATGTCATACCGAGAATTAATACCCACATTCTCTCAGTATTGTAAAACACTCAAAGATGATAATCCGTTATTTTCTCCTAAACTTTTTCTTTATATTTCAAAAGAATACTACATATATTTAGATGTTCTTATGGAATTGAAAAACAGAAATATTGATACAATACAGCAAGTATGGGATTACGAGTGGTTTTCAATATGCCAAATGAGCAAAGATGAGCGTTTCAACGCTATTGAGAACATGACGAAACAATTGGTTTCACAGCTCACTTTATTATATAATGAGATGTATGACAATATGTTTCCTTGTAACAAGTATAAAACGAATTATAAGTATTTGTTTAAAGTTAAACAGATAGCAACAGGTTCTATATATTCAGATATCAGTTATGTTTATCAAAAATATAAAAATCATGACCTTTCAATAAATTATGATTCTAATTTAAAAGAAGATAGTTTTATGGGCGAAGACAGAGACAAGGATTTAGTAAGCGTAACTCAAGGAGTTGATATAAGTTCTATGTTCATAGATGATACGCCTTTATATTATAGCTTATCATGCATGACTTATAATGGTATTTGTGAAACAATAGGTTTGCCAATTCAAAAACTAAAAATAGGGAAAAGATCCATTTCTGGTGGATTAAGTTTCTTTTAGCAAAAAACTATAATGCTCAGGCTTAACTCAAGTTTCGAGTGTGGCTACTAATAATACTACAGTTGATTGTATGTGGAGATAGTCTTCAGAAAGGTATCAATATGAAGTTTACCATTGGAACTGCATCAAGCAGTATGGAATTTGAAGAGGATATTAGACTTATAAAAAGTTCTTTATTATATGCTGATGAAATAGAATTAATCGGAATGGCTGAATATGCGATTTTTAGTTATCTTCCAAAATGTTTGACAAGTTCAAAAGACTTTGAAATTATCATTAGCAACTTGATTACTTTAATAGGTGCTTTTGATAATGAAGAAGCTAAAATGACAAAATCACAGTTAGAAGATATACAAATACAGTTATCTCCATTTTTGCCATACTTGAAAAAGAAGAAGAGAAGAAACAAACAAGAAATTCTTGCCCAATTAAAATTTAAAGATCTTGAAAGTCAATTCAGAATCCAACTCAGCGAGGCATATCAAGAACTCGTAAATAACCCTGGAATCAACCATATTCAAGATTTGGTAGATAGAAATATAATTAATATATATGATTATTCGTATAATGGATTTAGCGTAGAGGAATTGACAGGAGGATATTTTGCTAATCTGCTGGGTACAATTAAACATGGCGGATCTTATCCACTATTTGATAGTATCAGTGCAAGCGTTGTAAGTAGTGTCACTCAAAACAAATTTCTTGATTTTAGCAAAATGGACAAGGAGATTATTCGTCATGCAGGTATAGCACATAATATTCTTTCAACATTACCAGCTTTGGAAAAAGCTACCATAGACGAAATATTGGATTTTAAAAAGGATATGCAGACTCCGTTGATTAATTTTAGAAAAGCGATTTATGGCTTTACTGAAAAAATAACTTCTATGCCTTGGGATGATGACTTTTGCTACGAATGTATAAAACTATATGACACAGAAGTAATGCCAAGAGTTGAAGAAATAAATGAATTATCTAGTGAAACAAGCGTATTAAAAAATTTTGGAAAACAAGTATTGCATGACGAAGAAGAAAGAAAAAAACTAGGATATGTTGGTGCTGGATTGATTACAACTATAACAACAAATAGCAACATATTTGATGCACTTAATTATTTGGAAACAATTATTAGAGCAGGAGCAAAATTAGGATTGAGCGCAGCAGGATTGACTGCATTTTTAAAAACTGCTGATATTTTACGTCAAGCTCATTCAGACGCTAAAGAGAAAAAAAGTGAAATGGAAAGTAACGTGATGTATTACTACTATAAAGCATCAAAAAAATTGTAAACCTATAAAAGTTGCTAGTTCTTAGGACGTACCTACTTATCCAACACTCAAAAAAGCTTTCCGTATAAAATCAGGGATACATTCTTCACCTTAAGAAACTGTATCCCTAGCTATATTATTGAACGTTAGTTTTCTATTTGGAGGACAATGCACCACTTTTTGGCACTTGTTTGGCACTTATCGGTACTAAAAATCGTCTGAAATCGCTTGAAGTTACTATAATTGAAGCTTCAAAAATCCGCGATTTACAGCCATTTTCGCATTTTACTAAAAACTACTAAAAGGCTCGGGATTAATTCAATTCCCGTACGGATCACCAGATCACTTCCCTGAAAATAACGCATTTGCGTTGTTTTCAGGGATTTATTTTTCCCTAAAATCTCCTCAACCACTTATCTGCCACTTATTTTGAA
>OCHE01001161.1_pt1 | contig 22997 bp, 19 predicted proteins | sample 1538681 | NCBI WGS metagenome assembly OCHE01 (sample SAMN04571717, study PRJEB22368) | human gut metagenome | biome: human gut; material: stool | host: Homo sapiens | place: Luxembourg | collected 2012-08-17
GAGACGGGGCACGCCCCGTCTCTACAACTGGGTAATAACCATTCTCCTACCTTTTACGCTACTTCCCAAGTAGCTTAATATTTCAAGCGATGGTGATTTTCAGAAAAGCCATTTTTAAAGACATAAAGTGTTGTTTATCAGGAGTAAATACGGTGCTCTTGGTAGGGCTTTGAATTGTCGTGAGGCTTGAGTGGAGATCTTGATATAATCTTAGGAAAAGATAATCATAATGATGAATGTTTTGAGAGACGGTCGCTCGGAGAGGGGTACGGCGCGGGTTGGCAAGCGTCATGACCTGAAGACTGTACGCTGGTACGTGCTCACGCTTCCTACTACGGGTGTGGCACGACGCGACAGGATCAGCCCCGCTAAAAGCTTGGATGCCGAGCTTTCCCGGCGCGAGCGTCGTGGGGAGACGTTGTTCGAGTATTTCGCCCCCTCCTATGTGGAGGTGAGGAAGGTGGACGGAAAGATGGTAAACACGAAGCGGCCCCTGCTGTTCAACTACGTGTTTATCCGGTCCTCCGTGGAGGAGATCTTCCAGATGAAGCGTACGCTTCCCCTATACAATTTCCTTCCCCGGGTCTCTTCCGGAGGCATGACTCATTTCCCTTATCTCTCGGATGACGAGATGGGTAATTTACGTTGGGTGGCTGAATCTTATTCCAACGAGCTTCCGGTCTACGTTCCGGACAGCGATCGCCTGCTAAAAGGTGTCGCGTGCGTATCACGTCCGGTTATTTTACCGGTATGGAGGCGGAGGTGGTGATCCAGCCGGGTGGCGGGCATAAAGATGTCATGGCGCGTATCCTCGATTGCATGTGGGTCCCCTTGTTGGAGGTGAAGCCGGGCGAGTATGAGCTGATCGAGCTGAACACCAAGGGCAAGCACGCCTATACCCATCTGGACAACGATCGCCTGCGGGAGGGCTTGCACGATGCCTTGGGACGTTACCATGCCTCCGGCAGCGTATCTGAGGAGGATACTCGTTTGGCCCGTGAGGTATTGAGATCCTACGGTTCTCTCCGTGCGGAGACGGACGTGATGCGCTGCAAGGTCTACTCGTCGCTCCTACCTACCTACAAGCTGTTAGGCGAGGAGGATGAGTTCGTACGCTTGTTCGCCACGATGCGAAGCATGCTCCCGTTGGTAAAGGCTCCGCAATCCCGTGCCTTGTTGCTGGTGACGCTCTACGGTTGCACGGACAGCAGTCTCTACCGGCAGATGGCGCACGAGGTTGTGGACCCGTGGCGGTGTGAGTCCTCGCCCAAGAAAAGCAAGTTATCCTTGATCCGCCGGCTGGACGATTACGATCGATGGCTGAGACACTAATAGAGTTGACAGTTTAAATCATAATTCAACAATCATAATTCAAAACATGTCTTCCCTTCCTTCCGGCGTTCGTTTGGTGCTGTTGCTGAACGAGCATTTAAATGATATCATGAACCGCGAGCGTGCGAACCAAAACTCGATTCACCTGTATTGCACGGGTCCTTACTGGGTGGCATTTGAGCGCTCGGCCTATCAGTTGCGCCATGTGTTCCCGGACAGCGAGGTTACGCCAATGCGTTTGCTCGGCTACCCGTTCCCGGTGGTGATGGTGTCCGTTACGGATCGTTCGCTCCGCTCGTATGCCCGCAAGCACATCTTGCGAAGAGACGATAAGGATTACAAGCAATTAACTGTACCCGGACTCTCCCTTGTGGACTACCGGGAGTGGCACGCCGGCGAGGTGAAAGGGTTGCCTTTATTGAATAACTGACTAGACATGATTATAAAAGAGAGTTTGGAAAAACCTACTGATTTTATTCCGGATGGGATGAATGCTTTCGAACGTAACGTGAAGCGTATTGGGGATTGTCTTTTGGCCTTCATCGCTTTGATCGTATTCTCACCATTGTTCTTGATTTGCTATATCGCCGTGAGGCTTGAGGATGGCGGCTCAGCTATCTTCAAGCAGGAGCGTATCGGCCGTTTTGGTCGTCCGTTTCATATCTATAAGTTCCGTAGTATGCGTTTGGACGCTGAGAAATTCGGTCCCGCCCTTTACAAAGGAGGTGCGGATCCCCGCATGACCCGTGCGGGTAAGTTCCTGCGTGAGCATCATTTGGACGAGTTGCCCCAATTGTGGAATGTTTTCATCGGTGATATGTCTTTTATCGGCCCCCGTCCGGAACGGAAGTTCTACATCGACCAGATCATGGAGCGTGATCCCCGTTACCGTTACCTCTACCAGATCCGTCCGGGCGTGACCTCTTACGCCACGCTCTACAACGGCTATACGGATACGTTGGAGAAGATGCTTCGTCGCCTGCGCTATGACTTGTTCTATCTGGAGCACCGCTCGTGGTGGTTCGATTTCAAGATATTGGTGAAGACTTTCTTGAACATAGCGTTCGGGAAGAAATTCTAAGGTATAAGTAATAATCCGGGGGAGCAATTCCACTCCTCCTTTAAATCAAGAATACCATGAAGAAAGTATTGAAAGGCTGGCTCATCGACAATTCGGTGACCACCGACAACAAGACGGACAAGATCTTGTTACTGGCTTCGGCTGGAAGTTTAACTTTGGATGACGTGCTGGAGGAGATGCAGAAGCAAGACACCGGCCTGCGTCCGGAGACGCTTCACCATTCGGTGACGCTCTACAATAGAGTATTGACGGACTTGATCTTGAACGGTTACAGTGTGAACACGGGCCTGTTCCGTGCGGTTCCACAACTGACCGGCGTGATCGAGGGCGGCGTATGGAACAAAGAGAAGAATTCCATCTACGTCTCCCTTACGCAAGATAAGGCTTTGCGCGAGGCGATCGCCCAGACCACGGTGGAGATTCTCGGCGAGAAATCGAACATCATGTACATCCTTGAGACCGAGGATAAGAAGACGGGCTTGAAGGATGGTAGCGCCACGGCGGGCCGCAACTTCTTCGTGCGCGGTGCCATGCTGAAAGTGGTTGGCGACGACGAGTCGGTAGGTGTTACGCTGACCAATGAGGCGAAGGCTGTCACGAAACTGACGGACGACTTGATCACGATCAACAATCCTTCCTCGCTTACGTTACTTCTGCCTGCGGATCTGGCGGAGGGTGAGTACACGTTGACGGTGACGACGCAGTATTCCGCCGCAAGCCGTTTCTTGAAAACTCCCCGCAGCGTGAGCGTACAGATCTGGATCGGTGGCAAACCCGCCGATGGAGGTGGCGACAGCGAAAGCCCGGATGAGATCTGATGTAAGGTATAGCGAGCATATCCTGTAAGTATGGACAGGCTCGCTGTCTAATCCCATCAGACAGCTCTGTCGAATCACCTTAGACAGGACTGTCTGAAGTCCTTAGACAGGGTTGTCTGAAGGGATCAGACAAATCAAGGATGAAATGGCAAAGACAGATTCACGAACATCCAAGAGCATAAAAAACAGTTCGGTGGCGTTGGTGTTTTATTTCATCAACCTAATCCTTCAGTTTTTTTCAAGGAAGATTTTCTTGGATTATTTGGGGGCGGAGGTGCTGGGGTTGAATACTACGGCTACCAATTTGCTGCAATTCTTGAACCTTGCGGAGTTAGGGGTGGGATCGGCTATCGCTTGTACCCTTTATAAACCGCTTGCTGAGAAAGACACGAATACAATCAATGAAATCGTCTCCTTGCAGGGATGGCTCTATCGGCGTATCGCATGGATCGTGATAGCCGGGAGTGTAGTCTTGATGGCCTTTTTCCCTTGGATCTTCGCTAAGATGCCGTTACCCTTATGGTATGCGTATGCCTCTTTCGGGGCGTTGTTGGTTAGCGCACTATTGAGCTATTTTGTTAATTATAAGCAGATTGTGCTATCTGCGGATCAGCAGGAGTATAAGATACAGTATAGTTACAAAGCCTCGATGTTGGCGAAACTGCTTTGCCAAATATTGGCGATCCGGTATTTACCTAACGGGTATGTATGGTGGCTGGTATTGGAGGTGGTGTTCGCTGTGGTGGCTTCGGTGACTTTGAATCGGGTGATATCCCATACTTATCCCTATTTGGAAACAGATATGGATAGAGGGAAGGAGCTGGCAAAGAAATATCCGAATATACTTACAAAGGTCAAGCAACTGTTTTTTCATAAAATAGCGGGATTTGCGTTGACGCAGAGTAGTCCTATCATTATATATGTGTATACCACATTAACGATTGTAGCTCTTTATGGAAACTATATGTTAGTTATTCTTGGTGTAATAACATTTCTTACGGCAATGTTTAATGGGATAACGGCAGGTATTGGAAATTTGATAGCTCAGGGAGATAAACAGCATGTTGTAGATGTGTTTGAAGAATTGTTTTCAATAAATTTTTTACTAAGTAGTGTTATTTGTTTTGGTGTCTACAAATTGCTTCCTTCTTTTATTGAACTTTGGATAGGATCAGATTATTTATTAGATAATACGACACTCATATTGTTAGTGATTTATACATATATTAGTCTAACACGGCAGGTAATACATGCTTATATCAATGCTTATGGACTATTTGGAGATATTTGGGCTCCTATAACAGAAGCTGTGATAAATATTGGAATGTCTATTTTATTGGGATATTTTTATGGACTGAATGGAATTCTTACTGGGGTTTTGTTTAGTCTATTTTTGATCGTTTTTTGTTGGAAACCTTATATGTTATATATGAATGGGTTTAAAATAAAATTTAGCTATTATATTGTAATGTATATGAAGCATATAGCTATACTGACTATTTGTCTTGTTATAACTTGTTTTGTTTTGAATCATTTTGAGTTGGAGGCGAATATGTCTTTGGAATATTTTGTTTTTTCTGTTGTGGTATATAATGGTTTATTTTTGGTGATTTTGTTTGGATTTTCTTTTTGTGTTTTACGAAGTTTTAGGTCGTTTTTGTATCGATTTTTAAATAAGATATAGTTTTATTATTTATGTCGTGATAAGAAGAGAGTGATTGAGGAATATGATTATTGAAGTGAGAAGAATGATGCAAATTTTGATATGTGTAATTTTGAAATGAAATACTTTAATTTGAATATTAGCATATAGATGATGATTAATGGATCTATTGAGTTGTAATATTGTATTAACAATTTGTTTTTTATGAAAATATTCATTGTAAATCTTCAGTCTTCGGTAGATAGGCGTGAACGAATGAAGTTCCTTTTGGCAGAAAAGGGTATTACCGACTATGAATTTATAGAGGCGGTTGATGGCCGGAAGATGAGCGAGGAGGAGCAAGAACATGTGTTTGATCAAAAGAAGGCTTTTCAGTGGTATGGACGAATATGTAGACCTGGAGAGATTGGTTGTACACTCAGTCATCAAAAATGCTATAGGAAGATGGTAGATGAGGGAATTGATGTGGCGTTGATCTTGGAGGATGATATAGAGATCAGATTGAATGATTTACAAGATCGGTTATTGAACTTGAAATGTTTATTGGAATTTTCTTCTCCCTTGGTTTTACTGTTATCTGGAGGCTATTGGTATAAAAGTTTTGAAAATTATAAGAGTGCTGGACGAATAGCGACTGTGTATGATGCATATTATACTCATGCTTATATGATTAATTTAGAAGCTGCGAGGAGCATTATAGAACAGTATCCTTTTATTTTAGCTGATGATTGGAAGTTTATTCGTGATAAAGGAGTGAAATTACGGGCTTGCTTACCTCATCTTATTGACCAGCAAGAGGTGTTGGCTAGTGTGATTTATGAAAACAACGAAAATAGAGGTATGAATAAAATGAATATGCCATTAATACATCGAATACATATGTATTGGATAGGAGGTGTAAAGAAGATATTGGCCTATTTAGGTAGATTTGAAAACTGTTGAATTGTTATTCTGTTGGAATGAAAGATGAAAAAATGGTAAATGCGATAATTTATATTCTTTCTTTTTTGTTTTCTCCATTTCTTTCTTTGTTATTGGTTATTACGGGAATAAGAAGGGGAATTCCAACTGTAAAGGATGTTGTTTTTGTGATTTTTGTGATTGGATTTATATCCATTTATTGGTTTCCATGGGGTGATTCAATGAGCCATTTTTCTATGTATTATTCTGATATTGTAAAAGATTATATGGATTTTTATAGTCCCTATTTTTTATATGGATATATAATATCTTTGATAGGTAATTATTGTGGCGGATTTGTTTGGGGGTATTATTTTTGGTTGTTTTTTCCTCTTTCTGTTTTTTGTGCTATTTTGTGGAAATCAATATATAAATATAAATCTCCAGATTATAAAATTATCTTTGTTTATTTGCTGCTATTTGTTGGCGTTAGAGAGTTGTTGGACCTAAATAGAAATGTTGCTGCTTATTTATTATTAGCTTCTTCTTTTTTAATATATAAAAGAAATATTTTTCTTTCTTTTTTCTTCTTGATGATATCGTTGTTTTTACATAGTACTGTGATTTTTGTGCTTTTGTTGGTACTTATAGGATATGTAATTTCTAATATTTTCGGTGGGTTTGGAGCTAAGATTTTGAGTTTTATATGTTTGTCTATGTTGGCTCTTTCTTATTTATTTGTGGATGTGCTTAGAAATATTGCTTCGGATCGATTTGTAGATAGGTACATAGATTCTCAATGGGGTGTTGGCTCTGGAATTCAGAGTGGTTTTATGTATTTATTAGGAATTTTGAATGTTTTTATATTGCTTTTAATGGTTTACTTTGTTATCCGAAATTTGAAGTCTTTTAGGAATAAAGTATTGTTAGTTGCTTTTTTCTCATTTGTTTTAATAACATTACTTGGATTTCAACTTTGGACAATACGAGAACGATTTACTATTGGAGGTATAATATTGGGATCTGCTCTAATTCTTGATTCTTGGCCTTTATTGAAAAAAGAATGTGCAAATGGTCTGTTCTCTGCTAATTGTTTTTTGTCTAACTTGATAAGATTGTATCTGTTAAGGTTTATTCTGATTTTAAGTGTTACTTATTCTTCTTTATTTGCCCATAGAACATATAATGAAAATCCTGAAGAGTCTTTACGAATAACATCTCATTTATTTTATCTTCCAACGGTATTTTTGTTGGATATTGATGAATATGGATATAGTGATCAAAAGTATTTGAGCTTGTTTGATAGGGCTTGGTCTGAAATGAAATAATCTTTTGTAGATAAAATAGTAATATTAATATTAATGATCTCAATAGTAATTCCAATTTTTAATTCTGAGAAATACTTATTAGAGTGCCTGAACTCTGTTCTTAATCAATCCTTTTCAGATTTTGAAGTCTTGTGCATCAACGATGGTTCTATAGACCGAAGCAAGGAAATATGTGAACAGTATGTTCGGAAAGATAAGCGTTTCCGATTATATAATCAAAAAAATGCTGGTGTTTCTGTTGCTCGTAATTTGGGGATAGAGAAAGCGCAAGGCGAATATTTATGTTTTGTGGATAGTGATGATGTGATAGCTAAGGACTTTTTGTGGAATTTATTAGATCGAATACAGGGTTGTGATGCTTCGGTGTGTGATTTTTCTAATGATTTAAGGAAGTTGGGGAAAAAGGAAAAGCATGTGTTATCCTATGAAAAGAATGATCTTATAAAAGAAGCCTTATTAGGCTGTAGAAGGAGTGTAAATATTGTATTGTTTCTGTTTAAACGGTCTATAATACAAATAAATCATATTCGTTTTATGGAAGGATGTATCCGTAATGAGGATACAGAGTTTTATATTCGGTATATTACTTGTTGCATTTTGCCAATCGTCTGGTTTGATTATGTGGGATATTATTACCGGATGGTGGCTACTTCTGCCATGTCCAATTTTTCCTGTTGTGCTATGGTCTCTTCATTGGGGGCTACGGAGCGGATGAATGAGTTGCTGTATGTTGAGCAAATATTATTGGATAAAAACTTGTTGCTAACTAGTGGCGTAATAAAATTTTTATTCTTATCTGCTTTACAATCGAATCGTGAGTGCTATGACTATTTGCATTCGCATTATGATGTGAAAAGTCTATTGGATAATGATCGATCTCAAATGTCATTATCTCGCCAAGTGATAGTTTTATTGTATCGGTTGTTGGGTAAGGAGGGCTTTTGGAGATTGGTTGGACTATTAGGAGGGATACAGGGAAAGAGGTTACGATAAACTATAAAATAATGACATACGGTATAATTACGCATTACGATGTACATAATCATGGAGCAATCCTCCAATTAATGGGGTTGATAAGAATCTTAAAAGATGAATTTGGAATAAAAGCCCAAGCACTACAATTTGATAAGAATTATGATTTCTTAGGTCGTGAGATGAAAGCGAAGTATGAAATTTCATTGAAATCGGTGGGTGTATATGCCAAATATTTTATGGAAAATGGATTATCGCAGTTCTTATATAATTACGAAAAGAAGCGCTTGCTGGATAGATTTAAGAAAGAACATCAAATGATAGGGCCGTACTATACAGAATGTGGAGAACTTGATGGTGTAGTGATGGGTAGTGATGAGATCTTTGCATTACATACAGGTCCTACTCCTGTACTTTTTGGTCATGCATGTCCTTCCAAGAAAGTATTCGTTTATGGTGGTTGTTTTGGTCCTACCACTATTGAGGAGGTGGAGCGTTTGCACTGCCGTGGCTTTGTTGCTAGTGGCTTAAATGCAATGAAAGGATTGGGTATGCGAGACCGTAACTCTCGTGAAACTGCTACTATATTAACAGGTAGGGAGACGGTAGCCGTTTGTGATCCAGTCATTCTTTATGGCTATGAGGAAGAGACTAAGAATATGAAGTTGCCTAATCTACCTCCTTATTTGTTGGTTTATGCCTACGATAAGAAGATGAATGAACCTAAAGAGATAACTCGTATTAAGGCTTATGCAAAGGCTAATGGACTGAAGATTGTATCACCCGGATTTTTCCATAGCTGGGTAGATTATAATATTAATGTGGATCCAGTGGAACTGCTCCGTTACTTTAAGCATGCACAGTGTGTGGTTACAGATACTTTTCATGGTAGTGTAATGTCAATTATTACAGGGCGTGAACTTGCAGTGAAGTTGCGTGATAATGCGAATAAACTTCTTAATCTTTTAGAAGAATATGGATTAGAAGACAGAGTCCTCTCTTCGGAATGGAATTTAGAAGAAATTTTTTCAAAAAGAGTTGATTATAAAGATGTTAATGCTGAAGTCATACGTCGACGCAACGATAGTTTAAGCTATTTACGGAGTATGGTTGAAGATTGATTAAGATGAACTTTTTGAAGTAGACTTATGACTACATTATAATTTTTCAAATACGGCAATAAATATGAAGAAGGTATCAATAATCGCACCGATATACAAATCCGAGCCTTTTTTATCGGTGATGATAGATTCAATTCTATCTCAGACATATCAAAATTTTGAATTAATACTTGTTGACGATGGATCTCCTGACAATAGTGGAAAAATATGTGATGAGTATGCAACTAAAGATAACAGAATAATTGTAATCCATAAAGAAAATGGCGGTACAAGTGAAGCTCGAAATGAAGGTCTAAAACTGGTATCGGGAGAATACTTAACTTTTATAGATGGTGATGATTGGTTTGAGCCTGATTGTTTGGAGTATTTTGTTTCTTTGATGGAACTAAATGATTGCCAAATGGCTATGTCTGATCAAGTGATGATGAAAAGTAGACCCCAACAAATTAAAGATGACAAAATACAAATCTTGACAAATGAACAGGCTATATGTAGTATTCTGTATGTTGAGGTACCAGTTGCTGCTTGGAATAAAATGTATAGAACTGAATTGGTAAAAACACACAATCTTACATTTGCAATATCAAGTTTTGGTGAAGGATTATATTTTTCATCACAGGCTGCACAATATTGTCATAGGGTAGCTGTTGGGCACCGAAAAGTTTATGGATATCGTATGGACAACGTTAATAGTGGAACAACGATGCGAAAAGTTAGTGATGGTAAAATGATGTTGAAACATTCTTATGATGTAAAGGAACATCTTAAAATCCGTACTAAAGAAATAGAGTATGCGGCAGATTGGCACATTAATCGTAATTATTTTAATCTATTGTGGTATATTCAATATTCCGGAGAGAAAGCAAAATATATGGAAGAGTATCTATATGCCAAAGATAGATTACGTAAAACATTTTTTAATGTTTTCTTCCATTCAAAAGTTGGAGTTGTGAAAAAGTTAGTTATACTACTTACTGCAATTTCACCTAGACTTGCATCGTATCTAGCTACATGGCGAAGAAATAGAATTTTTGCAGGAAAGAAAATATTTATCTGAAAACAGTTTAGTAATAATATATAAGTAAAGAATTTAATAATTTACAATTGAGGCAAACACCGATGCGGGTACTTTGGACAAGACCAATATCACTTCGGAGTTCTTGAATGTTGCCTGTGACAATGCGAGGATGCTCTATGACGGTTTTGTCTAACTTTTAAAAAAGTGTCTTCAAGTTTGAGTACTAACAGACTAACTGATCGACTTTAATATTTTATGCAATCCTTTTCAGTATTACTTTCTTTATATCATAAAGAGAGCCCACTATTTTTACGTCAAAGTCTGACCAGTATCTTCACGCAAACGCTATTGCCTATAGAAGTTGTCTTGGTGGAAGATGGTCCTTTGACGGATGAGCTGTATGCGGTCATAAAAGAATTCACAAGCCGGCATCCTGAGTTAAAAGTGATTTCTTTACCCACCAATCAAGGTCTCGGCAAAGCTCTTAACGAGGGGCTGAAGCATTGTTCGTATGACCTTGTGGCTCGTATGGACACGGATGATATCGCTAAGCCGAATCGTTTTGAGAAGCAATTGGCGATATTTCGGGAACATCCGGAAATTGATGTAGTGGGGGCTTGGATCGATGAGTTTGAAGGGGAGGTATCAAATGTACTTTCCATGCGGAAAGTGCCGGAGCAGCATGAAAATATCTTGAGGTTTGCCAAGGGAAGGTGTCCGGTGAACCATCCGGTGGTGATGTTTCGGAAGTCGGCCGTGCTAAAGGCTGGAGGATATAAGCATTTTCCTTTGTTCGAGGATTATTATCTGTGGGTACGGATGCTGATGGATGGTGCCCGGTTCTATAATATACAAGAGAGCCTGCTCTTTTTCCGCTTCTCGCCGGATATGTTTCGGCGGCGGGGAGGATGGCGGTATGCCGTAACGGAAGTGAGGTTGCAGACGCTGTTTTACAAGATGGGTTTTATCGGCTTTTTCTCCTTGCTAAAGAATGTCTGTATTCGCTTAGTGACCCGTCTTCTCCCTAATGGCTTGCGTTCGTTGTTCTATAAGAGGCTCATCCGGGGGTAAATAGTTTTTTGTCCTCATCCACGGTATCGCTCACGGAAGGTGTCTCAAATATCAAATAACATTTTATCAATAGTCATTTTTATGGCTGGCAGATTATTTTTCATCACATCAAACACTATAACAGCGTCTATATCGAAATAATGATGTGCTATAATGTCTCGCATTCCCATAACTCCTTCCATGTTCACGGACAATGTCGCTATCGCTATAAACCATTGGCAGTACTTGCTTGTTTAATAGCCATTATTACGTTAATAAAATAGAGAATATGAGAACAAATGATTCAAAAACATCCGTAGACTCTAAATTGGAGGAGATGGAGGAAAAGTATCCCGTAGAGCAAATCGCTGTTAAAAATGAGAAGAAAATAACGGCCAAGGATGTAAAGGAGGCTGTGAAAGAGATTAATCCCGATACGGACAGCTTGGGTAGCAGAGGGTAAAACGTATTTTAATTTGCTTAAAAGAATAATTATTAAGATTTATAGTATTATCTTTGTGGTTGCGGTTTGTAATAAACCGAGGTATAAAGATTGGTAAATCTAGCAAATTAAATAATAAAGATGTATAGAACAAGAACTTGTGGCGACTTGCGCCTTGCGGATGAAGGTCTGGTGGTTACACTGGCCGGTTGGGTGCAGAAAACCCGCAAAATGGGAGGAATGACATTTGTCGATATCCGCGACCGTTATGGTATTACTCAGTTGGTATTTAATCAGGAGGTTGATGCAGCTCTTTGCGAAAAGGCAAATAAGTTGGGCCGTGAATTCGTGATTCAGGTTACGGGTACGGTTCGTGAGCGTTCCAGCAAGAATGCGCATATCCCGACAGGTGATATTGAGTTGATCGTTTCTGAATTAAATGTCCTGAACACTGCGCTTACCCCTCCGTTCACGATCGAGGAGGAGACAGATGGCGGTGATGACTTGCGTATGAAATATCGTTATCTGGACTTGCGTCGTGCTTGCGTTCGTAAGAATCTGGAACTTCGTCATAGAATGGCGTTCGAGGTTCGCCGCTATTTGGATGAGCAAGGTTTCTTGGAGGTAGAGACTCCGGTTCTTGTAAATTCTACCCCGGAGGGTGCCCGTGACTTCGTGGTTCCTTCCCGTATGAACCCGGGACAGTTCTACGCTTTGCCTCAGTCTCCACAGACCTTGAAGCAATTGTTGATGGTTTCCGGTTTCGACCGTTATTTCCAGATCGTAAAATGTTTCCGTGACGAGGATTTGCGTGCGGATCGCCAGCCGGAGTTCACGCAGATCGACTGTGAGATGAGCTTCGTGGAGCAAGAGGATGTCTTGAATATGTTCGAGGGCATGGCGAAACATTTGTTTAAGGTAATCCGTGGTGTCGAGTTCAAGGAGTCGTTTATGCGTATGACTTGGCAAGATGCTATGAAACAATATGGTAGCGATAAACCGGATTTGCGTTTCGGCATGAAGTTCGTCGAGTTGATGGACATCATGAAAGGCCATGGTTTCTCCGTATTCGATAACGCTGCTTACATAGGGGGTATCTGTGCGGAAGGTGCAGCGAGCTATACCCGTAAACAACTGGATGCGTTGACTGAGTTCGTGAAACGTCCGCAGGTAGGTGCTAAAGGTTTGGTTTACGCCCGTGTGGAAGCGGATGGTAACGTGAAATCAAGCGTAGATAAATTCTATAGCCAAGAGGTTCTTCAAGAAATGAAGAATGCGTTTGGCGCTAAGCCGGGTGATTTGATTTTGATCCTTTCCGGCGACGATGCGATGAAGACTCGTAAGCAACTTTGCGAGTTGCGTTTAGAGATGGGTAATCAATTAGGCCTTCGTGACAAGGATAAGTTTGTTTGCTTGTGGGTAATCGACTTCCCGCTGTTCGAATGGAACGAGGACGATCAACGTTTCTACGCTATGCACCATCCGTTTACCTCTCCGAATCCGGATGATATACCGTTGTTGGACACGGATCCGGGCGCTGTTCGTGCGAATGCGTATGATATGGTTATCAATGGTGTTGAAGTGGGTGGTGGTTCTATCCGTATCCACGACAGCCAATTACAGGATAAGATGTTCAAGCTGTTAGGATTTACCGAAGAAAGAGCGCAAGAGCAATTCGGTTTCTTGATGAATGCGTTCAAGTACGGAGCGCCTCCTCATGGAGGTTTGGCTTATGGCTTGGATCGTTTCGTGTCTTTGTTCGCCGGTTTGGATTCTATCCGCGACTGTATCGCTTTCCCGAAGAACAATTCCGGACGAGATGTTATGCTCGATGCTCCGGGTGTCTTGGATCCAGCCCAGTTGGATGAACTGAATTTGATCGTTGATATCAAGAAATAATCCAATCTGAAATTCCATTCGAATGGGAATCTTATTCCATCCGAATGGAATTTTCTTTTCTTCCGAAAGGAATTACTTTTTCTCCCGAACATAAATCAAAGGATATTTAGCATGGTAAAGGTTAAAGATATATTGAGAGAAATAGAGCATTACGCCCCGCTGCCGCTTCAAGAAGGTTTTGACAATGCGGGTGTGCAAGTTGGCGACGTGAACCAGCATGCGACGGGTGTGTTGCTATGCCTAGATGTTACCGAGGAGGTGCTCGATGAAGCGATCGAGATGGGATGCAACCTGATCATCTCTCATCATCCTTTGGCCTTTAAGTCGTTTAAGTCGTTGACAAGCTCCAATTATATCGAGCGTTGCATGATGAAGGCGTGTAAGTATGATTTGGTGGTTTATGCCGCCCATACCAATCTTGATAATGCCGTAGGAGGCGTGAATTACCGTTTGGCAGAGTTGATCGGCTTGCAAAATGTACGGATCTTGAGCCCCCAAAAAGGCGCTTTGTTGAAGTTGGTGACGTTTGTCCCCGAGGCTTATGCCGAGATCATGCGGAATACCTTGTTCAATGCCGGTGCGGGAAGTATCGGGAACTATGATGCTTGCAGTTATAATTTACATGGCGAGGGAACATTCCGTGCCAATGCGGGATGCAATCCGTTTTGTGGTGAGATCGGCGAGGTGCATGTAGAGAAAGAGGTGCGTATGGAGATGATCCTTCCGGCATTCAAGAAGACAGCGGTGACCCGTGCTCTGTTATCCGTTCACCCGTATGAGGAGCCGGCTTTTGATTTTTATTCGTTATCAAACACATGGGAACAGGCAGGTTCCGGTGTAGTGGGAGAGTTGCCTGCCGAGGAAGATGAGTTAAGTTTCTTGTTACGGATCAAGGCCCTGTTTAACGTCGGTTGCGTGAAGCATTCCCCATTTACGGGTAAGTCTATCCGAGAGGTCGCTATCTGCGGAGGCAGCGGCGCTTTCTTGATCAAGGACGCTATCGCGTATGGTGCCGATGTCTTTATAACGGGGGAGGCGAAGTACAACGATTTTTACGATGTGGAGGACCAGATTCTACTGGCGGTTATCGGTCATTATGAATCGGAAATCTGTACAAAAGACATATTTTATAACATAATATCGAAAAAATTCCCTACCTTTGCGGTACATTTTTCGAATGTTAATTCAAACCCAGTAAAATATTTATAGAATGGCTACAGATAAACAATCAGCTGAAAAGGAATATACGGTTGAAGAAAAGCTTTCTACGCTGTATCAACTTCAGACGATGATGACTGAAATTGATAAGATCAAGACCCTTCGTGGTGAGCTTCCTCTGGAGGTTCAAGACTTGGAGGACGAGATCGCAGGACTGGAAACACGTCTCCAGAACTATCAAGCGGAGATCAAGGAGTTTGAGACTTCTGTTGTTGAGCAAAAGCATAAGATCACGGAATCTACCACATTGATAGATCGCTATAAGGCACAATTAGATAATGTGCGTAATAATCGGGAGTTTGATAACCTGTCTAAGGAGATCGAGTTCCAAGGTTTGGAAATTGAGTTCTCAGAGAAAAAAATTCGTGAATTCGGAGAGGCGGTAGACGCTAAGAAAAAAGATATCGCTGAACTGACTGAGAAGCTGGAAGGCCGTAAGGCTGACTTGGTTCAGAAAAAGAGCGAGTTGGAGCAGATCATTTCCGAGACAAAGCAGGATGAGGAGAAACTTCGTGAGAAAGCGAAGAAGCTGGAAGCCGCTATCGAACCTCGTTTGTTGACCGCTTTCAAACGTATCCGTAAAGGTGCTCGTAACGGTTTGGCTGTTGTTTATGTGCAACGTGGTGCTTGCGGTGGTTGCTTTAACAAGATCCCGCCTCAGAAGCAATTGGATATCAAGTTGCGTAAGAAAATTATTGTTTGCGAATACTGTGGTCGTATTATGATCGACCCGGAATTAGCAGGTGTAGAAGATTAATTCAAAAGATCTATAAGTAATGGCTCTAGCTAAAACCGGCTAGGGCCATTATTGTTTTTAATACAAAGATGTTATGATACATACGATACGTTTATATATAGAGAAGTACCGGCTGTTATCCGAGGATCGTCCGGTTTTGGTCGGATTGAGCGGTGGTGCCGATTCTGTGGCTTTGTTGGGCGTATTGGTGCGTTTGGGATATCCGTGTATAGCGCTTCATTGTAACTTTCATTTGCGTGGGGAGGAGTCGGATCGGGATGAGGCATTTGCCTGTGAGTTCGCGGAATCTTTGGAAGTACCCTTTCATAAGATAGATTTCGATACGATCTCTTATGCCGGAGAGAAGCATCTCTCGATAGAGATGGCTGCCCGTGAATTGCGCTATGCTTGGTTTGAGGAGATGCGGGAGCGGCTGGGAGGGCAGGCGACCGCCGTCGCCCATCACCGGGACGATAGTGTGGAGACGGTCTTGATGAATTTGATACGGGGCACGGGAATCCGAGGGATGAGCGGGATCCGTCCGAGGAATGGTTTCATCGTCCGTCCTTTGCTGTGCGTAAGCCGTGAGGATATCTTGGCTTGGCTGGCGGATCAAGGCTACGCCTATATGGTGGATAGCACGAATTTATCAGATGCTTATACCCGTAATTTCATCCGTTTGAATGTGTTGCCGCTTTTGGAGGAGATAAATCCATCGGCCCGGAATACCATCGCACGTTCCGCCGAGCATCTTTCTGCCGCAGAGACTATATATATATATGTATTGGAACAAGCCCGGAAAGAGGTTGTCGTATCGGATGATCGTCTTTCTATCGGGGCGTTGATGCGGTTTCCGGCTCCGGAGACGATTTTGTATGAGTTATTAAAAGAATATGGTTTTACCCGTCTGGTCTCGGACGATATTTTCGCTGCCTTGACCAAGGAGCCCGGTAAGCTGTTTTACTCTTCCACCCATCGTTTGCTGAAGGATCGGGATTATTTATGGATCACTCCTTTAGAGAAGAAGGAAGAGCGAACCTTCGTTTTAGATCCGGAAAAGGGTATTAATCATGAACCTATTGACCTATCTTTCCAAAAACTTGTTATAACTATAGGTTTCCCTATCGAGAAGAATAAGCGGATCGCTTATTTGGATTATGATAAACTCGATTTCCCTTTAACATTGCGGACTTGGAAAGAAGGCGATTGGTTTATTCCCTTCGGAATGAAAGGACGTAAGAAGTTGAGTGACTATTTCTCCGATCATAAATTTAGCCGGATTGAGAAGGAGCACACATGGCTTCTTTGTAGTGGCGACGCTATCGTTTGGGTGGTAGGAGAAAGGACTGATAATCGTTTTCGTATAGACGAATCAACAAAGCGTGTGCTAATTGTGAATTTTTTGGGCTAAATCCTCGTTTATTGTAAAAATATTCTTACATTTGCGAAGATTTACTCCGCAGATATGTTACTAATGGTTCAAATTAGCTGAACAATCCGGTTATTACATGAAAATTATAATTTAATAAAGATACAATGATACCATTGGGCGTACGTCGTGTTTGCATATGTGATCCGTGTGTATGTACCATTTATATTATTACTTCGCAATATGCAGAAATATAACATTCTAGAACTAAATGAAAAACTTCTTCCCGAACTTCAAAGTATCGCGGAAGAGTTGGGAATAAAAAAAGTTAGCAGCTTAAAGAAAGAAGAGTTGGTTTATCGGATTCTTGATGAGCAAGCGATCTCCTATGCCGGCATTCAGGCTGAAAAGATGAAAGAGAAAGAGGCTAAGAAGCCTGCAGAGGGCCGTAAGAGAGGCCGTCCGGCTAAAGCCGCTTCTCCTAAAGTGGCGAAGGCTGAGACTGCCGAAGCTGCAGAGAGTACCCAACAGGCTCCGGAAAAGCCAGTGACTGCTCCGGCTGACAAGAAAGAGCAAAAAGAGCAGCCTGAACGTAAGAAAAGAGTCCGTATCGAGAAAAAGGAAAAGGTAGCGGGCGCTATCGCTCCTTCCGAGGATAACAAGGAAGTGGTGGTTTCGAAAGAGCCGCAAACGATCTCTACGGTAACGGAAATCTCGGCCGTGGAAACTCCGGCGATAGTAGAGAGCCCGGTGGAGAAACCGTTGTTGCCTCCTGTTGTGGCGGAACTTGAAACGGAAGAAGAAGCCGCTTTGCCGGAAAATACGACTCCGGTAGAGGTAGCGGAAGAAACCACTTCACCACAAGCGACGGAAGAAGAGCCTAAGCGCATCGTATTCCGTCATCCGGACGCTAAATCCGTATTGGATCAAATTTTCCCGTTCTCCGTTCCGAAACCCGAGGCTAACAAACCTCAACCCGAGGCCGCTCCCCAGCAGAATAATCCTCGACAGAACAATCGACAGAATAATCATAATAACAACCGTAATAACAATAACGCTAATAACAACCAGCAGGCTCAAGAGAAAATGTATGAGTTTGATGGCATCCTTACAGGAACCGGCGTGTTAGAGATGATGCAAGATGGTTACGGTTTCCTTCGTTCTTCAGATTATAACTATTTGACTTCACCGGACGATATTTATGTCTCTCAATCCCAGATCAAGTTATTTGGCTTGAAAACGGGTGACGTGGTAGAAGGTTCGATCCGTCCGCCGAAGGAAGGTGAGAAGTATTTCCCGTTGGTGAAAGTGGACAAGATCAATGGACGTACGCCGGAAGAGGTTCGCGACCGGGTTCCTTTCGATCATTTGACCCCGTTATTCCCGGATGAGAAATTCATGCTTACGGCACGTAAATCACCGAAAGTGTACGATAATATCGCCGTACGTGTGGTTGATTTATTCTCCCCGATCGGAAAAGGGCAACGTGGTTTGATCGTCGCTCAACCGAAAACCGGTAAGACGATGTTGTTGAAAGATATCGCGAACGCTATCGCTTACAACCATCCCGAGGTTTATATGATTATATTATTGATCGACGAACGTCCGGAGGAGGTTACGGATATGGCTCGTAGCGTGGATGCGGAAGTGATCGCTTCTACATTCGACGAACCGGCTGAACGTCACGTGAAAATCGCTGAGATCGTATTGAACAAGGCGAAACGAATGGTAGAATGTGGTCATGATGTCGTGATTCTTCTGGACTCGATCACTCGTTTGGCTCGTGCTTATAATACGGTACAACCGGCTTCCGGTAAGGTGCTTTCCGGTGGTGTGGACGCAAATGCGTTGCAGAAGCCGAAGCGTTTCTTCGGTGCCGCCCGTAATATTGAGAATGGCGGTAGCCTTACGATTCTAGCCACCGCCCTTACGGAGACTGGCTCTAAGATGGACGACGTGATCTTCGAGGAATTCAAGGGTACGGGTAATATGGAGTTACAATTGGATCGTAAATTATCCAATAAACGTATCTATCCGGCTGTGGATATCACGGCTTCCAGCACTCGCCGTGATGATTTATTGCAGGATGAGAGCACGTTGAACCGTATGTGGGTCTTACGCAAATATCTATCAGACATGAACTCTATGGAGGCTATGGAATTTGTTAAGCAACGGATGGAACAAACCGTTGATAATATGGAATTCTTGGCATCCATGAACGGTTGATAATATCCCATAAAAAAACACTATACTTTTGAGTTCAAAGCAATATTGTTTTAGCTCCAAAAGTATAGTGTTTTTCAAATAAAAAGTATAGTGCTTTTATTGCGCCTTTTTAGGTCTTCCACGATGTCCCATATTTCGTTTTTGTGGGCTCGAGGATGATCCTTTATCTTCACTTTTACGAGGCCGTCCTCTGCCTCTTTTATTCATACCGTATTTTTCCGGCTCATACAAGGGCACTTCGCCGAATTCCGGGCTGACCGGTATCTTATAAACCTCTTTTTCCAAGAAATCCTCTATGCGCTTGAATTGTGCTTGTTCGTCGATCGATACGAAAGTAATCGCCAATCCTTCGCCGTTCGTACCCCGTGCCGTACGTCCGATTCGGTGTACGTAATCCTCCGGATCATGCGGGATATCGAAGTTCACGACCAACTTGATGTCATTGATATCAATTCCACGTGCTACGACATCCGTAGCCACAAGGATATCGATATGTCCGCTCTTGAATTCTTTCATGACCTCCTCCCTTTGGGATTGCTCTAGATCCGAGTGCATGGCGGCTACATTGAACTTTAATCTTTTTAAGGTAGACGCTAATTCTTTCACCTTCATTTTAGAAGAGGAGAAGATAATTACTCGTTGAGGGCGGCTTTGAGTGAAGAGATCTTGTAGAATCTTGAGCTTTTGTGGATCGTAGCAGATATATGCGGTTTGCATGATAGATTCGGGTGGGCGTGAGATAGCGATCTTGACTTCTTCCGGATCTTTTAGGATGGTTTTAGCCAACGTCCGGATCTTAGGCGGCATGGTAGCCGAGAACATGATCGTCTGGCAGTAGGGGGGCAGCTGTTTATGAACCTGCATGATGTCGTCATAAAAACCCATATCCAACATGCGGTCCGCCTCGTCTAAGACGAAGAACGACACTTTAGACAAATCTACAGTACCTAACTTAATATGGGACAATAAACGTCCCGGGGTAGCGATCACGATATCCGCACCCATCTCTAAACCTCTCTTTTGTTGTTCCCAAGCGATTCCGTCGGTACCTCCATACACGGCTACTGCGGATACGGAAGGTATAAAATAAGTGAATCCTTGAATTTGTTGGTCTATTTGTTGAGCCAATTCCCGGGTCGGTGCCATAATGACCGCATTCACCGCGTCTGTCGGATGACAACCTTTGCTTAGTTCATTAATAACTGGCAAAACATACGCCGCCGTTTTACCGGTTCCGGTCTGTGCGCAAGCGATGATGTCTTTACCTTCTAAAATGACAGGAATCGTTAACTCTTGGACTGGAGTCGTTTCGTCAAAATTCATGTCATAAAGCCCGTCTAATACGGCATCTTCCAAATCTAATTCATCAAATCTCATCTTTTTACATTCAAATTCCCGGTAAAGATAAAGATTATTTAGAAATATTATGCAATAGGTAGGTTTCTCTTTGGTGATAAATAGAAAAATAAATACCTTTATCCCCGAGTTATACCCCAAAAACGAAAGAATTAATATGAATAGTCTAGAAAGCGGAAGTAACGTTCAGTCTGGATTAGAGATGATCATGGAGAAGAGTCCCGATACAATCGTATTAGTAGATCGAAATCTTACTCTTGTCAAGGTTATTTCTGCAAAAGACGATTATTATCATTATTTAGCGAATAACTGTATCGGAAAGCAACCTCAAGCGTTGTTCCCGGACGGGAAGAACTACGATCAATATGAGATCTATAGAGCTGCGGTTAAACGTGTTTTCGAGGAGCAAGTGAAAGTGGATTTCTCTTTTGAGGTCTCTTTTGAAGGAAAGAACTATTATTATCTATCGCAAGCAAGCCTTTTTAATGAGGAGCTTGTAATCGTTTATACACGCGATGTATCTTCTATGAAAACAGAAAACAATCTACAAGAACTGATCAATACGATATTAGATCGGTTACCGTTGGGGGTTTTCGTGAAAGATGGGGATAACCATTTTAATTACCTGTATTGGAATCATTTTATGGAGGAAATAACGGGTATTGAAACCCGGGAGATCGAGGGACATGATGATTTCGAGGTGAATTATAATGCCTTGATGACCGCCGAGGAGCGTCTGGAAACCGATATGAACGTGATCAAGACAGGACTGACCGCTAGATTCAAGGGCAAGGTAAAATCGGCCTCTGGCGATTACCGGGATATAGAGGTCGCTAAATATCCTATTTCCCTAAATAATGGCAAGCCGCTTGTCTTGGCTTTATGGAGAGATATAACTTCCGAGTTGGCTACGGAGAATACTTTGAGAAGAACCCGGATCTTGACGAAAATGGCATTGCGGATAAGTGATATACGTACATGCTCGATCTTCATCGATCCGGATAGTACCCATAATTTCAAGGATTCCGTTGTGACCTTGAACGATTGGAATACCATGTCGGAAGATATGATAGAGGTGTCATGGGGGCAGTTTATCAGCCGGGCGCATCCGGATGATCAAGAACATTATCATAATATGTTTACCAGTCTTTGCCGAGGGGAAATCTCTGAGGCAAGGATCGAGGCACGTATGCTATTTCCCGGCAAGAAGGAATATGTTTGGAGAGAGGTATTTGCTACCGTGTATGAACGGGACGAGAAAGGAAGACCTTCGGTTATCCTTGGATGTTCAACGAATATTCAGGAACGGAAGAATCAAGAATTAAGCCTTGAGGAGGCGAAGGTGAAGGCCGAGGCCGCTGATAAGATGAAATCGAAATATCTGGCGGATATGAGCCATGAGATCCGGACTCCTTTGAATGCGATTACCGGCTTCTCTGAATTGATGGCTTTTGCTGATACGGATGAGGAACGTATGTCGTACTACGATGTGATCAAGATGAATAACCAATTGTTGATGCAATTGATCAATGACATCTTGGATATCTCGAAGATTGAGGCGGATGCGATAAAGATCACATATGAGCAATTAGATGTTAGTGAATTAATGGATACGATTTATGCTTCCGCCAAGTTACGGGTCCCGGGAGGAGTCAAGTTAGTTTTGGAGAAAGGGGCTGACCACCATATGTTCGGTACGGATAGCATGCGTCTGTTGCAGTTGATTAATAATTTGGTGAACAACGCTATCAAGAACACGAAAGAAGGTAGCATCACGATGGGATATACCATTCAACCGGATAATCAATTACGTTTTTACGTAAGGGATACGGGAATCGGTATCGATAAGGACAAATTGAAAGATGTCTTCGGTCGTTTCGTGAAAATAAACGACTATATGGAAGGTATCGGATTAGGACTGGCTATCTGCAAAGGATTAGTTGTTAAGATGGGAGGTTCGATACATGTTACTTCTGAATTAGGGGTAGGTTCAGAGTTCTCCTTTATTTTGCCGTCTCACGAATAGCGCTATTTGTAATAGCGCTTATAAATTTGGTCGTATAATCCACTGTTCTTGATTTGCTGGAGCCAACTATTTAGGCTATCCAGTAGGACAGGGGAGTCTTTACGGACCGCCCACGATTGCAATTGGGTAAAACTGACATCCGTTAGGATATCGACTTCCGGCAGGTTTTTCTGGGTCATGCGAGCGATTTGTTGGTCGCATACGGCATAATCGATATCGCCTTTGGCTACCATGATCATAAGCTGCTCGGTAGAATATAACTCATCTTCCACCACGTAGATCGTATCGCCTATCTCGTGTCCCAGATTTTGCAGACGCAATAAGGCCGGGGAATCTTTCGGTATGTATAAAGTCTTTTGGGCTAAATCCAATTGGTTACGGATAGGGGCTTGTCCGTTGTTACCAACATTCCTGACATGCTCGACTCCTACCGCTTTGCCAA
>OCHE01001189.1_pt1 | contig 22365 bp, 14 predicted proteins | sample 1538681 | NCBI WGS metagenome assembly OCHE01 (sample SAMN04571717, study PRJEB22368) | human gut metagenome | biome: human gut; material: stool | host: Homo sapiens | place: Luxembourg | collected 2012-08-17
TAGAGCACCAGCCTGTCACGCTGGGGGTCGTCGGTTCGAGCCCGATCCGGGTCGCTCGTCGGAATGTCAGTCGTTTGTCTGGCAGTCTTATAAGTAAGACCGCGTAACAAACTCTGAAATTCCTCCTCTTCCCCACAAAATCTTGCTTCGTAAGCTTTCGCGGGGGCCCCGATATTCGCAAGAATCGCTCGGGAGGGTGCAGGGACAAATGCACCGAATATGCGGCCGTAGCTCATCTGGTAGAGCGCCACCTTGCCAAGGTGGAGGTAGCGAGTTCGAGCCTCGTCGGCCGCTCCATTGGAGTGGTATTCATCACTCCCTATATGGTGACGTGGCCAAGTGGTAAGGCAAGGGTCTGCAAAACCCTCATCCACCAGTTCAAATCTGGTCGTCACCTCCAAAAGATTCCCGGAAGCTTCGGCTTCCGGGATTTTTTTGTTTTGCACTGTCTCCTGCCGGCGTCCTCGCCCTCTCAGTCACCTGCGGCGACTGATTCCCCTTTTTGTCGCTACGCGACATCTTCCCCCGGCCGGGGGAAGTCTTTCCTCAAAGGGAGAGCCTCTGGCGAAACCGGTCACTTTGCGGTTAAACCAAAAAGTCTGCCGCAGCACCCCCTCCCGTGAAAATGCAATGCCGGAGCGTCCGCAGACGCTCCGGCATTGCTATAATAAAAGTAACGCTACCTCAGAACCGCAGCCGCATCTGATACCACACCACCCCGCCGTGGGTGGAAGCGGAAACACCCTCGTTCACAAAGCCGAACTTTGCGTAATAGTGCAAAAGCTTCTCCTTGCAGGTCAGCACCAGCCCCTTGCGCCCCTGTGCGCGGGCATCTGCGATAGCTCTTTGCAGCAGCAGCCCGGCATAGCCACGGCGGCGGCAGCCCGGGAGGGTGTTCACCCCAAAGATCATCTGCCACGCGCCGTTTTCATCATGCAGGGCGGCGTCTGCATACATCTCATCGGTCAGGTCGGGCGTGTCGGTGCAAAAGCCGTCCACAAAGGCCACCAACTCCCCCTGCTCAAACAGCAGCCAGAAATGATCGGCATAGTGTGCCAGCCGCCCGGCAAATTCCTCGGCCGTGGCAGCCTCTGCTGCCGGAAAACAGGCTGCCTCCACGGCGGCAATAGCGTGCAGATCCTCCGTAGTTGCGTTGCGTATCTCCATGGTATCTCCCCCTTCTCTTTTTTCTATTCAGTGTACCACAGCTGCCGCGCAAAGGCAAAGTGTTTGCATCTGTTCTCCGTCCGTGTTACAATGGCTATACTACGCTTGGAAGGGAGTTGAAACGCCATGCCCACCGAAAACCGCACTACCTTAACGCCGGACACCCCGGTGCGCTACCTGAAAGGGGTGGGTCCCAAGACCGCAGAACGGTTCGAGAAGCTGGGCATTGTAACGCTGGCAGACCTGCTGTGCCACTATCCCCGGCGGTATATCGACTTTTCCAAGCCCTACTCCATCGCAGAAGCCCCCACCGACACCGAATGCGTGGTAAAGGCCGAGGTATTCGCAAAGCCCGGCGGACGCATTCTGCCAGGCGGGCGGCGGATGGAGCGCATCACTGCCGGGGACGATGTAGCCAGTCTGGAGATCACATGGTTCAATAACCCCTACGCCACCCAGAAATTGCAGCTGGGACAGAAATACTATTTTCAGGGCATCGTTACCGGCGGGATGCTGCGCCGCCAGATGGTCAACCCGCAGGTGCGCACCGCCGAGCAGATCCAGGCCGCACCCTTTGAAGCCGTTTACCCCCAGACGGAGGGGCTTACCAGCAGCGCCATCTCCCGCTGCATCCGGCAGCTTTTGCCCCATGCAGAGCTGCTGCCAGATCCGCTGCCGCCGGAGATGCTGCAAAAATACCGTCTGCTCCCCAAGGCCGAAGCGGTGTGCGCCATCCACTGCCCTGCCACCGAGGAGCAGGCCGCAGCGGCGCGGCGGCGGCTCATATACGAAGAGTTGTTGGTGTTGCAATTGGGCATTGGGCGGATGCGCAGCCGGGGCGCTGCCGCCACCGGGGCACCCATGCGCCGCGCCGACCCAGCTCCTTTCTGGCAGAGTCTGCCCTTTGCCCCCACCGGGGCGCAGCGCCGCGCAGTGGAGGAAATTTTAAACGATATGGCGGGCGATACCGCCATGAACCGCCTGTTGCAGGGCGATGTGGGCAGCGGCAAAACGCTGGTAGCTGCTGCCGCCATCTGGGCGTGCATCCGGGCGGGGTATCAGGCCGCGCTGCTGGCTCCTACCGAAATTCTGGCCGCACAGCACGCTGAGGGGCTGAACCGGCTGCTTGCCCCCTTCGGGATGCGGGTCGCCCTGCTGACCGGCGGCATGAAAGCCGCTGCCCGCCGCACCACACTGGCCGCTATCCGCAATGACGAAGCCGACCTTGTGGTGGGCACCCACGCTCTGATGAGCGAAGGGGTGGAGTTTGCCCGGCTGGGTCTGGCGGTCATTGACGAGCAGCACCGCTTTGGGGTGCGTCAGCGCGGCGCGCTGGCCGAAAAGGCCGCAAACCCGCACCTGCTGGTCATGAGTGCCACCCCCATTCCCCGCACGCTGGGGCTTTTGATCTACGGCGACTTGGATATCTCCATTCTGGACGAGCTGCCCCCCGGACGCACCCCGGTCAAGACCCGGTGCATCACCGGCAAGCGGCGGCAGGACTTGTACCGCTTTCTGGACAGCGAGATTGACAAAGGGCGGCAGGTGTATCTGGTCTGCCCCGCCATCGAGGATGTGCCGGACGGCGGGCTGAACGCCGTCAAGACCTACTACGAGGACATTGCCAAGGCGTTGCTGCCCGACCGCCGGGTGGGGCTGATGCACGGCAAGCTGAAACCAAAGGAAAAAGCCGCCGTCATGGAGGATTTCAAGGCCGGGCGGCTGGATGCATTGGTGTCCACCACCGTCATTGAGGTGGGCGTGGACGTGCCCAACGCCAGCGTGATGGTGATCGAAAACGCCGAGCGCTACGGTCTGAGTGCCCTGCACCAGCTGCGCGGCCGTGTAGGACGCGGTGCCGCCGAGAGCTGGTGCTTCCTTGTCAGCGACAACACCAGCGAGGCCGTGCAGAAGCGGCTGAAATTTCTCTGCTCCACCACCGACGGCTTTGCCGTGGCGCAGTACGACTTGGAGACCCGCGGCCCCGGCGACTTTTTCGGCAGCCGCCAGCACGGCCTGCCCACCTTACAGATCGCCGATTTGATGAACGACACCCGCACCCTGCACGCCGCCCAGAGCGAAGCCGCCGCCCTGCTGGCCGCCGACCCGCTGCTGGAAAGCCCTGCGCACGCTTTGCTGGCTGTGCAGGTGCAGCAGATGTTCGACAAGGCCGGGCCGATGAACTAAAAAAGCGCTGTCGCACAAAAAACTCGTGCGATAGCGCTTTTCTTTACACTTCTTTACTCCCGACAATGTTTTGCAGGATGCGGGCGGTCAGGGCGTCCAGCTTTGTTTCCAGTGCGGGTAGGTGCAGCAGACGGTAGAACCGCTGATACACGGCATCCACTGCGTAGCCCGCTACGGCGATCAGCAGCACCGCACCGGTCAGGTAAGCCAGCGAGGGCAGCAGCGCCCCGCTGAACCGGGGCAGGTCTACCAGCTGCCACAGCAGCGCCCGGGTAAAATCGCTGTCGTGCAGCAGATACACCCCGAAAGACAGCGGTGCCAGCCGAAAGACCCAGCGCCGCCAGTAGTCTGAACGAATGCGGATATTCTGGAACAGCAAAAACATTGCTGCCGAAGCGATGACCGTAGCCAGTGCCTGATAGCCGTTGACGGTATTCACAAAACCGTTCAGGTGCAAAGCGTTTTCCACCCGCAGCGCCAGCATCCGGTTGAAAAGCCCCGCCGCCGAAGCTGCCAGATATGCCAGCAAACACAGCCCGCTGGACACGGTCACCCGGTATTTGCGGAAATAGGCTGCCATAAAATACAGGATATAGAACCAGATAAAGCTGTATCCGTTATTCACAAAGGTCGCATCCGTTGCCCAGTAGAACAGCGTACCCCACACGCTTTGCAGCAGCAGCGCCACCAGCAGCAGTGTTTTGTACTGCCGCCTGTCAAGGCTTTGCACCACCGCGTTCAGCACCGGCACCGAGAGATACATCAGGAAATAGGCCGAAGCGAACCAGTAGCCGTTGGAGGTAAGGGGCAGCAGCGCCCGGAGCAGCGAAATAGCTGAAAGCGGGACCGCCCCCGCTTTCACCGCAATGCAGAAGGTGAGCATGGAATAAAACCACACCTGTGCCCCGATGCGGAACAGCCGCCCGGCATGAACAGGCCCCTTGCGCTCCGACAGGTAATAGCCGGAAAGCATTACAAAACAGTTGGTGGATACACGCGCCAGAATAAACAGCAGCCAGTAGATCCAGAATGCCGCTGTCCCCTGCGGTGCCGCACTGCCCAGCCCGCCGTGCCCGATGCCGTGCATCAGCACGATCATCACCATACTGAGGATACGCATCGTCTCAAAGCCACTGTGCCGCTTTTGTTCTTCCATACCCCGTTTTCCCCCTTATCTCTCCCCTGTTTCCAGCTGCCGCAAAGCCTGCCGCACCTGCTGCTCCGGCCGCAGCCATGCTTGATAGTACGCCGCATTGTGCTGCGCCATAGCCAAGATCGCCGCCGGGTCTGTCAGCAGCTGCCGCAGCTGCGTCTCACACTCCGCCGGGGACGTATACGTTTTATAGTTTTTCCCTTCTTCAAAGCCGCCCGGCAGGGTGTACCGCAGCGGCTCGGTGACGATAGCGCGCCCCGCCGCCACATACTCGGCCAGCTTCCAGCCGGTAGAGCCGTGCAGTCCGGTAGAAGCCACGCAAATCTCCGTGTGCTGCATCCGGTGCAGATACGCCCGCTTGCCGGTCAGTTTGTCCGGCACGATCAGCTCCGGGCACAGCCGCCGGGCGCAGGCGTTGTCCGACACGCCGCCGGTGAACTGCTCCGGGAAGGCGCTTTGCAGCCGGTGCAGCAGCTCAATGCGGTCGGCGTTCACCTGCCGCCACTCTGCCTGCAGTTCCGGGTATTGCCGCACCGCCGGCTCATCCGGGTCCCACAGACGGGTCAAAAAGAGGATGCGCGGCTTTTTGCGCACCCGGGTCAGGCAAGCTTCAAAGTCCTGCGGGTAGCAGCGGGTGGAAAGCGCCCACTGCTTCAGGCGGCTCTTTGCGCTGCGCTCCGCTTCCAGCGGCGAGCCCGGGCAGGTAACGTAGTAGTTCAGCCCCAATGGCCGCAGCTTTGCGGGGATACCGCCCGGGAACTGCCGGTTCTTCTCCGCCGAAAAGCTGCGTTTGAACACCACATCTGCACGGCTGAACAGCGCCAGCACAGCCGCAGGGTCGTTGTAGAAGTAGCCGTCCATCAGGTCGAACACCACCGTGCGGCCGTTGATCTCGGTTTCCAGCAGCGCCTCCCGTGCAAGGGGACTGCCCTGCCGCTCGTCCTGCACCCGCAAAGTCAGCTCCCCGCGCTTTGCCAGCAGGGTAAAGCCCGCCAGAATGCCGCTGACGTGCGCCGCACCCTCCCGGGTGGCAAGTTTTACCGCAACTTCCATACTCCCTCCTGTCAGCGGAACAGCTTGGTGCGCCGCTCGCCCATAGGGATGACATCACAGAACACACACCGGCTCTTGGTGGAAAGCTGCACATCCTTGTGGTAGCAGCCGAAAAACCATTTTTCGTAGGTCAGCTTGAGCAATATTTCGTCCAGAAACAGGTGCAGACGGTTGCTCGCGCCAAGGGCAAGGGCGGTAAAATCCAAAAATCTGCTTGGTGCATCGTGGGTCAGCACATAATCTACCTTGTAGTCTATTTTCTCTAAGTTGCGGCGGCAGGTGTCGTACTCCTCGTCACTGGGCATCTCCTGCTTCCACCAGTTCACGCCCGGCTCCCGGTCGTCCTTATCCTGACTTTCCGCGCCGCCGAAGCAGAGATAGGTCTTGCCCTCCAGCTCCAGCACGCTGCCCCGGCACACATGGTACACGTTGCCGCCAAGGCTCTGCACCCTGCCGCCGAACAGCTCGGTCTCCGGGTACTGTGCCAGCAGGTCGTAGTTTTCGTGGCTGCCGTCCAGAAACAGCACCGTGTAAGGGCGCTTGCGCAGCCAGTCCAGCCGCTTGCGCTCTGCGGCGCTGCCGTCCCATACAAAGCCAAAATCCCCCAGCACCACCACGGTGTCCTTTTTGCCCAGCCAGCGCAGTTTGCCCTGCTTGAAGCGCTGGATATCGCCGTGGGTATCCCCTGTAAGATATACCATTCCTGCCCTCCCTGCCGGAGCGAAAGAACGGTGTAAAACACCGCAAGGCTCTTGTAACGCCCCGGCAAACCTGTTATTATTATAGAACACAGCACACTTGCTGCAAAATTGATCCTCCGGCGCGCTGTACTGCGCGGCCTTATTTAGTATATTTTATCGCTTTTTAAAGGAATTGTCCACATGAAACGTATTTTTGCACTGGTTCTTTCGCTTGTATTTCTGCTCAGCTGCCTTGTGCTGCCCGCCGGAGCCATGTTCGACCCCAGCCCGGTGTATCAGGTGCAGGCTGCAAGCGCCTATATCGTCAACACCGATACCAACATCATCGTCTATGATAAGGACAGCACAAAGCAGGTGTCTGCCGGCGGTCTGACCAAATATATGACCCTTGCCGTACTGCTGACCAACTACGCCGACCAGCTGGACAGCACCTTCCAGATGCCCTTTGCCATCTCGGACTATGTTTATAACACCAATAACGCAGATATGCGCTCCAACGAGACATTTACCTACCGCGAAGCCATGTACGCCATGCTCACCCGCAACGCCAACGAGGCCGCCATGGGTGTGGCGTACACCCTTTCCGGCGGCGATCTGGACGGCTGGGTGGCGCAGATGAACACCTTATCCAAGCGCATCGGCACCACCGCCAGCAGCTGGACGGACGCCTGCGGCATCGACAGCGGCAACACCACCTGCGCGGTGGATATGTACCTGATCCTGCGCTACCTGATGAGCTTTGACGCCTTTGTAGAGGTGTCCGGTGCCCCCAGCTTTACCATGCCCGCCAAGGAGAAGCACCGCTCCTCCTCGGTGCTGGTCAGCCAGAACGCCGCACTGAGCAAAGCCAGCGGCGGCAGCTACTACCGCAGCGCCATGCAGGGCGGTATGTGCAATGTGACCGCCTTTAAAAACGATACCGGCACCCAGAGCTATGTTTCGTGGGGCAACAAGGACGGTGCCACCTATATCTTCTGCGTGATGGACAGCCCTGACAGCTGCGATACCCTTGGCTACGCCAACCGCCGTCCCGCCCTGTTTGAGACAGTCAAACTGATGGACTGGGTGTTTGACAGCTTTTCCATTCAGGCTGCGCTGGACACCGACCTGACCATTGCGGAGATCCCGGTAAAGTATTCCTCCGATACAGACACCTTGCAGCTGTACCCCAACGACAGCATGATGACCCTGCTGCCCTCCACCAGCGACGGCACCGTCACCCAGAAATACTTCCACCTGCCGGACTACGTCTGCGCGCCCATCCAGCAGGGCGATGTAGTAGGCACGGTGGAGCTGAAGCTGGCAGGCGAGACCATCGGCGTGGTGGAGCTGATCGCCGGGCAGGACGTAGCCCGCAACCCGCTGCTGTTCGGGGTGGACAAGGTGAAGGAGTTCTTCACCAGCCTGTACCTGAAGGTGGTGCTGGTGCTCAGCCTGATTGCCGCCCTGATCTACGGGCTGTGGCTGCTGTGTGCCAACTGGAACCGCCGCAAACCCACTAAAAAGATCCACCGCCGCTATTGAACAGACGCAAAAATGCCCCGGCAGCCGCAAAGGCCGCCGGGGCATTTTGGTTGCGCCAGCAGGAGTCGAACCTACGATGGGGGAGTCAAAGTCCCCTGCCTTACCGCTTGGCGATGGCGCATCATGCAGCTAAGTATAGCATATTTTCTGCCGTTCCACAAGAGGGACACTGCATTTTTGCAGCCTTTTCCCCGCAGCACTTAGAGCGTTTGCGGCGTTTTTTGTTGTTTTTTGGGCTTTTAGACGCTGTTTTTATGCTTTCCATTTCCTGCCATGTTTTTACGAAAGACAAGTTTTAAAGGATGCAATTTTCAAAAAATGCGGTCTATCGGAGCATAAAATTCATCTTGCAAGGGTAAAAATCGTTTTTTTATAATTTTTATTATTTTTTCAGCCAAAAGCTGTATTTTTTGTTGCGGTTCTGGTACACTGGATGTGATAAATATAGATTGAAGAAACTTCTCCGCTGTCCGGGCTGCGCCCGGGTGGGGCAGGGTCTCCATCTTTGTGAAGGAAAGCGAGGGATCTCATGAAAAAATTCCTGAAAACGCTGGTGGTCGGGATCTGCCTGTTCACCCTGCTGTGCTGTGCGCTGCCGGCTGCGTTTGCTGCCGGCAACACTTCAGGGAGCAAAAAGGAACAGAACGTGTTCGCCATTGGTATGGATGCCCAAGGCGGCATCTGCTCTACTGTGGTAACCTACACGAACCTGTCCGGCAAACTGGAGAGCACGCCCGAGCAGCCTACCATGACGGGTTACACCTTTGACGGCTGGTACACCGAGCCGGTAGGCGGCAGCAAGGTGACCACCTCCACCGTGTTCACCTCCGACGCCACCATCTACGCCCACTGGACTGCCAAGGTCGGTGCCACTACCGTGCCGCAGCCCACCACCCCGTCCGCCACTGGACAGTGGCAAAAGTATGTAGGGCCTGCACTTGTGGCCGGTGCCCTGCTTACTACCCTGCTGGTCTCCACCATGTTCTGAACAACGCTGTAAAACGCATTGATACCAATGAAGAAAGGGATCTTACCATGACTACTTCTACCATGAAACTGCCCGCCAGCTACGCCGTGATCGACGCCGAGGAGATGACCTATCTGGACGGCGGTGCAAGCAGCGCCTACCAGTCCTTCCTGGACGTTGGCAAGGTGTTCAACTACATCGCCCGCATCTTCTCCGGTGCAAGCTCCATCATCAACAACGTCAACGTCATCTACCAGTCCTTTGTCTCGCTGAACAGCCTGCTGACCAGCTTTGGCAAGTAAAAGGCTGACCCCAAAGTCTGCATACGGGAGCCGCGCTTTTTTTCGAAAAAGTGCGGCTCCCGTTTTTTCGTGCGCGCAGCAGTTCAGTACAGTAGTGCGCAAAACTTCACATCTCAAAATTATGAACAAACTTTTTAAGTTTTTGGGGTCTTGCAGTCGTTTTTGGGGAAAAATACACACAAAATATAAAAAAATGCGATATTTTTTCGGCGTTATCTCTTGATTTTGTGTCTGTTTTGTTATATTGTTGTTACATGGGGTGTGGTAAAATAAGGTAGCTTGTAAAGGAGCGCTTCCGCACCCTTTACACCCCGCAAATCCTGTGGCGGCAAGCGCATTTTAAGCCGTTTTTGTTAAGTGTTTTCGTAGTTTACGAAAACCTTTTCGCTGGCTTGTACTTTATAGTTTGGGAGTTTGGACATACATGGCAGATCGTGAACTGCGGCGGATGCACCGCGCTGAACTGATAGAGATTATTTATGCATTGAAGCAGAGCGAGGATCAGCTCAAGGCGCAGAACGCCGCGCTTACCGCGCAGCTGCAGGACCGGCAGCTCCGGCTGGAAAAGGCTGGCTCCATCGCGCAGGCTGCGCTGGAGCTGAACAACGTGTTCGCCGCCGCGCAGGCCGCCGCCGATGACTATCTGCACTCGGTGCAGGCCAACCTTGCAGACACCGACGCCGCCGCTGCCAACACCCTTTCGCAGGCGCGCAGCGAGGCCAAACGCATTCTGGAGCAGGCACAGGCAGACGCCGACAGCCTGAAGGCGCAGACCCGGCAGGAATGCAGCGCCATGGTAGAGCAGGCCGAGCAGGAGGTGCAGCAGCGCTGGCAGACATTTGACCGCAAGGCCAACGCGCTGCTGGACCAGTACCGCAGCGCCGACAGCCAGCCTTCGGAGGAAACATGAAAAAACGCGATATCCGGTTTGCTTCCATCCCATCCACCGAGGAAGTAGCCGCAGAACGTGAACGTCTTGCGTACCAGAACCGCTACCAGCGGGTACTGCGCAGTACGGTCTATATATTGGTGGTGGTGGCCGCAGCGGCCGTGCTGCTGGCTACGCTGTTTTTACCGGTGCTTCAGGTCTCTGGCGACAGCATGAACCCTACGTTGAACGACAAGGACATTATCCTGCTGGTAAAATCCAACCACATTGAAAACGGTGAGTTATGCGGGTTTTACTGGCAGAACAAGCTTTTGCTCAAGCGCATCATCGGGCAGCCCGGTGATGTGATCGATATGGACGTGAACGGCGTGGTCTCGGTAAACGGCGAGGTGCTGGACGAGCCCTATGTGGACGCGCTGACCGTGGGCGAATGCGACATCCGGTTCCCCTATCAGGTGCCGGAAAACCGCTACTTCGTGCTGGGCGACCACCGCTCCACATCCATCGACAGCCGCAGCAGCGTGATAGGCTGCGTGGAAAAAAGTCAGATCATTGGCAGGGTGTTTTTAAGGGTATGGCCCCTGTCCAGTTTCTCGTTGATCCATTGAGCCCGGGAGGAGGTACTCTAAGTTATGAACGACATCCTTAAAACCTACAAGGAGCAGTTCCGCGAAAACCGGCACACGCTGCGGCGCTACACCGCATTTGTGCTGGCGCTTGCCATGATCACCACCCTGTTCGTCAACTGGCAGCTGCACGGCGTTGGCATCTCTATGACCGCGCAGTACCAGTGCGGCGAGGTGGAGCACGCCCACACGGCGGATTGCTACGACAAGGTGCTGATCTGCGGCTACACGGAAGGCCAGCTTGAAAATGCGGACGAAATTGCCGCTGCCGAAGCTGCCGCCGCCAGTGCTGCCCAGAGCAGCGCCGAGGAAGAGATCATGCCGCTGGAGCTGGAGCCGCAGATCGAGTTTGTGCCCCACGAGCACACCGATGACTGCTACACCGAAGTGCAGACCCTGACCTGCCTGGAGGAAGAGCACGTCCACGATGATGACTGCTACGACCCCGAGGACGGCACCCTGATCTGTGAAAAATTTGAGCATACCCACGATGAAAGCTGCTACACCACCGAGTACGAGCTGACCTGCGGCCTGGAAGAGGGCGAGCTTGTGGAGCAGGTGGTAGAGCCCACCCAGAGCGCCGAGCTGGTGGCCATGGCGGTGGCAGAGCCTGTGGCGCTGGAGCCGGTGGTGGACACTGTGGAGCCCATCTACCACCACCACACCGACGCCTGCTACGAGGAAGTGCTGGTGTGCCCCCTGCCGGAGCATCACCACACTGTAAGCTGCCTGAGCGATACCTCTGCCGACCTTGAGACCCCCGAGGAGTGGCAGGCCGCCAACGCCGATGCCGTGATCACCGGCGAGTGGAACGAGGATCTGCTCAGCGTGGCAAAGACCCAGTTGGGCTACGAGCAGAGCGAGAAAAACTTCGAGATCGACCCGGCGGACGGCGTGACCCTGCGCTACTACTCCCGCTACGGTCAGTCCTATGGCAATGCCTACGGCGAGTGGGACGTGATGTTCCTTGCCTACTGCCTGAAGTACGCCGAGATTCCCCAAAGCGCCATCCCGCAGGAGGCCAGCGTGCTTGCCCTGCGCAGCTCCATGAGCGGCATGGACTGGCTGCTGGAAGAGGACGGCAGCGCCGCCCAGCCCGGCGACATCGTTATTTATAATAAGTACGTCACCCGCACCGTGGCTGTGGACAGCAGCGCCGACAGTGCAGAGCCGGATCTGGACGACCAGTTCAGCGTGGATGCAGAGTTTGAAAACAGCGCAGACCTCGAGGGCTCCGGCGTTTCTGCGCTGGATGCAGCCCCCAGTGCTGACGACAGCACCGGCACGCAGGACACTGTGCTTACCCCCGAGCCCGTTGACCCGCAGCCAGAGCAGCCCGCCGAAAAGCCGGTGGACAGCGCTGACACCGCTGCACCCAGCACCGTGACCTCCGTATCCGGCGCAGACACCCTTGCCCCCAGCGTGGTATCCCCCGCTGCTGAGCCGCAGACCACCACCGTGACCGACGCTTTGCCCGTGGAGACCGTGGGCATCGTGAGCAGTGTTGACAAGGATGCCGACACGCTGACCGTTATTTCCGGCGACGTGGACGGCAAGGTGGCTGAGGTAACACTGTTCAACACTGATGTGGAAAACGTTATTTCTGTGGCGTATGCGCAGCTAGAGCTGAGCGAAGGCGATTCCGATTCGGACGATGACACCGCTTCTGATATTATTGAAACCGACCCGGTGTTCTCCTGCTCCGTTACTACCGTATACGAAACTGCATCCGCATCTGCGGTGCGTCCTTCCCGTTCCCGCGCTGCAAGGTACGCTGCACCCTCCACCTATGCCGTAACTGCCGTGTCTGCTACTCCTGTTGATATGGGCACTCATATCACGAACGTTTCTGTTCAGGTTCCCAACTCCACGGACGGCAGCGGTGTTGTAACCTCTTGGAAAGATGCAAACGGCATCGTGCGTCCCGGTCAGACCGTTAAGGTGCAGTTGAATTACAGCTTTAATGAGAATGAAATCACCGCAGACAACCGCGTCGCAACCTACAAGCTCCCCAACGGTATTACGCTGTTGGACAGTGTTTCAGACTCCGGCAATATCACTTGGCGTGACAGTACTGGTAAAGACGTTGTCGTTGGCACCTACAATATTGTTGGTGACACCGTCACGTTTACTTACAACGAAACATTTGCCGACGGCAAAGCCTTTGACGGTGACTTTGAGTTTAAGGCTTCTGCTTCCTCTGATTCCTCCATGGAAAACCAAAAAATCAATTTTGGTGGTACGACCGGTTCTGTTACCATCAAAAAAGAGGATCTGATCTCCGACCTGTCTCTTTCCAAGAATGTGCAGAAGGATGCAAGCGGTAAAGAGCTGATCAAATACGATTCGACGGCGAAAACGCTTGATATCGCCTATGAAGTGGTTGCAAAAACCACAAACGGCACCGGTGATACCGTAAATCTTACCGATTTCTTTGATACCGTAAATTCTTCTCTTCCCAGCAACGCTACCTATCGGCAAGATACGATCAAACTGATAAAGATTGCTGCGGATGGCACCGAAAAGGATGTCACAACGGACTATCAAAGCAAACTTACCGTAGGCACTGAGCTCAAATACGATGCTCTGCCCGAACTGAAAGCCGGTGAGCAATACGTTCTGCGGTATCACGCCACCATTCCTGTTAATGATGATTACACCTATAAAGCCATCAATAAGGTAAAGGCTGAGTTCGACGGCAAAGACAGTTACACGAGCACGGAGGTTAAAAACACCAATCCGCGCCTTACCAAGAGCGGCAATTATGACGCCAGCAGCCGTATCATCACTTGGACAGTCAAGATCAACAACCCCTATGGAGAGGATCTCCGCGGCAAAACCTTTAAAGATTTTCTGCCTGCCGAACTGGAGGTCGTAGGTGAAGTTAAAATTCAGCGCGGCTACTATAGCGACGACATTAAGCCCGTCTCTGCTGCGGATTTCAAGAAAGATAACTACACCTACACCTTCCCGACAGATTTGGCGCATGGTCCGGAAACTGAATCGTTCTACACGATTGAAATCAAGACGAAAGTTCCTGACAACACCACAGTCGGTACTACCTATACAAATACGGCTGATTTTGATGGCAGCGGCGCTTCCGGTGATGTTACTGTGACCGACCGCAGCTCCTATCTTAACAAGAGCCTGTCTAAGGCAGAGGACTTGGAAACCGGCAAGAAAAAGCTGACTTGGAAAACCTCGGTCTCCATCCCCACCGGTTGGAACGAGATCACCCTTACGGATACGATCCATGATGCCGAGGTAAATGGCACAGAGCAGGACGACACACATTATGCGGTCTTGTCCGAGCTGAAGGATGAGATCAAGAATAATCTGCATCTGACCTTGTTCAACTCCACCGAGACCGTTACAATGGCAAATGCGTCCGAGCATGATGTCACGTTTACCGTCACCTATTATGACGAGAACAATGCTGTGGTTACGAACGATGATGCTCATGTGACCAAGTTTAGCATCACCGCTAAGCTTGCCGATGGCAAAACGTTGGATGCCACCAGCATGGAGCTGAGCAACTACCATACCGTTGCCGATATCAGTAATGCAGGCATAGAAGAGCCGTGGCTGTTTGTAAACAATGCTGCCTCCGGTGATAAGACCTCCGATGCCAGCTACACCTATAAAAAGCCCAAGGAAGCAAAGCTTGAAAAGCTGGTCTATGAATACGGCAATTTCAATAACGCTGGCAGCAAGATCAGTGAGCTGGATTATACCAGCAACGGTGGTAAAATCTACTATGAGCTCACCATTCCCACATCACTTACTTGTAAAGATCCGCTGACCACAAAAGATTTGGTCATTACCGATACCCTGCCGGCTGGTGTTACCTTTGACATAAGTAGTGTCACGGTTGGAGCCAACGAGTACAAAGCTGACGGTTCTGTGAATCATCAAGCTTGGTTTGCTAACACAATTTATGGTTCTGGCGGCAGGTCAAACTATGATATTTCGGCAACCAAAAACTTTAGTGCATCAAAAACTCATATTGGCGCAACCGACACCGACCGTACGATCACGTTTACGATCAATAGCGGCTACAACGTTTCTGATAAACCGCAGGTTTTCTATATCCGCTACTCGGTCAGCGTTGCGGAGGACGTCTCTTGGGACGATCTTCGTACGGAAAACAAGTACCGCAACAGCGCAGAATGGAACGGCGATAAGGCAGAAACGGAAACCACCGTCAAGCGCAGCTATGAAAAGCTTTATAAGACCGGCACTATTGTCGATGAAGGCACCGATGCCACCGGCAATAAGCTTGCGACCAAGAAGATCAACTACAGCGTTGTTATCAACCCCACCGGCGATAAGCTGCTGACCACCAGCAATACCACCCTGACCCTGACGGATACGCTTAGCTTTGAGCCCTCTGACAACACCTCCGCTGATCTGGATCTAAGTTCGATCCATCTGTATGGTGTGACCCTTGATACTACCACCGGCAACCTTGTTGCAGACCATACAAATGAGATCGGTCATGACCGGTTTACGGCAACCTACGACAGCCCCAACCACACCATGACCGTCACCGTCCCGGATGAACTGGCTTGTGTACTGGAATACACCTATCAGATTTCTTACCCTTCCTCTACGGAGGTAACAGTTAAAAACCATGCAAACCTCTCCGGTCTGGTGGAGAAATGGGTCGATACTCATGTTGTGAATTATGATTCTTCGGCTACCGTCCGGTTCAGCAAGTTTGACCTGAACAAGGTGGATTCCAACGATTATCTGGTCACGCTTCCCGGTGCAACCTTTGAGCTTGCAAAGTGGAATAAAACAACAAATACCTTTGACGTGGTTCGCACTCTGCCAACAAACACTTCCGGTCAGATCAATTTCAGCCTGCAGGGTTCTTCTGCAACAGCGGAGATCATCACTGAGAGCAGCGCCCAGCTGCTTTGCAATACGCTCTACCGTATTGTAGAGACGGATGCCCCCGACGGTTATGCGATTAGCCAGAGCCCGATCTACCTGCTGTGGGGTGCATTTTCCAACACAACACGAGCTGAAGCGTTTAATGCTGCTACCGGTGAATCGTCTATCCATGATGCTTCGGAGTACGATAAATGGCTTGACTGCAACAATGTAACCTACCTTGCCCGTGGTGATATCAGTGCTGTATATGTGCCCAACACCGCTAACAGCATTACGGTTGCCAAGCATTGGCTGGATACGGACGGCAAGACAGAGCTTGCTCTGGACAAGGTCAACTCCACCTACACCGCAACCGTAAAGCTGCGGCGCAAGAGTTACCAGTATGGCAGCCAAAAGTCTGATGATTTGGTTAAGACCGTCACCTTGGATAATTCCAACAACTGGAGCTATAGCTGGAACAATCTTCCTTTGACTGATCCCGCTGACAGCAGTATCACCTACAAGTACTACGTTAAGGAAACAGCTTGTTCCGGTACGTTTAAATACGACCTGAACAACACCGGCATCACCGGCGGCACCATCCTGCTTTACAATCAGGTGCCCGAGGATGCTAACTACGAACTTCCCTCTACCGGCGGGTCCGGTACACTCCCGTACACAGCCGTGGGCGGCACAATGATGCTGTCTGCGCTGGCATACAGCTTTATCCACCGCAAGCGCAGACGCGAAGGGAGGGCAGATGACTAAACTGCACTTCCCTGCCGGACGCCCGGAGCTTAAACCCCGCCCGCCCAGCGCAAAGTTTACGCGATAATCCGAACAAGACCACACCCCTCCCCCCTGCACAAAATGCAGGGGGCGGCAAGGGGCAGAAAAAAGAAAGGGGCTTTTTCCATGAAAAAAGCAATGAAGAAACTCATGGCTGCGCTGCTGGCAGTTGCTATGGTTTGCGCCATGGCCATCCCGGCGTTTGCAGATGGCAGCAGCTCTACCAGCACTGCTGCTGTTATCAAGTACACGATCACCGCACCTAAAAACGGTCACACCTACGAGATCTACCAGATCTTTACCGGTGATTATGATCCACTCCAACCGTCCATGCTCGCCAACATCAAGTGGGGCAAAAACGGCACTGGTACGGCTGGCGAAGCTGTTGAGCAGACTGTTCTGGACGCACTTTCCAAGGTTGCTTCCTACACAAGCGACAGTGATAAGCTTGACGTTATCGATAAATATGTCACTCTGATCAATCCTGTAGATACCATTACAAACGGTGGTTCTGTTGAAGTTGTTGGCGGCTATTACCTGATTAAGGACAAGGACGGCTCTGTGCCTTCCTCTGAAACTTATACCCCTTACATCGTTTCCGTTGTTGGCAATGTTACCATCGAGCCGAAGAGCAATGAGGTTCCTAAATTTACCAAAAAGCTGAAGGACACCAACGATACTACCGGCGTTATTACCGGCTGGCAGGATTCTGCCGACTATGATATCGACGATAAAATCCCCTTCCGCCTGCAGGGCACTGTTTCCAAGGACTTTGATTCCTATAAGACGTATTACTACGCTTTCCACGATGTGGAAGAAAAGGGTCTGACCTTTGACCCCAGCTCTGTGAAAGTTTTTGTTGGCGATGAAGAGACCGGTACTAAGATTGATGCTAGCAATTATACTGTCGTTACCAACCCGGCCGATGGCTGCACCTTTGAGATCGTGTTTGATGATCTGAAAAATATTCCCAGTGTTACTGCTAAATCTATCATTACCGTTACCTACGAGTCCACGCTGAACGGGAACGCTGTTCTGGGCGCACAGGGCAACGTCAACACGGCAAAGCTGGAGTACTCCAACAACCCGCGCGGTGACGGCACGGGCACAACTCCTTGGGATAACGTCATCGTCTTTACCTACAAGGTGGTCGTGAATAAGGTCGATCAGGACAATAATCCTCTGGTAGGTGCACAGTTCACTCTGACCAAAAAGACCAAGAACGGCACGGATGTTGTCAAGACTATGACCATCGACTCTAGCGAAACTCAGTTTACGCTGTCCGGTCTGGATGACGGCGAGTACACGCTGACCGAGACTGTAACCCCCGCCCACTACAACACCATCAGCCCCATCACCTTTACTGTCAACGCTGATCATACTATCACTTGGGAAACCGAGCGTCGTGAAGATATCCTGACCTCTTTGAGCGGCGACAAGAAGGTTGGCGAAATCACCTTTAGTGTTGATAAAACCGCTGGCACTCTGACTACGAATGTCATCAATAATATCGGCACTACCCTGCCCGGCACCGGCGGCATCGGCACCACCATCTTCTATGTGATCGGCGGCGGCCTGATGGTTGCTGCAGCCATCCTGCTCATTACCAAAAAGCGCATGGAGAACCACTAAGCTCTCCTTTTCCCCTGCACAGAGCGGGGCTGTAAAGCCCCCTGCTCTGGTCCTGAAACTATAACGTTAGGGAGTAGCCCATGAAAAAGAACAAAAGCACCATTATATTGATCCTCGTCTTTTTCGTGGGTCTATCCGTGATGTTATACCCCACCATCAGCGATTATGTCAACCAGCGCAACCAGTCCCGCGCGGTGGCAAGCTACGCGCAGGACGTGGACAACATGACCGATGCGGATTACAGCGGATACTTTGACGCCGCCGATGCCTTTAACGCACAGGTAGCCGCCAACGAGTACGCGCTCTACCGCCCGGATCAGCTTACTGGCTACGCCGACACGCTGGATATTACCGGCACGGGCATTATGGGTTACATCACCATCGCCAAAATAGGCGTGGAGCTGCCCATCTACCACGGCACCAGCGACAGCGTATTGCAGATCGCCGCAGGCCATTTGGAGGGCACCAGCCTGCCGGTGGGCGGCGCGTCCACCCACGCGGTCATCTCGGCGCACCGCGGCCTGCCCAGCGCAAAGCTGTTTACCAACCTTGACCAGCTGGAAGTGGGCGATACCTTTACCATCACCGTGCTGGATCGGGTGCTCACCTACGAGGTGGACAAAATTTCCATCGTGCTGCCCACCGAGACCGACGAGCTGAAGATCGCCGAAGGCAAGGATTACGTCACCCTGATGACCTGCACCCCCTACGGCATCAACACCCACCGCCTGCTGGTACGCGGCCACCGCGTGGAGACCCCGGATCAGTACAAGCACATCCGTGTTACTGCCGAAGCGCTCAAGATAGAGCCTATCATCGTTGCGCCCGTCATGGCGCTGCCCATGCTGCTGATCCTGCTGATCGGTATGCTGCTTTCCACACGCAAACGCAAGAAAACAAGAGGTGAAGAACATGAAAAGCATTGATCTGCGTCATCGTCTGGCAGCTGTGCTGCTGGCTGTGTGCCTTGTGGTATGCTGCGCCCTGCCGGCGTTTGCCACCAGTGCCAGCCTTGTGTCCGGGCGGCTGGGCTCGCTCCACGTCCGTCTGTACGACACCCACAACGATGTGCCCCTGCGCGGCGGCGAGCTGACCTTGTATCAGGTTGCCGCCGTCAAGCGCACCGGCGGCGACCTGTCCTACGCCTATACCGGCGATTTTACGGGCTGCGGCGTGCCGCTGGGCGATCTTTCCGACAGCACGCTGGCTGACCAGCTGGCAAAGTATCTGCCCACCGTGCCCGCCGTTGCCGCCCAGCAGAACGTTGACGAGGAAGGCTACGCCGACTTTACCAAGCTGCCGCAGGGGCTGTATTTGGTCATGCAGACCGAGGCTTCCCACGGCTACGAAGCCATCAAGCCCTTCCTTGTGTCCATTCCCCTGCCGGATGGCGACAGCTGGATCTACGATGTGGACGCCACCCCCAAGGTAGGCGCTACCATCCCGGATACGCCGGAGACCCCGCCGGACACCCCCGAAACGCCCCCAGACACCCCTGACACTCCCCCGGATACGCCGGACACGCCGCCGGACACCCCCGATCTTCCGGAGCAGCCGGACACCCCGGATACGCCGGTGAGCCCCGGCACACCGGATAACCCGGTAAGTCCCGGCAACCCGGACAATCCCGTAAGCCCCGATAACCCGGATAACCCGGTCTCCCCTTCCAACCCGGATAAGCCCGTTCTGCCCCAGACCGGTCAGCTGAACTGGCCTGTGCCGGTGCTGGCCTGCAGCGGTGTGCTGCTGTTTGCCGTCGGCTGGGTGCTGAACCGTCAGGGCAAAAAGGAACACTGAACCCTACTCCCTTCCAGCACGCCGCGCCGTGCCCTCTCCCCCGCAAGGGGGAGTTTTTTTGTTGGGGGAAAACTCCCCCAGTCTCGCGTTCGCTCGACAGCCCCCTCTGAGATGGGGCCTTTGGCATGGCGGCAAAGCTTCCGGCGCAACCGCAAAGTGTCCGGCAGCGCCAGAGGCTCCCTCCCCGAGGGAGCTGGCAAACCCGCAGGGTTTGACTGAGGGAGTTACACACGCAAAAAAAGCCGCTGTACGTTCTGTACAGCGGCTTTTGATTTATGCAGTCCGTATTATGTTTTACTGCTGCTGGGCAGCCTTTTTGGCTTCCAGTGCCAGAATGGCATCGCGGCGGCTCAGGTTGATGCGGCCCTGCTGGTCGATGTCGGTCACCTTGACCACGATGGCATCGCCCACGGCAACCACGTCCTCTACCCGCTCCACGCGCTTGGTGTCCAGCTTGGAGATATGCACAAGGCCTTCCTTGCCCGGAGCGATCTCCACAAAGGCACCAAAGTTCATCAGGCGGGTCACCTTGCCCTTGTAGATGGCACCGATCTCGGGGTCCTCCACAATGGTCTTGATGGTAAAGATGGCGCGCTTTGCGTCCTCCTGATCCACGGCGGAGACGAACACATGGCCGTCCTCCTGCACGTCGATCTTGCAGTTGCAGGTGGCGCAGATGTCCTGAATGACCTTGCCGCCCTTACCGATGACGTCCTTGATCTTGTCGGTGGGGATCATCATGCTGAACATCTTGGGTGCCCAGCGGCTCAGCTCCTGACGGGGCTGGGCGATCACGGGCTTGATGATCTCGTCCAGAATATACAGCCGACCCTTGCGGCACTTCTCGAAGGCCTCGGCAATGATGTCGTAGGTCAGGCCGTCGATCTTGATGTCCATCTGGATGGCGGTAATGCCCTTGCGGGTGCCGCCGACCTTAAAGTCCATATCGCCGTGGAAGTCCTCCACGCCCTGAATGTCCAGCATGGTCATCCAGCGCTCGCCCTCGGTGATCAGGCCGCAGGAAATGCCCGCAACCGGAGCCTTGATGGGCACGCCTGCGTCCATCAGTGCCAGCGTAGAGCCGCAGATGGAAGCCTGAGAGGTGGAGCCGTTAGAGCTGAGCACCTCGGACACGCAGCGGATGGTGTAGGGGAACTCCTCCAGAGAGGGCAGCACCGGCACCAGAGCACGCTCGGCCAGTGCACCGTGACCGATCTCGCGGCGGCCGGGGCTGCGCGGTGCGCGTGCCTCGCCCACGGAATACGGCGGGAAGTTATAGTGGTGGATATAGCGCTTGGTCTGCTCGTCGGTCAGATCGTCCATCAGCTGGTTGTCCTTGGTGCCGCCCAGCGTGCAGGTGGTAAGCACCTGCGTCTGGCCACGGGTGAACATACCGGAGCCGTGCACGCGGGGCAGGATGCCCACCTCTGCGGCCAGCGGGCGGATCTCGTTGATGCCGCGGCCGTCCACGCGCTTGCCCTCATCCAGCAGCCAGCGGCGCACCACGAACTTCTGCATCTTGTAGCTTACCAGATCCAGATCGGCAGCGGACAGGTCGGGATATTCCTCGGCGATCTTGTCCATGATGGGCAGCAGGGCTGCGTCACGCACGTTCTTGTCGTCGGTGTCCATAGCGGCCTTGAAGTCGTCCAGGTACTTGTTCTGGATGGCGTGGAACACGTCCATGTCCAGACCCACAACCTGGAAGTCGATCTTCGGCTTGCCGCGCTCGGCCACGATCTTGTTGATGAACTCGATGATCTTCTTGATCTCAACGTGTGCGGTCTTGATGGCGGTCAGCATAGTGTCCTCGTCCACCTCGTTGGCACCGGCCTCGATCATCACGATCTTGTCCATGGTGGCGGCAACGGTCAGGGCAAGGTCGCTCACCTTGCGCTGCTCCTGCGTGGGGTTCAGCACGATCTCGCCGTCAACCAAGCCCACCTGCACGCCGCCGATGGGGCCGTTCCACGGGATATCGGACACGGCGGTCACCAGAGAAGCGCCGATCATACCGGCGATCTCGGGGCTGCAATCCGGGTCAAGGCTCATGACGGTCATGGTGATGCACACGTCATTGCGCATCTCCTTGGGGAACAGCGGGCGCATGGGGCGGTCCACCACGCGGCTGGTCAGGATGGCGCGCTCGCCGGGGCGGCCCTCACGGCGCATAAAGCTGCCGGGAATGCGGCCTGCGGCGTAGAGCTTTTCCTCGTACTCCACGTTCAGCGGGAAGAAATCCACGCCCTCGCGGGGCTTGGGGCTCATGACCACGTTGCACATCACGCAGGTCTCGCCGTAGCGGATCAGTGCGCTGGCATTGGACAGGCCACACATCTTGCCCATTTCAACCTTGAACGGGCGGCCGGCCAGCATGGTTTCGTAGACCTTGAAGTTGTCAAAGGTCTCTTTGCGGGAACCAAATTCGATTGCCATTGTTTCTGCCTCCTTGTTTTTCGGATCGTTCTATCCAAAAAGCCGTGGCGTGCGCATTATAGCAATAAATCCAGCGTCCCTGCCCGCAGGCACGGGCGTTCGATTTACTGCTGCAATACGCTGCCACCGCTATTTTGTGCGCATGGGATACATGGAGCTATACATAAAGCAAAGGGCAGGTACCATTGCGGTACCTGCCCTCCGTTAAAATTACTTACGCAGACCCAGAGTTGCGATCAGAGCACGGTAACGCTCGATGTCCTT
>OCHE01001237.1_pt1 | contig 21512 bp, 14 predicted proteins | sample 1538681 | NCBI WGS metagenome assembly OCHE01 (sample SAMN04571717, study PRJEB22368) | human gut metagenome | biome: human gut; material: stool | host: Homo sapiens | place: Luxembourg | collected 2012-08-17
GCCTTCAGGAAGAAGAAGGCGATAACCGTTTAACTCCATAAGCTATGAATTTGGAGACAAAGATAATTATTTATAAATTTACCCCTCAGGTTTTTACATTGACCCGTTTTCAATTATGAACAAGAAGTTTCTAAGTGTAATCCTGTTTAGTGCCTTAATGGTTGGTACTGCAGGAACTTTCACGTCTTGTAAGGACTATGATGATGACATTGATCAGATCAACAATGAGTTGACTGGTATCAAGGCTTCAATCAGCGACTTGCAGGCAAAAGTGGGCGATGGTAAGTTTGTTACCAACGTTGTGAAAAATGGTGATGGTATTACAATCACTTGGAGTGATAATACTACTAGCACCATTGGAACCATTAAAGGTGATAAAGGGGATAAGGGTGATGCTGCTACAATCACCATCGATCCAGTTACTAAAAATTTCATCATCAACAACGAAGATACCGGTATTTGCTCTGAAGGTAAGAATGGAGTAAATGGCATCAATGCTAAAGCTCCTTCTATCAGTAAGGAAACCGGTAATTGGGTGACTTACGAATGGGATGCTGAAAAGAATGACTATGTAGGCACTGATACTGGCATTTCTGCCATGGGCGCAAGTACTTATGTCGTAGATAAGACCAGCTACTGGGAACTGCACGTTGCAACAAGTGAAAATGGTGAAGGCGAACCTGCTGTCATCAAATTACCCAAAGCCGCATCTATTACAAGCTTGAAAGCGGTTTCTATTAATGACGGTAGGATTGAAGCTGCTAATGTTACAATGAGCTATGGTAAGGCATTGGGTGCTGATGTGAAATTTAATAATGTAACATATAAGAAAGACGCTATTTTGCTTTCACAGACTAGTACATTAAGTGCCATTGTAAATCCTCAGGATGCCGATGCCACTAAATATGCTTATATTTTGTCCGATTCAAAAGGTAATATGCCTTTCAAGGTGACTAATCCGGTAGCTAACATGACTGAAGATGCATTGACTCGTGCAGCTTCAGTGAACAAGGGTGTATTCGATATGACTGTAGAGTATCTTTCTACAGCAAATTGTGGTAAATCTGCAGGAACTTATGCTTTAACGACTGAAACTGCCGACGGTTTGGTCGCTTCCGCATATGATGTAAAAGTGACAGAAAAGGCTGTTAGTGCAATTACTGTAACTAGCCTGAAAGCTCTTTCTGTTGACATCAATAAGGAACTTGATTTAATCGGATGCTTCAAAAATACTGCTGTTGCTACTGTTGATGGTACTGCTGTTGCCGATTTGACTCCTTATATCGTTGATTACTATTTTGAAATTGCCGATAAGACTGCTGCAGCAAATCTTGGTGCAACTATATCTGGAAATACGATTAAGGCTGAAAAGGCTGGTAGTCTTAATATTAAAGTAAATTATCTGTTAGTAAATGGAACTGTTGCAGAAGCTGCAGCTGCCAAGACTATTACAGTAACCTTTATATATGTTGCTCCTTCAACAACTTTAGGTGATGTAGAATGGACAGTAAATAAAACTAATGCTGATTTCTTCTTGCCATTGGGTGATATTCAAGCAGCTTTGGCTGGTTCAACTGACACTGACCTGCCTTCTGTTGCAAAGGTTGGAAGCATTACTTGGGCAGACGGCAAGGCTCTTACTGAAAAGACAATCACAGTAAACGGTGTGAAATATGGTAAGGATGGAACTGCATTCGATGAAAACTGGATTACAACAATTGATGCAAGCACTCTTTATGTTAAAAACAGTGCAGGTCAATATGTTTCAGCGGCTGGCTCTAAGATTCAGACCCCGTTGTACATCAAGTTCAATTTCGATTACACTAAAGCATTCCCTGCTGAAGAAAGCTATCAAATTGTATTGGGCTTGAAGAAAGCTGGTGCCACAGTAAACGCCTTTGAAATTCCTGTTAAGGTAACTATCAAGTCTCCGGCTGAATCTGCAGTATCTCCCGTTCAGCAGACTGTCTGCTTACTTCGTTGGTGACAACGCTGTAGCTTACGGTTCAGCAAATGGTACAAATGTGGAATACAACTTGTTCAAGCTGTACAAAGACATGGGTACTGAAAAGGGTAATGTAGCGTTTACTGAGACTCTTCACGAAATTGATGGACACAATTGTGCTGCATGGATTGTTGAAACTCCGACTAATCCTGGTGACATCAGCGTTAAGGTATACGACAATGCTCAGAATGCAGACAACAGAGACAACGTTTACTCAACTCGTGAAATCCAGGCCGCTTACACTGTATTCGGCAACGTTCACATCGCTAAGATTGTAGATAAATTCAACTTGACAGTTAAGTCTGAAATCAAGGAAGGTGTCTTGGAAGCTACTACAGCTGCAAATGCTTCAGGCAATGGTGTTAGTCCTATCAAGGTTAGCTTGAAGAACATCACTGCTAAGGATGTTTACGGAGAGGCTTATAACTTGACTCAAATGTATAAGAAATCCGGCAGTACTTATGTAGCAGATACAGCTGAGCCTATGGATAGCAGAATCCAAAGTGTGAAAGTTGTTTTGGCTGACGACAATGCCAAAGAATATCTGGCTATTGAAGACCATAGTGGAAGTCAGTTTGCTCCGACTGGAACCGATGCTTACTCCTACTTCTCAGTAGTGAAGAAGAGCGCAGAAACTGCATTGCAGAACGATGTTCCATGTAAGGTTTCTCTCGTTGTACTTGACAAGTGGGGTGCTACCACAACCACTACTGTAACAATTACTTTGAAGAAGTAAAACATACAGAAGATAGATAAATTTGAGGGTATTCCTTGCGGAATACCCTCTTTTTTTCCCCATGCAGTGCACAATCTCTTCTTCTTTTATATCTACAACTTTACTCCCGGAAATAATAATTATCATTTTATGATAATCATCTTTTGGTAATTGCAATATTTCTCCTATATTTGCCTACATAACAAGTAATCATATGAAAAATCCATTTGTTACAAACGGCTATGTATCACCGGAATATTTCTGTGACAGAGAGAAAGAAACGGCTAAAATTGTCTCACTTTTGACGAATGAGAACAACATTGCATTGATTTCCCCACGCAGATTAGGCAAAACAGACTTGCTGCGGCATTGTTTTGGACAGCCGGAAATCAAGGAGCATTACCACACTTTCATCATCGATATCTATGCCACAAGCTCTGTACGCGATTTTGTGAATGTTTTCGGCAAGGCTGTACTGGATGAACTACGTCCAAAAGGAAAATCCGTATGGGGTACCTTCTTGAATGTACTGGCCTCCCTTCGTTCCGAAATAACATTCGACATGAATGGACAGCCTACCTGGGGAATCGGTCTGGGAGCTATAACTAATCCCTCTGCAACATTGGATGAGATATTCTCCTATCTGAATAATGCCGGGAAGCCTTGCCTAATCGCCATTGATGAATTCCAGCAAATAACCAAATATGCAGACGATCCCAACATAGAAGCGGCACTACGGACACATATACAACGCTGTTCCAATGCCCACTTTGTCTTCTCCGGGTCCCATAGGCATCTGATGGGGGCAATGTTTACTTCTCCGGCACGTCCATTCTATCAATCAGTCACATTGATAAACCTGCCTCCCATTTCTGTTGATAAATACGCAGAGTTCTGTCTTAAGCACTTTGAACGGGTAAGCAAACACTTGGACACATTAGTGGTAACAGAGCTATATGAGCGCTTCAATGGTATAACTTCGTATATGCAGAAGGTTATGAACATTTTATTTTCCATGACTGGAACTGGAGAAATATGTATCCCCTCAATGATAGATACTGCCATTAACGACCTTCTGGACTTTTCTGCCGACACCTATGATGCCTTATTATATCAGATGCCCGAAAAGCAACGTATTGTATTTATGGCAATTGCGGCAGAAGGGAAAGCCAAGGCCATCTCAAGCGGTGATTTTGTGCGTAAATACAAGTTGCAATCTGCCAGTTCTGTCTCTTCAGCTGTAAAAGGACTACTGGAAAAAGACTTTATTACCTATGATAAAGGCATTTACCAGGTATATGATCAGTTCTTCCAACTTTGGTTGCAAAGGAATAAGCTTTAATGGTTTCTTTCTTGAATCTTATATTCATTCTATAAACAATTTAGAAAAGAGTAGAAATGCAGCAGGCTTTGCAAAATATAATTATAAGACTAAAGTAAATACCTTCAATATGGTTCCAACGGATAAAATGTTGTAGCAAATCATTGTTGTTTGAAGGATAATAACTATCTTTGTTCTAAAGACTCGAAATATGGATAGTAAAGTAACCTTATTGGATTGAGATGTCAGATTATGATTTGGAAACAGCGAATGCAATGTTGCTTACAGGCCGTTATCTCTATGTCGGTTCATGTGCCATCAAACAATAGAGAAAATTCTCAAAGCATATTGGACTAATTGCTTAATGGAAGTTCCTCTAAAGATACATTCACTATCCAGACTTGCGGAGAGAACGGGATTGGACAAGCAATTGTCGGAGGAGCAGTTAGACTTTATAGACAAACTTGAACCTCTTAATATAGAAGCCCGTTACCCCTCTTATAAAGAAAGATTAATGAAGAGCTTAACCAAAGAATACTGTGCTGAACTTTTGAGCCAAACTAAAGAGTTGCAATTATGGATAAAGAACAAGCTATAAACCTTGCCAAACGCTATAAGGAAATGGTAGCGGAGAAGTTACCATTAAAGGCCCTTTATCTTTATGGTTCGTACAGTAAAGGAAATTATAGAGCAGACAGCGATATAGATATTGCTGTGATAGTAGAACGCCTGGATGACGATTATTTTAAAGATACTCCTCTATTGTGGAAACTTAGACGCAAGATAAGTAACCTTATAGAGCCAGTCCTACTTACAGAAGATATGGACAATCCTCTTTATTGTGATATTAGAAAAACTGGAATTCTAATACAATGAAGTCTTGTTTATCACATGCCATCTATTTCTATAATTTATATTCTTTTTTACTTCCAACGCATATTCTTCTTCTAAATCTTCGTACCATACCAAGTACTGCGAAATACATACCTGAGCGTTTTTCTCTTACTTATTCCCTTCTTCATCCAATCCCTATCATGACTTAAACATTTTTCTCTTGCAGCAATAATCACTTGATATTGCAAAAAATGAAGAATATGAAATCATTGTATTTGCAGCTATAATTGTATATACTTGTAAGGTAAACCTTTTATAAATAAATTGGAAATGAATAGAAATGAAATTACCTTACAAGAGATGTTCTCCTCAGTCATCGGGGAACTCCGGGAAGGCGGCAGGTGGGGGACGGCACACATCTACCAGTCAGCGGTGAATGCATTCTCGGCATTCACCAAATGGCAACCGATGCCCATGCGCAAGCTGAGCCCGACCGTACTGAAGAGATTCGAAAACTTCCTCAGGCAGAGGAACTGCAGTTGGAACACCGTATCCACCTACATCAAGACGGTACGCTCGGTGTATAACCGGGCGGTGGACAGAAAGTACATACGGTATGTACCCAGACTGTTCGAGCATGTATATACCGGCACACGGGCAGACAGGAAGAAGGCGCTCGAAGCATCCGACATCAGCAGCCTGGTAAGGGAGACGGAAAGGAGCCTGCAAGGAGGGACATCCCCAAACACACAGCAGAGAACAAGGATTTTCTTCGTACTCATGTTCATGCTCAGGGGCATACCCTTCGTAGACCTGGCGTACCTGCACAAAAGGGACTTGCAGGGGAATGTGCTGTCTTACAGAAGGCGGAAGACGGGACGGGCGCTGACCGTGTCACTCACACCCGAAGCCATGCAGATGGTCAGGATGGTGGCGAACAGGAATCCCGATTCCCCCTATCTGTTTCCCATTCTGCAGAGCGAGGAAGGTACGGAAGCGGCATACCGGGAATACCAGTCGGCACTCAGGGGATTCAACCAGCGGCTGGCAGTACTCAGGCAGTGCCTGGGAATGCAGTCGGCACTCAGTACCTATGCAGCCAGACACACCTGGGCCACAATGGCTTACCATTGCGAGATACATCCCGGAATCATATCGGAAGCCATGGGGCACTCCTCCATCACGGTGACGGAAACCTATCTGAAGCCTTTCAGCAACAGAAAGATTGACGAGGCCAATCAGAGGGTAATTTCTTTTGTAAGAAGTGGAGCGTGTACAGTATAAAAGACGTTACTTCTTTTGATAGGATAGAATAGATTTGTTGCGCATTTTCCGGAGTCTTCAAAATGAGTTTTGAGGAACGGAATGGTGTTGCCTTTACGGAGCTTCCATCGGTTCTGTCAATATGCTGTTATTCAACCTTTTGAACTGAAAAATACATACTTTCATTTTTTGAAAGCCTCATTTCATCACTTTCCCACTGTCACTTTTCTGGACTTCCAATCCTCTTTCCAATATCCTAACGGGCTGATTTTTACTATTCCAGACAAAACCCACCTATTTTCTCCTTATTCCTTGATTATTAATGAAATTAACAGGATTTCATTACCTGCGAAGTAACGGAAAAAATCATATAATCAACAGTTATGTGAAAGGGAATGAAAATGAGAGATTATTCACTTTTTTATTTTTTAAATTTATAAATTTAAAGTTTTCAATTATGAACAAGAAGTTTCTAAGTGTGATCCTGTTCAGTGCCTTAATGGTTGGTACTGCAGGAACTTTCACGTCTTGTAAGGACTATGATGATGACATCGACAACTTACAAGAACAGATTACCTCTAACAAAGATGCTATTGCTGCTTTAGAGAGTCAAATCAAAAGCGGCGAATGGGTGTCCGGCGTGACATCTACTGACAATGGTATTGTCGTTACTTTGGGTAATGGAACCAGCTACACTATCACCAATGGTGAAGCAGGTAAAGACGGTGTGACTCCGAAAATTGCAGTGAACAATGACAAAATCCAAGTAAGCTATGACAATGGCACTACTTGGACTGACCTTATTTCACTGGAAGACTTGAAGGGTGAAGCAGGTGATGCTGCTGAGACTCCGATTTTCTCTGTAGGAGAAGACGGCCACATCTATGTACAATATGGCAAGGATGGCGAGAAGCAAGACTTGGGTGTTTCTACAGGTGGCATCTACTATGTAGAAGATGGTGCTAAGTTGACTATCCATATCCCGAATAAAGAAGGTGTTTACGAAGATATCGTATTGCCGAGAGCTGCTGCTATTTCCAGCATTAAAGCTGTTACTGTAAAAGAAACAGATGATAAAGCTACAATTGCTGAAGGTGCAACTGTTAATTTGGTATATGGTGTAGCTGCAGATAAAGGTGAATACTTTGATGGTACTCCGTTTGCTAAAGGTGACATCTTGTTGCCTACTAAAGAAGCTAATGGCGTACTTAACGCTCAAGTAAATCCAACAATTGCAGATGCAACGGTTTATAAATTCCAATTGGTTGACTCTAAAGGATTCTCTATCTTTAATTTGAACGCAGCTGTTCCCAATATGACAGAGAATGCTTTGACTACTAAGGCTCCTACTGCTAATAAGGGTATCTATGATATGGCTATTTCTTTTGCAGCTGGTGTTACTACTGAGGAAATCAATAAGGTTAAAGGTCAAGCTTTTGCTATTGCAACAAAAGATGCTTATGACAACGAAGTACTGTCTGCTTATGATGTAACGGCTACTGCAACAAAGGCTGGTACCTCTAGTTTGACAGTTAAAAAAGCAACAGTAGAAGCAGAAATTAATCAAGATTTTGACTTGAGTGCCTGCGTTGATATGGAGAATGTCATTGATGTGAAATATTTCATCGATACAGACCAGACAGCTGCTGCTGATGCTGCTAAGGCTAAGATTACAGGAACTAATATTAAGGGCGAAGTTGCTGGTAAGACAGTTGTAGTGAGTGTTAAGTATTTGACTGCTACAGGTAAAGTTGACCCTACTGCTACTAAGAAGATTTCCGTTAAGTTTATCAATCCTGCTATTGAAAATGCCTTTACTCAAGAATTGGTATTGAAAGCCGATAATAGTAAGAATGTATTGGTATTCGATTTAACTAGCTTGTTTGATAATACTACTACTGATCTTAGCTCTTATAAGATTGAGGTTGGTTATGCCAAATTTACTGTAGATGTCAAGGATGCTAATGGCACAGTGGTATTTGCAAAGGGTACTGAAGCGAAAGCTATAACAACGGGCAAAATTGTATCTGGCAATGCTACGGAAAAACCAAACGGTTATTACAAGCACACTTTGACTTACTCAGTAAATAATACAAAGGTGGTCCCTGGAACCTACGAAGCCGAAGTAACTTATGGTTCAAGCCCGAAGAATACAGTTAAGCTGACTTTGATTGTAAAAGAAGATGCTACTTCTTATGATTTCAAACCGCTGCCTCTGTACTTCAATGGTAACGCTGCTGTAGCTTATGGTACTCCTGTTAATGATAAGATCAATTACAACTTGAAGGGGCTGTTTGGTGTAGAAGACTGGACAAATGTTACATTCTCAGAAACAGTTCCTGCAGAGTATGAAAAAGACGGTGTTAAATGGACTGCTAATAAGTGGATTGTTGATGCTGAAGCTGCCAATTCCGGCGACATCATTGTAGATAAGGTGGCTGCTAAAACCGGCGATAAGACTGGTAACTTCGGTGGTGCTTACGAACCTCGTTCATTGAAGGCTATTTACACTCCGTATGGTAATACTTACTTGACAGTTGTAGAATATGACTTTACCTTGACCATTAAGTCTGCTGTATTCGAAGGTACACTTGATTATGTGAAGTATGATACAAAAGCCAAGAAGTATGTGGCAGGTACTCCTAAAGAAATTTCAGTTGCTGACGAAGAAGCAAAAATAACTTTGAAGGGAGATGAAATCCGTGGTGTTACTAAGACTAATGTAGAATATCTCGGAAATAGCGAAGCTGACAAATTTACTAAAGCTGGTGTAGAAACTGTTTCTATAGCTTTGGATGACACAGCTAAGAAGTATTTGAACATAAGTGCAGCTGATTTCACAAATGAGATTACACTCACTCCAATTGCCGATGTTACTGCTCCTGCTACTACACTGACTTGCAACATCGTAGTAAGTGTTGTTGACGAATGGGGTAAGACTAAGACTGTCAATGTACCTGTAGTACTGAAATAAGCCGAAACAAGTTACTTCTCTTAATTTGAGGAGTCCTTGATACAATATGAATAGGAGGAAAACAATAAAACGTTTTCCTCCTATTTTGATTTTAATAAATCCACTCTGAAATTTATTTTCCATCACTTTGCTTCCACACTTCCACCCATCTCCTGCATCCCCCTATCCATCGGCATTTACCCCGCTGTGGAAGCAACCAAAAAAGGTGGAAGCAAAATTTGCTTCCACCTACTCAAAACGCTATAGTTTTACCGTAACCTACTCGTCTCTACCATAATACCCCGTGCAAGGTACATAAATCGGTTGGTTCAGTTTTCCTGCATTCTCGAGCTTGCCTTCGCTACGAAGCAGGCGAATATGAAGCTGTGCAGTAGAGCGCATCATTCCGCAGAGGCTCTGAAAATCACTGCGCGTAAGGAACTGATGCGTAGAGAAGTAGCTCGTCAGCCGCCTGTCAATCTCCTTGTCACTCAGCTTTTGGGAATGCTCATTCAGTCCCAGCGGTTTAGCTTTGATAGCGCCTATCTCATTCTTCAGCACCTGGTCGGCACGAAACTTGATGCCCTTCAGCTTAATCTTGGTGGTTTTACGTTTGGTCGCGGCAGTCACCGGTTCCGTGCTCGTCAGTACGGGATAAAAATAGCCGATACCGTCCAGATGTACCTGCCGCCCCTCGGCGAGGTCTTCCCCCATGACGTGCGACAAGGCATCCAGTACCGCCGAGACATCAGTCTCCGTCAACGAGCTGCGTTCCTGAATTCTGCGACGCAGTTCGTCGGTAGTGGTAGAGCCGTTCAAGCGGATGCGCGGATGAAGTATCTTTTCTTCCCGCTGTTTGTCTTTAGGTTCCGGGAGCTCATACCAATCGAATAAAATTGCCATAGTTCAATGTCTTTTAAGTTGTTGTACAATACGTTCGCGCCCTATGCGGAATAGGTGCGGGTTACGTACTTCATCCGTAAAAGCTTTGGGAAGAGAAACGCCTAACGGCCATGAACAGCTCTGCTTACGGTCGTCAAGCAATTGCTTCATGGCCGTAAGCAGAGCTGTTCATGGTCGTTAGGCGTCATCTATTCCCTATACAAAAGTAGACAAACAAAGGGAGAAAAGCAAAGGAATGCCTATGTTTAAAAAAAGAAATCCAAAGGTTTCCGACACCACGCTGTATAGTTTGTGGAAGCAGGCATTTATTTAATAATTATTCTGCTGAATACTTGTTTTCCGCCTCCTGATGTCGTATCTTTATGAGAATTATATTTACCCAAACAAGCTGACAAACAGAATGAAAATTACCTTGATTAGAGCAGAAAAAGAGAGCGGAAAGGAAGCCCTCAGCACCCTGGAAACGGATGCACTGATTAAAAAACTAAAAACCGAAACCAAAGCCGGACATGTATCGACCCTCCGGGTCATCCTTCCTCAACTGGAGGGCACTTGCGCCCAATACGAACATATAGACAAGCTGCCCCGCATCTATCCCGCCGTGGAATATAGCCGTACACAAGAGGGGGAACGACGGATGAAGAACTATAACGGACTCGTACAACTGGAAATAAACCGTCTGTCGGGCATTGCCGAAGCGGAATATGTAAAGCAACAAGCTGCCCTGCTGCCACAGACCTTTGCCGCTTTCTGCGGTTCCAGCGGACGGAGTGCCAAGATATGGGTATTGTTTGCCCTGCCCGACGGCACGACACCGAAGCTGGAGAGCGATGCCGCCTTGTTTCATGCCCACGCCTACCGTATGACGGTGAAGTGCTACCAGCCCTTGCTGCCGTTTGCCATTACATTGAAAGAACCTTCCCTTACCCAGAGTTGCCGCATGACTCTGGATGGATATCCTTACTACAATCCTGCCGCTGTGCCTTTCTGCTTGGAACAACCCCTCGGCATGCCCGAGGAAGAGAACTTCCGGCAACGAAAACTCGCAGAAAAGAACCCGCTGTTGCGGCTGCATCCGGACAGTAAAGCCTCGGACACCTTTGCCGTACTCTTCGAGTCGGCCCTTGACCGTGCATTCCGCGGATTGGGCGGCTGGAAACGGGACGGGGATTTACGGATACTGCTGGTGCCTCTGGCCGAACATTGTTTCAAGGCAGGCATTCCCGAAGAGGAAGTAGTCCGCCAGACATTGATGCACTATTACCGGGAAACGGATGAATTCATTGTCCGTCAAACGATTCATAACCTATATCAAGAGCTTAAAGGCTTCGGGAAAAAGAGCAGTCTGACGCAAGAGCAGGAGAGCGTTTTCCGGCTGGAAGAGTTTATGGGCCGCCGGTATGAGTTCCGCTACAACACCGTTCTGGATGATTTGGAATACCGTCAGCGCGACTCCGTCCATTTCTATTTCAAGCCTGCTGACCAGCGTGCCCGCAGTACGGTCTCCATGAATGCCCTGAAGGAGGGTATCCGCGTATGGGACCGCGACATCAACCGTTTCCTTACTTCAGACTACGTGCCACTCTATAATCCCGTCGAAGAATACCTTTACGACACCGGCCGCTGGGATGGGAAAGACCGCATCCGGGCATTGGCCGACCTCGTCCCGTGCCACAATCCTCATTGGCGGGAGCTGTTCTACCGCTGGTTCCTGGGCATGGTGGCACACTGGCGTGGAATGGACCGGCAACACGGAAACAATACTTCTCCTCTGCTTGTCGGTTCTCAAGGGTTCCGGAAATCCACCTTTTGCCGCATTTTGCTGCCACCGGAGCTGCGTTTCGGCTATACGGACAGCATCGACTTCAAGAGCAGGCAGGAAGCAGAACGCAGTCTGGGACGCTTTCTGCTCGTCAACATTGACGAGTTCGATCAAATCAACATCAACCAGCAGGGCTTCCTGAAGCATCTGCTGCAGAAACCGGCTGCCAACCTGCGCAAACCCTACGGCAGCACCATCCGTGAGATGCGGCGGTATGCCTCCTTCATAGGCACCAGCAATCAGAAGGACTTGTTGTCCGACCCCAGTGGCAGCCGCCGTTTCATCTGCATTGAGGTCACCGGTCCCATTGATACGAATGTCACCATCAACTACCGTCAGCTCTATGCGCAGGCTCTGAATGCCGTAGCCAAAGGTGAGCGCTACTGGCTGGATGATGCCGACGAAGCCATCTTGAAGCGGACGAACCGGGAATTTGAACAGCTCACCCCACTGGAACAACTCTTCCACAGCCATTTCCGTGCGGCAGAAGAGGATGAGGAGGGGCAATGGATGATGCCCATGCAGATTATTTCCGCCTTGCAGACAAAGACGCGTGACCGTCTGGCTATCAATAAGGTGGCCGTATTCGGGCGGACGCTCAAGAAGCTTGAAATACCGAACAAGAAGTCACGGCAGGGGACGCTGTACCATGTAATGCCGCTGGATTAAATGCTCTGCAGTAACCCCGCACAAGCATCTTCCAGAATGTCCAGCACATACTCAAAACCTTCGGAACCGCCGTAATAGGGGTCCGGTACATGGTCGGCATGGGTAAACTTTGTACAGTATTCCGTCATGCGGTGTATCTTGCTCCATTCGGCGGTTGAAGGGGCACGATCTTTCAGGTCGTCGATGTTGCGGTCGTCCATACCGATAATCAGGTCGAAGTTGTAAAAATCCTCGGTACGTACGGGTCGCGAAAGATGCGTCAGATTGTATCCACGGCGGGCGGCATGGGCACGCATCCGGCTGTCCGGCAGTTCGCCCTGGTGATAGGACAGAATGCCTGCAGAATCGATTAAAAACTCATCCGCACGTCCGGCTTCTTCTACCAGATGCTTCATGACTCCCTCTGCCGAGGAGGAACGGCAAATGTTGCCGAGGCAAACGAAAAGTATCTTCTTCATATTTCTTTAGTTACGAGTTATTTACATCGGGTCTACATCATAATACACTATCAGCGACTTGAAGCGGTCTTCCGCCACCATCTCCTTTTGCACCTGGACGAGCAGTTCGCGGGCACGGGCCATCGGGGCATTGGTTTCTATCTTCAAGACAATCTTTCGGATGAACAGGGTCTGTACGCGTGCTACGGGCGGCTTGTCCGGTCCCAGTACCCGGTTGCCGAAGACGGTGCGGAGCTTGGCGGCCATAGTCTGTGCCATGAGGTCGAGCAGGGTCTCGTTCCGGTTCTTCAGGTAGACATACACCAGGCGGTAGTAGGGCGGGTAGTGGAACATCTGGCGTTCGGCAAGCTGCCCGCCTACCATGGCTTCGTAGTCGTTGGCAATGACTTGCGGGATGATGGGATGGTCGATGCTTTTGGTTTGTAGCACCACCCTGCCGCGCTTGTTCTTCCGTCCGGCGCGTCCGGCAACCTGCGCCATCAGCTGGAAGGCGCGCTCGTAGGCGCGGAAGTCGGGATAGTTCAGCATGGTGTCGGCATTGAGTATGCCCACAATGCTGACGTGGTCGAAGTCCAGACCCTTGGACACCATTTGCGTGCCTATCAGGATGTCCGTCTTGCCTTGCTGGAAATCGGAGATGATGCGCTCGTAGGCGGTACGGGTGCGGGTGGTGTCCAAGTCCATACGGGCTACGCGGGCGTCGGGGAAGAGGGCTTTGATGTCATCTTCTATTTTTTCCGTGCCGAAGCCGCGGTTGCGCAGGTCAGTGCCCTCGCAGGCGGGGCAGATGCGGGGCAGTTGGTAGGTGTAGCCACAGTAGTGGCAGGTCAGTTGGTTCAGCCCCTTATGGTAGGTGAGGCTGACGTCGCAGTTCTTGCACTTGGGTACCCAGCCGCAGGTGTTGCACTCTATCATGGGGGCGAAGCCGCGGCGGTTCTGGAAGAGGATGACTTGTTCTTTTTGTTCCAGTGCCTCGCGGATATATTGTAGGAGCAGTGGGGAGAACGGACCGTTCATCTTCTTCTTGCGGTGCAGCTCCTTGATGTCTACGGGGATAATCTCCGGCAGTTGTATCTCTTTATAGCGTTCTTTCAGTTCCACAATGCCATACTTGCCGGATGTGGCATTGTGCCAAGTCTCTACAGAAGGGGTTGCTGTACCCAACAGAGTTTTGGCGCCGTACATGGAGGCGAGTACAATGGCTGCATTGCGGGCATGATAGCGGGGGGCGGGGTCTTGCTGCTTGTAAGTGTTTTCGTGCTCCTCGTCCACAATCACAAGACCGAGGTTGCGGAAAGGAAGGAAAACGGAGGAGCGGACGCCGAGAATAATGTCATAGTCTGCTTCCGACAGCTGCTTCTGCCAGATTTCCACCCGTTCGGCATCGGGGAACTTGGAGTGATAGATGCCCAGTCGGGAGCCGAATACGCGTTGCAGGCGCTCTGTGATTTGTGCAGTGAGAGCTATTTCGGGCAGGAGATAGAGCACCTGCTTTCCTTGCCGGATGGTTTCTTCTATCAGATGAATATAGACTTCGGTCTTGCCGCTTGCCGTGACACCATGTAGCAGGCAGACGTTCTTGCTTTGAAAATTCTCTAAGATGGAGTGATAAGCGCGTTGCTGGTGCTCGTTCAGCGGGTTGACGGGGATGACTTCTTTGAGGAGTGCTTTGTCTATGCGACCTATTTCCTGCTGGTAGACTTCGAATACACCACGGTCCACAAGACCGTTGAATACGGCAGGGGTGGCATAGGTGCGTTGCAGCAGTTCGGCTTTGGAGACTTCTTTTATATCTCGTCCGCTGAGGTAGCCGGAGAGTTCCAGATATTTCATCAGCAGGTCCAGTTGCTTGGGGGCACGGCGCTGCAACTCGTCGAAGAAGATGTGCAGGCGGTGTTCGTTGCGGGTGGCGGCGGTGAGGCGTACACGGGTTTCGGTCTTAGGCTTGTAGGTGCGGCGCAATTCTTCCTTTACGAAGATGGCCTCTTTGTCGAGCAGTGACTTGATGACAGAAAGTATGTTCTTGATGCCGGTCTCCTTCTCCAGTTTCGTCACGCATTGCTCCGGGTCGGCAGAGAGCATATCCAGTATCTTCTGTTCCTTCTCCGGCAGGCAGACATCGGATTCGAAATCGGGGTTGTACTCTACGATTGTTTCGCTTTCCAGCTTCAAGCCAGAGGGTAAGGCAGCTTTGTAGACGTCTCCTTGCGTGCAGAGATAGTAATCGGAGAGCCATTCCCAGAACTTGAACTGCCGCGGAAGCAGTATCGGGCGGGCATCCAGCAAAGCGGACACTTCCTTTACTTCGTATTCGGTGGGGGCACAATAGTGCACGTTGCGCACGATGGCTGTATAGTATTTCTTCCGTCCGAATGGCACTACCACCCGGCAACCGGTCTGCACTTCATCTGCCCATTCGTCGGGCAGGGAGTAGGTGAAGCAGCTGTGCAAAGGCAAAGGCAATATGACGTCGGCAAACTTTTTCATCGTGGGGACAAAGATAGTGGAAAGTGGAGGGAGAATGAAATGAACGGGGGCATTTTTTATGCTGAGGAGAGGAGGAGGCTGTTGTGGATTTGGGATGAAGATAAGGGGGGGTATGGGTATTACAGATTTTATGGGTAGGATGGGTGTAGAGGTATGGGGAAACTGGTGTAAGCGTTTTATAAGCTTTGTTCGATGTATTAAAATAAGAGTGAGTTAGTTATGGTAAAACTATGGCATTTTGAGTAGGTGGAAGCAAATTTTGCTTCCACCTTTTGGAGTTGCTTCCACAGCGGGGTAAATGCCGATGGACAGGGGGATGCAGGAGGTGGGCGGAAGTGTGGAAGCAAAGTGAGGAGAAAAAAAGTTTCTGGAGAAAAAAGGAGAAATTTAAGATGGATTTTCAAATGAACAGGTAGAATCTACAGGAATCCAAGTCATACCTTCATGCCGATAAACTGGAAGTACATACAGAGATTCAATATACTTTCTCCTTCCTTCCCTTTGCCAATATTTTAGTTCATCCATGATGATTGGATCATTAAAAAATAAAACGACCGGCGAAGTGGATGATTCTATCTGATATTTCTTTAGCAACTGCTGAAATTCTCCATCTGACAATACTGAGTAATAGATAGATTTACACCTAATTAGAGCAGTCAATGAAAATACTCTATTTGATATTATGGACTTAGTCTTTCCAATCAAACTATCATCAGGGAATAATTTCTTTCCTTGTTGGTTCATTGAAAAAATTGTTTGCGACGCATTTTTGTCATGCCTGAAAAATATCTTTTTAACATTCCTCATACTATTCAAATCAGCATTGTGTGACATTTTCAGAGCAAAGCCATTTTGAGCTCCCGGGCGATTAAAAAAATTCAGTCCTATTGGCTCCATTTTATAACTATTTAACTCGGAATCGTCCGTATAAATATAAAATACACCATATAGCTGCTGGGATTCATCGATTGGGCTGTAGATATCGTTCACTGCATCATACGAAGTTGTAGCAAAAAACGCACTTGTCCACTTATCGTTGGTGAAGTCTAATAAATTTGTAGAAATACCATAATGTTGCGCCAAACCTTCGTAATTAATTGACAATTTTATAGGGGCTTTTATTTCACGATGGCGCAATGTATTAAACATCAAATCATTTATTACAGGATGGGATTCCAATAATAATTTAAACTCCTGAAACTGCAAATTAGAAAGCAATCGTTTTTCTTCTGTATCTTCTCTATATAAAGAAGGTCTACATGAGTCATAATATACACTTTGTCCTCTAAAGTAAGTACCATGCCATTTTCCCATCGGGACTAAAACCGATTCATTAGATTCTGTTTCTTTTATCATAACGAAATATGTCCCAGGGCGGATAGATCTATTTAATATTGTTCGACGCAGGGGGCTAAATGAACTTATCTTTTCTTCTTCTGTTTCCGCAATAGCCTCAACAATATCGATAATTGTAGGATAGGCAGATATATTTGACGGGGTCGGTAACTCCTGATAAGCTGGATTTGTTAATACATCTTTCATGGCTTGTCTATTTTATGAGGTTCATTCAAATGAACAAGATTTCTGATTATTTCATGAGCCTGATTTGTTTTTTCTAATTTCAAATACACAAAACAACGCTTAACAGCCGCTTGATAAATCAAAAATAAATCTCTGCAATCAACAGCCAAATCTTCTGCTTCCCTGAAACAGTCAATAGCAATATAATACTTCTCATTAAACAAATGAATACATCCTATGCGATATAAAGATTCAGACTCCAATGATTTATTATAGATTTTCTTTGCATAATGTATAACCTCATTAAGATATGACAACGCTTGTTCATAATCTTGTAACTCATAAAAATATATTGAGATAAACCGTGCAGCCTTTGCTGCACCCTCATAATCATCATTCTTTTTTGCTAAAGAAAATGTATCAAAAAAAGCAGATAATCCTTCCGATTTACTACCTAATCGCATCAAGCATAATGCTTTTTCTAAAAATCCGGTATAATTATATTTATAAGATTTATCTTGCGCTATCAAAGCTTCGAAATAACATAAAGCCTCTGCGTCCTTTTTTAACAAAATCAGTAATTGGGCAATATAATTATTAATATAATTAATCGCTTCTTGATTCTTCACTAATGGCAATGCTGCCTCTAAATCTTTTATTAAAAACTCAGCTTCAATCTTATTTTGTGACCGAAGCACTGTTTCTACTCTATCCAACAAGACGTTTATCTCTTCCACATTCATATTTGATAGTATTAAGTGTTAACATTGCAATGTTATAATAACGTTGCGATAAAGATAAGAAAATATACAAATAAAGACAAGAAAAAGTTATGTCAAAATACTGGCACAACCTTTTTTATGTTTCTATAATTGTGAACTTTGTCAAGTAAGGCTGTCTTTGTTAAGTAGATGGCAGAAAATAATTATGTGCACCTACTTACTACAACTAAAGTTTCCTACCCCTCCTTAAATAGCTTGAAGAGGGGTGGATTATCTTCCAAGCTGCATGTATTCAGTGTTTTTTATAATAGAGACATCAATTGAACATTGGTCGCTTCTTTAACACTTGGAATCTTTTCTCCGCAATGTTTACTTTCGGTGCTTTGATGCAGCTTTTACAAGAAATACATTTAACGAAAACAAGACAGAAAACAGAATTAACTGATTAATGGATTTTGTGCCGAACACTGGGTGTGAGTAAGTAGGTTACGGTAAGACTTAGACGTTTTAAGCAGGTGGAAGTGTGGAAGCAAAGTGAGGAGAAAAAAGTTTCTGGAGAAAAAAAGGAGGATGTTCCCATAGAACATCCTCCTTTTGATTTTATAATTGTCTATTCAGACAATTTTCTACTACTCGGATTATCTAGTAGCTTGTTTACGTGTGATAGTTACGTTGTATGCATACTCACTAGTACCCCAGTCGTGAACGAACTGCAGAACCACATTTACTGTATGAGTAAACTCAGTACCTGTCGGGAGTGCAATACAAGTCAGCTTACCAGTTGTAGAATCTACCTTGAAGTATTCATCTTTGTCTGTTCCGTTGGACATAATGTAGCGGAGACCGGTTGTAACAGACTTCTTGTACAAAGCAGCACGAGTAGTGACTTCTTCAGCATTGAATGTAGTTCCATTGAATGTAACAACTTTCTCACCTGCATAGTCTTTCAATATCAGATTCTTCCAGAAGTCTTCAGCCTTAGTCTTAGTGCCAGCTACAGAATTTTCAATCAATTGCTTCAAAGTAATTTCTGTATCCTTGGCCAAGTTCGGATCGTTGAATGCTTTCAGTGCAGCACCACCGGTGAAATCTGCTATCGGACGAGCTACAGTCCATAATTCTTCTGCATCAGGTTTACGGTTCTTGTCAGTAGCATCGTAACCATTTGCATCATAAATATCAACTTTCAGATTGCCAACCTTCTTGATATCAATCGGAGCAGTGAATGCTATTCTCCATTCTCCATTTGTACCTTCTTCAACTACCAATTGGTTGTTCTTCATCAATTCTTGTACAAATGCATTCTGCTTGTCTTTATTCAATTCGAATACAGCCTTAGCGTCAGCAGGAGTGACATTGTACATCTTGGCAAAGTTCTCAGACTTGATACCGAAGTTACCATTAGCAGCATCACTCCAGTCACCAATGATTGTACGTGTATTGTATGCATCCTTGATAGAAACAGCAAATGTGCGATTTACAGAAACTTTATTCAGAGTCAACATAAAGAATTTCTTGTCATAGTAGTTGTCAACTGCATAAGGAGCACCATTTTTCCAGCCACCATTCCAAACAGAAACATCTTGGTTGTCGCTAACTCTTTCAGCCGTAGGTGATACATAAAGAGTTGTCTCTGCCAATTCTACCTTTGGCCCTACAACCAGGAATAAAGAGTCTTTGTCTGCATTGTCACCACCGTTTCTGTAGTACAGGTAGATATCTCCTGCGCCAACATTCAAATTATCAGAATTCAAGGCAGAACCAACATTCTGCATGTATGCTTTACCGTCTGTCTTAGAAAGTTGCGTGTATGCTTTTGTTTTAGTATCGTATATAAAGAGAGGTAACAGATGATTTGCAGCTGCGTTATTGTTACCAGCCACAAGGTCGCGTCCACCAATTTCAGACTCAAACTTACGAACATTCAATGCAATGACAGTTTCTTTGCTGGCATTATAATTCATTGTCAGAGTACCTTCGTTCGGAACCAGCTCAATAGAATCATATGTATATGGGTCTTCAGTCTTACGAATAGCTTGAATAGGGAATGTATTTTCAAATACATAGTCAGCAACACCTTCAACTTGTGACTTCACAGTTGTTGTAAGTTTTATTGCTGCATATTCATAAATGGCAGATGCTTGATATTGTTCTTTTACAGAAAGAATACCATCGTTGATTTGGAAGATACCTTGTTTGGATTTTATTTCCTTGCCATTCAACATGAATTTAGTATCGTTTGGCAACAACTCAAATTTCTGAGTATACTCAAGACCTATTTCAGACAATTCCGGTGTACCGGCTAAGTTAGACATATAGGCATTGATAGAGTCATTCAAATTATAGGATTCATTATAAATAAATGAATCTTTCTTGGGATGCTTTTCATCATAGGCACCAGGTAAATCAAAAGGCCAGCCGTTCTCAGCTCTGTGAGAGTGGGCTGCAAAAATCCAGTTTGTATTTACCCAACTTGATTTGATGCTAAAATAGTCAGAAGAAGAAGTGTATTGCTTATACATGGTGACATCCAAAGAAGACATATACATTTGTCCATCTACGATATTTTCCTTAGCAATCATCTTCACTGACAGAATACCATTATTCAATTCAGGAGTTCCTTTCACACTCCAAACCGGAGTATCAACAGCACGTGTTTTATAAGAATCAGAGAAGAAGTATTCAGCATCTGTTTGACTATATTGATTAGGCCAAACTTTAAATTCAGCGACACCCGGTATGGCAGCAAACAATTTGAATTCTTTGGCAGATTTGTCATAAGAATAGAGTTGATAAGCATTAACATCTGCTTTTTCACCTAAACCGGTTACAACATCTACCAGACGGAAAGGCTCTTGAGAATTTTCCGGATCGAGTATTGGGTCGTTTTTCCAGTTTTCGCTATTGTATTCTTCATCTTCTCTGGTTGCCTTTCTGTATTCCCACCCAGAGCCATCAGCCTTTTTGAACCAATTATAAATATCTAATTTAGCAACCTCAGAGCTACCAACAGTTGAATTATCCGCATAGGGCTTTCTGAAAGCAATGCTCTGTAAACCGTTGAAAGCAGAGCCTTCCATTAACAAAGTATATGACTGACCGCCAATAGTAACCTGCATGGTTCCATCCTTTTCATTGTAAATCATTGAAGGAACGTTAGCATTGTATTTGAATGAAGTCTTATACTCTCCAATGCAGATATAACCCTCTTCGTCTACCTTCACGTAGTTTCCGATAGCTGCTTCAACATCGGCCTCCGAACCTGCAGCCTTGATTTTCTCGCCTGCGTCATTCAGCACATATTCGTAGGTTGCACCTTCGTCTACGCTAATCATCCAGTAGCTCTCGGCATCTACCTTGAACTTCGGAACGATTGTAGCCCCGGTTTCACCCTTCGGGCCTTGAATACCCTGAAGTCCTTGCTCACCTTTTTCGCCTTGAGCACCATTCTTGATAGTTAAAGTTTCGCCACCGGTAAAAGTCAGTAAATAACCACCCTCAACAGGAGCATAACTTTCGATGAATTTCTTGCCATTGATTGCAGCAAGGATGTCATCAATCTGTTTTTTGTTTGCATCGATCTGCTCCTGCAAGCCATCGATGTCATCATCATAGTCCTTACAAGAAACAAATGTACTTGTGGAGCCAACCATTAAAGCTCCAAACAAGATTGCACTTAGAAACTTTTTGTTCATAATTGAAAAACTTTAAATTTATAAATTTAAAAAAATAAAAAGTGAATAATCTCTCATTTTGAATCCCTTTCGCATACTTCTTTTGTTACTAAGTATTCCGTTACTTCGCAGGTAATGAAATCCTGTTAATTCCGTTAATAATCA
>OCHE01001250.1_pt1 | contig 21251 bp, 19 predicted proteins | sample 1538681 | NCBI WGS metagenome assembly OCHE01 (sample SAMN04571717, study PRJEB22368) | human gut metagenome | biome: human gut; material: stool | host: Homo sapiens | place: Luxembourg | collected 2012-08-17
AACAATCCGTCCTTACCGCCCGAACCGCCCGAAAACATTATCATATTTTTCTTAACAGGACGATTATCATCATAATAACCGTTTCTGCCGTCAAGGTATGCAGAAAGCTCTACAGTACCGTTTTCCGCAGAAATGTGAACAATCATAACATTATCAGGTTCAGATACAAAAACCTCCCGTCTGTATCTTGTTTCTCCCGACAAAAATTCCGTAAATGCTGCTGCATTTTCCAGATCAAGACCTCTTTTGTATTCCTTTGCACGTCCGTCAAGCTTCATATCTATATTAAGATTGCCTAACGGCATATAATGACGGCTTTCCGAAGATACACCCTGTAATTTCCTGAACGCAATTTCCTCTGCTTCGGGAATTCTCTCCTGTTTAAGCAGTTCTCTTACTTCCTTTAACCCCTCGGGTGCATCCGGATTATTTCTGTTTCTTTTGCCTCCCGACCACACGGAATCTTCATTTAACTTTATAAGCTCATGTTCGGTACGTCCGTAAACCATTCCTCCGATGCGTCCGTTGCCCACCGGAAGAGCGCTGTTAAAATTTTCCGCAGCATTATTATACCATAACATTGAATCGTTCATAATAATCTCCATTCATACGCTTCTAACATTAACGTCACCTTAAATATTACTATATTTTATCACATTTCCATTAACAATGCAACGTGAAAAAGGTCTTTTTTACAATATTTGTAGAATTTAACGATTATTTTACCGTATTTATAAAAATGTTTCCCGACACTAACAAATTTGAAAAATTAATAATTATTGGTTATAATAATTAAAAACAACATTGAATAATGGAGGATACCATATGGAAAAAAGCTATCAGATAACGGGCATGACATGCTCAGCCTGTGCAGGCCGTATTGAAAGAACTCTGAACAAACTTAACGGTGTAGATAAGGCTAACGTCAACTTTGCCGCTGAGAAGCTATATGTCAGTTTTGATGATAAAAACATAAATGAAAGCGAAATAGTGTCTGCCATAAAAAAAGCAGGGTATAATATTGCCGGAAAAAACGCAAAGTCTGAAATGCCGGCACACAAAAAGCTGCTGATACGCTTTATCATATCTATGATTTTTACCGTTCCTCTTCTTATTATAAGTATGGGACACATGGTGGGAATGCCTCTGCCGAAAATAATTGATCCTATGGAAAATCCGCTGAATTTTGCGATTATACAGCTTGCGCTTACTATTCCGGTTATGGCTACCGGTTACATGTTCTATTTAAAGGGTATTAAAAACCTGTTCAGACTTAGTCCGAATATGGACAGCCTTATTGCAGTAGGTACTCTATCTTCTGTAGTTTACGGTATTTTTGCCATTACCAAAATAAAAAACGGTCATGAGCATATGGCTATGGAACTTTATTTTGAATCCGCTGCCGTTATTCTTACCCTTATCACTCTGGGAAAATATCTTGAATCACTGTCAAAGGGCAAATCTTCACAGGCAATTAAAGAACTTATGGAACTTTCCCCTAAGATCGCAACTGTAAGAAGAGGCAAAAAGGAACTTCAAGTCAAATCCGAGCTTGTACAAATCGGCGATACGGTAATTGTAAAACCAGGTGAGAAATTTCCGGTTGACGGTACTGTGACCCTAGGAACTACCTCTGTTGACGAATCCATGCTAACAGGTGAAAGCATGCCGGTAACCAAAAACGTCGGCGACAAAGTCATCGGCGCTACAGTAAATAAAAACGGCTATATTGAATACACTGCCGAAAAAATAGGTGAAGATACAGCAATTTCACAGATAATTAAACTTGTTGAAGAAGCACAGGGCAAAAAAGCTCCTATCGCAAGACTTGCTGACGTTATTTCAGCATATTTTGTACCGGCTGTAATCTTACTGGCAATTATAGCCGCTGTGGGTTGGAAAATTGCCGGAGAAAGCAACGATTTCTGCATAACTATCTTTATTTCAGTACTTGTCATCGCCTGCCCATGCGCTCTGGGACTTGCTACTCCTACCGCTATAATGATTGCTACAGGCCAAGGCGCTAAAAACGGTATTCTCATAAAAGGCGGCGAAGTACTTGAAAACGCTCATAAAATAAATACAGTTGTATTCGACAAAACAGGTACTATTACAGAAGGCATACCGGTCGTTACTGACATTAAAACAAACGGTATTAATGAAAATGATTTACTGCTCTATGCCGCAGCTGCCGAAAAGCTTTCAGAACACCCATTAGGCGACAGTATTGTAAAAGAAGCTAACAGCAGAAATATAACGATACCTGAAGCGGAAAACTTTGAATCTATCTCCGGAATGGGAATAAAAGCAGTTGTCAACGGTAAACAAATCATTATTGGCAACGAAAAAATGATGAATGAATATAAAATTAAAGATGATTTTATTTCACAAATTACAACCTTTGCAAATCAAGGCAAAACCGCCGTTATCTGCGCTGTCGACGGCAAAGCCGCAGGTATTATTGCTATATCCGATCAAATCAAAGAAACCAGCCGCAGCGCAGTAAGCAAGCTTGAAAATAAAGGAATCAATACCGTTATGCTTACAGGGGACAATAAGCAGACTGCTCTTACAATTGCCGGATACGCCGGTATTAAGAACGTTATCTATGAAGTACTTCCGGAAGATAAAGCTGCGGAAATAAAAAAGATTCAGGAAAGCGGAAAAATTACCGCTATGGTGGGAGACGGTATCAACGACGCTCCTGCCCTTGCACAATCAGATGTAGGCATTGCGATAGGTTCGGGTACTGATATTGCTATTGAAAGCGCTGATATTGTTTTAATGAACGGAAGTCTTGAAGGTGTCAATACTGCAATTAAATTAAGTCATGCTACAATAAGAAATATCAAACAAAATCTTTTCTGGGCGTTCGGTTACAATATATTGGGCATTCCTATAGCTATGGGACTGCTTCACATTTTCGGCGGACCGCTTCTCAATCCGATGATAGCCGCCGCCGCAATGAGCTTAAGTTCGGTATCCGTTCTCTCAAACGCACTGAGACTGAGAAATTTCAAGGCAGACGCATAAAACCACAGCAAATTAAAAAGGGCGTACATTAAGGCGACGACCATATAGAAGTATTCTCAAACTCTAATGGTTATTGACTAAACGGCGGCTAATGTAAAAACAAACAAGCAGTATCGCTTAATTGCGGTACTGCTCTTTGTGTCTTTAATCGTAATATCCTGTACAACCAAATAAAATGCTTTCCATTTTACCATCTGGTGCATATACACCTATTGATTTACTTTTGCTGATGAAGCCACAATCATCATCTTCTATATCAGGAAGCATTGATTTAAGCTTATCTGCATTATCTGGGAAAACTGTAATGTCGTCAATTTGCACTTCGTTTTCATCAAAAATTTCTATTGCTTCACATTCGTCATTTTTATTATAAAAGACGTGGCAAAATCCGAAGTCGTCTGTTGTTGTTTTGCTAAACTTACTCTTTTTGAATTCAGTTGCATTGCCGAAAATTTTACGAACATCACAACGTTTCATTCCAAATTTAACACCATTAACTTCAGCTAAGGGAATTACTTTTAATATTTTCATTATATTTTGCCCTCCATTTCTAACTTGTCAACATATTTCAGCATTTCTGAAATAGCTTTATCATATTTGCCCGGAAATTTCTCAGTAATATCATCAATATCCATTTGCACAGCGATCAGGGTGTACAGTACTCATCAGCAGGTTATTGTAGCCTACTTAAATCTTACAACACAATTCAAAGTATGTCAAGAGCCGGAACTCCAAGAGATAACGCTGTTATTGAATCTTTCTTTGGCAGATTTAAAGATGTGCTTCGGTCACACTTCAAATATTGGATGTGTGATGATATACACAAAGCGGTTGAAGAAACTATTTACTATTTTAATTACATAAGACCTGTTCGCAAACTTAAACGAAAACCGCCAGTCCAATACAGGCTTGAACTGGCAGCTTAATTTTTCTTTTTTTGTGTCTACTAACTATTGACTATTTCAACATTAAGTAAGCCCTTTTTTGTTATATATTTTCTATTTTTACTACTTCAAATTCTTCTTCGGCAATAGCTTCAATAATTTTATTATCATCAGCGCTGATTTCAGCTTCCGCAAAACCTCCGCTGAGATCTACGGTAATATCAGTACCGCCAAGCTCTTCAAGTACATTTTTAACAGCTTTTACACAATGCTCGCAGGACATTCCCTCAATTTCAATATGTTTTTTCATAACAAACCTCCAATTATTTATTTTAATCCGTCAGGATTTTTTACAGTAAAATTCCAGCTGTCTGCACACATTTTATTAATATCAAGCTTAGCTTCCCAATTAAGAAGCTTCTTAGCAAGATCTGTTTCAGCGTAAGACTCGGCAATATCACCTGCACGTCTGGGTGTAACCACAACAGGAATATTTTTTCCGCACGCCTTTTCGTATGCCTTAACTACTTCCATAACACTGCTTCCTTTGCCTGTACCGAGATTTACAGGCTGAAAGCCTTTATGTGCTGCTGCATATTCAAGCGCTGCAATATGACCTCTTGCAAGATCCGTAACATGAATATAATCACGTACCCCCGTACCGTCAGGCGTTTCATAATCATCTCCGAATACTCGAAGATGCTCCAGTTTTCCCTGAGCAACCTGCGCTATATAGGGCACTAAATTATTTGGTATTCCATTTGGATCTTCTCCTATGAGACCGCTTTCATGTGCGCCGATAGGATTAAAATATCTCAGTGCAACAACGCTCCAATCTTTATCGGAAACCGTCATATCATTCAAAATCTGTTCTATCATTACCTTTGTATAACCGTAAGGATTAGTTGCCGATGTAGGCATGTCCTCAGTATACGGAACTTTATTGTTCACGCCGTAAACCGTCGCTGAAGATGAAAATACAATATTTTTGCAGTTTGCCTCTCTCATTGCCTTGATAAGATTAAGCGTTCCGCCGATATTGTTTTCATAGTATTCCAGCGGTTTTTCAACTGATTCCCCAACTGCTTTTAATCCTGCAAAATGAATAACCGAATCAATATCATTTTCTTCAAAAACACGCTTTGTGCTTTCAAAATCCAATAAATCAGTTTTATAAAATTTAACATCACGATCAGTTATCTGCTTAATTCTATCTATACTTGACTCCTTAGAGTTAACAAGATTATCCAGAATAATTACATTATACCCTGCCTGAAGAAGTTCAACGCAAGTATGACTGCCAATAAATCCTGTTCCGCCGGTAACTAAAATTGTTTTCATATTAATATCCTTTCTCCTTTTTTATTATAGTATATATTGTTTTCAATTTTTTTTCAAGTATAATTGAAAAAATCTTGAAAATGTTGTATAATATATACAAATTAACTTTTTCAGATTGGAGTTTACTATGCAGAAAATGTTAGGATATATGCGAAAAGCCATTCAGGAATTTGATCTTATTTCTGATGGCGATGTCATTGCTGTAGGAGTTTCCGGCGGCAAAGACAGTCTTGTTCTATTAAACGGACTCGTTATGCTGCGTCGTTTTATCGGCATTGATTATAACATTGTAAGTATAACACTTGATCCGCAATTTGACGGAGTTCCGGGAAATTATGCGGCTATTGAAGAAATGTGCCGTAATCTTGACGTTGAATGCCATATTATCCCTACTCATATTGGTGAAATTGTTTTTGACGTACGTAAAGAAAGTCATCCATGCAGTTTATGTGCCAGAATGCGTCGCGGCGCCCTTCATGATGCCGCAATTGAGTACGGTTGTAATAAAATTGCTCTCGGACATCATTTTAATGACGCAGTTGAAACATTTATAATGAATTTATTTACTGAAGGCCGTATAGGCTGCTTTTCCCCAAAAAGCTATTTATCAAGAAAAAATCTTACTCTTATCAGACCGATGGTTTTTGCTCCTGAAAAGGAAGTCAAAAAAGCTGCAATAAAAAACAATTTAAATATTGTTAAATCAAAATGTCCGGCAGATGGTCATACTAACCGTGAAAGCATTAAACAATTTATTTCCGAAATGGACAAAACCAATAAAGGTTTTTCCGACCGTATTTTCGGAGCTATGCGGCGTGCTAATATAGATGGCTGGGGCGGGATTGACTGGATTCCCAATGAAAAAAAGTAAAAAGAACGCAAACGCGTTCTTTTTTTATACTATTATAATAATGGGAAATAAAAAAAGCTCTCCTTTACGGAGAGCTTTTTATAAGAACATTAATTAAAAATTAGTGTCTCTTCTTAAGAACTACTGCTGTAGCACCAGCTGTTACAAGACCTGCAACTGCAACTGCAACGCCTGTTACACCTGTCTTAGGTGAACCAGTTGTCTTCTTAGGAGCAGCTGTTGTAGCTGCTGCTGTTGTAGCCTCTTCTGTAGGAGCAGCTGTAGGAGCTTCTGTTGTAGCTTCTTCTGTAGGAGCTTCTGTTGTTTCTTCAGGAATTTCAACAGTGATTGTACCGCCTGATACGGATACGCTGTCAACTGCTACGTCACCGTCTGTTAATGTAGAGAATGAATTCAGAGAGCTGATAGTAACATCATAAACCTGACCATCTTCAGCATCTTCAGGAATTGTGAAGTTGATACTAGCAACTGCACCGTCAGCCATAGTTGAGCTTGTGTAACCAACTACTGAAACCATCTGGTCACCAAGTACTGTGTCACCGTTGCAGCCTGAGAATGTAGCTGCTGAACCTGTAAGAGTTGCATCGTCCCAAGCTACGAGCAGATCAAAAGAGTTACAATCATTATTAGCAGATACTACTATTGGCATAGTAACTGTTTCGCCAGGCTGACCTACAACGTCTGAAAGGCTAATAGCCTCGCCTGCTGCGCTAGCAGAAATCATTGATGCTGCACCAAGTACTGCTGTAGAAGCAAGTACTGCAAGTGTTCTTGAAAATACATTTTTCTTCATTTTAAATTTTTTCCTTTCTTTTCTATATTTGTTAAGCAGGAGACCGGACCATTTCCGGTCCCTGCGAAAACAAAGCAAATTAATAAATTAAACTGATTACTTCTTGAGAACAGCTACATCGTAAAGTGTTAAATCCTTTTCGAATGCTGAACGAGCAAGGAAGTTAGCAAGTGTTGCCGCATCCTTTGCAGCGAGATCATATGGTGCATACTTGCCGTCCTTCATACCTTCATCAGAGTTAGCAAGGAATACGCCGAAGCCATCTTCCTTAGTCAGGATTGTCTTCTTGGAATCATCAAGCTGAGCCAGGTTGAATGCAATGTAAGAAGCATCCATAGCGCTTACCTTATGGTCACAGTTAGCGTCACCGCGCTGACCGATCTTAGCCTTAATTGTACCTTCAGCTGTCTGATCGCCTACAGTTACAACGAATGGAACTACATAATCAAATGTCTTGCCATCGTATGTTGATTCAGGAGTTGTATCAAAAGTAATAAGATCTTCTGCGTCAACTTCTTTACCGTCAACGAATACCTTAATACCGTCAATTACAAATTCCTTTTCATCTGCATAGTACCACTGGAGGTTGCTGCCGTCAGCGTCAATTTCGCTTGTATCAATTGAAATAGCAACTGTCGTTGTCTGTCCGCCGCCTGTTGTACTAACTGGAGTGCTAACAACATATACAATCTTTTCAGAAACTGAAACAGATACTGAAACTACTTCAGATGCTGATGCAGATGCTGATGCGGATGCAGAAGCTACTGGAACTGTTATTATTTCACCATCTTTTCCTGTAACAACTGATACTGATACAGATACCTTTTCAGATACTGATACGGATACTGAAACCTTTTCAGATACTACATTAGAAATAGATACTGATACTTCCTTAGAAGCTGACGCTGATGCGGATGCAGATGCAGAAGCCGATGCAGATGCAGATGCAGATGCAGATGCTACTGGAACTGTTACTATACTACCTTCTACTGCAGAAATCGAAACTGATACTACATTAGAAACAGATACTGAAATTGATGCGGATGCGGATGCAGATGCTGAAACAGAAACTGAAACATTTGTATCCACTGAACCCTTTGTTGTGCTAACAGTTGTAGCCTTTGTTGTGCTAACTGTTGTTACAGCAGGTGTTGTCTCAGCCGGTGTTGTAACATCGCCGTCAATAATGATTGCACCGTCAGTTACAACAGGTGTAAGATAATCGTATAGCCAATCTGGTGCTGGCCAATATTTCTGTAAGCATACTGGAACATCTCTTGTAGCGCCTACAATTTTTACAGGAATTTCACCGGATGCATCAGCACTAACCTTGAAGTGAAGTAATGCAATAGGATCTTCCGGATAGTTTGTAATCTGGCCTTCACCAACCTGCTTATATGATAATACTCCAGTCGATATAGCCGTATCAATAGCTGCAGGATCCAAACCGCACAGTTCCGGAATTTCTATTTCTGTAAGTTCAAGCACTGACTTATCATAGATCATCTTAAATTCAAGAGCTTCGATCAGGTATTCGTTTGTATCACAATAAACTGCTACAACAACATCGTCTGCTCCGGCTTCTGCTGTTACCTTTTCAGCAGATAACTTAAATTCGTCAATGTAATTTCTGTTATCTGATGTGCTAACAGTTGTAGCCTTTGTTGTTACAGCTGGTGTTGTCTCAGCCGGTGTAGTTTCAGCCTTATCACCAATTGTAAATGTAATGCCTGTTGTTTCTGGGAATGCGTCTGCCAAATCTACACCACCACGATGTAAATCAATAACGCAACGAGCATCCATAAAATCAATAGTATATTCGCCTTCAGCCAAATCTGTTGGGAATTCTACATCAAATTCACAAACTGCATCGCCTTCACCCGGTTTAATGTATCCGATTGTTTCATCTGTTATGTATTTAAAAATCGGATATGCGCCTGGTTGGTAACCGCCCTCTAATTCTACTTTCAATGCATATGAAATCGGGTTTCCTCTGGCACTGTCTGGATCAGCCGGAAAATCCTTAGTCCAGATACTGGATGTATTTGTAGAATCTTTTCTAAAGCTACTAGGCTTAGATCCCTTGTCATTAGCAATCTGACATGGGTACGGGAGTGTCATATTTGTTGGAACAACCTTCCAGTCACTGTCGCTGCAATCAAATTTACTCTCAAGACTTAACATTTTTTCACCAGACACATCGCCTGTAAAATGTACCTTTACTTTTGCAGTAGCGCCTGCTTTAATTTCATCCAGTGTGAAATTAGTTTGATCAGCAGTCATAGAAAATTTGCCCGCTGTCTCAACTACGTCACCGACATAAGCAGAAGCTGTAAAAGGTACGACACTTAACACCATGCTGCCAGCCATAGCAACAGTTGTTAAGATAGAAAGAAATTTACCTTTCTTCATCACTATTTTTCCTTTCTGTTTGTTATCCTCAACAAACTAACATTATTTTTTTGGGTGATCCCCCTTTTATATTAAGCCGAACGGCTTAAAGGCAATCAATTTAACAGTTCAATTCCAAGAACATGCTGAATAATAAACAAACTATCCTTTGTAGTTAAATCCTTATCTTTATCGCAGTCTCCGTTTGCATATGCTGAACTGTCCTGAAGCGGATACTGAACTTTATTTAAAAGATATTTATTTAATACAACAATATCCGTACTGTCTATAACATCATCACGGTTTGTATCACCCATAAGCGTAACCTCGCCAAAGTCAATTGAAGTTCCTGTATTTCCGGTGGACTCTTCAGTTGTTGCTTCGCCTTCAACCTCAACATAACCGTTAGTAATTGTAGGATCATAAACAATCACTTCTTCATCTGAACCGTATAATCCAAAAATTATTTCATCATTTACTGATGAAGATGTAGGAGTTGTCAGTCTGTCAACAGCAACAATTTCCAAATCGGATTTTGTACCTGGAGCTGCCGATTTGCTTACAGTACCGGAAATTGTAAGGAATGTACCTGAGCCTGTCATGTAAAAATCAGTGTTAGATGTACCTACACCATAAGTTACACAAACCAGATTGTCCTCAATATTGTAAACAAACGGGTCAGGCATGCCCTCAACCGAAGTGTCGTCACCCTTTGCCAGATCTCCTAAAGCAACGTCATCAATTGTCAGAACTGATGAATCATACTTGATACCAAAATCACATGCGTTAATTCCGGCAGACGGTATATCTGATAGCTCCATCTTTACCGTAAACGTTTCGCCTGGCGCAGCTGTTGCGTTACCTATAGTAACGTTTACGCTTTCAGCAGCTGTAACAGTCGTAATAGCAGAAGCAGCGATCATAAGTGAAGCGCATGCGCCTGCTAAAAGTTTTTTTGTTCTCATTTGCGTTTTCCTCCTTTTCTAATAAAACATAAAAAATAATATATAATAAAGAGATACTTGCTCTGTACATCTCTTTAATTATACTCGCAATCTAAATCACATTACAATTATAAATTATGACAGTGTTAAAGTCAATAGGTTCAGAACTTTTTTGTATAATTTTCTAAAATAAATCACTCTGAATTGTTGAATATAATGAATAAAAGTCGATTTAATGTCATTTTGCAAATTACACTATATTTTTTTAACATGTAATATATAAATTTTGCAGATATGACAAACATGCTGTACTTATATTATAATCTATGTTTTTAAAAAAGTCAATAGATATCTTTTACAAATCCAAGATTTCTCAAGTTTATTCCGAATAAATTCTTTTTTATATTATACTCTATAAATACTGTTATGTAAAGTGTTTTTTTTGAATATTTAATATATTTGTTTATTTTGGATAAAGCCGCTTTTCATTTTATTATGTTTTTTTAACAAAACTCACTTTTATATACCCATATTTTTTCAGATTCTTGACTTTTTTATTTTTATGTATTGTATTTTTTGCACATTTCAGGCAATAATAACCTGTGAAATATAACCGGTCCGCCGGAGAACGGAGAATTATATGAAGCAGAGTATCTTAAAAAATATACCTATAATACCTGATTTATCCGAAAATATTAAAAAAATAAAAGAAATTTCAGGTGAAAGCTCAGACGTACTTATAAATGAGGTTGAAATAAGCGGCTTAAAAGCTTGCCTTTTCTGCTGTGAGGGACTTGTTTCCACCGCCACGATTACCGAACTCATTCTTCACCCTTTAATGAAAATAGATCTGCCTGACAAAAGCGCCGAAGCACTGTTAAGCCACATAAACGGAAAAATGCTGTTATCCATAGACCGTCCCACAGCATATAACTATGAAGACTTTTTCCGTCTGCTGAATTCCGGTTTTGCTCTGCTTGCAGCGGACGGAGCAGATTACGTACTCGCTTTCGGGGTTCAGGGGTACGAATCAAGGGGCATTAACGAACCGTCAGGCGAAAACAACCTAACAGGGTCTCACGAGGGATTTGTTGAAGTCATACGTACTAATATGTCCCTGATAAGAAGAAAAATCAAATCTCCCGTACTTGTCCAGAAGCTTTTTGTTCTGGGAGATAAAAGTCAGACAGACCTTTGTATCTGCTACATGTCTGACCGTGTTCCCAAAAAGCTCATAAAACGTATTATGGATTCCCTTAATAAAACTGAACTTGAATCCATTCTTTCAACCGGTTATATTCAGCCGTTTATCGAATCAGGCAAACATCGGATTTTTTCCTCTGTAGGTATGACTGAACGTCCGGACGTATTATGTTCCAAGCTTATTGAAGGCCGTGTTGCCATTCTGGTAGACGGCAATCCATATGCGCTTATCATACCAAAACTTGTCAGTGACAATTTCCAGACTGTTGACGATTATAATTTCAAACCTTATTTCGGTACATTTATAAGATGGCTTAAGTATGGGGCGTTTTTTCTGTCGGTTTTACTGCCCGCGTTTTATGTCGCCGTTGCCATGCATCACCCCGAACTTTTAAACAGTACTCTTCTTGTGTTACTTTCGCAATCAGAAGAAAACGCACCGTTTTCTATAGTTGCCGAAACCATAGGCGTTCTTATAATGTATGAAATCATAAAAGAAGCCGGACTAAGGCTTCCTAAAGCAGTAGGCGGAGCAGTCAGCATCGTTGCCGGAATTATAATAGGAGATTCCGCCGTACAGTCGGGACTGATAAGCACTCCTCTTCTTACAGTTGCCGCATTATCGGTAGTAAGCGGTTTTGTTATCCCTGAGCTTACTCAAAGCATTACGATACTGAGAATAGTTTTTGTGATCTGCGGAGGAATCTGGGGTCTTTACGGGATCAGCCTGTTGGGCGCTGCCGTTCTTTTCAATATGTGTGCCACAGAGGATTACGGCTTTCCTTACACCGCACCTTTTGCTCCGTTTATAAAAAAAGCTATGGGAGATACAGCGGTACGGTCAGGTTTCAAGAAAATGCAGAATAATGATTTTACAGTGGAGGATCTTCATGAACAGAATTAGCCACAGTCAGCTTTTTGCCGTTTTAATAGGAATAAGAATGTTCAGTATTATATGCTCTGCACATCCGTCGGATGCCGGACAAATGGCCGGGGCAGCGATTTCAATACTTCTTCAGCTTGCGGCAGTTTTACCTATGCTGGCTCTTTACAGACAAAAGAATTTTTCACTGAAAAAAGAAATGCTTTTCGGCAAGTTCGGCAAATTTCTTTACTTCCTGTTTTTTATTTTATGGGGCTCGGTTTCCTTCAGTAATCTCTGGGGAGTTACTAAAAGCGTATACTTTCCCATAGACAGCAGCCTTGCCGGAGCAATCATACTTGCAGCCGTATGTATTTATACTGCGTCAATGGGAATAAAGTCCTTTAACAGATATGCAACAATTATGCTGGGACTTATTATCTTTTCTCTTTTTGTAATGATACTCGGCGCATACCCTAAAGCAGAACTTTCAAATTTTGCTCCTAATGCAGATTTTAAAGAAATAACCGAATCTGTTATACGGGAATTCTGTTCGTCCGGCGAGCTTGTAATGATGTTTGTTCTTCTGGAATTCGTTCCTGAGCCAAGATCCAAAAGCATAACTGCATTTTTTACCGGTAAATTTATTCTGACAGAGCTTATTGCGGTTATAGAAATAACTGTGCTGGGAAGAATCATGGAACTTTCCGATTATCCGTTTTTCTCAGCAGGCGCTTACTCCCAGCCTTTCAGTATTCAAAGAGCAGACTCTTTATATATGATTTTGTTTACTATGCTATGTGTAATGACCGTAACTCTTCAGATAGTACTTTGCTCAATGCTTATAAAGGAGATCTTTCCGGATCTGAAATACAATACTCTCCTTTCAACTGTACTGATGCTCGGAGCGTCGTCAGCCGTAAATATTCTGAACATTGATCTGACCGCCGTAACAGGCATATTAATATTACTGCTGGCTGTGATAGTTCCCATTATAATGTATACAAGGAGGAAGTTAAAACATGAAAGCAAAACGTCTGATTCCGCCGTTTCTGCTTCTGCTGACGCTTAGCGGCTGTTCCGGCAGATCCGAAGTAAGAGACAAAGGCTTTATAAGAACAATAGGAGCTGATTGCAACGACGTTCAAACTATATCTTTACAGCTTTACGGCAGCGATGAAGTATTGACAGGTCAAGGCACAACTTTGTTTTCGGCAATTGCCGATTCTGAAAGAACTCAGGGAAAAAATTTGTTTGCCGGACATCTGGAGCTGTTTGCCGCAAGTCCGGAAAATATATATAAAAACCTGAGTTCACTTTTGCAGAACAACCGTATTTCCCCTTCATGCTCAGTAATATGCGTACCTGAAAACGCCGCCGGACTTGTCGCCGAATCTGAAAGTGATTTTCTTCCGGAGATAATTGACAGCAGCAGCAGAAGCGGGATTATTGTCAAAAAAAATATAAGCTCAGTAATTGACGATCTACTCGGCGTTGACTGCAAGGCGGCCGTTCCCGTATATAAAGACGGCGAGATTTATATGTCCGTAATAAACGGGGAAAAATTGATCGGTATTCTCTCCCGTGATGAATCAAAAGGACTTTGCTGGTTAAACGGCGGTATTAAAGACATTTATCTTCCTCTTGACATAAACGGCAGAAATGTTGATTTTTATGTACGGAAAAGCAGTACAAAAATTACCGCTGAAAAGCAGGACGATAAAATAAATATTACTGTTGAAATAAAAATAAACGGCAACGCTGAAGAAAACGATATTGACCGTGAATCAGTAAAGAAAAACGTCGCAGAACAAATTTCGGGACTCTGTGCAAAAACTATTGCAAAAACGGTAACAGGAATGAAAGCGGACGTATTCGGAATAGAAAAAAGCATAAATGCCAGAGGAATTTCAGAAAACCGTACATGGGAAGATCTTATTCCCAATCTGAATTTCTACTATAAAATAAAAATTTCGGAATAAACTTTACAACAGATAATATTAAATGTATAATAGGATTCGGGAGATGATTTTGTGTTTTATTATACATTTATATCAGATATAGGAGAAATCACTGTTATTGCAGATAAAAACTATATAAAAGCCGTTCACTTTGGAAAATCTGAATACGTCAATAAAAAAACTCCGCTGATTTCCGAAGCTGTAAATCAGCTTCAGGAATATTTCGAGGGAGACAGAAAAGTTTTTACAGTACCTTTAAAGCCGGACGGTACTGATTTTCAACGAAAGGTATGGAAAGCCCTGACTGAAATTCCATACGGTCAAACGACAAGCTACGGAGAAATTGCCGAAAAAATAGGTAAGTCCGGCGGTGCAAGAGCTGTAGGTAACGCAAACAATAAAAATCCCATAGCTATAATGATCCCCTGTCACAGAGTTATCGGTGCAAACGGCAGTCTTACAGGCTATGCTGCCGGTCTTGATATAAAGAAAAAGCTTCTGGATCTTGAAAAATTTTACTGCTAAACACCGTAAAGCCTATTGACAGACGCGGTTCATTGTGATATACTTTATTTAAAATTTAACATAGTCTTCAGGGCAGGGTTGAATTCCCTACCGGCGGTAAAGTCCGCAAGCGTAAAGCGCACGATTCGGTGAAACTCCGAAACCGACAGTAAAGTCTGGATGGAAGAAGACATTTATAATGTTATTGCCCTCTGAAGTGTTTTTGGCATTTCAGAGTTTTTTATATCTTCCGTCAAATTTATAAACTTATGCCCTGATTTATTTTCAGGGCATTTTCTGTTTTAAGGAGAGCTGTTAAAATGACTAAAGAAGATTATATGAGCGTCGCTCTGGAGGAAGCAAAAAAGGGTATGGGATTTACAAATCCCAATCCAATGGTGGGAGCGGTCATAGTAAAGGACGGCAAAATAATCTCAAAGGATCATCACCACAGATACGGAGAATTTCATGCCGAAAGAAACGCTATTTTAAAATGTACTGAGGATATGGCGGGTGCAGAAATATACGTTACTCTTGAGCCATGCTGCCACTACGGCAAAACGCCTCCCTGTACTCAGGCGATAATCGACAGCGGAATAAAAAAAGTATATATGGGTTCGGACGACCCCAACCCTCTTGTTGCCGGAAAAGGAGCAGAAATTCTCCGCAATCACGGCATTGAAGTGGAAACGGGAATATTAAAAGAAGACTGCGATAAACTAAACCGTGTTTTTTTTCATTATATAACCCACAAAACACCTTATGTTGTTATGAAATATGCCATGACTGCCGACGGAAAAATTGCATCAGTCTCAGGAAAATCAAAATGGATCTCCAATGAACAGTCACGTCATGACGTTCAGAAAAGCAGACTGAGATATTCGGGAATCATGGTTGGCATAAATACTGTTTTAAAGGACGATCCAATGCTCACCTGCCGTCTTGAAAACGGCAGAAACCCCATAAGAATAATATGCGACAGCCATCTGAAAACGCCCTTAGACTGCAATATAGTCAAAACCGCAAAGGACGTTCCTACAATTATCGCATGTCTTGAAAACGCTGAAAATACACAAGCTTATAAACAAATGGGAATAAAAATAATTCAAACTCCGTCAGATAAGGGACATGTCGACTTAATATATCTTATGAAAAAACTAGGTGAAGAAAAAATCGACAGTATTCTTCTTGAAGGCGGCGGTGAGCTTAATTTCAGCGCTTTGCAGTCGGGAATCGTAAACAGGATACAAGCTTATATTTCCCCGAAAATATTGGGAGGAAAATCCGCTCCCTCACCTGTAGGAGGTATGGGCTTTGATTCACCGGACAGCGGAATAATTCTTTGCAGACCCGAAATAACATACTTTGGAAACGATATTTTAATAGAATGGGAGGTTACTAAATGTTCACAGGAATAATTGAAGAAATCGGAACAATATCGGCAGTCCGCAGAAACCCTCTTGAAGCAAAACTTACAATTTCTGCTGAAAAAATATTTTCCGACCTTAAAATAGGCGACAGCGTCGCAGTAAACGGCGTGTGCCTGACCGCCTCGGAAATATCCGGAAATACTTTCACTGCCGACGTTATGAACGAGACCTTTCACAGAAGCTCCCTGTCGGAACTTAAATCCGGAAGTCATGTTAATCTGGAACGTGCCATGGCAGCAGACGGACGGTTCGGCGGACATATTGTTGCAGGTCATGTTGACGGAACAGGCATCATAACCAATATAAAAAAAGATGATAATGCTGTGTGGTACACAATTTCCGCAGACAGCAGTATTATGAAATATATAATAGAGAAAGGTTCAGTGGCGATAGACGGTATAAGCCTGACCGTTGCCGAAGTCTTAAAAGACAGTTTCAGCGTTTCCGTCATCCCCCATACTGCAAAAGAAACTATACTTTCACAAAAAAAGCCGGGAGATACAGTAAATCTTGAAAATGATCTTGTGGGAAAATATGTCGAAAAACTTCTGAACTTTAATCACGATGAAAAACCAAAAAGCAGAATAACCAGAGAATTTCTTGCAAACGCAGGATTTTAGGGAGGTAAATATTATGTTTGAATTCAATACTATTGAAGAAGCCCTTGAAGATTTAAGACAGGGCAAATTGATCCTTGTTACAGATGACGAGGATCGTGAAAACGAAGGTGACCTTATATGTGCGGCGGAATTTGCCACTACTGAAAACGTTAATTTTATGGCTATGCACGCTAAGGGACTTATCTGTATGCCAATGAGCCATGAATACATTAAAAAGCTTCGTCTGCCTCAAATGGTGGACGACAACACCGACAATCACGAAACTGCATTTACCGTTTCAATCGACCATATCAGCACCACAACCGGTATATCTGCTGCTGAACGTTCGGTAACGGCAATGAAATGCGTTGACGATAATGCAAAACCTGAAGATTTCAGACGTCCGGGACACATGTTCCCTCTCCTTGCCAAGAAAAACGGAGTACTGGAAAGAAACGGTCATACTGAAGCTACGGTCGACCTTTTAAAGCTTGCCGGACTCAAAGCATGCGGTCTTTGCTGTGAAATAATGCGTGATGACGGTACTATGATGAGAACTCCCGAGCTGATTCAGATGGCTGAAAAATTCGGTCTGAAATTTATTACTATCAAGGCATTACAGCAGTACAGAAAGGTACATGACAAGCTTGTTGAATGTGCGGCAGTTACAAAAATGCCCACCAAATACGGCAATTTCAAGGCCTACGGCTACATGAACAAGCTTAACGGAGAGCATCATGTTGCTCTGGTAAAGGGCGATATCGGAGACGGTGAAAATGTTCTCTGCCGTGTTCATTCCGAATGCCTTACAGGTGATGCTTTCGGTTCAATCAAATGTGACTGCGGTCAGCAGTTTGCCGCAGCCATGACTCAAATCGAAAAAGAAGGAAGGGGTATTCTTCTCTATCTCCGTCAGGAGGGACGTGGTATAGGACTTATCAACAAACTTAAAGCCTACGCTTTACAGGATCAGGGTATGGATACCGTTGAAGCTAATCTTGCCTTAGGCTTTGACGAGGATCTGAGAGAGTATTACATTGGTGCACAGATTTTACGTGACCTAGGAGTAAAATCTCTGAGACTTCTTACTAACAATCCTCTTAAAATAGAGGGACTATCAGACTTTGGTCTTACAATAAGCGAACGTGTACCAATTCAGATGGACGCCACTGAATATGATGAATTCTATCTGAAAACCAAACAGAAAAAAATGGGTCATATTTTAAATTATTAATAAAGGAGTAATGAAAAATGAACGTATTTGAAGGAAAAGTTGTATCAGAAAACATTAAAATCGGTATTGTTGCCGCAAGATTCAATGAATTTATTACATCAAAGCTCTTAGGAGGAGCTCTGGACGGTCTGAAAAGACACAACGTAAACGAAAATGACATTGACGTTGCATGGGTACCGGGAGCTTTTGAAATCCCTCTTATTGCAAAGAAAATGGCTAACAGCGGTAAATATGACGCTGTGATTTGTCTGGGAGCAGTTATAAGAGGTTCAACCAGTCACTATGACTATGTATGCAATGAAGTATCAAAGGGAATTGCAACAGTTTCCATGAATTCCGATATTCCTGTAATGTTCGGCGTTGTTACTACCGAAAACATTGAACAGGCTATTGAAAGAGCCGGTACAAAGGCTGGCAACAAGGGCTATGACTGTGCTCTCGGAGCTATTGAAATGGTAAACCTTATAAGAGAGATGGATAAATAATGGCTAATATTATTCTTGATTATGACGGTACTATCCACGACTGCGCAAAAATATATGTCCCATCTTTTTATATCGGATACAAATACCTTACAGATAACGGACTTGCACCGATATATGAATACAGCTATGAGGAAGTCAGCAGTTATCTGGGGTATTCTGTAAAGGATATGTGGAACAGATTCATGCCAGAACTTCCTCAAAATGAAAAGGACTTTTGCAGTAAAATAATCGGCGATTCAATGATGGAACTGATAAACAAAGAAAAATCAGTACTTTACAGCGGAGCTGAGGAAGTACTGCAAAATCTTAAGGAAAGCGGACATAATCTGATTTTTCTAAGCAACTGTATGCATGATTATATGGAAGCGCACAGAAAAGTACACTGTCTTGACAGATTCTACTGTGATTTTTATTGTACTGAAGATTTTGGTTTCAAATCAAAGCCGGAAATTTTTACAAGTATTGCCAAAAAGCATATCGGTGATTTTATCATTATAGGCGACAGATATCTGGATCTTGAAACGGCATGGAAACATAACCTTAAATCTATAGGCTGTACTTACGGCTATTGTGAACCTCATGAGCTTGACAAAGCGGATATAACAGTATCTGAAATCTCGGAAATTCCAAAAGCAGTTGAAAAACTATTATAAAAGAAGCGTGTTCTTCGGAGCACGCTTTTATATTTACTGAAACAATTAAAAAAATAAAGCGTGTTCATTCAGAACACGCTTTTTTACATGCATTATTAATCTGATTTTTATAATTAACCAGCGGCATTAAGCTTCTTAGCCAGCTGAGCCTTCTTTCTGCTTGCACAGTTCTTATGCATAAGACCCTTAGCAGCAGCCTGATCTACTTTCTTTATAGCAACTCTGATTGCTTCTGCCTTGTCTGCTGTGTTGTTAACACAAGCTGCATCAGCTTTCTTGAGAACAGTTTTAAGATTTGATTTTCTTGCCTTGTTAGCGGCAGCCTTTGTCTTGTTAACCTTAACTCTCTTCATTGCGGATTTAATATTTGGCATTTCGTTGCACCTCCCTGACAAAATATTGAATTATCTGAATCTATTATTGACAAAAATACAAATAATAATTCAGAAAAAGTAGCATAGAATAAAAACAACGCAGACTTAAAAAGCCGGACACGACCGTTGTTTTAAAAAATACAGATGTAATGATCATCTGTATTGTGCATTCTCTGCACCAACACTAATAATTATTTTACCATTTTATACTTTAAAATGCAATAGGCAATTTCAAAATAATATAACGAAAAAACACGGTTGATTTAAAGCATAATGCACAACTTTTTATTAATAGTGCAAGGAAAGGAGAAAAAATGAGTATAAGAACCGACTTAGCGCTGGAAAGTATTAACGCTGCAAAAATCAGCGAAGGTATAACCAAAACCGAAAGAGGTAAAGCGTTTAAAATTACCGAAATAAATATTGCCGAGGATAAGCACGGCGAAAAAATAGGCAAGAAAAAAGGAAAATATATTACTCTTGAAGGCAGTGTATTCAGTTGTTTTTCAAAAGCTTTCCGTGAAATGTGCGAGGAATTTTCAGAAGAGCTTTCACAGTTTGTTCCCGACGGTAAAGTACTCGTTGTGGGGCTGGGCAACAATGATATAACTCCCGACGCATTAGGTCCGCAAACGGCTTCAAAGATACTTGCCACACGTCATCTCAAGGAAGAACTGAAAGACGAGGACGATTTTCTTACCAGTCTGCGCCCTGTTGGCGTACTTGCAAGCGGAGTTTTAGGACAAACAGGTATAGAAACTGCCGAACTGATAGACGGTCTGATGGAAAAAATAGATCCACAGGCAATTATCGCAGTTGACGCTCTTGCATGTTCTGATATAAACAGACTTGGAAAAACCATTCAGCTTTCAGATACCGGTATTTCTCCGGGAAGCGGCGTTCAGAACAAACGCCGTGAGCTTTCAGAAGCAACACTGGGCGTTCCGGTTATAGCGGTCGGAGTACCCACAGTTGTGGATATGCATACAATAGTCCATGATTATACGGGAAACAAAATTGCCGGCAGCATGCCCAATATGATGGTAACGCCCCGTGACATAGACCGTCTTATAGAACGTTCCGCATCAATGATTGCTGCCGGAATAAATATGACGCTCCATCCTCAGATGTCGTTTGAGGACATTGAATCTATCATGTTTTGATCGGTATGGTTTCATAATTTTCAATAAAATCAGTATAAAAATTGACCGCTCTTGCAAGAGATGAAATATTAAGATTTTCATTGACTGCATGGGCGGATTTCATTTGTTCATCCGTCATGGTAAGAGGAACGAATCTCAATACACAGTCACATATTTTGGTATAGTGACGGGCATCTGTTCCCGCAAGCATTACATACGGAATAATGGGAATATCACCAAATGTCAGCTCGATCTGCTTGACTACCTTTTTATATGCAGAGCATTTTGTGTCCGCCGCCGGAGGAATATCAAAACCTGTTATCATTTCCATCCATATATCATTTTTTCTAGCAAGCTTAAGCATTTTATGTAAGGACGCTTCCAGCGGTTCATGAACCATAAATCTCATATTTGCAGTAGCTGTTGCAGTTTCCGGAATAACATTTGCTCCGTGACTTCCCTCAGCCATTGTAAATACGCAAGTCGTAGACACCAACGCTGCCGGCTGACCTCCCATTTTTCTCATGAAGTAAGGCATAATCGGACC
>OCHE01001274.1_pt1 | contig 20849 bp, 12 predicted proteins | sample 1538681 | NCBI WGS metagenome assembly OCHE01 (sample SAMN04571717, study PRJEB22368) | human gut metagenome | biome: human gut; material: stool | host: Homo sapiens | place: Luxembourg | collected 2012-08-17
CTCGTGAATTGATTCGCTGCATGGCGTTAGAATATGGTCTGCATATTAACTGGGGAAACACTGACCGGGAAACCTTGATTAACGCTGCAATTGCTGCCGTAGACGATGATATGGCATTCTGTGATGTTTTAATGCAGTGTGTTGAAACGAAGAACTAGCAAAAAACGCCCTGCCAAGATACGGCAGGACGTTTTGTTTTTATGGACCTAGAGGGATTCGAACCCTTGACCTCTCGGATGCGAACCGAACGCTCTCCCAGCTGAGCTATAGGCCCATGATGATGACGCTGATAGTGTACCGCGTTTTAGGGCGTTTGTCAAGCAGTTTCGGAGAGCATGAGCGGAGACTTACAACCGGCCAAGCTGCCAGAAGGCTACGGCGCTGGCGGCGGCTACGTTGAGGGAATCCACCCCATGGGACATGGGGATCTTTACGGTGTAATCGCAGGCGGCGATGGTGCTGCCTGCCAGCCCATCGCCCTCGGTGCCCAGCACGATGGCAAGCTTTGGCTCGGCGGCAAGAGCGTGGTCGTCAATGCTGACCGAGCGGTCGCTCAGCGCCATGGCAGCGGTCTTGAAGCCCAGCGCGTGGAGCTGGGCGCTGCCGTTTTCCGGCCAGTCGGCAGGGCAGGTGCCAATCTGCGCCCACGGCACCTGAAACACGGTGCCCATGCTCACCCGCACCGCGCGGCGGCACAGCGGGTCGCAGCAGGAGGGGGTGATGAGCACGGCATCCATGTTCAGCGCGGCAGCGCTGCGGAAGATAGCGCCCACGTTGGTGGAATCCACGATGCCTTCCAGCACAGCCACCCGGCGGGCGTGAGCACAAACCTGCTCCACCGTGCGGGGCACAGGGCGGCGGAAGGCGCACAGCACGCCCCGGGTCAGCGCAAAGCCGGTGAGCTGTGCCAGCAGTTCCCGGTCGGCGGTGTACACCGGCACATCGCCGCAGCGGGTCAAGATCTCCTGTGCCGGGCCGGTGATCTGCCTGCGCTCCATCAGCAGGGAAAGGGGCTGATATCCGGCGTCCAGCGCCCGGGCGATCACCTTGGGGCTTTCGGCGATAAAAATGCCCTTTTCCGGCTCCAGCCGGTTGCGCAGCTGCGCCTGCGTGAGCCGGGCGTAGATGTCCAGTTCCGGGGCGGTAAGGTCGGTGATCTCGTAAATGACAGGCATGGAAACGCTCCTTCAAAACAGATTTTTCCTTATTGTAGCACAAGCCGGGGCAGAATGCAAAATCCCTGCTGCACACAGAGCACAGCAGGGATTTGAATGCAGAAGGAAAAGCAGCCGCTTACTCAGAGCGCAGCGCCTTGACGGGGTTGCTCTTTGCGGCGCTGCGGGCAGGGATCAGGCCGCCCAGCATGGTAAGCAGGGTGGCCAGAACGATCAGAATCAGCGCACCCAGCGGCGGCAGAGCGGCCACCACATTGGCGTTCCCGGCAAGGTGGTGGATCAGCATATTGCCGGGGATCAGCAGCACAAGGCAGAGCACCACGCCCATTACGCCGGAGCACAGGCCGATGATAAAGGTCTCGGCGTTGAACACCTGCGAGACATTGTGTTTGGAAGCACCGATGGCACGCAGGATGCCGATCTCCTTGCGGCGTTCCAGCACGCTGATATAGGTGATAATGCCGATCATGATGGAGGACACCACCAGCGAGATGCCCACAAAGGCAATGAGCAGGTGGCTGACCATGCTGATGATCTCGGTGACCGAGGTCATCAGGGTGCCTACCATGTCGGTGTAAAGGATCACCTTGTCCTCTTCGCCCTGCTGCCGCATGGCGGCGTTGTAGGCGTCCAGCTCGTCCACGATCAGCGCTTTGGTATCAAAGCTGTTGGGGTAGATATAAATGCAGTCGGGCTTGGCGTAGTCTATATAGCCGATGCTGCTCAGAACACTGTCGTAGCTGGAAGCGGAGGAGAGCAGGGTACTCCTGATCAGATCGGTAAGGTCGGAGCCGGTCATGTTGAGCTGGATCGCGTTCTGGAAGGCAGCAGGGTCGACCTTGAGGGCGCTTTCCACCTGCCCGCTCAGCTGCGCAATGTTGCTTTGAATCGCCTGTGCGATCTTCTGCTCCAGCTGTCCTGCCAGCTGCTGGATGGCGGGGCCGATCTGGCTTTGTACGGCAGCAGTAAGCTGGGTCTGCAATGCCTCGCCCAGCTGGGTGGAGTAGGTCTCCATGACAGTCTGCATATTCTGCTGCAGCACATCGGCAAACTGCTCCTCCAGCCCGGAGTCCTCCAGCAGGTCCCCGATGGATTCCGACAGCAGCTTCTGGAAGGCTTCAGTTTTCATATAGGAGGAAAAGCCCAGCTTGTCCAGATTCAGCAGACCATTGCTGATGAGATAGCGCTTGTAGCCGTTCATGATCTTTTTCATCAGCTCCTGCAGCGCATCCTGCGAAAGGTGCAGCTCCACACCATCGAACAGCTCCCGCATATCCATGTCCGGCAGGGGCAGTTCGCTCAGGTCCAGCTGGAAGCTGGAGGGGTCGATGAGGGTGGAAAGGTCAAAGGAGCCATCTGTCAGGTCAAAGGCGCCGCTCAGGTCAAAATGCAGGGCACTGGTATCGAACTGAAAAGCATCCTTGAGGGCATCCGTGTCCACTGAGAACAGGGAGGCGATGTCCAGCACAGTGCCGCCGGCAGCGCCAAAGGGCTCGCCGGTCAGCACGTTCGTGTCCGGGTCGGCCAGCTGCTGGCGCACGATGGTGCTGTCGGCAGCCTGATCGATCACGTGATAGGTCAGCTCATGCAGATAGTCCAGCCCGGTGTACAGGATGGCAGAGGTGGCATCGGCCTTGGGCTGCACAACGCCCACAACGGTCAGCTCCTCGCTGTCGGCCACGACCTGCTGCATATAATCGGCATCGGCCTGCTTGTTCAGCCAGAGCTTGTGTTCGGCATCATAGGTGTAGCAGTCGGCTTTGTTGACCAGCCGGAAGGTCTTGCCGAGAAACTCTTCGTAGTTGTAGGTGCCGTAATCATCGGGCAGATCGACCAGCTGGTTGCTGGCGTACTGCTGCAGGATCTTGTCCAGCTCTGCCTGATCCCGCATTCCCATGGCGTATAGGGCATAGTCCGAAATGCTGCCGTTGGCGCTCAGCACCAGCACCAGCTCGTTGTACTTTTCCGGCCAGCGGCCGGCTTTTACGTCGTACTGATCCTCATATAGGGCAGGGGTCTCGGCCATTTCGCCGAACACATGGGGACTGGATACCGAGGTGAGCAGACTGGATACCGAGGTGTTCTGACCGGCAAGGTCGGTAAAGGTGGTGTCCGGGTTCAACTTATGCACCGTGCCGTCTGCGTCCTGCCGGTAGATCAGCGGGGAAGCGTTGTAGGTGTATTCCACCGTGGCATTATCCCGGATGGAACAGGCGTCGCTGTCCAGATAAGCCTTCAAAGAGCGCAGGTCATTGGTGGCAGCGCCGATATTCAGCTGTGCCAGCATCTGCCGGACCGTCACCATGCCCTCCGGGGCGGGGGCAGAGCCAAGCGCGTCGGCATGGGTGCTGGGGTCCAGCAGGCTGGTCAGATCCATGCCGGAGCTGCTGATCTGCAGCGGATAAGAGGCCAGCGTGGAACGCTCCGTTTCGCTGATATAGCTGTTTACACCGTTGGAAAGCGAAAGGATCAGCGCAATACCGATGATGCCAATGGAACCGGCGAAGGCGGTGAGCAGGGTGCGCGCCTTTTTGGTGAGCAGGTTGTTGAAGCTGAGGGAAAGGGAGGTGAGCAGGGACATGGAAGAGTGCCCCATGTTCCGGTGCACGGGGGCTGCGCAAACAGCATCGTCCTCGGGCTCGTAGGGCATGGAGTCAGAGCAGATGACGCCGTCCTTCAGCGTTACGATGCGGGTGGCGTAGCGCTCGGCCAGCTCCGGGTTGTGGGTGACCATGACCACCAGCCGGTCACGCGCCACCTCCTTGAGCAGTTCCATCACCTGAAGGCTGGTCTCGCTGTCCAGTGCGCCGGTGGGCTCGTCTGCCAGCAGGATATCGGGGTTGTTCACCAGTGCACGGGCAATGGCTACCCGCTGCATCTGCCCGCCGGACATCTCGCTGGGGCGCTTGTGCAGCTGGTTGCCCAGCCCCACCTGCTCCAAAGCCTTGGCGGCACGGCGGCGGCGCTCGGCCTTGGAAACGCCCGAGATGGTCAGTGCCAGCTCCACATTGCCCAGCACGGTCTGGTGGGGGATCAGGTTATAGCTCTGGAACACAAAGCCGATGGTGTGGTTCCGGTAGGAGTCCCAGTCGCGGTCGGTGTATTTTTTGGTGGAGATGCCGTTGATGATAAGGTCGCCGCTGTCGTAGCGGTCCAGACCGCCGATGATGTTCAGCAGCGTGGTCTTGCCGGAGCCGCTGGGCCCCAGAATGGCCACAAATTCGTTATCCCGGAGGTTCAGACTGACGTTGTTCAGTGCGTGCTGCACCAGCTCGCCGGTCTTGTATTCCTTGTTGATCTGTTTGAGTTTGAGCATAGATGTGCCTTTCCGGTACCGCGCCGCCGGGCGCTGAGCCTATGGATCAAAGTAGGTGAGAGTTACAGACAATATATAATCTATTATAGCAAAATCTTGTGAATAAACCATGACAAGATAAAGCAGAAAGGACAAAGCCGGCGTTTATCTGCGTGTATAGGACAAAAAAGAGAAAACGGAAAAAGATACCGGTTGAATTTACGGGGCGAACGTGCTATTCTAAAATTGTCAGCGGCGCACGGAACAAAACACGGACACCCATTGCGCCGCATGAAAAATGTGTCGGAATTGAAAAACTGACGACACATTTCTGAAAAGCCGCATAAACCAGACATGGACAAACATTTCTTTAGGATTGTAACAGCTTCTCCTGCCCCATACAATAAAAAAGGACATTCAAGGCAAAAAAGCAATGCCCTTGCGGTAAGGAGGAACTGAAATGGAACGTACATTTTCACCCATGATCCGGCAGTATTCTGCCATTGATGGCTTGCAGAAGGCGTATACGCTGGTGTATGCCATGGAGGTGGAGGGCACACAAGGCTGCCGACTGACCTTATGCAGGCTGGGCAGCCGACAGCGGGTGGACAGTCAGTATGTTGCGGCTGCGCCGGAATTCTGCTATCGGATCCTGCGCTATTTGTGCGAGAATGGAGTTCAGCCGGAGATCTGGCAGGATGTTGTCACAGAGCTGACGGCTGTCGACCCGGCAGGAGGGAAAGGCGGCGCTTGGTGTGAACAGTGAGCGAACAGTCCAGCTGCGGGTTGCCCTTGCAAGCTATGATCTGAAGGAACTCCGTGTTCAAAAGCGCTATCTGCAGGAACAGGGAAGCGCCATTGAATGTACCTGCTTTTGCAGCGGGGAAAAGCTGCTGCAGCGGCTGCAGCAGGGTGCCCGCTGCGATGCCGTGGTGCTGTGCAGTGAGCTGGCGGATATGTCCTATGGAGCAGTTTGTCCGGCAGCTGTATCAGCTGAAGGAAAGGCCGGTGCTGCTGGTGCAGTGTGCAGGCCGACGCAGAGCTGCGGTGCTGCCGGAAGGCTGCGACCGCTGTTACTGCGTAGAAGGCACTGAGCTGAAAAGGCTGCTGTGGCAGCTTTACCGTATGCCGGGCCAGCAAAACCAGCAATTGGAGCAGCAGTGCGGCCAGCTGTACGAGACATGGGGCATCTCACGTGCAGACATCAATGCCAGATACCTCACCTGTGCGGTCAGCATTGTGTGCAGCACCAGCCAGAAGCTGGCGATCCGCAAGGAGATCCTGCAGGCGGTGAGCGAGCAGTTTGAAGCATCGGTCACTGCGGTGGACAGCGGCATCCGCCGCATGGTGGATCAGCTGGAAGCAAGGCCGGGGCCTGCATGGCTGGCGTTTAAAGCCGATACGGGGCTGGGCAGCGGCAAGCCCACCACTGGCAAGCTGATCTATGCGGTCAGAAGTGCTGTGCTCCGGCAGAAAACAGATAAATAAGTGGTGTCCCGGGAGGCAGAGCAATGAAGCAGCAAAGGACAGACGCGCGGTCACTTACGGCGGATCAGCAAAAGCGGATCGAGGAGGTCTGTTTTCGCTCGCTGGCGCTGATCGGGCACAACTGTGAATATCTGGAACAGCATTTTGACCGCACCGGTGCAGATGAGTCTACCCGGCAGGCAGTGGCGGATATCAACGCCGCTGCTGTGAAGCTGGACCGCACCCTCAGCGAAGCTATGACTTTGCTGGAGTTTCTGCGCGGGGACGAAAAGCCGCAGCTGTATCCGGTCGATCTGTGTGATCTGCTGCGGCAGGTGGCGGCGCAGGCTGATATGATCCGGGCGCAGCTTGGGGTGGAGATCCATCTGGATTACGGCGGGTGGACCTCCTGCTGTGCGCTGGCAGACCGCAGCGATGCAGAGCTGCTGTGTCTGCATCTGCTCTCCAATGCACTGCGTGCCAGCCGGGAGGGCGGCAGTGTCGATATTGCGCTGCGCCGCACCCAGACGGCATGGCTGCTGACCTTTACCGATGATGGCTGCGGCCTGCCCGGCGAAGATGCGCAGGCGGCGCTGGAAAACCGCCGCAGCTTTCTGGGCGGGGCACAGTTGGGGCTGCTGCTCTGTCAGGAGTGCTGCCGCAGGATGGGCTGGAGCCTGCAGCTGGAGCCTGCGCCTGAAAAGGGCACCAGAGCGGTGGTAAGCATTCCGCTGTATGCGGGCGAAAGCCGTCCCGACGGCACAGTGGAGCTGCGCACCGACACGGAGACCGAGCAGGAGCAGCGCCGGTATCATCTGCGCGCTATGCTGGTGCGGGAGATGCGCACCATGCCGGAGCGCGGAGACCCGGAGAAGGAGCTTTAATAATGTAGAGGGGCTGCTGCACAGCGTTTTGTGCGGCAGCTTTTTTTGAGGGAAAAACGACACTTGTTCACAAAAAGTTCAGCCTTTTGAGCAAAAAATACTATTTTTTTCGTGTAAAATAGACAACATGGATTGAATGCTGCCCGCGATTGGATTATAATAATAGTGTATGCAAAAACGTATTTACTGCATTTTTTATAGCGAATGCTGCTTAAAAACAGCGTAGCTGCGCGATGCGGGCTGCTGAAAAGAGAAAGCTGCCGTTGCACACCTTTGCTGCAAACGGCTGTTTGCCATAGCAGCCGGGGCGTTATGCTCCGGTTATTTGTCCTTAGGAGGGAAAACAAGGTGAGAGTAGGTCTTGACATCGGCAGTACCACCATCAAGTGTGTGGTGCTGGGCGAGCATGATGAACTGCTGTATTCTACATACGAACGACATTATAGTCATATTCTGGAAAAGGCGCAGGAGTTGCTGCGGCGCATTGATGCCGAGCAGCTGCATGGCTGCAAGGCGCTGCTCAGCATCTCCGGTTCTGCCGGTATGGGCTTGGCAGACAGCTGCGGCGTGCCCTTTGTGCAGGAGGTGTTCTCCACCCGCGTGGCGGTCAAGCGCTTTATGCCTAAGACCGACTGTGTCATCGAGCTGGGCGGTGAGGACGCCAAGATCCTGTTTCTGACCAACGGCACCGAGGTGCGCATGAACGGCAGCTGTGCCGGCGGTACCGGTGCCTTCATCGACCAGATGGCCACCCTGCTGAAGATGAGCGCCGATGAAATGAACAAGGCTGCAGAGCAGGCGCAGCGTACCTATACCATCGCTTCCCGCTGCGGCGTGTTTGCCAAAAGCGATGTGCAGCCCCTGATCAATCAGGGCGCCCGCACCGAGGATATCGCCGCCAGCATCTATAAGGCGGTGGTCAACCAGACCATCGCCGGTCTGGCACAGGGCCGCCCCATCAAGGGCAACATCCTTTATCTGGGTGGCCCACTCACCTTCAGCACCGTGCTGCGCAAGAGCTTTGACGAAGCGCTGAACGTGACCGGCACCTGCCCGGAAAACAGCCTGCTGTATGTGGCGCTGGGCGCTGCCCTGTATGCCGATAAGGAATTTGTGCTCACTGAGGTGGCCGCTGCGCTGGACAGGTACGCCGCTACCGCTACCTATGCCAGCGAGCCGCCGCTGTTTGCCAGCAAGGAGGAGTACGAGACCTTCCATGCACGGCATATGTCCCACAGTGTGCCCCGCGTGGCCTTTAGTGCTCACTGTGGGCCGGTGCATATCGGCATCGACTCCGGCTCTACCACCGTCAAGCTGGTGGTGGTGGACGAAAAGAGCCAGATCCTGTACACCAACTATCAGCCCAACCTCGGCAACCCGCTGCCCCTCATCCGGGAACAGCTGCTCAAGATCTATAAGGAGCACCCGGGGCTGCAGGTGGCAAGCGTCACCACCACCGGCTACGGCGAGGAACTGGTGAAAAACGCCTTCCGCTGTGATTACGGTCTGGTGGAAACGGTGGCGCATTTTACCGCTGCCAAGTACTTTATGCCGGACGTGGATTTCATCATCGACATCGGCGGACAGGACATGAAGTGCTTTAAGATCGAGGATGGCGCGATCAGCAACATCTTCCTGAACGAAGCCTGTTCCTCTGGCTGCGGCAGCTTTTTGCAGACCTTTGCACAGGCACTGGGCTATGATGTCAAGGAGTTCGCTGCGCTGGGGCTGTTCGCGGACCGCCCGGTGGACTTGGGCAGCCGCTGCACCGTGTTCATGAACAGCTCGGTCAAGCAGGCACAGAAGGACGGTGCCAGCATCGAGAATATCTCGGCAGGTCTGTCCATCAGCGTGGTCAAGAACGCGCTGTACAAGGTGATCCGCGCTTCCAGCCCGGAAGAGCTGGGCCGCAAGATCGTGGTGCAGGGCGGTACCTTCTATAATGAAGCCGTGCTCCGCGCCTTTGAAAAGGAGATGGGCGTGGAGGTCATCCGGCCGGATATCGCCGGCTTGATGGGCGCTTACGGCGCTGCTTTGTACGGCCTGCGCCAGAGCCATAAAAATAACCAGACCACCTCTGCCATGATGGACGAGCAGGAGCTGGAAAGCTTTGCACAGCAGGTGGTCAGCGTCAAGTGCGGCGGCTGCGGCAACCATTGTCAGCTGACCGTCAACACCTTTGCCGATGGCCGCAAGTTCATCTCCGGCAACCGCTGCGATAAGCCCGTTACCGGCAAAAGCGAGGACAACAGCCTGAACCTGTACGCCTACAAGCAGCAGCTGCTGGCCAGCTACAAGCCTGTGCCCGGCAAGCGCGGTTCCATCGGCATTCCGCTGTGTCTGGGCTTCTACGAGCTGCTGCCCTTCTGGTACGCCTTCTGGACGAGCCTTGGCTTTGCGGTACACACCAGCCCGGTGTCCACCCGCGGGCTGTATCTGGCCGGACAGGCCACCATCCCCAGCGATACCGCCTGCTTCCCGGCAAAGCTGAGCCACGGCCACATCAAGGCGCTGAGCCAGATGCAGCTGGACGCCATCTTCTACCCCTGCCTGACCTACAATGTGGACGAAGGCTTGGGCGATAACCACTATAACTGCCCGGTGGTGGCCTATTACCCGGAGGTTCTGGCAGGCAACTGCCCGGAGCTGGAGGGCAAAAAGTTCATCTATGATTATGTGGGCATCCATCGCCCCAAGGACTTTGTGCACAAAATGGCAAAAGAGGTGCTGCCCAAGTACTTTGGCGGCATCTCCGAGCGGGAAGTGCAGGCCGCAGCCGATGCTGCCTACGCGGAGTACGAAGCACACATGGCAAAGATCCGAGTAAAGGGCAGCGAGATCATCGATGAGGCACGCCGTCAGGGCAAGCGCATCATCGTGCTGGCAGGTCGTCCCTACCATGTGGACCCGGAGGTCAACCACGGCATCGACCACCTGATCACCCGCCACGGGGCTGCGGTGGTCACCGAGGACAGCATCTCTAACCGGGTGCAGAAGTTCCCCACCAGCGTGCTGAACCAGTGGACCTACCACAGCCGCCTGTATGCCGCCGCCAAGTACTGCACCACCCAGAAGGATATGGATCTGGTGCAGCTGGTGTCCTTCGGCTGCGGTGTGGATGCCATTACCACCGACGAGACCCGCGAGATTTTGCAGCGGGGCAACAAGCTGTATACCCAGCTGAAGATCGACGAGATCACGAACCTCGGTGCCGTGAACATCCGTCTGCGCAGCCTGTTTGCCGCTCTGGACGAGCGGGACGAAGCCGCCGCAGAAAAGGCAGAGTAAAAGAAACCTTGAGATAGGCTGAAAAACTTCCCCCGGCGGGGGAAGTTTTTGCGGGGACTATCTTGTTTAGAGCAACATAGGAGGAACCTATGGAATATCATTATCCCAAATTTACCCCGGAGATGAAAAAGACCCACACCATCCTGATCCCCAACATGGCCGTGACCCAGTTCCGGCTTATGGAGTACGCACTGCGCTGCGAGGGCTACAAGTGTGAACTGCTGGGCAACTGCGGCAGTGCCGTGGCACAGCTGGGGCTGAAGTATGTGCATAACGATACCTGCTACCCGGCGCTGCTGGTCATCGGCCAGTTTCTGGATGCGCTGAACAGCGGCAAGTATGATCTGGAACACACCGCCCTGCTGATTACCCAGACCGGCGGCGGCTGCCGCGCCTCCAACTACATCCATCTGCTGCGCAAGGCGCTGGTCAAGGCCGGTTACCCGCAGATCCCGGTGGCAAGCCTGAACTTTTCCGGTCTGGAAAAGGACAGCGGCTTCCAGATGACCCTCCCGCTGGCGCGCAAGTGCATTGCCTGCATCTTCTACGGCGATATGCTGTGTGCGCTGCGCAATCAGGTGGCCCCCTACGAGAACGAAAAGGGTGCCGCCGACCGCATGGTGGATCGCTGGGTCGCGCGTCTTGGCCGTGCTCTGCTGGCCGGAAAAGGCTTTACTTCCCGGGAAATGAAGCACACCTTCCCGCTCATCGCGAAAGACTTTGCCGCCATCCCGGTCACCCGGGTGCCCAAGGTCAAGGTGGGCGTTGTGGGCGAGATCTACGTCAAGTACAGCCCGCTGGGCAACAACGATCTGCAAAAATTCCTTGAAAGTCAGGACTGCGAGGTGAACTTCCCCGGCCTGATGGGCTTTGTGCAGTACTGCGCTTTCAACATGGGCGAGGATCATGTGCTTTACGGCGGCAAGCTGGCTGTAAAGGTGGGCACGGATCAGTTCCTTAATTGGCTGGACAGCGTGGAGCGTGCCATGCTCAAGGCCGAGACGGACGCCGGGTTCTATGCGCCGGGCCCCTTCAAGGAGCTGGTGGAAAAGCCCAAGGGGGTCATCTCGCTGGGCGCAAAAATGGGCGAGGGCTGGCTGCTGACTGCCGAGATGATCGAGCTGGTGCAGGGCGGCTACGGCAACATCGTGTGTGCGCAGCCCTTTGGCTGCCTGCCCAACCATATCGTGGGCAAGGGCATGGTGAACAAGATCCGTGCGCTGTATCCCAGCGCCAACATCACCCCCATTGACTACGACCCCAGCGCCACCCGGGTCAATCAGGAAAACCGCATCAAGCTGATGCTGGCTGTGGCAAAGGAGCGGCTGAACGCCCCTGTGGAAGCTCAGCCGCTTACGGCAGAGCAGCTTGCCGGCGGCGCTCCTCAGGTCGGCGCTACCGTGTAACAAAAGCAAATACGATAAAAACAGGGGAGCCGCTGCACGGCATTTTTACGCAGCAGCTCCCTTTTTGCAGGAAAGGAACCGCCATGGAAAAGCCCGCAGCTGCCTGTTATCATCTGCCCGGCCTGTTCGAGTTTTACGAGTTGTACCGCCGTTTTTTGCCGCTGTACCGGGAACACCGGGAATATTTTTACGACTGGTGCGCCATCGGCTCTATCTACGGCGCACCGGCGGGCTGCATCTGGGGCGGGGGACGCATCTCCTGCGGCGGGGCGGCTGCGCGCGAGGTGCTGGCGCTATTGCGGGAATACGGCATCTCCGGGCGGCTGACCTTCAGCAACTCCCTGCTGCGGGCTGAGCACCTTGCCGACCCGCAGTGCAATGCCCTGTGTGAGCAGTTTGAAAAAGGCGGCAGTGTGCCAAACGGCGTGATCGTCCATTCCGATTTGCTGGCGGACTATCTGCGGCAGTGCTGGCCGGAGCTGTATCTGGTTTCCTCCACCACCAAGGTGCTCACCGATTTTGCGCAGCTGCGGCAGGAACTGGAAAAGCCGCGGTTCCGGTATGTGGTGCCGGATTTCCGGTTAAACCCGGCACTGGAACAGCTGCGCACCCTGCCGCCGGAGCAAAAAGCCAAGGTAGAGTTTTTGTGCAACGAGTGCTGCTGGTTCGGCTGCACCGAGCGCAAGCGCTGCTACGAGACGGTCAGCCGTCAGAATCTGGGCGAGGACTGCCCGGACCACCGCTGCGCCGCCCCGGATGCTGCCGGGGGCTACCGCTTTTCCAAGGCGATGCGCAGCCCCGGATTTATCGGGGTGGAGGATATCCGGCAGCGGTATCTGCCCGCAGGTTTTTCCCACTTTAAAATAGAGGGCAGAGGACTTGGCAGCGCATTGGTGCTGGAATTTCTGCTCTACTACATGACAAAGCCGGAATACCAGCTGCAGGTGCGGGAGACAATTTATCTGGACAATATGCTGGATCTTTTTTAAGAAAATCGCACCGGGCAGACCGTTTTCTGTCCGGTGCTGCTTTTTGCCTGCGGGATTTATACCGGAAAACTTTCTTTTCCCTCCAAAGCGTGTTACAATAAACAGGAAATTATTTTTAGAAGCTGCTTACGAAAGCAGCTTCCTGTAGGAGCAGTGCATGGAAACAACGCAAAAACAGATCGTACTGGGCATTCTGGCCCACGTGGACTCCGGCAAGACCACCCTCTCCGAGGCCATGCTCTACCGCGCCGGTGCCATCCGCAAGCTGGGGCGGGTGGATCACGGAGACGCCTTTCTGGATACCGACAGCTTGGAAAAAGCACGCGGCATCACCATATTTTCCAAGCAGGCGCTGCTTACGGCGGGCAATACTGCCATTACTCTGCTGGATACCCCCGGCCATGTGGATTTTTCCACCGAGACTGAGCGCACCTTGCAGGTGCTGGACTACGCCGTGCTGGTGGTCAGCGGAACGGATGGAGTGCAGAGCCATACCGAAACGCTGTGGCGGCTGCTGCGGCGCTACCATGTGCCCACCTTTGTATTTGTGAATAAAATGGATTTGCCCGGCATGACCCGGGAACAGCTGCTTACCCAGCTGAACCACCGCCTTGGCGAGGGCTTTGTGGATTTTGGCACAGAGCCTGCCGCCCGCAACGAAGCACTGGCGCTGTGCGATGAGCAGCTGATGGAGAAAATGCTGGATGCAGGCACCCTGACCGATGCAGACATTATCCCCGCAGTTGCCCGGCGGCACGTTTTTCCGTGCTGGTTCGGGGCGGCGCTGCGGCTGGACGGGGTGGATGCACTTCTGGAGGGGCTGGACCGCTACACCCGCCCCGCCCCGGCACTGCACGCCTTTGGCGCAAGGGTATTCAAGGTGTCGCAGGACGAGCAGGGCGCACGCCTGACGTGGCTGCGGGTCACCGGCGGGGAGCTGAAGGTAAAGGCTCTGCTCACCGGCGAAGCGGACGGCGAGCCGTGGGCAGAAAAGGCAAACCAGCTGCGGCTGTATTCCGGCGCAAAATATACCCTGACCGAGGTCATCGGCCCGGGACAGGTGTGTGCCGTGACCGGCCTGACCCATGCAAAGCCCGGCATCGGGCTTGGGGCAGAGCGGGACAGCGATGTGCCGGTGCTGGAACCGGTGCTCAGCTATCAGGTGCTGCTGCCGGAGGGCGCGGACGTGCACGCCGCGCTGGGCAAGCTGCACCGGCTGGAAGAGGAAGAGCCCCAGCTCCATGTGGTGTGGAACGAAAGCTTGGGCGAGATTCATGTGCAGCTGATGGGCGAGGTGCAGCTGGAAGTGCTGCGCAGCCTACTGGCTGAGCGGTTCGGGCTGGAAGTATCCTTTGGCCCGGGCGGCATTTTGTATAAGGAGACCATCACCGAGCCCATGGAGGGCGTAGGACACTACGAGCCGCTGCGCCACTATGCCGAGGTGCATCTGCTGCTGGAACCGCTGCCCCGGGGCAGCGGGATGCAGTTTGCCGCCGACTGCCGGGAAGAGGTGCTGGACAAAAACTGGCAGCGGCTGGTGCTGACCCATCTGGAAGAAAAGCAGCACCTTGGCGTTTTGATCGGTGCACCGCTGACCGATATAAAGATCACTCTGCTCACCGGCAAAGCGCACCTTAAGCACACCGAGGGTGGCGATTTCCGGCAGGCTACCTACCGTGCCGTGCGGCAGGGGCTGATGCTGGCAAAAAGCCAGCTGTTAGAGCCGTGGTATGCCTTCCGGCTGGAAGTGCCGGTGGAGAACATTGGCCGCGCCATGAGTGATATCCAGCGCATGGAGGGCAGCTTTGACCCGCCGGAAAGCGGCACCGACACGGCTACCCTGACCGGCTTTGCGCCGGTATCTACCATGCGCAGCTACCCCATGGAAGTGGTCAGCTACACCCGCGGCAGGGGACACCTGAGCCTGACGCTGGACGGCTACCGCCCCTGCCACAACGCGCAGCAGGTCATTGCAGAGAGCGGCTATCAGCCGGAGCATGATCTGGAAAACCCCGCAGATTCCGTGTTCTGCGCCCATGGTGCCGGTTTTGTGGTGCCGTGGAGCGAGGTGCGCAGCCATATGCACGTTGAAAGCGGCTGGGGCAAGGCAAAGCCTGCCCGCCCGGAGGTGCAGGCTGCGCCCCAGCGCCGTGCCATGGCTTACCGCGCCACGCTGGAAGAGGATGCCGAGCTGCTCAAGATTTTTGAGCGCACCTACGGCCCCATCAAGCGTGACCCGCTGGCGGCGTTTCGTCCGGTGCAAAAGACCGAACGCCCGGATTTTGCCGCCGAACAGTGGGAAATTGCCCCGGAGTATCTGCTGGTGGACGGCTACAACATCATCTTTGCGTGGGACGAGCTGAATGCGCTGGCAAAGGAAAGCTTAGACACTGCCCGCCATCGGCTGATGGACATCTTGTGCAACTATCAGGGCTACCAGAAGTGCGTGCTCATTCTGGTGTTCGATGCCTACCGCGTGCCCGGCAGCCCCGGCGCCATTGAGCAGTACCACAACATCCATGTGGTCTATACCAAGGAAGCCGAGACCGCCGATATGTTCATCGAGCGGGTCACCCATGAGATCGGCAAAAGCCGCCGTGTCCGTGTGGCGACCTCGGACGGTATGGAGCAGGTCATCATCCTTGGTCACGGCGCACTGCGCGTGTCCGCCCGGATGTTTCACGAGGAAGTACAGAACGTGGAAAAGCAGATCCGCGCCCTTGTGCAGGGACAGGCGTAATGCCGCCCCTGATTTTGAGAGAATGCATTTGCAGCGGCCTATTGGCCGCTGCAAATGCTAAATCTAAAATAATTATTCCGCTAGAAATGCCCAGAGTGAAACGGAGGGCATTCAAATCGTTCTCTGGAGGTGCGCCCATGGCTGTGGAAATTACCGAAGAATTTGTCTGGCAGAGCATCCCGCCCCGTGCCCGAGACAGCCATAAGGGCACCTTTGGCAGCGTGCTGGCGGTGGCGGGCAGTGCCTTTTACCGGGGCGCTGCCCTGCTGGCAGCCGAGGGCGCACTGCGCACCGGGGTGGGCATCGTTACCCTTGCCAGTGTGGAACCGGTGGTCAGCGCCGCCGTCACCCGCCTGCCGGAGTGCTGTCTGTGTCCCTGTAAGGAGGGCGCACAGGGCGGCATTGCGCCGGAAAATGTGCCGCTGCTCCGGCGGCAGAAGGCCACCGTGCTGCTGCTGGGCCCCGGCCTTGGCGGCACAGCGCAAAGCGCTGCCCGGGCCGCCGAGACCCGCACGCTGGTGCAGCAGCTTCTGCCCGGCTTTGCCGGGGCTGCGGTGCTGGACGCAGACGGCCTGAACGCTGCCGCCCAGCTGCTGGCAGAGGGCAAACCCTTCCCGCACCCGGCGGGGGAGTTGGTGGTCACCCCGCACCCCGGCGAGATGGCGCGGCTGACCGGGTTTTCGGCGGCAGAACTTGCCGCCGACCGGGAGGGCATCGCCCTGCGCTATGCCAAGGCGTGGAACGCCGTGGTGGTGCTGAAGGGCGCACGCACCGTGGTAGCAAGCCCGGACGGGCGGGTGTGCGTGAACCCTACCGGCAACCCGGGGCTTGCCCGGGGCGGCAGCGGGGATGTGCTGGCGGGGATGCTGGCGGCGCTGCTGGCCTGCGGTCTGCCCGCTTACGAAGCCGCTGCCTGTGCGGTATACCTGCACGGTGCCGCCGCCGACCGCGCCGCCGCAAAGCGCGGCGAGTACGGGATGCTGCCCCACGATATCCTGCCGGAGCTGGGCGCACTGTTTGCGGAAAACCAGAGATAAATAAGAAAAGCGGCAGCTGCACAAAACACCGTGCAGCTGCCGATTTTTGGGGTGAAACGATTTGGAATGCCCTCCGCTTGCGCTCTGGGCATATTCAGCGGAATGATTATTATAATTTGTGGTTCAGAAACGTCTGCGGACGTTTCTGAACCACTTTTTCACGATAGGGGTCGTGATGGGAAACGGCAGTTACAGCGCTCGTTTCCTGCGGAAACGGTTGCGCTGTAATAGAACCATGCAGATTCAACCCGGTGAAAATGGAATGCAGAATGTCCGCCGGATTTAGCGGAACTGGCTGAGATATTCCTCCACCGAGCGGGTCATCTCCTTGGAAAAATCGGAGTTATACTTGCGGTTGCAAAAGGCGGTGCACCACTGCTCAAAGGGCGCGTTGCCAGCCTTGTAGCCAAAGGCGTCCCGCAGCTCCGCGCCGTCCATGGTGCGGTAGCCGTTTTCGTGCACGATATGCTCCATGGCGCAGCGCTGGGGCTTTACGCGGTCTTTCTGCTGCTGGGTGGGCCAGCCGAACACCAGCATCACCGCCGGGAACACATAATCCGGCAGGTGCAGCAGGCTGCGCTGGGTTTCGCAGTTCTCCATGATATCCCCGATGTAGCACGAGCCGATGCCAAAGCTTTCGGCGGCGACTACGGCGTTCTGGGCGGCAATGGCGGCATCAGTGACTGCCAGCATCAAATCGCCCACACCCGGGGTGCGGGGCGTGCAGCCGACCTCTAAGTAGGCATCGTACCACTTTTTGCAGTCGGCGCAGAACACCAGCACCAGCGGCGCTTTGGCAATAAAGGGCTGGTGGTCGCAGCTTTCGGCTAGCGCTTCTTTCAGCGCCGGGTCGGTGATGTCTAAAATGGTGTACAGCTGCTGACAGCCTGCAGAGGGTGCCTGTGCGGCAGCTTCTAAAATGGCCTGCTTCATCTCGGCAGGGATGGGCTTTTCTTCATACACCCGCACCGACTTGCGGTCGAACAGGCTTTGCAGGATAGGGTTGCGCTCGGTCATGGGAACACCTCCGTGTTGTGTTTATTCATAGTCGATGGGCAGGGTGGGCAGGCCGTTCAGTTCCAGCCCGGCGGTGTGCCCGGCAATGTACTGGTAGTAGCCCTGTGCGGCAATCATCGCGCCGTTGTCGCCGCAGAACTTCAGCTCCGGCAGGTAGACCTTTGCACCCAGCTTCTGGGCACCGTCATTCACCAGCTGGCGCAGACGGCCATTGGCGGCTACGCCGCCGGCAAGGCACACCTGCTTTGCCCCGGTATCGGCAGCGGCAAGCAGCAGCTTTTCCGCCAGAATGCCCGCAATGCGCTCCTGAAAGCTGGCAGCAAGGTCGGGCACGTTCACTTCCTCGCCCTTCATCTGCGCCTTGTTCACCTCGTTGAGCACGGCGGTCTTTAAGCCGGAAAAGCTCACGTTATATTTGCCCTCCACATGGGGCACCGGCAGACGGTAGGCCTTGGAATCACCGGTTTTGGCGGCAGCGGCTACGCTGGGGCCGCCGGGGTAGGGCAGACCCAGCGTGCGGGCTACCTTGTCAAAGGCTTCGCCCGCAGCATCGTCTACGGTATGACCCAGAATGTGGTAATGGGTGTAGTCCTGCACTTCTACGATATGGCTGTGCCCGCCGGACGCCACCAGACACAAAAAGGGCGGCTTGAGTTCCGGGTGGGTCAGGTAGAGCGCAGCGATGTGACCCCGCAGATGGTGCACCGGCACCAGCGGCTTGCCCGCCGAGTAGGCCAGCCCTTTGGCAAAATTTACGCCCACCAGCACCGCGCCGATAAGCCCCGGCGCAAAGGTGACGGCCACGGCGTCCACGTCCTCCATGGTCTTGCCGGCGTCCAGCAGGGCTTTTTTGACCGTAGCGCTGATAAATTCGCAGTGGCGGCGGCTGGCGATTTCTGGCACAACACCGCCGTACAGCGCCTGCTCCTTGACGCTGGTGGAGATGACGTTGCTCAGCAGATGCCGCCCGTCCTCCACCAGTGCAGCGGCGGTCTCATCACAGGTAGACTCGATTCCGAGAATGATCATTTTAGTGTGCCTCCAGCCAGTTTTTGCCTGCGTGCACATCGGTGCTCAGGGGCACCGCGTACTGTACGCAACCTTCCATTTCCTCCCGCAGGATGCGGGTGGCCTGCTCGGCCTCTGCCTCCGGGGCCTCCACGATCAGTTCATCGTGGACGGTCAGGATCAGGCGGCTTGCCATCTTTTCGTCCCGCAGGCGCTTCCACACCCGCACCATGGCCAGCTTGATCACGTCCGCAGCGGTGCCCTGAATGGGGGTGTTGCGGGCCATACGCTCGCCGCTGGCGCGCACATTGAAGTTGGTGCTGGCCAACTCCGGCAGGGTGCGGCGGCGGCCGAACAGGGTGGACACATAGCCGTTTGCCTTGGCGTCCGCGATGGTCTTGTCCATATAGCCGCTCACGCTGGGGAAAGCCGCCAGATAGTTCTTGAGGAAGGCGTCTGCCTCCTTCACAGTCACGCCGATATCCTTGGAAAGGCTGTACGCGCCCTTGCCGTACATGATGCCAAAGTTGATGGCCTTGGCAGAGGAGCGCAGCCGTGGCGTCACCTCGCTCTGCGGAATGCCGTAGATCTTGGCGGCGGTGCTGCGGTGGATGTCCTCACCGTTCAAAAAGGCCTGCTGCATATGCGCGTCCCCGGTGATATGCGCCAGAATGCGCAGTTCGATCTGGCTGTAATCCGCATCCACCAGCACACAGCCCGGCTTTGCAACAAAGTAGGCGCGCAACTGGCTGCCCAGCTCGGTGCGGATGGGGATATTCTGCAGGTTGGGGTTATCGGAGGAAAGCCGTCCGGTGCGGGCTTCGGTCTGGTTGAAGGTGGAGTGGATGCGCCCGTCCTCGCCAATGACCTTGAGCAGACCCTCCACATAGGTGGAGTTCAGCTTCTGGTAGGCGCGGTACTGCAAAACGTCCTCCACCAGCGGGTACTCGCGCAGGCTTTCCAGCGTTTCGGCGTCGGTGGACCAGCCGCGCTGGGTCTTTTTGCCGTGGGGCAGACCCATGGTGTCGAACAGCATCTCGCCCAGCTGCTTGGGGCTGTTGGGGTTAAAGGTGGCGCTGCCAGTCTCCATGTGGATGCGGGTCAGCACCTGCTCCAGCTCCTCCCGCAGCTTTACGCCGAACTGCTCAATGCCGTCCTTGTCCACCAGCACGCCGGTGCGGGTCATGTCGGCCAGAACCTGTGCCAGCGGGAACTCGATCTCGTTGTACAGTGCATCCTCGCCGCAGGCGGTGATCTCGGCCTTCATCCGGGCAAACAGGTCGGCCAGCCGCCCGGCGTCCGGGTAATCGGTGCAGGTAAAGGCGGCAGCGGCCTTGTAGGCGGGGATCAGCTCGCTGATCTGGTACTTGGAGGCAGACGCATCCAGCAGATAGGCGGCCAGTTTGCCGTCCCAGACGATGCTGCTGCCCCAGCCGCCGGCAGCCATGGCTTTGGCGTAGAGGGGCGCGGAGTTGAACACATCCAGCGTCACATCGGCGTTGTCCAACAGCCGCAGCAGGTCGGCGTCCTCCAGCGGATAGACGGTGGTGTCCTGCACGGCATACCAGCTTTCCGGCTGCAATACCACGTTGCGGGTGCCCTGCTTGCCGGTAACGGCGGGGCGGGCAGCCACCAGATAATGTCCGGCGGGGGTCAGGGGCAGGGGAACAAGTTCGGCTTCCGGCAGCTCCACGGCCTGCTCCTCGGCGGCGGCTTCCGGCGCTACGCCGTCCAGCCCGAACCGCGGGATCAGGGAGTGGATCTCCAACTCCTGCAAAAGCCGCACGGCGGCAGGCTTGTTGCCCTCGCCCACGGTGTAGGACCCCTCGGCGGTGTCGATGGGGGCGTTGGTGCGGATGGTGCCCAGCGTGTGGCTCAGCTCGGCCATGGGCTTATCTTCTAACAAGTGCTCCCGCTGCTTGGGCTTGATGCGCTTGTCGTCAATGTTCTGGTACACGCCCTCCAGCGAGCCGAAAGTCTGCACCAGCGAAAGGGCGGTCTTTTCGCCGATGCCCTTCACGCCGGGAATGTTATCTGAGGTGTCGCCCATCAGGCTCTTCACCTCAATAAGCTGCTTAGGCGCAAGGCCGTATTTTTCCTGAATGGCATCCTCGTCCATCACCACGGTCTTGCTGCGCCCCATCACGGTAGCAGCCAGCAGTACGGTGGTGCTCTCGCTCACCAGCTGCAGACTGTCGCGGTCTCCGGTGGCAAGGAAGCAGTCGTCCTTGCGGGCGGCGCAGGCAGCAGCCAGTGTGCCCAGAATATCGTCCGCTTCCCAGCCCTCGGCGGTAACGGTGCGGTAGCCAAGGTCTGCCAGCAGCTGCTTGAGCACCGGCATCTGCTGTGCCAGTTCCTCGGGCATGGCGTGGCGGGTGGCCTTGTAGCCATCGTACATTTTATGCCGGAAGGTGGGAGCTTTCAGGTCAAAAGCCACGGCCACCTCGTCCGGCTGGCACTCCTTGAGCAGGGAGAGCAGAATGTTCAAAAAGCCATAGATGGCGTTGGTGTAACGTCCGTCCTTGGTGGTCAGCAGCTTGATG
>OCHE01001314.1_pt1 | contig 20151 bp, 16 predicted proteins | sample 1538681 | NCBI WGS metagenome assembly OCHE01 (sample SAMN04571717, study PRJEB22368) | human gut metagenome | biome: human gut; material: stool | host: Homo sapiens | place: Luxembourg | collected 2012-08-17
ACGGCGTGGTGATCCGCGGCGAGTGCTACGACCGGCAGTTCATGTTCGGCAAGGGGGCCGGAAGCCTTCCGACGGCTTCGTCGATCCTGAGCGACATCATGGCCCGCCTGCACGGCTACCGCTACGAATACAAGAAGCTGAGCTATATCCAGAAGCCCGACTATACGACCGACATCACGCTGAAGATATATGTCCGGTACACGGATACCGACATTCACGGCATCCTGAACTTCACGAAGATTCACGAACAGTACACCAGCGAAAAGAGCAACTACGTCATCGGCGACATCCTGCTGAGCGAACTGATCGCCAAACGCGACCGGCTCTGCGGCGACGACGTGTTCGTGGCCAATATTCCGATCTTCTTCCTGAACCGCGACTGACGCCGGGCGCGACCGGACAAAACACAAAAAACGCAGTGCAACCGCACTACAGAAAAGGTCCCCGAAAACGGGGACCTTTGTTTCGTTGCAGCGGTTCAGCGCACTATTTCGCGTCTTTCACGCAGCGAAGCGAGACTCCGTTAGCGGCAGTTTGCGGCGAAATCGCCGGATTGCCGCCGGACGCATAGAACAACAATACGCTGTAGCTACTTCCTCCGTCGTCAGTCGTGGCACTCATCAGATAACCGCTTTTAGCCGACGAGACATAGTTATTTGAAACGGAATTCCACATGCCGGCGAGCGTAAATCCGAAATCGGGACCCGCGGCCAGCGTTTGCAGTTCGTCGATATAAGGTACATGCCAGCCCGCAGGGCAGATTCCCCGGACCGGAGCGCCGGAAACGGCCTGTGCGCCGCCCAGCGCCGCAGTAAAGCTGTACAGCATGCCGTGTTCGCGGACGTACTCCGCATCCTCGTTGCCGTCGGGATACCAAATGCCCTTCGTCAGCAACGCTTCGTCGGGCACATAGCGCAGGTTCTCGGCCATCCAGACCGTTTCCCCGACAGTCGTCGTCCGGTAGGTCACGCCCCCGTAGGAGAGCGTCTGCGAATCGTCGCCGTCGTCACCGCCGCCGCTGCCGTCGAGCGATCCGCCGTCTTCCCAATCACCGATATCGCCGCTGAGCGAAATTTGGATCTCCTCGTTGGTAACGAGAACCGACATATCGTACCGTCTGCCGCTTTCGAGCTGTGCCGAAGAGAGGGTTTTAGTGTGGCTCCTGCCGTCGTCCGTGGTGACCGTGACGGTCAGGGCGGCCTGCTGGGGCACCAGTATCGCGCGATAGGTAGCGCCGGGCTTCACCTCGCAGGCTTTGACCTCCGCAGCGGCAACGCCGCTTTTGGCCGCCGCCTTCGACATCGAATAGTCGATCTCGGCCGTCGGAACGAGTCCGCCGACGCTGACTCCGGTCACCACCGCACTCGAACTGTTGGAGACCACGATCGTCAGCTGCGACATCACATGGTAGAAAATCATGCCGACAGGCGCCGAAACGGGCGTAACATCGGTTTTCACGGCCGCCAGCAGGTCGGACGGCCCGTTGCCCTGCGTCTGGTCCGAGGAGACGGTGAATTCGTCGGGTCTTCCGCCTTCGGCATAGGGATAATAGGCCGTCAATACGGACTTTTCATTCAGGTCATTGTACCACGACAGCCCGGACGCCGTAAAAGCCGTGCCGTCGTAGGTCATCGGCACGTTCTCGGCGTACGGGGCACTCCCCTTGGAGATCGTCAGACCGATGCGGTCACCGGTATCGAAATGCAGACCCGTGACGCGCGTACGGATGGCCGGAGCGATCTTCACGCAAAGCGTACCTTTCTCGGACTCCGCGCAGCCGGCCGCAATGAGGACCGCCAGAGCCATGAACAAAATCTTTCTCATCTCTTGATAATCGTAAAAAGTGACTTTTCAGTACAAAAATAAACCTTTTTACATTATTACCAAGTGTTTCCGCTAATTTTTGTAATAGGATTCGTCGAGTCCGAGAATGAAATCGTCCCGGCGGCGGAACGTGACGAGCGCGAGCGCCAGCACCAGCGCCGCATTGAAGAAAAACGGGAAACGATCGCTGTGGGTTCCGAACAGATGCCGGAAAAGGTCCACGATAAAGGGACAGACCATCACGGCCAGATAGTTCATCGCCATCACGAACGACAGCGCCAGCGTCGCCGAGCGCGGCGGGGCGATCGTCGCCGCCTTGTCGTAAATGACGGGCTGGATCACGCCGTAGCCGAAGCCCGCGCACAAAACCCCGACGACGAGCATCGTCTTGTCGCGGAAAATACCCACGCAGAGCAGCCCGGCGCAGATCAATGCGAGCGAGACGAGATTGACGCTGCGCGTCAGCCGCCGGATAATCTTGTCGATGAAGAGTCCCGGCACCATGATCGCCAGAAAGAAAAGCGAGATCAGCACGCCGGAGAACGAGCTGTCTATCTTGTAGTCGTCGACAAGAAACGAGGCGTAGAACGTCACGACCAGCACGGCGTAGGTGGCGAAAAAATAGAACAGCATCAGCCCGACGAGCTTGCGGCGGTCAATCATCTTATGGCGCATCTGGATGCTCTGCTCCGGTTCGGGAGTAGAGCGTCCGCGCCTGAGGAAAAACGACAGGGCCAGCGAGACGCCCGGCAGGGTATAGACCAGAAAGGGCAGATGCCAGTTCACATCGGCCAGATAGCCGGCGACGACGGTGGCCAGCACGAGGGTCAGGTTGTTGATCGCCGAACTGTAGCCCAGCTGGCGCACGCGGTAATCGCCCGTGAAGTAATCGACCACGAGTCCCGTCGAAAGCGGAATCACCATGCCTGCGCCGATGCCGAGAATACAGCTGATGACGATCAGCCACGCCATGCTCTTGGCAAAGATGCAGGCGACGCCGCTCAGGAAGAAGACCGCAAGTCCGACGGTGAGAATCCGGAGTTTGTCCCTGCCCACGGAGAGGCGTCCCGAAAGCAGCACGAAGGGGATGATAAGCAGCGACGGAAGCGAGGTCAGCATCTGAATTTCGAGGTCGGTGGCTTTGGGAAATATCCGGTTCAGATCCCCCAGAATCGGAGATATGGCAAGTCCCGGCAGCGAGGCGATCGCCGACACGGACCAGATCGCCAGCAATACCGTAAGCGTGATCGTACCTTTTCCTGTTTTGATTTTCATTGCCCGGCAGTTTACCGCCCGACACCGCAACTGTTATACCAAACAACAACAGGCCGGCATGCTGCCGGCCCGTTGTCTTGTCTTGCATATCGGTCGTCTACAGATTCTTCACCTTCACGCAGCGCACCTGCATGCCGTTGGCGCGGACATACGCTTCGGCAGGCGCGATGCCGCCCGTCCCGGTGAGCTTCTCGTACCAGAAATGAAGCGCGTGCGACTGCGTGCCGTTCACGGCGGTAGTCCAGTAAAGTCCCTCCCAAGGCTGCGCGATATCCGCACGGGTATACAACTTCATCTTCGCTTCATCCTTCGGAATATAAATATTCTGAATCTTGCCGTCGTCGTAGCGGCGGCGTCCGCCGCCCATGAAGAACGATTCGGCTTTTCCGTCGGTCAGCGTCCAGCCGAATTTCTCCTCGTCGCCCGCGGCGGGAGTTCCGACGATCTCAAGCCCGGCAAAAGCGGCCGAAGGAGCGACGCACCAGCCGTAGGGGCAGGGGTCGTTCACGCTCTTTGCGCCGGCATCGCCGTCCGACGACCAGCCGGCATCGGACTTGCTCCAGAGCCAGTCGTTATTCGACTCGGCGACGCCCGTAACAAAGGTAAGCGGGTGTTTGACGGCATAATCCATCGTTCCGGTCTCGGCACTCGACGCGACCATCGTCACATAGGTGCGGCTGCCGCTGTCGTTGTACATCGCGGCGCCCTGACCGCTGGAGATCTTATAGGTGCTCGGCCCGATGAACGGATCCTTGCGGCCCCACTGGTAATAAAGACCGTAGGAGGCCAGTATCTCGGACGTCGTCGCATTGCCGTTGGCCAGCGCGCCCAGATTGCGGGTCATCATCGTATAGCCGTTCAGCTCGACCGAACCGTTTTCGCCTTCGGGATCATAATCCGTCGCCCAGACATGCCAGCTCCAGATCAGTTCGTCGTTGGCATCGTAAGCGCCGATCACGGCGTTGCCCTTGAGAATCTTGTTGCTGTCTTCGGTGTCGGCTCCGATGTAGAACGACGCCTTGCCGTTCTCCATCTGCAGATACTGCACCAGTCCCGACGCAGATTTCCAGATAACGCCCAGATGATCCGTCGCCAGCGGCGAACCGTCGCCTTTGTGCATGACGTCGAACAGGTAGTTGGTCTCTTTCACGGATGCCATATAACTGTTGGCCACGCCCGCCGCGCTCAGGTCCACGGTCTTTACGACGCCGACGAAAAGCACGCCCGAAACGCTCGTCCCGCCCGGAGTGACCCCGGCCAGCACGACCGTACCCGATTCGACGGCCGTACCCTTTTCGAGTGCCGTGGCCGAAGGAGCTATGACCGTAAGCATGCCCGTGGTTTGGTCGAGCATCGGCTCGTCCCAGCCCGTGGGCTGGCTCGTAACGGAGAGCGTCTTGATGTTCCGCAGGGTGAAGCCCACTGTAGCCATGCCGCTCGGCGCGTCGATGAAGACCGCAGGTTTGTCGAACGATACGGCGCCCGAATCCTTGTCCTTACTGCACGACACGGCAAACGCCGCCGCAGTCACGACCACGGCTATCAGTTTTACGAATCCTTTCATATTGCCCAAATTTACTTTATGTCAGTTTAAAAAATCTCTGCAAAGATACCAAAAAGCGGGATAAATCCTATAAAGGCATCCCAAATATTTCATCCGTCGGGATTTGGGAATAATTATTGCCGCCTACACCCAAACGAAATATAAACTCAAATAGTATGTCCAACATGTCCAATTTGAAAATTGAAACGGGAAGCTCCCCCGCAGAGGAGCGGTTCAGCATCACCGTAACCGAAACTGGCCCCTATCTGGTATACGGGCGGCCGCCGCTGGCCGAACAGTTCATCATGCCCGACGAGTCCAACGACAGCTGGTATTTTCAGGAGGGCAGGCACTTCTCGACCGAATCGGAACCCACGGCGCTATGCCGCTGCGGAGCCTCCCGCCGCAAGCCCTACTGTGACGGCAGCCATGAAAAAGCCAGCTGGGATCCGCGACTCACGGCGCAGCGGGATGCGCTGCTCGACAATGCCGAAGTGATCGACGGCGGCACGCTTCAGATGACGGACAACGAAAAATACTGCGTCTTCGCACGCTTCTGCCACCCGCATGGCGACGCATGGTCGCTCACCGAGCAGTCGGACGATCCCGAAGCGCGCAGGCTGGCCGTCCGCGAAGCTTCGATGTGTCCCAGCGGCCGTCTCATGGCATGGGACAAAGAGACGATGAAACCCTACGAATTCCGGTTCGAACCGAGTCTCGGCCTGATCGAAGACATTACGATCGGCGCCAGCGGCGGTTTGTGGATACGCGGCGGCATTCCCATGCGGCGCGAAAACGGGCAGACGTACGAAATCCGCAACCGCGTCGTCGCATGCCGCTGCGGACAGTCGGCCAACAAGCCTTACTGCGACGGCACGCATGCCGCAATCAAGTGGCGGGACGAACTCAACGGCGAACCGGTCGGCGAAACGCTCCCCGAAGAGGTGTACTGAACCGGCGGCGACGGGACGGAGGCTTCCGCGCCGTAGCGCCCCCGGCATCCGAAACGGGAAATCCGGCGCCCGGCTCCGGCGTTATCCGGCAGGGCCGCCTGCAATCCCGCCACAACATCTTCCACGATACGGAAAGAGAGGACCGTCCGAGACGGTCCTCTCTTCGTATTTCAATCCGGCACAATCCCGGAAACGCAGATTCCCGCAGGCTTTCCGGCCTTGCGGGAATCCGGAGTTCTGTCATTTGCAGAGAAAGTCGATGTAATCGACAATAGCCTTGCTGCAGACCGGACAGAGCTCGTCCGTTTTGTGCAGGTTGTTCATCAGGCAGTTCCGCCACGGGCGGTAGACGCCCTCGGCGGCATACCCGCCGCCTTCGAAAACGCCCACGACACCGTCGTACTCCTCCGTGTCGGGCGTCGGCACGGGAGTTCCCTCCGCCACCATCCGGCTCCAGAATTTATCCTCGAACCCGACGAGCGTCGTCAGGTTGGGTTCCCACGGTTCGATACTTTTCGCGTACATGTCGTCATAGGAGGTCGTGCCGACATATTCGTCGCCCAGCCCCAGCAGCAGATGGCCGAACTCGTGGACATGGATTTTTCCGGTGCGCGTGGGGTGGTGCGCGGCGCTGATGCCGTAAAAGTTGAAAATCCCGCCGCCACCGTATTTCTGTGTGTTCGAAAGCACATAGATATAATCGTAAGGCACATGCGCCGCCATGTCGCGCAGACGCTGGAAATCGGTCACCATCTGGTAGCGTTCCGAATCGAAGGTATAGAAACTCGCGCCGCAGGCCGTATTGCGCCAGACGTTTTCACCGGGGATGGTCACGCCCGAATCGTCGGAGGGAGCCCACACGGCGCGGACGTTGAAGCGCGCGGCGTTCTCCTTATAGGGCGAATAGCTGAAAAATTCGTCGGCGAACGTGCGGCAGGCCGACTCGAATTTGGCCCGCTCGCCGGCCCCGTAGCCCTCAGGCAGCAGGACGATGTCCACACGCTGCGCCGAATTGCCGGAATACATCACCTCGAACGTCTCGCAGCGGGGCGTGAACCGCTCGATAAAATAGGAATCGGGGTCGATATTCTGGCTGAAACGCTTCTCGAAACGCCCTTTGCCGTTGCGGGTGAAAATCTCGATCCGGCACGGACGTTTGGGATAGGGGAACACCACCGATTCGGGATAGGAGCGGCGCACGCTGTCGGCTTCGGGCGTACTCTGCCACTCGTTGAAAAGCGTGCAGAAGCCGCGGGAATAGATCTCCCGGCCCGACGCCCGGTCCACGATGCGAAAAAACTGGTTGCCGTATCCGGTCGTATCGACCAGCGAGACCTTAGACCCTGCCCAGTAAGGCTCCTCCTTCAGCGCGTCGAAGAAATACTCCTCCGAGCGGCTGTCTCCGGCGTGATAGTAGTCGAAGCGCATCGTTTTGTCGAAAAAACAGTCGGCGAACGGCGTCTGCGCAGCGGCGGCGACGCCGGTTCCGAGAAACAGCATAATAAAAATCTTCTTCATGGTTCGCAGCATTTCAGGGCGACAAAAAAGGGGTACGCACAGACGTACCCCCGAATCGGCCCGTTACGGGTTATTTCTTCTCCGGCCGTGCGATCGTCTCGCGCATCGTCGTGTCGGCCATGATGTTTTTCATTTTGTAGTAATCCATGATCCCCAGATTGCCGTTGCGGAACGCTTCGGCCATGGCCAGCGGCACCTCGGCTTCGGCGAGAATCACCTTGGCGCGGGCGTCCTGCGCCTTGGCCTTGTTCTCCTGTTCCAAGGCGACGGCCATGGCGCGGCGCTCCTCGGCCTTGGCCTGCGCGATGTTCTTGTCGGCCTGCGCCTGATCCATCTGCAGCTGGGCGCCGATGTTCTTGCCCACGTCGATATCGGCGATGTCGATCGAAAGGATTTCGAACGCCGTGCCGGCGTCGAGTCCCTTTTCGAGCACCACGCGGGAAATCGAATCGGGATTCTCCAGCACGATCTTATGCGAAGCCGCCGAACCGATCGACGAGACGATACCCTCGCCCACACGCGCCAACACGGTTTCCTCACCGGCGCCGCCGACCAGCTGTTTGATATTGGCGCGCACCGTAACGCGGGCCTTGGCGATCAGCTGGATGCCGTCCTTGGCGACGGCCGCTACGGGCGGGGTGTTGATGACCTTGGGGTTCACCGACATCTGCACGGCTTCGAACACGTCGCGGCCCGCGAGGTCGATGGCCGTGGCCATCTTGAAGTCGAGCATGATGTTGGCTTTCTGGGCCGATACCAGTGCATGCACGACGCTGGTGACGTTGCCGCCCGCAAGGTAATGGGCCTCCAGTTCGTTGGGATCGAGACTCAGGCCGGCTTTCGTGCTCTCGATCATCGAAGAGACGATCGTCGAGGGCGGCACCTTGCGCCAGCGCATCAGGATAAGCTGCAGCAGGCTGATCCTCACGCCCGACACCAACGCCGAGAACCAGAGTCCTACGGGTATAAAATAGAAGATGAGCCAGATCGCAAAGAGGCTCACGAAAATTATAAGAACGATCAATCCACCCTGAAAATCCATAGTTTTTTGTTTTTATTTGGTTGTTTTTACGATGACGCTGAAATTCTCGAACCCGACGACTTCGATCTCCTTCCGGGGGTCCACATAGGCGCCCAAGGATTTGGCCTCATAAGTCCGTCCGTTCACCTCGATCTTGCCCATCGGCGAAAGGCGCGAGAGGGTCGTGCCGCGGTCGCCGACGCTCAGCTCCTGTTCGGGCAGGGTAGGCATGCTCGACGAATTGATTTTCTGTTTGAGCGAGAAGCGCTGCCACGTCTTGGCGCGCAGCGAAACGACGGTGGCGATCAGCGACAACACCAGAATAACCAGCACGACCACCGAACCGGCCACGGGGCCGAGATCGCGGAATGCGAGGTAGATCGAACTGCCGTAGCAGACCAGCGCCAGAATCGCGCCGATCGACACGCCCGGCAGCAGGACCAGCTCCGCCACCAGAAAGAGCAGGCCGAAAAAGATGAGGAGTACAATATAGAACATCGTCATAGGGAAGTTGTTGAATATTGGACTAAAGATAGGAATTAAAATCAATTATTCCGCAATTTCAGCGACTTTTATTTCCAAAGCCGGGTCGGTCTGCGTCACCGCGGCCGCCACGCGGTCGGCCACGGCCTTGTCGTCGAACGTCCCGACGACGAAGAGCTGCTGTCCCACGCGCGAAAGCTCGCACCCCTCGGCCGTATCCGTAATCGCCGCCTTCACCGCGTCGGAAAGCGCTTCGGAGCTGACGATCTCGACCCGGTAGGCGATATGCTGCGCTTCGGGGTCCTTCGAAAGATTGCGGTACTCGCCGTCGGTCCACACGACGATTTCGGGGCGGACGAAACCGCGGGCCTTCAGCAGCTTTTGGGCCGCTTCGGCCTCCTCCCTCGTGGCGAAACCTCCGGCGTAGTAACACCATTTCCTGTCATCGTTGACCAGATAGGAGAGCGGGTAAGCGCCCCGGAAGGTCGATACGGCGCGCTTGGTATTGAACGTGCCGAGCAGGATGCGGTATATCGTCCCGTGCTCGTAGACCTTGCATTCGGGAATGGGGTGCTGATAGCTGTACTTCGGCGTCGAGGAGAAGGAAACGCTGTCGTAATCGAGGAAATAACGCTCTGCGACGTCGATCCGGGGCAGCCGGAAGTCGATGCCCTCCAGCTGCGCCGTCACGCCACGCAGCGAATCGCGCGCGGAGGTCAGCCCCAGCATATCGGCCACGGAGGTTTCATACCCGACGAGCACCTTCTTGCGCAGGAAATAGTCGGTCACGGCGTCCGAAGCGGTCTCGCCGCGCAGTTCCGAGAGCTGACGGGCGGCCTCCGAGAGCCGCTCCTCCTCGCGGGAAAGAATCTCGTCCCGCCCCAGCTTGTCCATCAGGTAGCCGTAAGCATAGCTCTTGTTGTCGAAGATGTAGTTCCATGCGTCGGAGAGCGAATCGGCCAGCACGCGGTTGAAGCCCTGCAGAGTCTTGTATTTGTCGTAAATCTCCGCCGCATCGGCTTCGGCCTGAGCCGCGGCGTAGGCTTCGGCCAGCTCGGAAATCGTGCCGTAATTGGCAAAATAGCGGTTCACGTAATCCACGGCATCGAATTCCAGCCGCTGCGCTTCGACGAGCGCGGCATAGTCGGCCTCCGGGAGCTGTTCCCGGAAATAGGGATTGCTGACCAGATTGCGCACCTTGAGCGAATCGGGAATCTCCGCCGCCGGATTTTCCGCGGCAGGCCCCGCCGGCTGCGACGCCGCGCCGTTCAGGTTGGCGAGCACCCACTCCTGCTCGATGGTGTTGATACGGTCGATCAGGCGGCCCTTAGCATTGCGGATTTCGAATATCCGGCTTTCGAGCTGCAGAATATCCTGCGAATACTGCTGGCGGGCCGCCGGGTTCTCGCGCAGCTGCCGCCGGGCGCGTTCCACGGCATTGACGATCGAATCTTCGCGCATCTGCAGCTGCGCATCCTCGCGCAGAAGCGACATATACTCCTCGTTGCTTTCGAGCCCCGCGATGCGGGCTTCGACTGAAAGCTGCTGCGCACGCAGGCTTCCGGCGCCCAGAAGCGCCGCGAACAGAAACAATATGCAAGTTTTACGAACCAACATTCCGGTTACCTCCACCATTTAATGAAAAAGAGTTGTATAAGCCCGAAAATCTCCAGACGCCCCAGAAGCATCAGCAGCGAACTGGATATCTTGAAAACGCCCGGCACGGACGAAAAATTATCCATCGCCCCGACTTGGCCGAATCCGGGACCGACATTGCCGATCGAAGCCACCGAGCCGGAGAAGCTGGTCATCAGATCGACGCCGAACATCGTCCCCAGCACCGTGCCGGCGAGAATCAGCATCAGGTATGCGACGATAAATATCATGACCGAATGGAGCGCTTCGTTCTCCTGAATGACCCCGTCCAGCTTGATGCGGATGATCGCGTTGGGGTGCTGCTGCTGGCGCAGGCGCGTGCGCATCATCTTCATCGCCAGCACCAGCCGGTTGGTCTTGATGCCGCCCGCGGTGGAACCCGCGCAGGCACACACGATCGAACCGAAAATCAGCAGGATAACCGCAAACGACGTCCATTGGTTGGAGTCGGCCGTGGCGAATCCCGTCGTCGTAACAAGCGACACGAACTGGAAAAGCGCATGATGGAACGCGGCCGAAAACGTAGGGTATATGTTGGCGGCGAAGAGACTGACGGCGATCAGCAGGCCGCCGCCCAGCAGCATGACGAGGTACCAGCGCGTCACCTCCGAACGGAATATGTTGTTGCGTTTGCCGGTCACCGTCGCATAGATCAGTCCGAAGTGGATACCCGCCGTAGCCATGGCGAAGATCAGGATCGTGTCGATCATCGGACTGTTGAAATAGGCGATGCTGGCGTTCTTGGTCGAGAAACCGCTCGTGGCGCACGCCGACATGGCGTGGCAGAGCGAATCGAACCAGTTCATGCCCGCCATTTTGAGCAGCACCGTCGTCAGCACCGTAAGCCCCACATAGACTACCAGCAGTATCTGCACGATGATCTGGGTCCGGTAGCGGTAATTATCCTTGGCCAAGGTCGAAAGCTCGACGCTCGACAGCGTCATCTTGTTGCGCCCCAGCGAGGGGAGGATCAGCAGGGCGAACATGACTACGCCCATACCCCCGATCCACGTCGAGGACATGCGCCAGAACTGCAGCCCCCGCGGCAGCACCTCGATATCGTTCAGGATCGTCGATCCGGTCGTCGTAAAGCCCGAAACGCTTTCGAACCAAGCGTTCACCAGACTGAACTCCCCGCCCCAGATCAGGTAGGGGAACATGCCGACCAGACAGGCGACCAGCCACGAGCCGACCACGATGCAGAATCCCTCCTTGTTGGTGATCTGCTGCGTACGTTCGACGAAGATCAGCGGAAACGCCCCCAAGAGGGCCGTGAGCAGCGACGCGAGCAGCAGGGGATAGAACGCCGAATCCATGCCGCTGACAAAGGAAATCCCCGCCGACAACAGCATGAACAGCGCGATGAAAAGCATCACGACCCCGACATATCGCAAAACCACGTCTACTCGCATCGCAATCAGGATTTTGGCTGCTTGGAAACGGTTATCAGGGTCTCGATCTTCTCCTTCAGCTCCAAGACCTCGTCCTTGCAGTCGGCCTTGACGGCGAACGGCACGCGGAACGAGAGGTAGTCGCCCAGCCCCTTGTTCATCCGGATGATGGGGTTGACGCAGTAGACCGACATGAAGTAGTAGAGCATCAGCACGATGGCGATCATCACCACGAGCGAGATCAGCACCGGCGTAACGGCCCGGTAGGCGTTTTTCTTCATCTGCTCGGCACGCGGAGCCAGCGAACTCTGCGTCGAAGTCATATAGTTCTTGATGGCAGCGGTCAGACGGCCGTAGAGGACTTCGTATTCGCTGTCATACCAGCTGCGGCCCACCGAATCGGGCGCGGCCGGATTCGCCGCGGCATGCGCTCCGAAAGCGAGGTAGTTGTCGGTCAGCAGGCGCAGCTCGGTCGTCGCGAAAGCCAGCGAGTCGAGAAACGACTTGTCGAGGGCTTCGCTCTGGGCCACGAGCAGCGTGTTCTCCAACCGCTCCATACTCGACCGGCAAAGGCTGTCGTAGGAGTTGTCTCCGAACACCGAAAGGCGGATAAGCGCCACGTTCTGCTCATAGGCGGCGTCGAGCATCTCCTTGGCCAGCTCGATATTACGCTTGTTGGCCTTGAGGATTTCGCCCGTATCGCGGCTCAGGTGGCTCAGTTCCACGAACGAGACCATCCCCGAAAAAAACAGCAGGCAGACGATACTCAAAAAACCGATCGTCACTCTTCTGCGCATACCCGTCATACTTCTTTTGATTTTATCAATGCAAATATAGTGAATTAATCGAGAATATCACCCATCAGATCGTGAGATTCGTCCATCGCCCCGAAGCGCACCCGGCAAATGGCGTTGATGCGCGTCCGGTCGTAGGGGGCCTTCACCCGGCGGTAGCTGCCCGTATAGCCGAACATCATGCCGCCGCGCAGGGTGCTTTCGAACAGCACGGTATCCTCGGAACCGACGGCTTTGGCGCAGAATGCGCCGTGCAGCCGCCCGCAAAGTTCTTCCAGTTCGGCGACGCGGCGCGTCGCCACCGACGGCTGCACCTTGCCGGGCATATCGACGGCAGGCGTTCCGGGACGCTCCGAAAAAGGAAATATGTGAAGGAAAGCGGGCTTGAGTCCCTCCAGAAAATCGTACGTCGTGCGGAAATCCTCCTCGGTTTCGCCGGGAAAACCGACGATGACGTCGATGCCGATGAAGGCGTCGGACATCAGGGCGCGCACGGCGGCGATGCGGTCGGCGAAACGCGCCGTGGTATAGCGGCGGCGCATCAGTCCGAGAATTTTGTCCGAACCGCTCTGGAGCGGAATATGGAAGTGATGCTGGAATTTAGGTGACGCGGCGCAAAACGCTATGATTTCGTCCGTTAGAAGATTAGGTTCGATGGACGAAATCCGGTAGCGTTCGATGCCTTCGACTTCGTTGAGCGCACGCAGCAGGTCGATGAAACGCTCGCCCGTCGTACGGCCGAAATCCCCCGTGTTGATTCCCGTGATGACAATCTCCTTCTGTCCGGCCGCAGCGATCTGGCGGGCTTCGGCGACGAGGTCCGCGATCGGCATGTTGCGGCTGCCGCCGCGGGCATAGTGGATCGTGCAGTAGGCGCACTTGTAGTCGCAGCCGTCCTGCACCTTGAGGAAAGCGCGCGTGCGGTCGCCGCTCGAAAAGGCCGCGAAGAACGAAGTGAGCGATTCGGTATCGCAGCTGTAAATCTGCGCACGGCCCTTGCCGGAGAGTTCGACCACCCGTTTATATAACATTCCTTTATCATTATTGCTCAGCACGATATCAACACCTTCGATCGCCGCTATTTCCTGCGGTTTGAGCTGCGCGTAACAGCCAGTCACGGCGATGATGGCACCGGGATTGCGGCGGTGGAGTTTGCGGATCAGGTTGCGGCATTTCTTGTCGGCGTGTTCCGTGACCGAACAGCTGTTGATGACGCATATGTCGGCCTCGGCGTCGGGTGCGACGCGCACGAAACCGCCGCGCTCGAACTCCCGCGCGAGGGTCGAGCTTTCCGAAAAGTTGAGTTTGCAGCCGAGGGTGTGGAAATTTACTCTGCGTTGTTGCATAAATTGTCGTTATTTACCGGGCGAAATTACGAAAACTGTGCGAAAAGGGAGGGCTTTTCCGAGAAAAAAGCGTAAATTTGCGCGCAATATAAGGAACGAGGCATGGAATTTTTCAGCGACCTGATTCAATACGGCTACTTGTCGAACGCGCTGGCGGCGTGTGTCCTTTCGGGCATAACGTGCGGCGTGATAGGCACCTATGTCGTATGCCGCCGGATGGTTTTCCTCGCCGGAGGCATCACGCATTCCTCGTTCGGCGGACTGGGCATCGCGTTTTACCTCGGCACCGACCCGATCGCCGGGGCGATGATCTTCGCCGTACTCTCGGCGCTGGGCATCGAATGGGCCGGCAGCAGGGGCCGCATCCGCGAAGATTCGGCCATCGGCATCATCTGGTCGGTGGGCATGGCCGTCGGCGCACTCTTCATGAGCCTGCGGCCGGGCTACACGTCGGGCGATCTCTCCGCATACCTGTTCGGCAGCATCGTCACCGTGACACACGGCGACGTCGCGGCGCTGACCGCTCTGACGCTGTTCATCATCGCCGGAGCGCTGCTATGGCTGCGGCCGGTGATGTACGTGGCCTTCGACCGCGATTTCGCCCGCAGCCGGGGCATTCCGACCCGCGTGATCTCCTACGTGATGGCGGCGCTGATCGCCGTGACGATCGTCCTCTCGATCCGCATCATGGGAATCGTCCTGCTGATTTCGCTGCTCACGATGCCCGTTGCCATAGTCAATTCGCTCTCGCGCTCGTACCGGACCATCGCGCTCTGCGCGCCGCTGGTCGCCGTGGCGGGCAACGTCGCGGGACTCGTCGCAAGCTACAATTTCGAAGTTCCGCCCGGAGCAGCCATAATATTTACACTCACTCTTACGCTTATTGTAGTAAAACTATTACCTTTGCGTAACAAAAAAGCCGGTGCCGCCGCATGAAAACCATCCATAAACTCGTACTGAAAGCCTACTTGGGGCCGATGGTCCTCACGTTTTTCATCGTGATGTTCGTCCTGATGATGAACATCGTGTGGCGTTACATCGACGAGCTGGTGGGCAAAGGACTCAGCGCAGGCATCATCATCGAGCTGATGACCTACTTCATGGCCAACATGATCCCGCTGGGACTGCCGCTGGCCATGCTGCTGGCGGCCATCATGACCATGGGCAATCTGGGCGAGAACTACGAGCTGCTGGCCATGAAGTCGGCCGGCATGTCGCTCATACGCATCACCAAGCCGCTGATTATTCTGGTAAGCCTGATCTCCGTGGGCAGCTTCTTCATCGGCAACAACCTCGTGCCGTACGCCAACAAAAAGGTGTTCAGCATCCTGTACGACATCCGCCAGCAGAAACAGAGTCTCGAATTTCAGGACGGACTGTTCTTCAACGGCATCGACAACATGTCGATCCGCGTCAGCAGGCAGGAGCCCGAAACGCATCTGCTGCACGACGTGCTGATATACGACAACCGCGCGGCCAACGGCGACATGAACACCATCGTGGCCGATTCGGGATACATCCGTCTTTCGGACGACAAGAAATACCTGCTGGTGACGCTTTTCAACGGCGAGACCTACGAGCAGACCCGCAGCAGCCAGTGGTTCACCCAGAGCAAACTGCGCCACCACATCTTCGAGAAGCAGGATCAGGTGATCCCGATGGAGGGCTTCGCGATGGGCCGCACCGACGCCAACCAGTTTTCGAACAGCCAGACGAAGAATATCAACGAGCTGCAGCACGACATCGACTCGCTCGAAAAAATGGTGAACAGCGCGACGACGCGCTCGTACGAACCGCTGCTCAAGGAGCAGATTTTCTCCCGCGACAACTCGGTGCTCCCGCAGCCCGACAGTCTCCGCATCGACAAGAGCCGGTTCCGCGACATGGCGGCGATGGACTCCATCGCTACGCTGCAGATGCGGGAAAAGGAGCGCGTATGGAATCAGGCGCGCACGCTGGCCAAGAACTCCCGCAACATGTTCTCGTTCGACGAGTCGGCGGCAAAAGAGGCGCTCAACCAGCTCTACCGCAGCAAAGTCGAATGGCACAAGAAGATGTCGCTGCCGGTGTCGATCATGATCTTCTTCCTGATCGGCGCACCGCTCGGCGCCATCATCCGCAAGGGCGGACTGGGACTTCCGGTCGTCGTGTCGATCATCTTCTTCGTGATCTACTACATCATCAGCCTGTCAGGCGAGAAACTGGCCAAGGAGGGGAGCTGGGACGCCGTATACGGCATGTGGCTCTCGACGTTCATCCTCACGCCCATAGCGATCTACCTGACCTACAAGGCCACGAACGACTCGGCGCTGCTCGACACGGACTGGTACGCCGGAAAATTCAAGGCGCTCTACGAACGCATGCGACCCGCGATCAACAAATTGAAAAACGCTATAAAACTCAAACGAAATGACAAAAAGCACGATTCTGAATAGTGTGGAAGAGGTTATCGAAGATTTCCGCAACGGCAAAATAGTGATCGTCGTCGATGACGAAGACCGCGAAAACGAAGGCGACTTCATCGTAGCGGCGGAGAAAATAACCCCCGAAATCGTGAATTTCATGCTCAAGGAGGGCCGCGGCGTACTCTGCGCACCGCTTTCGGAGGACCGCTGCGCCGAACTCGGCCTCAACATGATGGAGGAGAACAACACCTCGCTGCTGGGAACTCCCTTTACCGTGACCGTCGATCTGCTGGGCCACGACTGCACCACGGGCGTCTCGATCCACGACCGTGCGGCGACGATCCGCGCGCTGGCCGACCCGGCCACGCGGGCCACGGACTTGGGCCGTCCGGGACATATCAACCCCCTGCGCGCACGCCAGAAAGGCGTACTCCGCCGTCCGGGACATACCGAAGCGGCGATCGACCTTGCGCGGCTGGCAGGCTTGCAGCCCGCAGGCGCGCTGATCGAAATCATGAACGAAGACGGCACGATGGCCCGTCTGCCGCAGCTGATCGAGATCGCCAAGAAATTCGACCTCAAAATCATCTCGATCGCGTCGCTGATCTCATACCGGCTGAAGGAGGAATCCATCGTCGAGAAGGGCGAAACCGTGGACCTGCCGACCGCATGGGGCGATTTCCGCATCACGCCGTTCCGCCAGAAGAGCAACGGGCTGGAGCATGTAGCGCTGACCAAAGGCGAATGGACCGAGGACGAACCGGTGCTGACCCGCGTACACTCGTCATGCGCCACGGGCGACATCTTCGGCTCGTGCCGCTGCGACTGCGGCGATCAGCTGCACGAAGCGATGCGCATGATCGAAAAGGAGGGTAAGGGCGCGATCATCTACCTCCAGCAGGAGGGGCGCGGCATCGGACTCTGCAACAAAATCAAGGCATACAAGCTTCAGGACGAGGGACTGGACACCGTGGACGCCAACGTGCAGCTGGGCTTCGGCGTGGACGAGCGCGACTACGGCATCGGCGCGAGCATCATCCGCGAAATGGGCATCAAGCACATGCGGCTGATGACCAACAACCCGCTCAAAAGGGCCGGGCTGGAGGGCTACGGACTGCAGATCGACGAGATCGTGCCGGTGGTCATCGCCCCCAACGAGCACAACCTGCGCTACCTGAAGACCAAGGAGGAGCGCATGCACCACACGCTCGGACTGGACAAGAAATAACCCGGCTCAGAAGGCCCGCATTACGCACAAGAGACGAAGCATAACATACGAAGAACAATGAATCCGAAAGAGCTGCGCATCGTATTTATGGGTACGCCCGAATTCGCCGTACCGTCGCTCCGGGCGCTGGTCGCCGGGGGCTACAACGTCGTGGCCGTGGTCACAACGCCCGACAAACCCGCCGGACGGGGCCAGAAACTGCATCAGAGCGAGGTTAAGCTGGCCGCGCTCGAACTGGGACTTCCGGTATTGCAGCCCGAAAAGCTGAAAGCACCGGAGTTCGTCGAAGCCATGCAGGCGCTGAAACCCGATCTGGGGATCGTCATCGCGTTCCGCATGCTTCCCGAAGTGATCTGGGCCATGCCGCGGCTGGGAACATTCAACCTGCACGCCTCGCTGCTTCCGCAGTACCGCGGGGCCGCGCCGATCAACTGGGCCGTCATCAACGGAGAAACAGAGACCGGCGTCACGACGTTCCTGCTCAACCACGAAATAGACAAAGGCGCGATCATCGCGCAGGTGCGCGTGCCGATTCTTCCGGAAGACAACGTGGGCACGATGTACGACAAACTGATGCACACCGGAACGGCGCTCGTGACCGAGACCGTGGACCGCATCGCCGCAGGGGATATTCAGCCCATGGAGCAGACGGGAATCGACGAGAGCCGCCTGCATCCTGCGCCCAAGATCTTCAAGGAGGACTGCCGGATCGACTGGTCGTGGGAGGGACGGCGGATCGTGAACTTCGTACGCGGGCTTTCGCCCTATCCGGCCGCATGGACCGAAATGCGCAAAGAGGGCGAAACGGCATCCCTCACGGCGAAAATTTATGCGGCGGCGTTCGAAGGGGCGGCGCACAACAAAGCGGCAGGAACCGTCGAAAGCGACGGACGCACCTTTATCCGCGTGGCATGCGCCGACGGGTGGATCACCCTCGGCGAGTTGCAGATAGCCGGTAAAAAACGGCTTCCGGTGCGCGAGCTGCTGCTCGGACTGCGGGACATCGGACAGTACCGGTTTCAGAAATAACCTCATCCGGCGATCGGCAGGAATATATCAATAAAAAAGGGGCTTGCGCAAGCCCCTTTCGATTATCCTTTGATTTCGTATCCTTTGCCGAGTTTCTTTTCGATCTCTTCCTTCGGCAGCGGGCGCGTACAGAAGAACCAGTCGTAGCACTTCACGCCTTCAGGCTGGTCGTTCATGTCCTCGCCCTTCATCGGAACGATCACCTCGTCGCCCGGACGCCAGTCGGCCGGCATCGCCACGCCGAACGCGTCGATGGCCTGCAAGCCCACCAGCACGCGCTTGATTTCGTCGAAATTGCGGCCCAGCGCCAGCGGATAATAGATCATCGCCCGCAGCACGCCCTTGGGATCGACGAAGAACACGGCGCGCACGGCAGCGGTCTGGCTTTCGCCGGGCTGGATCATGCCGTAGAGATTGGCAACCTTCATCGACACGTCGTCGATAATCGGAAATTCCACCTTTATATCCTTCATGCCCTTGTATTCGATCTTTTCGCGGATCGTGCGCAGCCACGCGATATGGCTGTTGCGGCTGTCCACCGAAAGACCGATCAGCTCGCAGTTCAGCGCCTTGAACTCCGCAGTGCGGGCGCCGAAAGTAAGCACCTCCGAGGTGCAGATAGGCGTGAAATCGGCAGGGTGGCTGAAAAGAATCACCCATTTGCCTTTGTAATCGGCCGGGAAGCTGACCTTCCCCTGCGTCGTCATCGCTTCGAATGCCGGAACGGGTTCGCCCAGACGCGGCATTTGCTGTTCGTTCTTGTCCATAACTGAATGATTTAATGTATATGTCCGGACATGCAAAATCAATGCCCCGCATCCGCAAATTCTTCGTCGTACGCTAAGATAATAATTTTAAGAATATGTTATTCACCGATTTACGTTCCTGTACGGATCGGTCTACACAAACGGCGGATTCGCTTACGACCGCAAAAGGCAACCAATACGTCCGGTCCGAAAAATGCGAAAAAGCGGCATTCGGAGACTTCACTTTTTGAAATTATTCGTATATTTGTTCGAATAACTCTAAAAAGCGTTGCCTATGGATATATAGTAATGATTAACTTATCGAAACACACGTACCGTCTCCGCACTAAAAGCGCCGGTACATACATATAAAAAGCGTTAGCTTTATTTCTTGCTTATCGAAACTTCGACAATTTCAGAGCAGACAAGAGTAAAGTGTAAACGCTCACGTTCCAACGTGGGCTTTACTCATTTATTTGTCTGCAAGGTAGTCGAAGACCTCGATAAGCAAATAAAAGTTTAGCCTGCGTTTTTTATATGCCTCTCTCTTTTTTTCAAACTTCTAATTTTGTATTATGGCAACTTGGATTATCAAAACATTGTTCGACATTCTTTTACCCGATGGCACCAAAATATCAAAAGGAACCGGGGTCAATATTGTTGGGAATCATATTAATCCCATGTTCACTAATGCCGGAAGAGAAGCCGTCAAAGAAGCTTTTAAGCGCCAATACGGTGTTGACATTCCCTCGCATAAAATTAATAGTGGAAACATGAAATAGCAAAAACGGGAAACATTTTTGTTTCCCGTTTTTCAATCAATACCATAATAGCATCATCGCACCTTGCGGATGATCTCGCCGCCGTGGCGGATGGCCTCCTCGTTGGCCGGGAGCATCTTCCACGCACGTTCGGGAAGCGACTTTTTCAACCCGACCA
>OCHE01001323.1_pt1 | contig 20019 bp, 13 predicted proteins | sample 1538681 | NCBI WGS metagenome assembly OCHE01 (sample SAMN04571717, study PRJEB22368) | human gut metagenome | biome: human gut; material: stool | host: Homo sapiens | place: Luxembourg | collected 2012-08-17
TCTGGCTGATATTAAGTGGAATTCCAATGGCTATCGGATATTTACTTTTAGGTATTTTATTGTCTATAACGATTATTGGCATTCCATTTGGAAAACAGATGTTTAAATTAGCAAAACTTTCTTTAATGCCATTTGGGGCTACTATACAACATATTTAAAATAGAGTAAAAATAATGGAGATTTATTATGCTCCATTATTTTTTTATTATAATTTTTCTTTATTTTACCAATATATATTAAGAATATATAGATGTATTATTGTAAATTAAATCTAAACAAGATGTTATTATGTGCAATGTGCCAAACGAAAACCTTTAATTATGAATAAAAGTACTTGAAAATTCGTGATTATGCACTAATTTGATTAAGGCGGAAGGTTTTTTCTTGACATTTTTAATATAACAGTTTATAATATAGATAAATTGATTTTTATTATTTGCTTTGTAGCAAAAATTAAACTTTAATTCCAGAAAGGAGAAAAAATGACTGACAAGGAATTGCGTAAGCTTAAACGTGCTGAATTGCTGGAAATTATGTTTTATCTCCAGGAGGAATTAAGCAATGTGAAGCAGGAAAATGAAAGCTTGAGGGTACGTGTTGATGAATTGACAAAGGCTGCTCTTAACTCAAAAACAGAATTATCTGAAGATTGTATGCAGGAAATAATTCACGCTGTGAAGAATGCTGCAGAAAGCTGCTTTGTAAACGGACAGCAGCACAATGCGTCCGGCAGCAGTGAATGTAAAAAGGTCGGAACGGAGCAGTGAGGCAGGCATGAACAGTGAGAAAATAAAGGATCTTCCTACGGCTGCACAGCTTGAATCTGAAATGAAGCGTATCAGATATAAAAGAGGATACTTAAAAACTTTGTATAATACAGTTGCTTCATTGCTTGTAGTAGCGGCGGTTGCAGTTTTGATATCAATGCTTTTTCTTCCGGTTCTTCGTGTTACAGGTGAAAGTATGTCTCCGACCCTGAATAATGACGAGCTTATAATATGCAATAAGCGAAGTAACTTTAAAAGCGGAGATATTGTGGCGTTTTATTTTAATAATAAAATTCTGCTTAAAAGAGTAATCGGAACTGCCGGTGACGTTATTGATATCAGCGAGGACGGTACGGTTTATGTCAACGGTGTGATCCTTGATGAACCGTATCTTAGTGAGAAAGCTTTTGGTGAGTGTGACATTGAATTGCCGTATCAGGTGCCTGATAACAGGGTTTTTGTTATGGGAGATCATCGTTCGGTTTCGATTGACAGTAGATCGTCTTCAGTTGGATGTATTGCAGATGAATATATTATTGGAAAGGTTATTTTGAGACTTTGGCCATGGGAATGTATCGGTATTGTTTAAAAGAATATTTATTTTTTGATGATATACAATGTATAGATAAAAAAGCATTTAAGGGGGGAGTAATTCGTGAAGGAATTTCAGTCGATAATTCTTAAGTTTGTGAAGAATCATGAAAGACATAAGAAATATCTAGCTTTTCTTATGGCTCTTTCAATTATGGTGTCTTTTGCAGTACCGTTCAGCTTAATAATGCCGGCGATCAGTATGACGGCGGAAGATGCTCAGTATGCAGATGACATGCCTACGATGTATTCTGCCAGCGGAAAAGAAAGTCATACTACTCGTCAGCATCCGCATGGTCCGGCGAGACCAAATATTGATAATCCTTATTTCACTGGTGTGGCAAATGAGATTCCTGGTGCGGATGCGGATGGTAATCCGTCAAAGGATTTTACAAATAATATTACATCAACATCAGTTTGGGTGGTAGATGCTGATAAAGATAAATATCAAATTGAGCAATCGGGTAATTCGGCAACTATAAAGGTACCTGAGGGATCAGATTATACGAGCGTAAACTTGAGATTTGAGTTGCAGTATACGATTTCAAGTACGGAAAACGGTGTAAATACCGTTACAAAAGAACGCCCTTGTATCTACTATCAGCTGCCGGACGGCGTTACGGTTCCTAGTGAATATTATGGAAATGATAAGATTGTTATTGATGATGGAGTTACAGCCGGTTATTTTTCTATCAATGAACAAGGATTGATAGTTATTCAGTTTTTGGATTCTTATATTGATGATAAAATTGCTCACAGTCCAAACTTCACCGGTACAATAACTTTTAATGGTACAGTATCTAGAGATAACGATGCGGACGGTGACCGTGTTATAACAATAGGTGATCTTACACTTGATGTTCAGTTTCCGGACAAGAACTATTCTATTATAAAGTCCGGTTCTGTTAAGTCTGTTGATGAAACGGGAAAACCGTATATTGAATGGACAGTTTCTCTCTCTAGTTATTATAACCAATCATTGAACGGTTATAAACTTGTTGATGAAAAATTTAAGGATAGCGCTAATATTACAATTAACCCTTCAGGGCTGGGCAACTTTGATGAAAACGGAAACTTTGTATTTGATGCTGATCCGCCTCGTGACGAAAACGGAGACGCAACCGTAACATTTACTTATAAAGAATACATTGATGATATAAATAAAGATTATCAAAGCGATAATCTGACAAAAGAAAATGAAGCTAAACTTCTGAGTCCTGATTCCAGTACGGAAGTGGCTAAGGGTAAAAAGTCGGTTACTCTTTTAAAACCGAATATATATAAAAGTGGTAAACCGGACTATGATGTTACCGGAGCACATGATAAGACAGTTTATTGGAATATAGATGTATCGAGTCCGTACGGAACTTCGCTTAAGGATTATCAGGTTGTTGATGATAAGTTTACCGATGCTCGTAATTTAAAAGTGACCTCCGGAGGAGAAGATGTAGCCTTTGAATTAAAAGGAAACAAAATTGTGTTCGGAGATGCGGCTCCTAGCTCGGTCGTTATTACATATGAACAGGACATTTCGGATATTATCAGCGGCGGCAATAATTATACAAATGTTGAGAATACCGCAACGCTTCTTTATCCTAACGGAAATGAAGCTAATAAGGGTTCTACAAGTGTGAATTACAATTCTACTAATCCTTATAAACTTAATAAAAACGGTAGTCACAGTTATGATACAGGTTTAATTACTTGGACTGTAAACGCAACGCTTAATGACAGAAATAATAAAAAAATTACTTTGAACGGTTATGAACTGACAGACCCGTCTTTAGAGAATATTGATTTAAGTCAAATTAGTATTTCTTCAGCAAACTTTGGATATTCCGGTATGACGGCTGAGTATGACGCTCAAAATGATAAAATCATTTTATACGGTTATAACCGTGATACTAATAAAAATGATATTAAACATGCTGAAATAACTAAGAATGGCAGTACTCTTACAATTACTGAAGCTGCTCCTTTCTCGGAAGTTCAAGATGAAAGTAAAGTACTCGGAATACATGATATTACATTTACTTATACTACTGAGGTAAAAAATGCCGGTGATGACGGTACTGTAGTATCAACTAATGGCAGCGGTGAAAAAGTTATTAAAAACAGTGTCAGTGATAATCATGACAACAATGAAAACGGAGAAGTAACTATATCAACCAGAGAACAGCTTGTAAAAACACTTAAAAGCAATGCCAATGATATGGAATACGTCAGTGACATGACCGAGAATGAAGCAAAAATTTTGAAATGGGAATTGAATCTCATTCAGGATACAGGCTTTTCTTCCATTGATAACGATAAGGTTCTGGTAGATGTAATGAACGCTACAAACGGCGGTGATCATTACCTTAATATTGAAACGCAGAAAAACAATATTAAACTTTACGTTAAAAAAAGTGAGTCAGGTGAAGAAAAACTACTTACAGAAGGTTCTGATTATACTATTGAGTTTTATGATTCCTCCGGACAAAATGCCGATGCGATCACTGAAGGTCATGCAAAGCAGTTTAGAATTGAATTCAACAGCAATATAGATGACGAAGGCTATAAGTACATGCGTGTTGAATATGAAACTACTGCTGATGTTTCCGGAGTAAATAAGCCTGCCGAGGGTGAGTCCACTGAAAGCAAGTTCTCTAACAATGCAAGCTTTGGTAACAGTTCATCTGGAGATACTAATTATACATTTGAACTTCGTGATGACAGCATGGTCGAAAATGTAAGCATTTCAGTTAAAAAGAACTGGGTTAATGACAATAACGATTCCGAAAGACCTCAAAGTATAAAATATATGCTTCAGCGTAAGCTTGGAACGAACGGAGAATGGGAAACTATTTATAAGAATTCTGACGGTAAGTGGGTAGTCATTGATGATTCTGTTGATGAAAGCTCTTATATTCAGACGTTAACTCATGATGGTTACGGAAATTGGCATAATGCTTATACATGGAATGATTTACCTAAGGAGACGGCAGAGCATAATGATCTTTACTATTATCGTGCTGTAGAAGTTGATGTTCCCGATGGATATAATGTATCATATTCTAATGAGAATGGTATCAATTCCGGTGAGTTTACAATTACGAATACTAAGAAAGCCTCCATTGAAAAAATTGCTTTAGATAAAAATGGAAATCCGTTGCAATCCAATGAGTTATTATATAAGGATCTGCAAAAAACTACGTACAACGGTACAGAATATTATGTATTTGGCTGGCAGATTAATTTGCCGAAGCGAGATGCCACAATAACGGATACTATTTCTGAAGATTCTGTTTTGTTGGAGGGATATGATTTAGGTGAAACCACTACTTGGGGAGACTCATTAAAATACCCATGTATATATACTGACTACGGTTCCTCTTGGACTTTAGAAAATAATAATTATACATACTCGGGCAATACTATTGAATTCAAAGTGTATAATAATCAAACTAAACTTGTTTACTATACCGGTATTCCGGTAAGTACGTTTGATAATTCATATAATGAGTCTAAGAGTTATCGTGTTGATAATACCGTTATCTATGACGGCGACAGTCAAACAGTTAGTGTTAATGTTGTTGAAAAAACAATTGGTGGTCCGGATATTTCTGATGCAGGTCTTTTAGGTAAGTCTGTAAATGACGAAGCCGGCACTAATAAAGATAACAACATATACGTAAACGGCGGTGTAGTAAAATATGTTGTCTATGTAAATCCGGAGGGCAAAAAACTTTCAAATACTGATGAATACGATTTGACAGACTCATTTATGTTTGATAGTTATGCCGGTCTTTCGGCAGAGGAGATCATGGAAAAACTCTCCGCAAGACTTGATAATATTACTGTAGAAGAAGTAAATGCCGATTGGGATGAGAATGGAAATGTAACAGGCGCAACTGTCATACGTCCTCTTAACAATGGTGAATACAGATATACAGTAGATTATAATAATGCATCAACAGAGTCAATTCCTCTAAACCTTACCAGTAATCGTTATGATAACACTATGTATATTTGGGATGCTAATGATAAACATCAGACTATTAATGAAGAAGTCTCCATAGAACTATTAATCAGTGGTACAGCAAATAAAACGGGATACTATTTGATTGATGGAAATAAAGTAACCCTTGATTTTGATTCAAACGGTCATGCAACATATGTTTGGAAAGGAAAGTTGGAATCAAACTATGCTAAACAACTTTCAATAAAAGAACAGAAAATAAACGAGTCCGGCGAGTGGGTTGACTTGGTGTGGGAGGATGTTAAAACTTTCCAGGATGCTGCACTTCAGAGCGCAAGTTATGAGAAGATGACAAGTTTCTCTGCTGCACAAATTAATCTTACTGTTCCTGATGAAACGGCTCTTAAAATTACTTATTCATATAAGCTTTCAAAAGATGGTATAGACCTTGGCACCAGAATTAATGGTGTTGCATGGGGCGGAAACGATGTATTTACTGCTTCAAATTCAATTTCATTGAATACTGGTAATGCTCAGGCAACTGATTCGACTGATGATCAGTCATTTATTGTAAACAGTACTGCTGCAACAGTTACAACAGGTAATTTACCGCAGATTGTTAAATATGATGTAAATGATTATAGTTTACAGTTGAATGCCGGCTTCTTGATTGCAAAATATGAAGGAGATAATAATTGGAATTATGCTGTTAAAGATCAATGGCAGAAATATGACAGTGGAGAATGGAGCGATATTGACGAAAAGGATGCACAATCCACTGATAATATCAGGCATTCTCTTACATTTGATGCATTGGCTGAAGGAAACCAAGTTCCTGATGGAGCTGTAACAATCAACATTAAGGGAGAACCTTATAAGGTGGATTTAAATGACGGTGATTTTTATAAGATTATAGAAATAGTTCCGCCTGATGGATATGAGGGTTCTAATCTTACTTTTACTGATGAATATCCTGATTTGAAATCATTATTGATCGCGTATGCCAAAAATCCGGACAGTTTTAAGGACAGTGATTATTATAATTTCTTAAAGAACTTCGTTTCCACTCACTATATTGAATATGGAACGAAAAAACTTTCACAATATCCGGATGGTGTTACATCGGGAAATCTGATTAAAGTAAGTACGGGTGGTTCTGTTAATATTTACGATAATCAATTAATTAATGTTAAATCCGAGAAAACGTGGGATAGAGAAGATCACTATAGGTCTAAGGTAAAAGTAGAACTTTTATGGTCTTACACAAAATCTCCTACGGGCATACCGATTGATGCAAAGCAAGCAAATGCTGAATCATTGGGACTTCTTGACAGCAGCTTTAGCTATGAAAAAGAAATATTATCCAATGAATCCGCTATATGGGAGGATTTGCCCAGTGGTATAAACGGCAGACCAATTTACTACTATGTGAAGGAAACCGGTTATACGCTTGATTATACTACAGGAAATGCAGGTTGGTATAATCTTCAGTCTGACGGTACTTATAAGAATGAATCCGGAGAGATCGGATCATATAAACCGATCTACATCGGAAATGCTTTGAATAAGGGCGATAAAGACAGTGATGACTCTACCGGAACAGTTTCTATTAACAATACAGAAGGTCTGACTGTTAAGAAACTATGGGTTTATTCAAACGGTACTCCAATGGAAGCGGAAAGTATTCCTTTAGACAAGATAACTTATAAGCTTTATGGAATAACCCAAAATTCACAGCAAGTTGAGTTATACACCGGTACTTTGACATCTGATGGAAATTGGAAAGAGGTTGTTCCATCTGAATATCTCAAGGATGAGTATGTTTCATATAGAGTGGAGGAATATCTTGAAGATCTGACAGCTGAAGAAAAATTACAACTGTATGGATATAAAATCAGTTGTACGGGTGTATCAAACGGAAACACTGGTGAGTTTACCATTACCAATAAAAACAATACGCCTTCAGAAATTGAAGTTAATGTTGAAAAGGAATGGGGAGACGGAAACGAACTGCATCAATTGGATAGTATTAAGATAAAGCTTTATAAATCGTCCAGAAGTTTGTCTGATAAGGAAATTGAAGCGTTATCGAAAGGTACATTGCCATCTGATAATACAGTTTCTGCTGTGGAAAATGGCGAAGTGACACTGTATGCAGGAAATCAGTGGAAACATACATGGAGCGATTTAGCTTACAAAGATGAAAATGTCAGCAGGTATTTTTACTATCCTGTTGAAATTGATATGACGGTTTCGGATACTTCAAAACAATATACACCGTCATATGCTAGGGCTGATAAAGCTGCAACACAAAGTGTTAAAATCCGTAATACAGTTCCCGGCGGTCTTACTGTAAATAAGAGTTGGGTCAATGACAAAGGTGAAGAAATTACCAATGGACTGCCTGAAGAAATCGTTGTAGAGTTATATAAACGTCTGCAAGGCAGTGCAAGTTCCGGTGGTGACGATACATCTTCAAAGAATTTACCATCAAGTTTGAAAGTCATATCAGTAGGCGATTCAATTACCGATGGATTTTGGACATCGTCAGATGACTATCCTCATAGATTAGAAAGCTTATTGAAGAATGATGGTGTAATTCAAGAGGTAGGTAATTACGGTATTAGCGGTCAGGTTGTTTCGGAGATTTCATCTCGTATAAGTAAACAAGGCTCAGGTAAATGGAGCCAAGGCGTTGACTATATTGATACCAATGTAATGTGTATAATTGCAGGTACTAACGATATAAATAAAGGCAACTGGGAACTTTATGGAGAAGATAATACAGAAAGAAAAGCAAAAATGAAAGCGGCTGTAAAGCAAATGATTCAGACTGCTTATCAAAACGCTAATACATCTGATTTTGTTGTACTCTTAGGTTGTGTTCCATATGAAGATTTTGTTAATTCTGACGGTTCGGTAGAAACAAATATCAACTATTGCAGTGCTCATACTGCATTGGCTAAATCAGTTGGCGTTAGTTGGGTAGATGCTTCTATGGGTGCAGAAAAAGCACAGGAATTTGAAAATGGAATCAACAAAATGATTGATTCTTATAATGACATGCTGAAAGAAGTCGTAAGTGAACTGCAACAAGACGAAGCTACAAAAACAATAAAATTTGTTGATGCTTATGCTAAAAAAATTAAGGATAATGAGTTATTATATGATGGAGTACATCCGGATTCTAATGGTTATGTTGAGATAGCAAACGCTTTTTATGATGCAATAAATGTTTATTATGGTGTTACAAGTTCTACAACGTCAACCAATGCTCCGGTAAACATCGACGATTGTCCGACTGATTTGACAGAATCAGAAAAGGTTGGAGAATATACAATTACTCCTGATGAAAATGGTAATTGGTCTCTGACTATCGGCGATCTGGAAAAATCAGACGGAAAAAATGATTACGTTTACTACATTAAGGAAAAGCCTGTCAACGGATGGGATACAAGCTATAAGGCGAATGGTCAGATAATCAGTGATGAGGATATGTCACCGATTACCTTGATCAATACAAAGGTTACAGAGTCCTTAGACATTACAGTTAAGAAAAAATGGAATGATGGAAACGGTAATGGTCGACCGGATAGTTTGACATTGCAGCTACAGCAAAAGCTTGGTGAGAATGGTGATTGGAACAATTATGATTATCCAACTCCGTCTCCTGATCCTGAATGGACATATTCTTACGTTGATCTACCTTCTGAAAATGATTCCGGAGAAAAATATTATTACAGAGTTGTGGAAGTCGTTCCTGATGGATATGTTCTGACTTCTGAAGTTAATAATGACGGAATTTCTATTGACAGTGAGGATAAGACCGTTGAATTAACTAATACCATTACTCTTAGTATGAAAATCAAAAAGGAATGGGCAGACGGTCAAAATCACGAAGCAGATTCAGTTACGGTTAATATTCATCGGTCAACGAATCCGAGTGATGCGCCAATAGTGACTACCATTTCTGCTGATACTCAAACTACCAGCACTACTAAAAATACAACTACGACAACTACTGTTAAAACAGTACCATCAACAACAACATCTACGTCAATGTCAACTACGACTTCTGTAATTACAACTACTATTACTACCACAACAACTAACGGCGGTGGAGGAGATGTAGTTACCGGCAGTTCTATTACTGTTGATGATAGTCAACAAGATGTAACTATAGACGTAGACAATAAAAACATAAGCAGCATAACGCTTGATTTTGATACTTCTGAAATGCCAAATGATTCACAGCTTCATATGTATTTGGGCGGATGGAATGCCCAGATAGATATTATTTTCCGAGATGGTGAGTTTACATCGTCGTCTCCAAATAAAATCAAAAATGTAACTATAGACGGAAATGTAGTTGTGGTTGAGTTTGAGGATGGTGTAAATGCTAATTGCAGTTGGGATAGCAATAAAAATAATAAGATAACACTTCATAAGAATAACGGAACAATATATATTGATAATTATACAATTACTTACGCTTCTTCTAACACATATTCACTTCGCAGATCTGCTTCTTTCTATAGCAGCAGAGCAAATGACGCTTTAGTCGGCGAAGCTGAATGGACTGGAAATGCAACCTCAATTACGCTGAAATTCACTGATAATTGGGAAAAACTTATTGCAAACCTCCCTGCCTATGATGAAGATGGAAATCCTTACTACTATTGGGTAGAGGAAGATGAAAAGAGTGCGGCTGGCTTTGAAGTCTCCTATAAATATGATGACGGCGATAATGATACAGATTTCTGCATCAACGCAATAAATCCGGGAGATAATCCAACTGCAACAATCAGAAACAAAGTTGTTAATACTTCTGTTACCATGCCTTCTACCGGCGGAAAAGGAACAACATGGTATTATATAACGGGCACAGTAATTTTGCTGAGTTCGTCCGCTGCTTACTATCTTATCAAACGGCGATGGAAACATGCCGCAAAATAAACAAACGCTAGTGGGATCTGCGGCATGAGTACATATCGTGCTCACCGCAGTACCACAAAAAAATAAAATTATATGATCGGAGATTTATTATGAAAAAATTCAAGAAACTCAATGCTGTTATCACAGCAACTTTAATGGCAGCCGCTCTTTCTGTTCCAATGGCTTCTTCACTTTCTGTATCAGCAGCTGACGGTGATAATTCAATCACAGTTAAGGCCGGTAATGACAAGATGACACATAGTGCTGTAGCAGCATATCAGGTATTTGCAGGTACATATAACGATACAGACTCAAACTTGACTATTACCGGTTGGGGTGATGGCATCAATGTAACTGCTTTCATTACAGCTATTAAAGCTGATGCAACAATCGGAAGTTCATTTGCTGGTGAGATAACAAATGATGCAGCAGGTGCACAGGCAGTAGCTGACATTGTTGGCAAATGGACTGACAATTCAGATGAAGCAAATGCATTTGCTAAATTGGCAGTTGCAAACGCTGCAACAAAGTCCGGTACATATAGTGAAGGTGTAATCAGCGGCATTGCTGACGGTTACTATGTAATGGCTGACGAGTCAGCAGCTACTGCTACAGATCCAACAGGCTCTGCTTTTACTCTTGGTCTTTTACAGGTAGTTGGCGGAGAGAATGTAGAAGTAACTACTAAAATTGATTATCCTACTGTTGTAAAGAAAGTTCAGGAAGATGATAAAACAGATGATGGCGGTTATGGTGCAGGCTTCAATGACGTAGCTGACTGGGACGCTAATACAGATGTTCCATTTAAAATCATTGCTACAATGCCTTCAAATATTGATGAGTATGATCACTATTACATGAACTTTACAGATACGCTGGATGATACATTTGGAAATCCTGAGAATATCGTAGTTACTGCCGGTACTAAAACTTTAGTTAAAGACACTGATTACACAATTACAGCTAATGGTAACGATATGAATATTGTTATCATGGATCTCAAGGGTGTTGATGGTCTCACAGTTAATGATAAAACAACTGTAACTGTTACATATACAGCTAAGTTAAATGTTAGTGGAGCTAACTTAGCAATAATAGGCCGTAACGGTCAGGAAAATAAGGTAAAGCTTGAATATTCAAACAATCCTAACAAAACAGGTGACGGTTCAAGTGCACCTGATGATACAGGTGAAACTCCTGAAGATAAGGTAATTGTTTTTACTTACGAACTTGATATTACTAAGATTGATGGAGCTACAAAAGCAACAATTGAAAATGCACAATTTAAACTTGGTAATGATAAAAATCAATGGGCAACAGTTAATGAAGCCGGTTACTTTACAGGCTGGGTTGATAATGAAGCATCTGCAACTGTACTGAAGTCTGATGCTAATGGTATTTTCAAGGTTATCGGTCTTGATGACGGCAGCTACAAATTAAAGGAGCTTAATTGGTCAGAAGAATATAACATTCCTGAGACAGCATTTGAGGCAGTGATTGATGCTAATACATTGTTTACACAGGATGATTATGCTAATGCTTCAGCTGCTTTAATAGAATTAACAGGTAGCGTTAATGGTAAGGACGATACTGGCGCAAATGCAGATGATGGTATAGTAGCAGGAACCATCGAAAATAACAAGGGAACAACGTTACCATCAACTGGCGGTATTGGTACAACTCTCTTCTATGTAGGCGGTGGATGCGTAGTTGCTCTTGCAGGTGTAGCTCTCATTACAAAGAAGCGTATGAACAATCGTGAAGATTAATTTTAAGAAGTAATATTTTGTTATAGCCTTAAATTCCTGCCGGTGAAGTTTTTTGCCGGCAGGCATTAGGGAGGGTTCCATGAGAAGAAAAAAGGCAAATGTGATTTCTACAATTGTATTAATAATAATCTTACTGGTGGGGCTCTCCGTAATGCTTTATCCGATAATCAGTAATTGGTGGAATTCCAAGGTTCAGACTCGTGCAATCGCAAATTATAATCGAGTCGTTGCTGAATTGGATGACAATGAAACCGAACGTATAATTGCCGAGGCACGTGATTATAATAACCAACTGGCACAGTTACAAGCTCCATTTTCACAGTACAATAAAATTTCCGGTTATGAAAATATTCTTGATATTTCGGATTCCGGAATTATGGGGTATATTTCAATTCCGGCTATTAAGGCAGAGTTCCCGATATATCATGGTACAGATGAAGAGGTTCTTAACATCGCTGCCGGACATTTACAGGGTTCTTCATTTCCGGTAGGAGGAAGTGATACTCATGCTGTTATTTCGGCACATAGAGGGCTGCCTTCCGCTAAGCTTTTCAGTGATCTGGACAAAATGGTGGTTGGAGATACATTTACTGTTACTGTATTGGATGAAGTTCTGACTTATGAAGTGGAAGAGATTTTTATTGTTAAACCAAATGAAATGGAAAAACTTGCTATTATTCCAGGGGGAGATTATATAACGCTTATGACATGTACTCCCTATGGTATTAATACTCACAGATTACTGCTTCGTTCCCACAGAATAGATACAGTTTATGGTCAGAATTTTAAACTTACTTCCGATGCAGTTCAGGTAGATCCTATGCTTGTTGTTCCGGTTATTGCTGCACCATTGATTATCATTTTATTGATTTTCTGGATTTTCGGCGGAAAATTAAAAAAGAAAAAATCTATTATAAATAGAAATACATTATATAGGCTTCCAAGTCAAAAGGAGGAGGGTGATTAATATATGCATATGAAAATTTGCAGGAATTTTGGAGCTGCGTTATGTTTTGTTGGGGTAATATTATGGTTGATGGCAGGATTAATGCTGAGTGTTTCAGCAGATTCAGCCGCTAACAGTTTGACACTTATTTGTAAAACTGAAAAGGTAACCCTCACTGGTATGCATTGGGACTTATATCGAGTCGGTTCACGTAAGGGAGGCAATTTTGTTCTTGAGGGGGATTTTGCTAAGTATCCTGTTTCATTAGAGGATATGTCCTCGTCAGCTGTTACTGAGGCGGCGAAAACTTTGGAAAATTATGCAGTCCTTGATAAAATACCGGCTTTGGATCAGGGTGAAACCGGAAAAGACGGTTTATTAAGATTTGATAATCTGAATTCGGGATTGTATATGGTGTGCGGTAAAAATATTCAAGTTGGGGATACAATTTATATGCCGTCAGCAATTTTGATTGAAATTATGAAATCTGAAGATGGTAAAAATGTTGATTTGGACGCTTATCCAAAGTTATCAACAAAGACCGCTTCAGGAGAAAATTCAAAATATGCTGTAAAAAAGATTTGGGAAAATGATGAAAACGCTCTTGAAAATAGGACGGCTTCAATTAGTGTTGAAATTTATGGTGATGAAAAGTTATATGAAACTGTGACTCTTGATGAGTCTAATGATTGGACTTATCTGTGGATGGCAGAATCAGACATTGATTGGCGTGTAAAGGAAGTTAAAGTTCCTGAAAATTATACGGTGGTTTATAGTTCAAATGAAAAACAGTTTGCGATTGTGAATACTTACAGTGAGAAAACACCTAATCAAACTACTGTTTCAACTACAGTAGCTTCTGGTGGGTCTACAAGACCGACAGTTATAACTACAAATCCTTCAAACGGTTATTCGAATGTTACAAGTAACACTAATACAAAGCTTCCGCAAACCGGACAGCTTTGGTGGCCGGTTCCTGTTATGGCATGTGGAGGAGTGATATTCATAACTGTAGGAGCACGTTTAAAATCAGGAAACAAGAGGGATAACTAATGAAAAAAATGCATGGACGCTTGTGCATTATGATTGGGGCAGCGTTGCTTTTAGCGGCGTTGTCCCTTGTTTTGTACAATTTAAATAAAGACAGTCAAGGCGGAAAAGCATCTCAGGAGCTTCTTGCAGAATTAAAATTAGAAATGCCGCAAATTTCTAGTGATGACGGAAACTTATCAAATAATGATTTATTCAAAGAGTATGAAGATGATGAACCTGATCAGGATAACTTTATAGAGGTAAATGGAAGGATCTATGCAGGAGTAATTTATATTCCGTCCCTTCAATTGGAGCTTCCTGTACTCAGTGAATGGAGCTATGATAATTTGGATATTTCTCCATGTCGCTACTCAGGATCAGCTTTTAAAGGAAATCTTATAATTGCAGCGCACAATTATCGTTCCCATTTTGGCAGACTACAAGAGCTTGGAAGTGGAGATACTATTATTTTTACAGATGGTAAAGGAATTGTATATGAGTATGAAACTGTTCAGACTGAAACTGTCGATGGCAGAGACGTTGAAGCAATGGAGCTTGGTTCAGAGAATAATTGGGACTTGACATTATTTACATGCACTCTTAGTGGTCAAAGCCGAGTGACAGTGAGGGCAGTGCAGACAAATAATTGAAGAGGTACATATCAAATATAAAAACTGTCAACATAAAAGGTATGTTGACAGTTTGTTTTTAATATGAATTAGCCCGCAGAAGTATTATTACTTTTGCGGTTATTTGTTTTTGTCTTTTTTTGGCATTCAAGGCGTTATTTTGGCATTCAGGGTAAAAGTATTGATTTTTATATAATTATTTTGTATAATAAAAATACAAAAATAATTTATAGGATTATGATTATAAAAATGATAAATATTTTTTAGCTAATAGGGTAATCGGCTTATTTGCTGAATATTCTAGGGATTTTATTTACGAGTTATATTTAGAATGCTGATTATTAACTACGCATTATTCCCCAAAAAGCTAGATTTATGTTCGAATTATGTAAGGTATCTTGTGTTTCAGGATATGGTTTTTGAATTTTGGAATAGTATATATAATGATTTAGTAATAATGAATGCGATTAATGAAATCTTAAGTAGGTAGGTGTATTATGGAGAATTTTTTAACTAAACGCTATTATTTAAATTCAAATAATATGATGGATGATATTGTAGATTCTCTTGGAGATTGTTTAGTACAAGCTGCATATCTGGTTTTAAAGAGTAAATATGGTTTGCGGCGGGATGATTATAAAGCATTTTTAAACGAAACTACAGTAAAATTGATTGTTGATTCAAATAATGATTTGATTTCTTTTGAAACAGTTGAAAACATGTTTGATAGGGAAGTTTTCTCTATTAATAGCAATTCGCAAACGAATCAAAATACAGTAGAAACGGTGTCGAGTGTTTTGAAAACAGGGGACATTCCGGCTATTGCAACGATTATAGAGAGATTTCCTTTTTCTGCTTTTTATGATATTAATTATAAATTAAATATAAGACGAACAGGACATGTTTTTATTATCGTTGGTGAGGATGAGGAGAATTTCTTTTATGTTGATAATCCTAGTGTAATATCATATAAGCAATATGTTGCTTATGAAAAAAATAGAGGGATCGGAATTATTGCAAAGAAGTTTTTTTATGAGGCAACTAAAGATTATTGCGATGTACTTACATTTAAGTTTAATAAGAATGTTATTGATTATTATACTAAGCATCCACAAGAAGCACTGATTAATTCAAAAGATAACTATTTTAAGAATGAAGTTTATTATGGTAACTTTATTGAATATTTTGGACGGAATGCTCTGATAAAATTGATTGAATTGTTTGAAACGGAAAAACTGCGCTTTGATGCCCTGGCTCCATCAGAAGACAGAGATATGATTACATATTTCAATTGGAAGTTGTGGAATATAAAAGGTCGAAGAAATTTACAAAGATATTACTTGGAGCAAAATAATAATAATAATGCGTTAAAATTAATAAAATCATTAAAAGAATCAATAAAGCATTGGGATTTACTATATAAGATTTTATATAAAGATTACTTACAAGGTGCGGTTATTATGGGGAAAAAATATATTCCGGTTATTGAAAATGTTATTGCCGTTGAAGGTGAACTACATGAAGCATTGGTGAAATATTTGAGTTTGGAAAGCTAAGGAGTTTTTGATAACAATTGAGAAGGGGAAGTGTCCTTGAAAATTATTAAAATTGAATTGACAAAAAACATAGATAAAAAAGAGTTTATTAAAAATATAGGTTTTGTTTCTGAGGTAATATTAGATTTTAGTGTAAAGAACAGTACTTTAATTGTAAAAGTTTCAGATAATGCAGATGAAAACCAAGTTGAGCATGATTTGAAATTATATGCAGAAAAGTTTATATTGCCGGATAAAGATAAAATAATTTATCATTATAATGATAGTACCAGGTATTATAATGATGTTTTTAATAAATACAAACAGTGTTTTCATGACTTTGGTTGCGGTAATATCGCATTAAGTGGAGCAGCAGAATTTTTATTTAGATTTTTTGACGAAAAATTTGAACGTATTGCAATGGAGCATAATGCACACTGTAAGGTATATCCAACGTTGCTTCCGGTAGATGCATATAAGAAAACGGGATATTTAAAGCATTCTCCGCAATATGCAATGTTTTGTTGCAGCACGTTTGAAGATATGAGTAATCTTGAAAATTTGGATAAAAATATTGATGCTTATAACTGGTCATCAGTGTTGAAAGATCCTATACATGCGTTATCGCCGTCAGCTTGTTTTCATACATATTTAGAATATGAAAATATGACTTTAGATACAAATTCAGTAGTTACTTTTAATCAGAATGTATTTCGAAATGAAGGAAGATTCAATTATTCAGAGATTGGTAGATTAATGGGTTATCATGTAAGAGAAATTGTTATGATTGGTTCTGCTGATTTTGTTTCGAATATAAGAAAAAGAATTTTAGATACAGTGATTATTTTACTGAAACAATGGAAAATGTGTGCGAAAGTTTGTGTTGCATTTGATCCATTTATAATACCTAAAATGCAAAAATTTAAAAAGATTCAGAAATCAGAAGAATTGAAGTATGAAATTAGATTGAATTGTTCTAATGAACATGAAATCTCTGTGGCTTCGTTTAATTTACATGGATCAGCTTTTACGTCACCTTTTAATATCAAAATTGCAAATATAGATAATACAGTTACAGGTTGTATTGGATTTGGATTAGAAAGATGGGTAATAGCGTTTATAAGTCAATTTGGTATAGATATAAATAATTGGCCTGATGAGATTAAAAATGCTTATAAAAAGGAGCAAAAAGATGAATAATAGTATATATGATATAGTTGCAAAAAATGTAAAACAAATTTTTGATGAAGAAAACATATCTGTTATTGTTACGTATGAAACCAAATTGGATAGAACTTCAGGTATAGATTCACTAAATTTATTAAAATTAACTTTGCGTATAGAGGAAGATTTAGGTATAAATCTAGATGATTATTTAAATCTTATTCATTCTGCCGGTACTGTAAGTGAATTGGTTTCCGTTATTGAAAAAGCAATAGAAGATTGATGTGCTCCTATTGCAGCAGCTATTAAAAGTGTTTTAACTCTAATTATAACGCCGCAAAGTTCGGTTTGATTTGGAACATTTCCGATGCTTCTCTGGGTACAGAAGAATTAGCACATTGATGATGGAATTAAAGATTAAGAATGATTTTGATAGTAAAAGGGGAATCATCATTTCTTGTTCGGTTATCATTTTTGCGTGTATAATAAATATTATTAATTATAACTTTAAGAAACTCATTTTTAATTTTTGGGTGTATATCTGGATTTTGGAGAGTATTTAAGGCATTTGACAATTGAACTATTTTTTCTTCATAATTAATAGAATTAGGAATTGATGTTTTTAGATTTTCAATTTCTGATGTGATTTTTTTGCGTTTTTCAGCTAATGCTGTATTACGCTTTATAAAAATGGCATTAGTATAAATTCCTTGTTCCAGCAATTCATATAATTTATCCTGCTGATTTTCTATAGTTTTAAGTTCTTTGATCAGACTTTCGAGAATGCCGTTTTGTATTGATTCAGATTGATTATCGCCGTTTGAAATTTTTATTTTAAAGTCATTAATATATTTTTTCAGTGCTATGATAACTTCACTTTCAAATTCGCTATACAATACCGATCTATTTTCACATCTTGGCTGATTGGGACATATAATTCTCGGTGACGATTTATTAAATTTTTTATAAACCATAGATTTACCACATTCACATTTTACAAGTCCTGCAAACGGGTTAACGATTTCATATTCTTTCTTTACTCTTGGATTTTGTCCGAAACGCTTTTGAGCTGCATTAAAAACTTCTTCTGAAATAAGTCCGTTGTGTTTTCCGTCAATAATAATCCATGAATCGGGAGTGGATTTTGGACGGGAACATACTATTTCGCCGTCTTTGTATGTTTTTACTGTTTTGCGCCAGTTCCAGCGTATTTTACCGATATATACGGGATTTCTTAAAATATCCCTAATAGTGGAATCTGACCAATAATTATTTTTTCTGGGTTTAATGCCAATAGAATTTAAATGATTTGCTATTTTTGATGTACCTATATTTTGATTTACAAACAAATCGAAAATCAATCTTACAACGTTTGATTCGTCATTTTCAACGAGAACATAGTTTTTATCAATTTTTTCTTTTGAGTACCCAAAAGGAGGAATAGAACCTATATAATTTCCATCGCTGACAGATGCAAGGCGTCCTCTCATAAGAATTTCTTTGACGTATTCGAGATAGTCATTACCTCTCATTAATTCCATTTCAAAAAACTTACGGTCATATTTTTCCGATAAGTCATATGTTTTAGTAGGTGTATAAACCAGTGTGTTTGTATATTGAAAAGCTCTTATTATAGTACCGCAGTCGTGTAAGTCTCCTCTGCTGAGTCTTTGCGGTTCTATAACCAATACACCGGTAATTTGTTCGTTTTGAATACATTTAAGTAGTTTATTCATTAAGGGACGGTCTTTAATTGTTTCACCAGATACAATTTCTCTAAATATATCTTCTTCTGGAACAGCTTTTCCGATATTTTTTTCAGCGTATTCCTGCAAGATTTTCTCGTGCCTTGCCAATATTTCTTCAATGGTTTCATGTTCTCCGTCGGCTCTTGATTTTCTTAGGTACATTAGATATTTTTGCATAAATTCCTCCTTATTTTATTATTGATTGTGTTTTTTATAACGCTCTGTATATTTGCAGGGCGTTATTTTTATAAGAATTCCCCGGTATTGACCGAGGAATCTTATTTTCACCTGATATTAAGACGATTTTCAAGGGCTTCACGAAGAACAGCAGAAAAATTAATTCCGGCTTCCTCTGCTTTTATGTTCAACCAGCTTGGAATAGTACAATTTTTCTTGACGGTTCTGTTGTCTAGCATTCGTCTATATGCATCTAAATCAACATCGACAAGCGTTACAATTGAATCTCCCTCAGCGTTTATTGATGAAATAGCAGAAGGCATGGGAAGTGTTTTATTTTCGTCTTGCATATCAACAGCAGTAATACAAATGGCATCTCTCGCCATTTCCAGTGCATTGGCAAGGTCTGTTCCCTGTGTCATTATATCAAAATCTGGTACATTGACAAGAAACATTTCATTATCAGGGGTTAGAATAACTGGATATACTTCTTTCATAAAAACAACTCCTTATAATATTTTTGTGGGAATACACGGACTATTTCAGTCCGTGTTTTTTAATGATTGCTTGTGCAAGTTTTTCATTGATTTCCCTGTGTCGTGGGATTGGTTCGTTTTTTGCACCATTGGTATATATATCATAATTTCCACCATCACGTTTTAACCGAATTTGATGAAAGGCCGTGTTGCTATGATTTGCATTTTAATTAATAAAATTCCCCTCGTGAGAGGGGAGGTCTTAAGCATATGCAATTAGTACGAGGCT
>OCHE01001339.1_pt1 | contig 19788 bp, 19 predicted proteins | sample 1538681 | NCBI WGS metagenome assembly OCHE01 (sample SAMN04571717, study PRJEB22368) | human gut metagenome | biome: human gut; material: stool | host: Homo sapiens | place: Luxembourg | collected 2012-08-17
CGCGGCCTCGACCTTGGCAAGGTCGCGCTCCACCAACTGAGCCACTCGCGCATTTTTTATTTCCGCCTGTCTCTCAGGCACGTTTCATATGATACAACAGGTTTCTGGATTTGTCAACTGTTTTTTTTGCTTTTTTTGCCATATTTTTTTTATTTTCCTGCTATACTTTTTTTATACATCCCATAGCCATTGTTTATTGTTTTTTTATTAGCAAAATTCACGATTTTATGGTAAAATAGTAAGTATATTTTGGTGATGCCAAGACGAAAAGAATTACTTTTCCGGTAACAAAGCGATTCATTGGCATCATTTCGAATACTATATAGAGATGCCAGGGTCAAAAGCCTGAAACCACGATGTGCTTGCACAAGAGTGGTTTTATGGCATCTCTTAATCGTTTTATCATTTTTATGATTCAAAATCATAGCACAAGTTTTTTCTGTTTGCAAGTATTTTTTATAAAAAATATCGTGTATTTTTTAACAAACACAATAGTTTTTAAAGTTTTTTAATCCGATCGATTGCTTTTACAGTATTCTCGTAAGTACCGAATGCAGTCAGACGGAAATAACCTTCTCCGCTTGGTCCGAATCCGGAACCCGGTGTTCCGACCACGTTTGCTTTTTCCAGCAGATAATCAAAGAATTCCCAGGAATTCATCTGCTTCGGCGTCTTCAGCCATACATACGGGGAGTTCACGCCGCCCGCAACGGTATAGCCGGCTTCTTTGAGTCCGTTGAAGATATAAGATGCATTCTTGTGATAATATGCGATCTGTTCTGCGATCTGAGCCTTTCCAGCCTCGGAATATACCGCTTCTCCGGCTCTCTGGATGATGTAAGGTGCACCGTTGTATTTTGTGCCGTGTCTTCTTGCCCAGAGTGCATGCAGCTGTACATCGCCGCATTTGAGCTCTTTCGGGATAACCGTGTATGCAAGACGCAGTCCGGTAAATCCGGCTGTCTTGGAAAAGCTGCAAAGCTCAATGGCACAGGTTTTTGCACCTTCACACTGATAAATAGACACCGGGATATCTTTTTCTGTGATATAAGCTTTGTAAGCAGCATCGTAGATGATGACTGCACCTGCTTTATTGGCATAATCTACCCATACCTGAAGCTGTTCTTTTGTGATCGCCTCGCCGGTCGGGTTGTTCGGGAAGCACAGATAGATAATATCCGGAGTCTCTTTCGGCAGTTCCGGGCAGAAATTGTTTTCTGCGGTACAAGGCATGTAGATCACATCACTCCAGGTCTCACTTTTCGGATCGTAAGTGCCGGTTCTGCCTGCCATAACGTTGGAATCCACATAAACCGGGTAAACCGGATCACATACCGCAATTTTATTGTCCAGAGAGAAAATCTCCTGAATATTTGCAGAATCGCTCTTTGCACCGTCGGATACAAAAATTTCATCCGCTGCGATGTCACATCCGTAAGCTTCATAATCATTCTTTGCGATCGTCTCACGCAGAAATGCATAGCCAAGATCCGGTGCATAACCTTTGAATCCCTCTGTTGTGGTCTGCTCATCAACTGCTTTGTGCAATGCTTCGATCACGGCCGGTGCGATCGGCTGTGTCACATCACCGATACCCAGACGGATGATCTCTGCCTGTGGATTAGCCGCTGTAAATGCATTGACTTTTTTCGCGATTGTAGAAAAAAGATAGCTTCCCGGTAACTTCAGATAATTATCATTTACTTTAAACATATGTGCCTCCTGTGATTCTCATTTCTGCCGGCAGTTCCGGCATTTTTATAAAGTGGATCTTCATCGCCCGCTTTTGCTTTTACTCATGGCATTCTTTTGCATCTGCCCTGTATCGTTACAATTTAATTTCGCCGTCGAAGACGACTTCCGCAGGACCCGTCATAAAGACAGTATTCTTCTGCTGATCCCAGAAAATCTCCAGATCTCCGCCAAGCAGTTTTATAGTCACCGGCTGATCTTTTACCACATAGCCATTCAGAATGGATGCCACTGCCACCGCACATGCACCGGTTCCGCAGGCAAGTGTCTCACCGGCTCCGCGTTCCCATACACGCATCTCAACAGTATGATCGTCCAGCACTCTGGAAAATTCTGTGTTGACACGATCCGGAAAACACGGATGCGTCTCAAAAAGCGGTCCGATTTTTTCAATATCCAGACCTTTTACATCGTCTATATAAACAACTGCATGCGGATTTCCCATAGAAACACCGGTCATGCGATATTCCCTGCCGCCTGCCGTGATCGCTTCATTGATGACCTGCGGATTCTCCGATACGATCGGGATCAGGCCTGCATTTAAGATCGGTGCCCCCATATCCACACGGACCGTCTTCACTTTTCCGTTTTCCACCTGCAGTTTCACGTATTTGATGCCGCTCTTTGTCGCAATGCTGATTTCATCTTTATCTGTAAGTCCATAGTCATAAACATACTTTGCCACGCAGCGGATCCCATTTCCGCACATTGCTCCCTGAGAACCGTCGGAATTATACATATCCATCTCAAAGTCTGCTTCCAGCGAAGGTTTGATCAGGATCAGTCCGTCCGAGCCGATCCCAAAGTGGCGGTCGCTGACCTTTCTGGCAACTTCTCCCGGATTTTCAACCGTCTCTTCCAGACAGTTGACATAGACATAGTCATTTCCTATGCCCTGCATTTTTGTAAATTTCATCTGTTCGCCATCCTTTCTTGGTCTGCCTGACGACAGTTTAATACTTCATCAGGGCAAAAATCATTTTTGCTGTCTCTACCATATTGTTTCCACTATCCATACTACATTTCTGCATATAACGATGTGCTTCTTCTTCTGACATATGGTTTCGCTCCATCAGTAACTTTTTCGCATCCAGAATCACTTTTTTCTCTGCTTCGGAACGTTCCTTCGGCTGTGACTTCTGTCTCCGCCTGCGTCGATACATTCCGGCCGCCATCATCTCCAGCGTATTGGCAAGATCTCCGATACGCAGAGGCAGCGGCAGCGATACAATATCCCTGCGGTCGCAGGACCCCAAAATATGCATAGATGCTACCAAAAGCATCTGGAACGAAGATGCCAGACTTTCCCTCAAATCCGCATACATCATATCGTTAAAACGGTATCCGCAGATCACAATGCCGTCTTCCAGATTGTCTGTAATCTGCAATACCTGTGCACCGGTGCAGCATACACCGATCACGCTGTATCCATTTCTCGCCAGAAGGTTACGGATATTTTTCGCATCTTCCAGCTTTGGAAATACAACTATTATGTTTACCACTGTAACCCTCCTCCTCTTGTACAATCTTAAAAATCAAGATCCATCTCGGGAGGAAAATTTATATGCGGTAAAGATACTGATCCAGTTCCCATCCGGAAACCTGGCGGGAATATTCTGCCCATTCTTTCTTTTTCGCCTTGATATAACGCCGGCTGGTGTGTGTTCCAAGCACCTCTTTTACCAGCTCGTCCTTTTCCATTTCATAGACTGCTTCCAGAAGATTGTTCGGCAGGACATCAATCCCCTCTTCCAGGATCTCTTCTTCTGTCATATTGAAAATATTTCTATCAACAGCTGCCGGAGGCATGATCTGCTTCTGGATGCCGTCTAGTCCTGCTGCCAGGCAGACTGCCAGCACCAGGTATGGATTTGCCGACGGATCCGGACAACGCAGTTCTATTCTCGTGCCCTCCCCACGTTCTGCCGGAATGCGGATCAGCGGGCTGCGGTTTGTGCCTGACCAGGCAATGTAAACCGGTGCCTCAAATCCCGGAACCAAACGTTTGTAAGAATTGACCAGCGGATTGGTGATCGCACACATTCCCTTGACATGCCGCATCAGACCGCCAATAAAATAGTATGCTTCCTGACTCAGGCCATTTGGATCACAGTCATCCGCAAAAATATTTTTTCCATCCTTTGACAGGGACATATTGATGTGCATGCCGGAACCATTGATACCGGTCTTTGGCTTTGGCATAAAGCTTGCATGCAGTCCATGGCGTTTGGCGATCGTTTTGACTGCCAGCTTGAATGTCATGATATTGTCTGCCGTCGTCAGTGCCTCGTCATAACGAAAATCGATCTCGTGCTGTGCCGGTGCCATCTCGTGATGAGATGCCTCGATCTCAAATCCCATATCTTCCAGCGTCAGAACCATATCACGCCTTGCATTCTCACCAAGATCCATCGGACCTAAGTCAAAATAACCTGCACGTTCATGTGTGATCGTCGTCGGCTGTCCATTGTCATCCGTATGATACAAGAAAAACTCACATTCCGGTCCGACATCAAACTGATAACCAAGCTCTGCCGCCTGTTTTACCACTTTTTTCAGAATATATCTCGGATCCCCCTCAAACGGCTCCCGATTCGGACGGTACACATCACAGATCAGTCGTGCCACCTTTCCCTGCTGCGGCCGCCACGGAAAAACATTTAACGTATCCAGATCCGGATAAAGATACATGTCTGACTCCTCGATCCGCACAAAACCTTCAATCGAAGATCCGTCAAACATACAGTTGTTATCCAGTGCCTTTTCCAGCTGGCTGGAAGTGATCGCCACATTCTTCATCGTTCCGAAAATATCCGTAAACTGAAGGCGTATAAATTCTACATCTTCCTCCTGCACAAGACGCAGGACATCCTGTTTTGTATACTTCATATATTCTCCTTTTATGATTCCCATTAGAAAAAACCTGATTCCCTGTAAATAGAAAAGAAGGGTGCACTGAATAAATCAGAACACCCTTGTTCCAGTCAAATTAGTTTGCATTTTCAGCATCCGCTCATGACGAAGTCACAAGTGCTCTGCTTTTTCATAAAAGCCTTTCTTTTATATGATAGCAGTGCCGCCTTTATTTGTCAACCGCACGGTTTTCATTTTTTATCATTCCAGCCCCAGCGGACTTCTCACATACTGGAATCCGGCTGACCATGCTTCTCCTGTCATAACTCCGTTCTGACTTGAGGAGCAGTGTACGACCAGCAGGCTTCCGTTGTCATTGACTCCGACTACGATGCCGACGTGGTTGTCGTCTCCTGCACTTGCCGGATGATAAAAGACAAGATCACCAGGTTTGGCACTCTGGCTGTCCACCATCTCGCTTGCATTCCACTGTGTTGTGGTATGATTGCCGATACCGGCATCCTTGCCGCCAAGTCCGTTATAGTAAGACCAGGCAACAAATCCACTGCAGTCCAGACCATAGGAACGCACCGTACCACTGCTCTTGCTGCCCTCTGCGGACACGGTCATCGGACTTCCCCAGCTGTCATCCCAGCCGATTGCATAGGACTTGCCGCCCCAGAAATAGCCGACTTTTCCGATCAGGCTGCACGCTGCTGCCACGATGGAAACACGTTCTTCACTGACATCGCTGCCTGCCTCGGAACGCACAAATCCTTTGGATGCCGTAACGATTGCACAGAGCTGTCTGCATTTTGTGGACGTGTATTTCTCCAGTATAGCTGTCTGCTCTTCATCTGCACCGTAAAGTGCTATGTAATCCTGAACCGACAGTGCACGGTATTCTTTTGCATCTGTTTCTGCCACTTTTTTTGTTTCTGTTGATTCTTCCGCATCGGCTGCCTTTTCTGTTTCTGTTGATTCTTCTGCTTCTTCCGCCTTTTCTGTTTCGGCTGATCTGCCTTCGGTTTCAGAGACTTCCTCTTTCTGGATTTTCTCCAGTTTGCGTAAAATTGCAGAATTGCTTCTGACATTCATCAGGAAAAAAATCTGCTCCAGATCATCCCTGCAGGACTTGTCCATCTTTATGCCGGCGTCCTGCCCGTACTTCATCACATAAACAGCCAGCACATCCTGCCAGTTTTCTGCCAGGAAATCTTCCGGTTTGTCCAGAAACTCTTTATAATCTGCTTCGATCTTGTCCATTGTCTTTTCGAACTCTTCATCAAACGAAATACCATACTCACTGGAAAGTTCACCTAAATAAACACTGTTTCCGGCAATGATATTGGAAGCATAATCGGCTGCCGCATCAGAATGATCCACCTGTTCGCTCTCATCATCCGGTTTCTGAATGTCACCTTTCTGACTGTCCTTGTCATCCGCATTGTCTTTTTTATTCTTATCGTCCTTGCTGTCACCGTCTGGCTTCTTGTCGCCGTCTTTTTTATCCGAACCATCGTCTTTTTTATCGCTGTCCGATGTCCCATCCTCTTTGGATGCATCCGTATCCCCTGTCTGAGATGCATTTGTTTCTGTTTCGGCTGCCGCCGTCTCAGTCTGCCGCGTTTCCAGTTCCGGCTTCGTCTCCGGCTGACTGGTCTCAGTCTCCGTTGCCGGTGTCTCGCTCTGGCTCGTCTCCGGCTGACTGGTTTCTGTCTGAGAGCCTTCCGTGTTACTCTCCGCCTCTTTCTGAAGCTCCGTCTGCAAACTCGATGCATAAGCCACCGGTGCTGTACTCATCAGCATACTCCCCGCCAGCATCATGCAGCCTAATTTATATAAATATCTGTTTTTCATTCATCTTGCCTTTCTTCTATAACCTGAACACCTTTTACCCCTAGCATTATAATTTTTAATTATAGAAGTTTTTGGATGAATTTTCAAGTAGTGACACAGAATTTTCACAGTTAAAAAATTTCACTCTATTTTCACATATGGATCTGCACCATAGCGTCCTTCCAAATACTGTTTATCATATGCGGCAGTCTTATTTACCCGTTCATTGTTTTCTCTGCGGATCTCATACAACGAATAAATCTCACTCTCATGCTTTTCATTTTCTGCTGCAAACCAGATTTCATCTCGTCTGAAAACTGTATTTTTCATCGTAGTCATATCATGTGATGTAAAAAGCAACTGTGCTCCCTTTTTATTTACATTTGTATTCTCAAAAAGAGAAATCACATAACGAAGCATCTTCGGATGCAATTTTGCGTCCATTTCATCAATAATAACCAATCGTCCCTCTTGAAGTGCAAGTAAGATCACTGGCAATGCTGCAATCATTTTTTCGTTCCATCAGATTCTTCACTAAATTTCAGTTCATAGATTTTGTTTTCAATCATACGCTGTGTATAAAGTTCATTATTTTCTTCGTCATACCGGTATCCTGTCACATCAATATCCACATCGTTAAGAGCACGTATAATTCTTTTCCGGCTACCAAAAACAGGATTATAGAAGTTTTCAACTAATAACACAGAATTTTAACTTTAATCCCTCTCATATTTTTCTATTACACATTGATGCTTCTTACTGCTTTTATCATAATTAATGCCTACAAGTAAAATCTCTCCCGTGTAATAAAGCAGTGATTCTGGATACTTTTTATTTCTGATCTGCGATATTGCTGTTCCGGCACTCTGATTCCATTTCAGTTCTACTACCATTGCCGGATAATCCTGACGGTACTCAGGTTTTGGAACAAACACAAAATCTGCAAAGCCTCGTCCGGCCGGCAACTCTCGAACAGGCTTAAAATAATATTGCATTGCACTTAAATAAGCGATCGCCAATACACTGCTCAAAGAATTTTTATTATTATATTGAATCACGGAAGCATATTCCATGTGGATTTTTTCAATACTTGCCGTAACCATCTCTGCATCCATATCCAAAGTTGCATTCAGCAAGTCTTCAGAATCTCTCTGAAACAAAATCATTTCATCCCATTTCTTACTTTCAACTGCCAGCGTTAATTCCTGGCGAATTTCTTCATTTGGGACAAATGCAGTTTCCTTTTCCTCGTCATATCCCAGATAGCCAAGATGAATCATGTAAGTGAGCACATCATCTTTGTTTTGTATATTGACTGTATCATTCTTAAAGGTTGCTGTATTTACTTTTACTGCAACGCCGGAAAGCATTTCAATGATTGCCGTTTTCAGCCCATCATAATCCATGTTGATCAATGGCACTACCGCATCATAGGAAGCTGTTTCCGACCAGTAACTTTTAAATTCTCCACGCTTCATCACCGCAACAACTGCTCTTGGATTATAAATCTGATAACCTTTCAGCAGATAACCATCGTACCATTTTTTTATTTTATCAAAATCTTGATGATATTTTTCTGCAAGCCCTCTGACTTCTTTTTCCGTAAATCCTACATAAGGAGCAAGATTGCTTGCACTCAACATTGTAAATTCATCAAAATTATTCAATGCAGACTGTGTTTTCTCTTTTTTAATTGGCAAAATTCCTGTCAAATATGCCAGCAGAATATATTTTGTCGGTTCCGTTCCTTTAAAGATTCCTCTCAGAAAATTAATATATTCATCCTGAACCTTTTTGCTCGCTGTTTCATCTCGGATCAACGCATCCCACTCATCTATAATAATGACAAATCTGTTTCCCGTTGCTGCATAAATATCAGAAAGTGCCCCGTATACTGTATTTGCTTTTTCCACCGGTATATCCGGATAATTTTCTTTCAGTTCAGAAATCAGATTATCATTGATATATTTCACGGTTGCTTCCGGTGAACCTGCATCCATCATGCACCACTGAACATCAATATGAATCACATCATATTTATTGAGATGTAACGCAAAATTTTCTGTCTTTGCAATATCCAACTCAGAAAACATTTTTTCAGAATCGCAGCCTTTGCTATAATACGCCGCAAGCATATTCGCAGCATAAGACTTTCCGAATCTACGCGGACGACTGTTGCAAATATACGCATCTGTTGTTCCAAGAACACTGTTTGTATAATCCAAAAGTCCTGTTTTATCCACATATATTTTTGAATTTAAAGCAACCTGAAATGCACCGTTTCCCGGATTCACAAATTTCCCAAAGATCACACCTTCCTTCCAGCCAATCCATCATAACTTTTCTTTAAGCATAACACATTCAAAGGATAAAAGACAGTCAAAATAGTCCTCTATGTGAACACTTTCCCTTATTTTTGCTGATACCAGACGATCGACCTCCTATTAAAAAAAGACCAAGCTTCCACCTCTTGGTTTCTGCCTGATCTTTCTGTTACATTATGTATTTTCTGTTACATTATGTATTGGATGCAAGATGAATTATTCCGTACTTCGTACTGCCACAATTCTTCCCATCGTGAATTTCTCGATCTGTGATTAGTCGTTGTATCCGTTTGGATTCTGGCTCTGCCATCTCCAGGAATCTGCACACATATCTTCGATGCCGTATTCTGCTTCCCAGCCAAGCTCTTTCTTTGCTTTTTCCGGTGCACAGTAGCATTTTGCGATATCGCCAGGTCTTCTCGGTTTGATCTGGTATTTGATCGGATGTCCGCATGCTTTTTCGAATGCATGTACAACCTGCAGAACGCTGTAGCCGTTTCCAGTACCTAAGTTGTAGATGCTTACGCCTTCTTTGTCAGCCAGTTTCTGGATTGCTTTTACATGGCCGCGTGCCAGGTCTACCACGTGGATGTAGTCACGTACGCCTGTTCCGTCCGGTGTATCGTAGTCATCACCAAATACACCGAGGCATTCCAGTTTGCCGATCGCTACCTGTGCAACATACGGAAGCAGGTTGTTCGGGATACCTTTCGGATCTTCTCCGATCATGCCGCTCTTGTGTGCTCCGATCGGGTTGAAGTAACGAAGCAGGATCACATTCCATTCCGGATCTGCTTTCTGGATATCGGTCAGGATCTGTTCCAGCATCCATTTTGTCCAGCCGTATGGGTTGGTGCAGGTGCCCTTCGGGCATTCTTCTGTGATAGGGATCATCGCCGGATCACCGTATACGGTTGCGGATGAACTGAAGATGATGTTCTTTACGCCATGGTTTCTCATAACATCGCACAGTGTCAGTGTACCTGCGATGTTGTTCTGGTAATATTCCAGAGGTTTTACGGTAGATTCTCCTACTGCTTTCAGTCCTGCGAAATGAATGACTGCCTGTACATCTTCTTTATCAAAGATAGCATCCATTGCTTCTTTGTCGCAGATGTCTGCTTCGTAGAATGTTACTTTTTTGCCTGTGATCTCTTCTACACGATCTACTGCTTTTTTATTTGCATTGTACAGATTGTCTACGATGACTACTTCATAGCCTTCGTTCAGCAGTTCCACACAGGTGTGGCTTCCAATATATCCAGCTCCGCCGGTTACCAAAATTCTCATAGTATTTACCTCCTGATCAATTTGATAAATAGTTTCTTTATATTTATATTTTCGTGATAACAAGGTTAAACGATGCCATACGAATTGTTCCGTACTTCGTACTCTCACAATTCTGTCATCACCGTTTTACAGTGTTGCGATAAATCTCATGAAGGCTTCTCTTCCTTCCGGTGTACATTTGTATACACCGGCATCTTCCAGAACGCCTACGAATACATGTCCAACTTCTTCTTTGAGGATATCCATCACATTATCTTTGTTCAGTTCCGGATGTTTCGGCAGGAAGGATTCTACCCAGTCTGCATGTTTTTCCAGAGCTTCGTTGGAACGGATGTCTTTCTTCTCGATGATATAATCTGCCAGATCCTGAAGCTCTGTTTTCAGTCGTGCCGGCAGGATTGCCAGACCCATAACTTCGATCAGACCGATGTTTTCTTTTTTGATGTTATGTTTCTCTGCATGCGGATGATATACGCCAAGCGGATACTCATCTGTCGTCAGGTTGTTTCTCAGAGCCAGATCCAGTTCAAACATATCGCCGACTTTTCTTGCGATCGGTGTGATCGTGTTATGTGGCTCTCCATCTGTCTCAGCAAAGATGTTTGCATCGGCGTCGGTATAGCCTCTCCATGCACCAAGTACATGGTCAGCCAGATCGATCAGACGTTTCTCGTCTTTGCAGCGAATACGCAGTACGGACAGCGGCCATTTTACGATGCCGGCTTCCACATCCTCGTATCCCGGGATCTCAACGTGTTTCTCGATCGGTGCTTTTGCCATTGCAAACTGGTAATTGCCGCCCTGATAGTGGTCATGGCTTAAGATAGAGCCGCCTACGATCGGCAGGTCTGCATTGGATCCGAGGAAGTAATGTGGGAACAGTTTGATAAAGTCAAACAGTTTCACGAACGTTGCTTTTTCGATCTTCATCGGGATATGCTCTCCGTTGAATACGATACAGTGCTCATTATAATATACATACGGTGAATACTGGAATCCCCACTGTGTTCCGTTCACTGTGATCGGGATGATCCTGTGGTTCTGTCTTGCCGGATGGTTGACACGTCCTGCATAACCTTCGTTCTGACGGCAGAGCAGACATTTTGGATAACCGCTCTGTTTTGCCAGTTTTGCTGCTGCGATCGCTTTCGGATCTTTTTCCGGTTTGGATAAGTTGATGGAAATATCAATGTCTCCGTACTGACTTGGCACTTTCCAGCGAATATCCTTTTTGATACGATAACGGCGGATGTAGTTGGTGTCCTGGCTTAATTTATAATAGTAGTCTGTTGCTTTTACCGGTGACTCTTTGTACAGCTCTTTGAACGTTCCGATCACCTGTGCCGGACGCGGAACCAGGCAGTTCATGATCTTTGTGTCAAACAGGTCACGGTAAACAACACTGTTCTCTTTTAATACGCCTTTTTCAACTGCATAGTCCAACAGCTCTTCCAGAACTTCTTCCAGATCCACATCTTTGAACTCTGTCTCCGGCTCGGTATATTCTTCCTCCCCAAACAGCTCCAGCAGCTGGTTGGTGGTATAAATACGTTCTTCTTCCGGTACCAGTCCGCTCTCTATGCCATACTGTACCAGACGTTTTACATTTTCATCAAATGTCATGACGTTTCCTCCTGCTTAAATTTCTTTTGCTCCGTCTCCGATTTCCACTACATAGAATTCAGCTTCATGTCCTGTCTTTTCTTTGTAAGCTTTGCCCAGTTTGTCGATGAAGTGATCTACTGCATCATTCTTTACGATACTTACGGTGCAGCCGCCGAATCCGCCGCCTGTGATACGGGAACCGATCACGCCTTCGGTCTCCCATGCCAGATCTACCAGTACGTCGATCTCTTCGCAGGATACTTCATAGTCATCTCTCAGAGATACATGTGAAGCATTCATCAGTTTACCGAATTTCTCTACGTCACCTGCATTCAGCGCTGCTACAGCCTGGATAGTTCTCTGGTTTTCGTATACGGCATGATGTGCTCTCTTCTGGCGAACCGGATCTTTGATGGCATCTTTATATTTTTCGAATTCTTCTTCGCTTAAATCGCCAAGTCCTTTGATATCTACAACTGTCTGCAGCTCTTTTAATGCTGTTTCGCATTCGTTTCTTCTGTCATTGTAAGCAGAATCTACCAGGCTGTGTTTTACTTTACTGTTTGTGATAACGATCTTTGCATTTTCCAGTTTTACACTTGCATATTCATAGCTAAGATCGCTGGTATCCAGGAAGATCGCATGGTCTTTTTTGCCCATTGCCACTGCGAACTGATCCATGATACCGCAGTTGCATCCGTTGAAGTTGTTCTCAGAATACTGTCCGATCAGTGCCAGATCGATCATGCTGATTCCTTCGAATCCAAACAGATCACGTACTGCAAGTCCTGTCAGTACTTCCAGAGATGCGGAAGAAGAAAGTCCGGAACCGTTCGGGATCGTGCCGTAGATCAGGATATCCATACCGGTCGGGATCTTGTATCCTCTGCCTTCCATTGCCCACATAACTCCCTTCGGATAGTTAGTCCATCCTGCTTTTTCAGAATATACCAGATCATCCAGGCTTGTCTCGATCACGCCCAGTTTGCTGAAGTTTTCAGAATAGAAACGGATCGTACGGTCTTCACGTTTGCGGACGATCATGTAAGTTCCGATGCTCAGTGCACATGGGAAAACGTGTCCTCCGTTGTAGTCTGTATGCTCTCCGATCAGGTTTACACGTCCCGGTGAAAAGAATGAACGGATTTCTCCACCTTCCCCATAGATGGATACAAATTTTTCAATCAGTTTTGCTTTCATGTCACTTCTCCTTTTTCTTATTAAATGATGTGGGTGTCAAAAGATGCCCTACGAACTGCTTCTTCTGTAAAAATCGCAGCTCAAAAACATTCCCGGTTACGTCCGGCTCTGTGTCCTTGACGTTCACGCTAATATAAGTATAATGAGACTTACAGAAAAAATCAACAAGTATCATAATAAAAACTATAATTATATTGAGGTATTCTATGCAAATCCAGACCAATCAGAAACAACGTGAACTAAAAGACCACGGAACGTTTGCTTTTCCGGTAAATGTAAGCCATGAAAACCTGTTTTCTTATGAGCGAAGTTCCTTTTTCTGGCACTGGCATCCGGAGATTGAGCTGACTTTGATCGTATCCGGAGACATCAATTATCAGGTAAATGACAAAACTTATCATCTCACCACCGGCGAGGGACTTTTCTGCAATGCCAACATGCCGCACACCGGACACATGTATAATAAGGAAGACTGTGTTTATATTTCCACGACCTTTGACCCACGTATCATTTATGGCTTCGAATCCAGCCGCATTCAGACAGCCTATGTCACACCGCTGACACTGGACGACCGTTTTTCTTCCATCAAATTTTCCCCGGATGTCGCATGGCAGGCAAAAATCCTTGCAAACCTGACAAAAATCTGGGAAATTTCTTCTTCCAAGGCTCCGTGCTGGGATTTTCAGATCCAAATCCTGCTCTCCAGGATCTGGCTGACCCTGTATCAGAATACTGAGCCACAGACCGAAATACTTCCTGCGGTACAGCGTGACCGGGAACGTCTGCTGGTGCTGCTCTCCTATCTGCACGACCATTATCAGGAAAAAATCCTGCTCGAGCAGGTTGCCGCTCAGATCAATATCTGTAAAAGCGAATGCTGCCGCTTTTTCAAAAGTCATATGAACGAATCGCTTTTTGACTACCTGCTGCATTACCGCATACAGAAAAGCCTGCCGCTTCTGCAAAACACCAACAAAAGTATCACTGATATTTCACTGCTGACAGGCTTTTCCAGTCCCTGCTATTTTTCTAAAATTTTCAAATCCGAAATGGGATGCACGCCGCGGGAGTATCGCAAAAATGCACTCAAGACTCCTTCGCCGGAAGCTGAGCCAGAATGATCGCCGCAAACATGGCAACACAGCCAAGTCCTTCCCGTATACTTAAGGTCTGACCAAGCAGCAGCCAGCCAGCCAGCACAGAAATACAGGACTCTAGGCTGAGGATCAGCGATGCAATGGTCGGATCCATCCCTTTCTGACCGACGATCTGAAGGGTATAACCGACACCGCAGGACATGATACCAGCATAAGCGATCGGTTTCCACGCCAGAAGCACTGCGGATAACTGCGGCTGTTCCGCAAAGAGCATCGCAATGCCGGATAACAGACCGCACACCAGAAACTGGATGCAGGACATCTTCACACCGTCCACCTTCGGCGAAAAATAATCCACGATCAGGATATGTACTGAAAACAGAATCGCACAGACAAATACCAGAATATCTCCGTATCCAATTGAAAACTGTTCGTTTATGCAAAGCAGATACAAACCCACAACTGCCAGAAGCACCGACAGCCAGATCATCGGACTGCATTTCTTCTTCATAAAAAGTCCGATCACCGGAACGATCACAATATAACACGCTGTAATGAAACCGGCTTTTCCGACGGTTGTATATTGGATGCCGATCTGCTGGAAATTGCTTGCCAGGCACAGGGCGACACCACAGCAGATCCCGCCGGCCAGCAGTGTTTTTCGCTGTGCTTTTTTTTCCTCTTCGCTGACTTTTTCTGCCTCTGCCTTTTTTTCCCGCTTCAGGAAAAAAATACACGGGATCAGCACCAGCCCTCCCAGAATACTTCTCACAAAGTTGAACGTAAACGGTCCGACATACTCCATCCCCACGCTCTGGGCAACAAACGCCACGCCCCAGATGCATGCCGTCAGTAAAAGCAATGCGGAACTTCTCAGATTTCCTTTTTTCATTTTTACAATTCCTTCTTTATTTCATTAGCTTTCATCATATTCTTTTCTTTTTCGAAAGTCAATGGCGGATTTCTTTATGTTTTTCAACGAAATATCATAAATTTTTATATTTTCTTTTATTGGGAAATATGGTACAATGACTGTCAGTAGGGTCTCAATAATTGTGAAAGTTGCATAAATACCGGCATCTTTCACATCCCAAAATCACTATAACAGAAAGAATATGAGGTGTACACAAATGGCAATAGATAACAGCTTTATCATCAAAAAACTTCAGGGACTTCCAGAGATGTTCGTTATTTTCTCCCAGTCCACCAAGCATCCTTATGTAACCTGTAACGAAGAATCTTTCGATGACCAGATACATATCTTCTCAGACGCTGAGGCAGCACATGCTTATGTTGTTGCAAAAAATGAGCAGGAAAAAATCCCGGTGGTATCCGTAAGAGTAGCAGCAGAGCAGTTCCTTCATTTCTATGGTACACTCTACGCTCTCGGTGTCAACGGCGTGGTACTGCATGACAATGATACGGAAACCTCTCTCGCTCTTGAAGCGATCGTTCACAGAAGACATAATCCGGACGAACTTCCGGAAAAACAGCGTCCTGTCATCAATCCGGAGCTGATGCTCACTTCCCTGTATTTCCTGCAGGAGATGCGTCGTCCGGTCAGCGAGGAAGAAAAAGAAAAAGCTGATCTGCGGGCAATGGACGAAGAACTGGTTGCCAATCTGGTACGCGGCCGTTTCTTAAGCGGTATTATTGTAGACGAAAGCGAAAAAGATGCTGACAGTAAAGCAGAAAATCCTGACGGCAACACGGAAGATGGAAACATCGAAGAATCCAAAGAATCAGAAGCAGAAGAAGAACAGCCAAAGAAAAAAAATAACATCCGTGTTCCGTATGTCAACAATCAGAACGGCGAGATGTATCAGGCTATCTTCACAGACGGATACGAGCTTCAGAGGTTTGATCCGAAGAAAAGACTTCGTCCGGTTGTCGTGAAATTTGATGATCTGGAGAAGTTCCTGGTGAAAGATGCAAAAGGTTTTTTGTTAAATCCGACCAGTACTGCCCTGCCGCTTCGCCGTGAGCAGCTGCCTGCTTTCAAAAAACGTATTGATGGTTAACTGAAAAAGGCACAGGAGTAAAATCCTGTGCCCTCTTTTATTTCCTGTCTGCGGTTTGCCGGACTTCAGCTCTCAGATCAGAAAATCTTTTAATCGCTTACTTCTGGACGGGTGACGCAGTTTCCGCAAAGCCTTGGCTTCGATCTGACGGATACGCTCACGTGTTACGTTGAACTCTTTTCCGACTTCTTCGAGTGTTCTTGCTCTTCCGTCTTCCAGACCAAATCTCAGTTTAACAACCTGACGCTCTCTGTCTGTCAGAGACTCCAGTGCTGTTGCAAGCTCTGCTCTGAGCATGGAAAATGCTGCGGAATCTGCCGGTGAAAGTGCGGAATCATCCTCGATAAAGTCTCCCAGATGACTGTCATCCTCTTCTCCGATCGGAGTATCCAGTGATACCGGATCTCTGGAGATCTTGAGAACTTCTCTTACACGTGACACAGAGACATTCAATCTCTCTGCAACTTCTTCCGGGGTCGGTTCACGGCCAAGCTCCTGAAGCAGCGTTCTGGTCATACGAAGTGTCTTGTTGATGGTCTCTACCATATGTACCGGCACACGGATCGTTCTTCCGGTATCTGCGATACCTCTGGTGATCGCCTGACGGATCCACCATGTCGCATAGGTACTGAACTTATAACCTTTGGTATAGTCAAACTTGTCAACGGCTTTCATCAGTCCCATATTTCCTTCCTGGATCAGATCCAGAAACGGCATTCCACGACCGACATATTTTTTGGCAATGCTGACTACCAGACGAAGATTGGCTTCCGTCAGCTGTTTCTTTGCTTCTTCATCTCCTGCTTCCACACGCTTTGCAAGCTCTACCTCCTGCTCGGTGGTCAGCAGCGGCACGTTTCCGATCTCTTTCAGATACATACGCACCGGATCTTCTGTGCTGACACCTTCCAGCACATCCACATCATCGATGATCTCAACCTCGTCCTCGTCATCCAGAATGATATCATCATTGTCGAGGATCAGATCTTCTGCATTGTCCACGCCAACTTCGGCATTTACAATATCAATTTTCTGCTTTTCCAGATACTCCAGTACCAGATCCATCTTATCTTCGGTAAGTTCCAGTCCTTTAAAGGCATCATTAATCTCACCGTACTGTAAGACATTTTTCTTTGTCTTTGCTAAATCTACAAGTCCAAGCAATGCTTTTGTAAACTGTTCCTGCTGTAATTCATCCATACTACAATTTCTCCTAATGCTCTTGCCTTCTGGCAACTCATTTTGCTGCATTTAATAAGATACCATTTTTGACATCTTCTGTCAACTTTTCCGGAGCATATTCCAGAAAATCACAAGAAATCCTCCCAAAAAGATAAACATATCTGCCAGATTAAACACTACACGTTCCAGTTTTCTGCACTTTGTGTGGAAGCTGAAATAGTCAACCACATATTTTCGTGTGATACGATCCCAAACGTTACTCCATGCTCCTCCAAGGATCATCCCAACACCTGTCTTCAAAAACAACTGTTTTGGTTTCTTTATAAGATAAACGTAAAACGCCGTCATTCCTGCTGTAACAACTGTTGTAACACCTGTGAGCAATTTTGGAGTTTTCTCCATGAAGCTCAGTGCAGCTCCCCGGTTATGCAGCTTCTGAAGGATGATATGCCCTCCGAGCATTTTTTCTGGCGCCTCCTCCTCATTCCAGCTTTCCGCTCTCTTCTTCATAATATAATCCGCCGTAAAAATGCCTGCCGGCAATAGCATCCACTTCATACTATTCCTCCAGTGCCGGCACACCTCTCATCTCAATCAGAGGTCCGCCTTTATGTTCAATATAATCCCTTGTGATCGTAACTTTGCCGATGCTGTCATCTTTCGGGATCTCATACATGATATCCAGCATGAAATCTTCGATGATCGCCCGCAGTGCCCTCGCTCCGGTTTTTTTCTCCAGAGCTTTCTCTGCGATCGCCTCCAGTGCTCCATCCTCAAAAACAAGCTGCACTTCATCGAGTGCCAGCAGTTTCTGATACTGCTTGAGGATGGCATTTTTCGGCTCTTTCAAGATCTTGACCAGCATCTCTTTTGTCAGTCCCCTCAGTGTAAAGACGATCGGCAGTCTTCCGATAAATTCCGGGATCATGCCGAAATTGCGGATATCTTCCAGTGTCACTTTTTCGAGGATATCCGGATCGTTGTCATACTTGTCCTTTAAATCTGCACGAAATCCGATGGATGCCTGTTTGTTCAGACGCTCCTTGATAATATCCTCCAGTCCCGGGAAAGCTCCGCCGCAGATAAAAAGAATATTTCTGGTATTTACTGTGGCCAGCGGCACCATCGCATTTTTGCTGTTGGCTCCGACCGGTACTTCCACATTGGCACCTTCTAAAAGCTTTAACATACCCTGCTGGACAGACTCTCCGCTGACGTCTCTCTGATTGGTGTTCTTTTTCTTTGCGATCTTGTCGATCTCATCTATAAAAATAATGCCCTGTTCTGCTTTTTCCACATCGTTGTCTGCAGCTGCAAGCAGCTTGCTGACAACGCTCTCGATATCGTCTCCTATGTAACCTGCCTCTGTGAGCGAAGTCGCATCGGCGATCGCCAGCGGCACATCCAGAAGTTTTGCAAGGGTCTTGACCAGATAGGTTTTACCGCTTCCGGTCGGTCCGATCATCAGCATATTGGACTTTTCAATCTCAATATCATCCATCGTGCCGGTCGCCACACGTTTATAGTGATTGTAAACGGCAACAGAAACCACTTTCTTTGCATAGTCCTGACCGATCACATACTCATCAAGTTTTGCCTTGATCTTATGCGGTGCCGGGACAGATTTCAGATCAAATGCCGGTTTTGCCTCTTCTTTGCTCTTCTTTTTGCGAATCTTCTGTTTCTGTGGAATGTGATCCTGCAGATCCGACAGATTGATCATGCTGATATTCGGCATATTTGACATATCCTGGAAATTCATACCGCCTTTTCCCATGGAATCAAAAACCTTCTGCATACAATTCTGACAGATATGGATATCGTTCGGCAAATGTACCATCTTTCCTACTTTGCTCTCCGGTCTGCGGCACAGAAAGCAAATATCTTCAAAATCTTCTTTCTTTTCTTCGTCTACTACATCAACATCAATGTTTTTTTCATCTGGCATTGTCATAAACCTCCAGTAATTTTACTGTTCATCATTATAGCTCATATGTTCGCAAGAAACAAGTAAACTTTTTCGAAAGAAAATGGAAAAACAATTATACCAGTCCCTGTACTTTCAGAAGATAGAGCCATCCGGTCAGTGTAAATGCACTGAGCAGCGTCGTCAGCATGACAACACTGGAAGTGAGCACGCCTTTATGCCCCATATTTCTTGCCATAACATAGGAACTGTCCGTTGTCGCCGAGCCGAGCATCACAAGGATTGCGATCAGCTTTTCCGTCCGGAAACCAAGTGTCACTGCGATCGGCAGAAATACGCTCGCCAGGATCACCAGCTTTAAGAGAACAGCCAGAATCACCGGCCGCATTACGGTCAGTACTACAACCGCCATAATGTTATAAAGCGGCACACTTGCCACAATCATCAAAGGTCCCATGCCTGCCTCACCGTAAATATTCTGGATAAAGGCAATCCCGAAGATCGCCTCACTGCTCCGGTAAGATGCCTGGATAAACTCACCCTGCAGGCTCTTATCTTTCAAAAGAAAGGACAGTAATGTTACCGCTGTAATACTGATTAACGTAGCAAAGAAACAAAACACTACAAATTTCCAGTCCCAGGCGTGAACTACCCATTGTCTAAAGCCAATGGGCTTCCTGCTTCGCAGACCTCGCAAC
>OCHE01001346.1_pt1 | contig 19476 bp, 18 predicted proteins | sample 1538681 | NCBI WGS metagenome assembly OCHE01 (sample SAMN04571717, study PRJEB22368) | human gut metagenome | biome: human gut; material: stool | host: Homo sapiens | place: Luxembourg | collected 2012-08-17
GTACAGCTGCTTTTTTTACAGCTTCATCATTCTCAGAATCACAATACTGGTAAATTATGGAATCTACATGATTAATATCATTAAATTCTATATATATATAAGTTCTTTTTACTTTCCCTTTAAACGGATCCGGAAAATTTTCATCATGTTGTTTTTCATCGGGAATTTTTTTAGAAACGATATTTGTTACAACCGTTGTCTTAGATAAAGATGAAACTTTTGTTATTTTATTTTGTGATGATTCAGTACTATTCTTTATGTCATTTTGATTTTTTTTCTCTGTTTCATTATTAACATTGTTTTCATTAACTGGATTTGTGATTGCAGGTTCTGTTACAGAATTATATTTTTTTGTTTCTTCTTTATCTTTAACTACAGTTGTTTCAGTATTATTTTGATTATTTTGAAATTCAGTAATAATATTGTAAGGTTCAGAAGTAAGCGGGGGACTAGTATATACAAATGGTTTATCATCATCTTTTGGATGTTCATCTGGAAATGGCCACATATTGTCATCAGGATAATTATTTGGATCCGAATCAGGCGGACGCCAAGGAGGTTCTTGGTTTTTTTCATCCTTATTGAAATAATCATCAAATTCATTATTAAGTAATCTAAATTCATTAGTACCATAATCAATAATATTTGAGCTAACATTATCAAAGTTATTTATAACTTTATTTTTTTGATTGCTTATGGATTCCATCAATTCATATGATAACTTTACTTCAGAACTGTACATTAGAATGAAAATTGATACGAGTATACTAATTAAAACACATGTTAATATACTCATATTAACAATAATAAATCTGAGCTTAAGACGTTTTATCATTTTTAATCCTCCAAACGATAACCAACGCCCCTAATAGTTTTTATAAATGAATTAGAATGAATATGGTTTAGTTTTTTTCTTAAAAAAGAAATATAAACTTCAACATTATTATATTCAGCATCGCTTTCATATCCCCAAATTTTTTCAATAAGCAGTTCTTTACTTATAACTTTATTTGGATTATTTATGAAAACTTCCATAATACAAAATTCTTTAAGACCAAGGTGAAGAGAATCTGAATTACAAGATAACGTATACGTTTGAAGATCAAGTGAAATATCAGAAAATTTAATAATATTTTCATTTGTAATATTATTATTCATTCTTCTTTGTATACTTCTTATTCGAGCCAGTAATTCATCAATAGCAAAAGGTTTAGTTATGTAATCGTCAGCACCGTAATCCAATCCGGTAACTTTATCTGAAATTTCATCTTTTGCTGTCAATAATATAACAGGACACTTAATATGTTGATTTCGTATTTGTTTTAAAACATCCAATCCATTTATTTTAGGAAGCATTATATCTAAAATTATCAAATCATAAATACCTGTTAACGCATTGTCCAGACCACTTTCGCCATCATAGCATGCATCAGCAAGATATTTATTTTTTATCAACATATGAATAAGAGCATCAGCAATAGCTTCTTCATCTTCAATAACAAGGATCTTCATAAATTCCCTCAATATCAGCCTTTTTTATAGATCTGGCTTTTATTTTTTTGCTTTTTGTTTTTATTAACATTTCTAATATCTTTTTTCATATCTACTTTTTTTACAATGACCCTATTTCCGTTAATTTTACTGTTTTTCATAGACTTCACAATATAGTCTATTTTATTAATTGGTACATCAACGGTAGTAAAGTTATCATGGATATTGATTTTTCCAAAACTTTTACCGGAAATTCCAGTAGCATCAACTAAAGCGCCTAAAATATAATTAGGATTTATTTTTTGATTTTTTCCTAAATTAATATTGACTTTAGCAGTTCTTTTATTAATATTTTTATTATCTGGTAAATAAAAATTATTATATTTAATTACCTTAACATCAGGAATATTTTGCAGTTTTGCCCCAAACAAGTAATTTAATAAATAAACTGAAATGTTCTCATAAGTCCAGCCCTTTTCCAAAAGGCTATTAATAAGATCATATGATTCTTTATAAATTTTTTTATCAGCAAGATGTGAAATAAATTTTTCATAATTTTCAATTTCAATATCAACTAATTCAGACTTATTTGGTAATTCACTTTCTTTTATTACAGATTTAGTATTTTTAGCAATCATATTTAAATCGCTAACTTGTTTACGGTTACATACTAATGTATATGCTGTTCCGGATTTGCCGGCACGTCCCGTTCGGCCGATACGATGAATATAATATTCATTATCCTGTGGTAAATCAAAATTAAAAACAGCATCAATTCCATTAACGTCAATACCTCGGGCAGCAACATCTGTAGCAACTAAAATAGAAGTTTTACCGGATTTAAAAGAATTCATAACTGAAGTTCGCTGTAATTGTTTCATATCTCCATGAATTCCTGCGGCCTTATATCCTTTTGAAACCAGTATATTTGTTAATTCATCAACCATTTTTTTTGTATTACAAAAAATCATAGAAGATTTTGGCTGATTTTTTATTAATAGCAAATCTAAAGCGTCAAATTTTTTTCCCATTGGCACTATATAATAGTATTGTTCGATAGATTCAACGGTTTTACTTTTAGTATTTGTTTTAATTAAAATAGGATTATTTTGATATTTATGTGTGATAGCCAAAATTTCAGGAGGCATTGTTGCGGAAAAAAGTATAGTTTGGCGTTCTTTAGGAATATATTGCAAAATATTTTCAATATCTTCACGAAATCCCATTTGCAGCATTTCATCGGCTTCGTCAAGTACTATAGTTTTTAAATTTTGCAATTTTAATGTATGTCGATTTATATGATCAATAATTCTGCCCGGAGTACCTATAATAATATTAACTCCTCGTTTCAATTGATATATCTGTTTATCAATTGAAACGCCTCCGAAAATAGCTAATGGTTTAACCCAATTTTTATATTTACTGAATTTTTTTATTTCTTCACATGCTTGCTGAGCCAGTTCACGCGTTGGACATAAAATAAGTGTTTGAATAAAATCCGAATCATTTTGTAATATTTTTTCTATAACAGGAATACCAAAAGCAGCAGTTTTTCCAGTTCCTGTATTTGAACGGCCAATTATGTCCAAACCTTTCATAATTACTGGAATACTTTTTTCCTGTATTTCAGTCATTTCGTCAAATCCCATAGATTTTACGGCAGATAATAATTCATCTGATAATCCTAATTCTTTAAATTGCATTTGTTTGTTCCTTTCAATCTTATACTTAATTAATCATATCATAATTTTTAAAAAAAGTCAAATAGTACCTTGAAAATTCTGTAAAAAATATGATATAATAAAATTGAATTTTAATTTAAAAACTGGTAGGAAAGAAGAAAAATAAAATTTTATTTATTTCGCTAAATACAAATTTAGCGAAATTAGAGGTGCAAAAAAATGAAAAAAATTAATTTAAAAGAATTTCCGGATTTTATTAATGATTACTGGTTTCATTTAACACTAGTAAAAGCAAAATCTGAACGAACAGCTGAAGGATATCTGATAGATATAAGAGTTTTTTTTAGATATCTGATATATATGAATTCATCCGAAGATATAGATTTTAATAAAATTGATATACAAAATTTTGATTTAAAAGTTCTTGAAAATGTAAATCTTCATAAAATATATGAATACATTTATTTTTTAAGAGATGAACGTAAAAACAACGACAAAACTATCGCAAGAAAAATTTCTTCTATTAAAAGTTTATTTAAGTATCTTACTAAGCAAGCATGTATATTAAAAAACGATCCTACCGTAAATCTTGAGCTTCCAAGTCTAAAAAAATCCTTACCAAAATATTTAACACTTGAAGAAAGTCAGGAGCTTCTTGAAAATGCTGCCAATAATAAATTTAATTCATTGCGTGATTACTGTATGATTACTCTTTTTTTAAATTGTGGTATGCGTTTAAGTGAATTAGTTGGAATCAATATATCTGATATTAATTTTAAGGAACGAAAAATTAAATTATTGGGTAAAGGCAATAAAGAACGTATGATCTACCTCAATGACGCATGCATACAATCGCTTCAGGACTACATAGAATCACGTGAAAATTCAATATTAGAACCTGACGCATTATTTTTAAGTAAAAAAGGCAGACGTATCAGCCGCAGACGTGTTGAACAAATTGTAGAAGAAACTTTACAAGCAACGGGATTATCTGGAAAAGGAATTTCAGTACATAAATTAAGACATACTGCTGCAACATTGATGTATCAATACGGAAATGTTGACACGTTAACTCTAAAAGAAATACTTGGACATAAAAGTATTGCAACGACAGAGATATATACTCATTTGTCGAACGATATACTAAAAAATGCCGCAGACAGTTCACCTCTTGCAAATATTAAAAATAAGAAAAAATAAATTTATTCACTAATTTTAATTTCTCTGTTTGGAACAGGTGTTGAAAAAACAATTTGTGTCGATGTATTTCCAAAGTGCTGAAGTTTCCCTATAAATATATCTAATTCTTGTGTACTGGGAAACGCCACTTTAATTAACATAGAAAAACTGCCCGTAACACAGTTACATTCCAGAACATTTGGACAACTATGTATAAACGGATAAAATTCAGCCTTTTGATTTGGCGTCATTTCAAGATTTATAAATGCTGTTATGTGATATCCTAATTTTTGTTTGTCAATAACAGTATTGTATCCCAATATTATACCCTGCTTTTCCAGTTTGTTGATTCTTGATGAAACTGCAGGAGCAGACAAGAAAACTTGTGAAGCTAGAAATTTTAGAGGATATCTGGCATTTTCCTGTAATAATGTTATTAATTTGATATCTATTTTATCCATAAAAATCCACCTTAAAAAAAGAGACGTATCATAAAATGATTCGCCTCTTTGCGTATTTATCTAATTATTCTTGATAAAGTATCAATTTATCGTCTGTCTTCTCGAATTTTAGATTTTTGTTTTTTAACATCCTGTAATGCAATACTCATGAATTTTTCAGTATTATTCATTAAGTTATCAACATATCCATTAGCTGATTTTTTTATTTCCTTGGCATTATTCTGTGCTTTTGTGAGAAGTTCCACAGCTTTTTTCTTAGCTTCCTTAACTATTGCATCCTGAGAAACCATTGTGGCAGCTCTTTTTTCAGCCTGACTTATAATTGATTCTGCCTTTGCCTTAGCTTCATTTAATATTCTTTCTCTATCAAAAGCAACAAGCCTTGCATCTTTTATTTCATGAGGCATATTCAATCTAACATCATTAACAAGTTCTCGCATTCTATCTGCATCAACGAGAAACTTATTTCCAGCAAAGGGAAACGGTTTAGCTTTATCAAGAACCTCATCCATTTCATCAAGTATCTCATCAATTTTATTATTCATAAAATTACTCCTTTATAAGCCTTTTTCTTATAAAATCAAGCACGTTTTCAGGTACGAAATGACTTATGTCACCGCCAAAATAAGCAATTTGCTTAACAACGCTTGAACTTAAGTACATATTTTCCGTTGAAGTTGTTAGAAATACTGTTTCAGCGCCATTGTATAGTTTTTTATTTGCAAGAGCCATCTGAAATTCATATTCAAAGTCACTAACAGCTCTAAGACCTTTAACAATTGCAACTGCGCCAATTTTCTTTACATAATCAGCTAAAAGACCATCCAGAACGTCAATAACAAATTCACTAGTATTTTTTTTTATCATCATCATACGTTCCGATTCAGTAAAACTGGGTGATTTAACTGTATTGACTGAAATTAAAACAACAACTTCATCAAATAGCTGTGATGCTCTTTTAATTATATCAATATGTCCAAAAGTTATAGGATCAAAACTTCCCGGACAAACAGCTATTCTTTTCAATTTATTCATCCTCTCCATAACGACAAAACATTGATATATTTATTTTACCATATTTATAATTTTTTTTCAATATTAAATCTACAATTTTTTCAGGTAAAATCAAATTTTGTTCATATTCACAGATAATCTTACCATTATAATTTAATTTATCAGACAATAATGGCAATATTTCAGTTAATATTCCTTTATTATATGGGGGATCCAGAAAAATAAAATCAAATTTTTTATTTGTTTGTTTAAGAAAATCATAACTATTCATTTGAAATATCTGAGCTTGTTTAATAAGTTTTGTTTTTTCAAGATTTTTTTTGACAAGTTCAATGGATTTTTTAGAATTATCAATAAATACTGCCGACTGTGCTCCCCTGCTTAGCGCTTCAATTCCCAACTGGCCGCTGCCGGCAAATAAATCCAGAACATCTGAATTATATAATTCAAACTGAATTGATGAAAATATAGCTTCTTTAACCTTATCAGTTGTGGGACGTACATCCAAACCTTCCATAGTTTCCAGTCTTATACCTTTTGCTATTCCTGTGATAACTCTCATCATTTCACCTACTTTATAAATTTTGAATCAGGTTGTATAACTCTTCGGCAATGTTACTATTTACACCTGCTATTTTAGATAATTCCTCTGGACTAGCTTTTTTTAAATTTTCCTTAGTTTTAAACTCCAAAATAAGTTTTTGAGCTTTTTTTGATCCTATGCCTTTTACTTTTGTTAATTCAAAACTGAAACTATTTTTTGTATGTTTCGTTTTCATATATGATATTGCAAATCTGTGAACTTCATCCTGAATTTTTGTCATCAAAATAAACGCTTGAGATTTTTTCGAGACAGATATTTCACTGCCGCCTGTAGCTATAGCTCGCGTTCTGTGTTTATTGTCCTTAACAAGACCATATATCGGAATATCTAAATTAAATTTTTTTATTGTCTGTAATACTGCATTAACATGTCCTTTGCCACCGTCAAGTAAAATTAAATCTGGTAGTGTAATGAACCCACTGTCATTTCCATGCAAATATTCATTAAATCGCCTTTCGATAACTTCCTGCATACATGCATAGTCGTTTTGAATAAGGTTGTCTTTTATGGCAAATCGCTTATATGCTTTTTTAAATGGACGTCCATTTTTAAACACAACCATTCCTGCAACCATTGAAGATGATGATAAATTAGAAATATCATATGCTTCTATGTATTCAGGAGGTTTTTTCAAACCTAAAATTTTGGATAATTCTTCAAGTGCTGATATTTCTTTTCTGGTTCTCCCATTTTGGACAGATAAATACTCTTCAGCATTTGATTTTGCCATCATAATATATTTTAATAAGTTACCTTTTTGAGGAAATGAAAATTTAATGTTATGATTACATTTATCACATAGCACTTTTTTTATTAATTCTACATTTTCAATTTTTTCCTCAAGAACTATATTTTTAGGAATATTATCCTGAGAAGTATAGTACATTATCAAAAATGATTCTAAATAATTTTCATCGCACTCTTCATTACAATATGAAAAAATCAATTTATCAAAAAGACGCCCATTTCTATAAATTAATAAAGAAATGCAAATTCCATTGGAACTTTGGGATGAAGCAATAAAATCACAGCTTTTTAGATCTATATCAAATATTTTTTGTTTTTGATTAGATTTTGTAATAGCATTGATTCTATCTCTTATTCTTGCTGCTTTTTCAAAGTCCAAGTTTTCAGATGCTTTATCCATTTGCAATTGAAGCTTCTTTATTGATAAATTATTTCCATTTTGAATATATGATTTAGCTTGATTAATAATTTCATTAAATTCTTCTGGAGTAATATCATTATGACAAAGACCTATGCATTGATTTATATGATAATTTAGACAAGGTCTCATAGGTTTTCTTTTTTCATTAAATTTGTATTTACAGGTTGGTAATTTAAATACTTTATTGACTTCATCTACAGTTTGAGTAGCAATAAAAGAACTTGTATATGGACCAAAGAATTCACCAGTTTTATCTACATTTTTTTCAGCAGTAATTTTCGGGTACAAATCATTCGAAATTTTAATATAAAAGTATCCTTTATCATCCTTAAGCAATATATTATACTTAGGTTTATGCTGTTTAATTAAACTGCATTCCAAAATCAATGCTTCATATTCACTGTCAGTTACAATAAAATCGTAATCATAAACATTTTCAACCATGTGTAAAACCTTTGGTGTATGACTCGAATTATGTCTAAAGTAACTGCTTACTCGGTTTTTTAAATTTTTAGCTTTACCTATATATATAATATCGTTATTTTTATTCTTCATTAAATAAACACCCGGCGAAATTGTCAATTTGGACGTCTTTTGCTGAAGAAAAGGCAATCGTTCATTCATAAATTCCTCCGGGTTTTTATCATTTGCTATTATCCTGCATTCTAATTTCTTTACGTTTTATTTTGCCGCCAATAGTTTTTGGCAATTCATTAACATATTCAATAATTCTTGGATATTTATAAGGCGCTGTAGTACGCTTTACATGTTCTTGTAATTCTTTAGTTAGTTCTTCGCTAGGAGTATATTCTTTAGCTAACACAACTGTTGCTTTTACTACTTGACCGCGAATCGGATCCGGAGCAGAAGTTATTGCACATTCGACTACCGATGGATGTTCTATCATTGCGCTTTCTACTTCAAATGGACCTATGCGGTAACCGGAACATTTTATTACATCATCATTTCTGCCCATAAACCAATAATATCCGTTTTCATCACGCACAGCCATATCGCCGGTGTCATAATATTCCCCGCCAAGAGCTTTATCAGTTAGTTCAGGATTATGATAATAACCTGTAAATAATCCTATAGGAAGCTTTTTATTGACCCCATAAATTACAATTGTTCCTTCTTCACCCGGTTTGCAGTCATTTCCATCATTGTTAATAAGCCGTATATCATACAAAGGTGATGGTTTTCCGGTAGAACCTGCCGATGGTTCCATCCATTTAAAATTAGCAATTAAAACAGTTCCTTCCGTTTGACCGAAACCTTCACGAAGTTTTAATCCGGTTAATTTATACCAATCATTGAATACCTGCGGATTTAAAGGTTCGCCTGCAATACAGCATGTTTTTATATTTGATAAATCAAACTTTGAAACATCTTCCTGTAACATAAATCTAAACATAGTAGGAGGAGCACAAAAAGTAGTAACTTTATATTCGGTTATTTTTTCAAGCAGTTTAAGCGGAATAAATTTATCCATATCATAACAAAAAATTACTGCTCCGCAAATCCATTGTCCATATATTTTTCCCCAGCCAAATTTTGCCCAACCTGAGTCCGAAACACTCATATGAAGTTTATTTTCCTGTACTTGCTGCCAATATTTTGCAGTTACTATATGACCTAAAGGATGCGCAAAGTTATGTTTAACCATTTTAGGCATACCAGTAGTACCGGAAGTAAAATAAATAAGCATTGTATCGTCCCATTTATTTGCTTCTTCATTAACAGGACGTTCAAATATATCTGAGAATTTCTGAATTTCATCTTCAAAATAATCCCATGTACTATATTTTTCTCCTACAACAATTTTATGCTTTAACGACGGTATATCACAGTCAGCAGATTCTATTTGATTAATTACAAAATCATCATTTATACTGACTATAGCAGTAATTTCAGCAGCGTTTCCTCTGTATACTATATCTTTAGCTGTAAGCTGTAAAGAACCAGGTATAACTATTGCACCTATTTTATGAAGAGCAACAGCACATATCCAATATTCCCATCTTCTGCGTAAAATAAGCATTACAACGGAACCCTTGCTTATACCTATACTTTTGAAATAGTTTGCCGCTTTATTTGACAATTTAGATATATCAGTAAATGTAAATTTATATTCCTCATTATGATCATTACACCATACTAAAGCTAATTTTTCCGGTTCCTGTTTAGCCCATTCATCAACAATATCATAACCAAAATTAAAATTTTCAGGTACATTTACTTTATAGTTTTCTTTAAAATCTTCATAATTATCAAATTCTATTCTAGGTAAAAATCTATTTAGTAACATATTAATTCTTCCTGTATTTTATTTGATTTTAATGCTTTCTGACCAATATCTTTTCTATAGTGCATTTTATCAAAATGTATTTTAGAAACAGAATTATATGCAATATCAAGTGCGACATTCAGCTTATCTGATATCGCAGTAACTCCTAATACTCTTCCGCCGGATGTATAAAATTTTTGATTTTCAAGCTTTGTACCTGCATGAAAAACCAAAGAATTATTTAATTGTCCCTTTTCGTCCAAACCGGTTATTTCAACTCCTGTTTCATATTTTTTAGGATATCCCCCGCTTGCCATAATAATACATGCGGCAGATTGATTTTTCCATTTAATATCTAATTGATCTAATGTTTCATTTATAACAGCATTAAATATATCAACTAAATCGGTGTCAAGTAAAGGAAGAACAACCTGAGTTTCCGGATCTCCAAAACGGCAATTATATTCAATTACCTTTGGACCGTTTTCTGTTATCATTAAACCAAAATAAAGACAGCCTTTAAATGTTCTGTTTTCTTTTGACATTGCTTTAATTGTAGGGATAAAAATTGACTTCATACACACATCAGCAATGTTTTTTGTATAATATGGATTTGGTGCAACAGTTCCCATTCCGCCGGTATTTAATCCTTCATCATTATCCAGTGCACGTTTATGATCCATAGAAGATACCATAGGTGAAATTGTCTTACCGTCTGTAAAACACAATACAGATACTTCCGGACCTGTTAAAAATTCTTCTATAACAATATTAGAACCGCTTTTTCCAAAAATCTGATCTTCCATAATAGATATTACAGCGTCTTTTGCCTCATCAAAATTCTGAGCAATTATGACTCCCTTACCTAAGGCCAATCCATCTGCTTTAATAACAGCAGGATATTTATTTTCATTTTTTAAATATTCTATTGCCGCAGCTGAATTTGAAAAAATTTCATATTTAGCTGTAGGTATACCATATTTTTTCATAAGATCTTTTGAAAAAACTTTACTGCCTTCAATAATAGCTGCTGCTTTATTAGGTCCGAAAGCTTTAATGCCTTCGGCTTTTAATGCATCAACCATACCGAGAACTAGTGGATCGTCCGGAGCAACAACAACCATATCAACAGATAATTCTTTAGCAAGCTTTACAACACCGTCTATATCGGTTGCATTAACTGAAAAGCATTGTGCATATTTCTTTATACCACCGTTTCCCGGGGTACAGTATAATTTATTAATTTTTTGACTTTCAGCAAGTTTCATTATAATTGCATGTTCCCTGCCGCCGCCGCCGACAACCAATACGTTCATATTTTATCTCCTTAACATATTAATTATATAACTTAAAAAAATTAATGATGGAAAAGACGTATTCCTGTAAAAGCCATAGCCATATTATATTTATTGCAGGTTTCAATTACATTGTCGTCTCTTATAGAACCTCCTGGTTCTGCAATATATAATACACCGCTTTTTTTAGCTCGTTCAATATTATCGCCGAATGGGAAAAATGCATCGGAACCAAGGCATACATCAGTATTTTTTTCAAGCCATTCTTTTTGTTCGCCCTTAGTAAATACCGGTGGTTTTTCCTTAAAAATATTTTGCCATGCACCGTCAGCTAAAACATCCATATATTCATCGGAAATATAAACATCAATAGCATTGTCGCGATCAGGTCTTCTGATATTATCAACAAATTTCAGATTCAAAACCTGTGGAGACTGACGCAGCCACCATATATCTGCTTTATTGCCTGCCAATCTGGTACAATGAATTCTTGACTGTTGACCGGCACCGATACCGATTGCCTGTCCGTTCTTTACGTAACAAACTGAATTAGACTGTGTATATTTTAATGTGATTAGCGATATAAGCAAATCACGTTTTTTATCTTCAGGAATCTCTTTATTATCGGTAACAATATTTTGAAGAAGTTCATTATTAATTTTTAAATTATTTCTTCCCTGTTCAAATGTTATTCCGAAAACCTGTTTAGTTTCAATTTCTTCCGGAACATAATTAGGATCAATTTTTATTATATTATATGTGCCTTTTCTCTTGGACTTTAAAATTTCTAATGCTTCATCTGTATAATCAGGAGCAATAATGCCGTCAGAGACTTCTCGCTGAAGCATTTTAGCAGTTGGTACGTCACAGGTATCAGATAACGCAACAAAATCGCCGTATGAAGACATTCTGTCAGCGCCTCTGGCTCTTGCATAAGCACATGCCATTGGTGAAAGATCTTCAAGATCATCAACAAAATAAACTTTTTTCAGAGTTTCATCCAAAGGAATACCCACAGCTGCTCCGGCAGGAGATACATGTTTAAATGAAGTTGCGGCACATAATCCGGTTGCTTCTTTAAGTTCTTTTACCAATTGCCATCCATTAAAAGCGTCCAATAAATTAATATATCCCGGATTACCATTTAATACCGTTATAGGTAATTCACCGTTCTTTATATAAATTTTAGAAGGCTTCTGATTTGGATTACATCCATACTTTAAAAACATTTCAGCAGACATAAAACTTCTCCTAACAATTTTTATTAATTATTTTTGATTCATATTTTCCGGTTTCTAAATTTATAAATCTGATAAATAACGAAACTTTATTATCAGAATTTAAGTTATTCCATAGTAATTGAGAAAATTCTTCTATACTATCAGGAATTGAAATAAGCTTTGGTTCTCCTTTAAAACTCGGAAGAGGATTACCATCACTCATATATGTATGGATAAAGTGTCCTTCACCATTTATTGGATTATTATATGAGAATGTAAATCTGCTGCAGGATTCCGGATTTCCGTCAGCACTTTTTAAAATTGAAAGCGCATAGTTGAAAGTTTTATTTGGTTCAACCTTTATTATACCCGAAATTCTTGGAGTATAGTTTGGAGCGTCAGGTTCAAACTCTCTTGTTCGCAAAGCCTGTTCAAAAGTAAGCTGATTATTCATTAAATCATAAATGGTATCTGTTTGATCACCGTTTGTTACTATGGTTTTATTTCCCAATACTCTTACAGGAGAATAAATTATAAGACTAGGATCAGACAATTTTTCCGGATCAAATGCATGCGTCCTAATACCTTCGCCATCTTCTACAAATACTCTGTTACGGCTGTTTTCACTGCGTCCCATTATAAAATATGCTGTAACCGCATTTTTACCATTTTCAGATTTTCCGATTATGATTCCTCTCCCCGGGTAAGAATTACCGGTGAGTTCCATTGCAATATCAATTTTATTCATAATATTCCCTTCTTTGTTATTTCAAAATAAATGTATATATAATTTGCTTTAAGTACAGAAATATTGTTTTTTAACTTAATCTTCCTTTATGTATGCTTTGCCATTATTAATTTCAATTCTATCCTGACAAAATAACGAAACAGTTTCAGGAAGAATTTTCCATTCTGCTTCCTGCATAATACGCTTTTGAAGTTTTTCCGGAGTATCATCATTTTTAACAGCAACTGCTTTCTGCATAATGATAGCGCCTGCGTCTGCAATTTCATTTACAAAATGCACAGTAGCTCCGCTTATTTTAACTCCATATTTTAATGCTTCTTCATGTACTTTTAAACCATAAAATCCTTGACCGCAGAATGATGGTATCAAAGCAGGATGAACATTTATTATTTTATAAGGATAAGCCTTAACGATACTTTTATCAAGAATAGTCATAAATCCTGCAAGAACAATTAAATCAGCATATTCTTCATAGAGGGCTTCCAAGACTGCCTCGCTGTAGCTTTTATTATCTTTATATGATTTTCTTGGAATTATTCTGGTAGGAATACCGTTTTCTTTTGCTCTTACCAATGCGTATGCATTGGGATTTGATGAAATTACACACGATATTTTGCCGCCGATAATTTGTCCATTATTCTGAGCGTCAATAAGCGCCTGTAAATTAGTTCCTCCTCCGGAAACTAAAACAATAATATTTTTCAAGGGCTTATCTGATATATTCATAATTTACCTCGCTTAATTAATAATAACACCTTCATCGCTATTAACCAGTTCGCCTAAAATATATGCTTCAACACCTGAATTATTTAAAATTTCAACCGCTTTATCAGCATCATTTTTATCAACAGATACAGTCATTCCCACACCCATATTAAACGTATTAAACATGTCTCTTTCCGGAATATGACCTGTTCTTGCAATCAAGTCGAATATAGGAAGAATCTGAACATTATTTCTGCAGATTTGTGCAGATATACCTTCTGGCAGTGAACGGGGAATATTTTCATAAAATCCTCCGCCTGTAATATGAGAAATTGCTTTAACATTAACTTGTTCAAGTAATGAAAGAATTGGTTTTACATAAATTTTTGTAGGCGTGAGTAAAGAATCGCCAAGATCAGAGAAATGTCTTGCCAGAGTTTGTTCATTGACCGTAAAAACTTTTCTTATTAATGAAAAACCATTAGAATGTACTCCGCTGGATTTTATTGCAATCAATATATCCCCAGCTTTTTGAGTTTCCGGCTTCAGTATTTTTTCCTTGTCTACAACCCCTACTGCAAATCCTGCTACATCATACTCATCAACAGGATAAAAACCCGGCATTTCAGCTGTTTCGCCGCCGATAAGCGCACATCCTGACTGTACACATCCGTCTGCGATGCCGGATACTATTTCTGCTACCTTTTCAGGATAATTTTTACCGACAGCAATATAATCAAGGAAAAACTGAGGTTTTGCACCACAGCAAATTATATCGTTGACGCACATAGCAACACAATCAATACCAATTGTATCATGCTTGTCCATTAAAAAAGCAATTTTTAATTTGGTGCCGACGCCGTCTGTACCTGAAACAAATACAGGTTTTTTTATACCTGTCAGGTCAGGCTCAAATAAGCCTCCAAAACCACCGATACCGGATATAACGCCGTCTGTAATAGTTTTTTGAACATGAACTTTCATCAGTTCAACAGCTTTGTAACCAGCTGTAACATCAACACCGGCCTTTTTATAACTTTCAGAAAAGCTTTTCATTAAATGATCCTCCAAAAATTTATTTATTCGTCAATTTTACGTTCAAATTTATCTTTGGGCATTTCTTTAGGAACTCTTATAGGATATTCTCCCGTAAAGCATCCTGTACAGAAATTACATTTTGCATTTTCAGCAATATTTTTAACCCCTTCAATACTTAGATATCCCAATGAATCGGCGCCTATTTCTTTTGCAATTTCCTCAATACTCATCTGACAGGCAATTAAATTTTCTTTACTGTCGATGTCAATGCCAAAGTAACATGGATTTGTAAACGGCGGACTGGATATACGCATATGAACTTCTGTTGCTCCGGCTTCACGTATAAGATTAACTATTCTTGCGCTTGTTGTTCCGCGTACAATACTATCATCAATCAATACTACCCTTTTTCCTTTGACAACATCTTTAATTACATTCAGTTTTATTCTAACCGAATTAGACCGCTGAGACTGGCTAGGCTGAATAAAAGTTCTGCCGACATACCGATTTTTTATAAATCCAACGCCGTATGGTATTCCGGACGCCATTGAAAATCCCAAAGCAGCGTCAAGACCACTGTCCGGAACACCCACAACAACATCCGCTTCTACCGGAGATTCCTGCCATAATTTTTTTCCTGCGTTTAATCTTGCCTGGTGTACGCTCGAACCTTCAATAACAGAGTCGGGACGTGCAATATACACATATTCAAATACACACATGGAGGTTTTTTGACCACAATGGGTTTTTAAAGAATGCGCTCCGTTTTTATCAACAATGATAATCTCTCCCGGTTCAACATCTCTGATAAATCGTGCACCAATGCTGTCCAAAGCACAGCTTTCAGAAGCAAAAACAATAGCGCCCGTTTCCGTTTCACCCATACAAAGCGGTCTGAATCCCTGAGGATCTCTTGCAGCTATGAGTTTTTTAGGAGACATGATAACAAGAGAATATGCTCCCTTAAACTTATACATAGCCTGTTCAACTGCTTTTTCAATAGACGGCTGAATTAACCTTTGTTCTGTTATTGCATATGAAATTACTTCAGTATCATTTGTATTGTGAAATATTCCGCCGTTTAATTCATATTTTTCACGTAAATCTCTTGCATTGACAAGATTTCCATTGTGAGCTATAGCCATAGGTCCTTTTATGTGCCTGACAACTAAAGGCTGAGCATTTGATCGATTGGATTTACCCGTAGTAGAATATCTTACATGTCCTATAGCTATGTTACCCATACCAAGTTTTCTCAGATTCCCTTCATTAAAAACATCAGGAACAAGACCAAGATCTTTATGATATGACAAAATACCTTTGTCATTTACAACAATTCCGCAGCTTTCCTGTCCTCGGTGTTGTAAAGCATATAATGCAAAGTATGTCTGAGATGCGACATCCATAGTATCTTTACTGTATATACCGAATACGCCGCATTCTTCTTTTATTTGATCAAACATAAATTTTACTCCATTCAGATGAAAAAATTATTCTCCCAGAAGTCTTTTCATAATTTCTTTATATGCGTCTTCCTCGCCGCCCATATTTCTTCTGAATCTGTCCTTATCAAGCTTTTCATGAGTAACGCTGTCCCAGAAACGGCATGTGTCAGGAGAAATTTCATCTGCCAGTACAATAGTGCCGTCAGATGTCTTGCCGAATTCCAGCTTAAAATCAATTAATTCAATATTAAGATCCTTTAAATATTCAGAGAGTATATCATTAATTTTAAGTGCGTAAGATGCAATCAAATCCAATTCATCTTTTGTACACCATTCCATTGCCATTATATGATATTCATTTACCATTGGATCTCCAAGATCATCATCTTTATAACAGTATTCTAAAACTGTTTTGTTTAGTTTTATACCCTCGTCTAAACCTATTCTTTTGGACAGTGAGCCTGCGGCTATATTTCTTACTATTACTTCGAGAGGTACGATTGTTACACGTTTTACAATTGTTTCACGGTCTGAAATTTCTTCGACAAGATGAGTAGGTATACCATTTTTTTCTAGAAGTTTCATAAGATGATTAGTCACCCTATTATTAATGACCCCTTTATTATTTATGGTACCTTTTTTTTCACCGTTGAATGCTGTAGCATCATCTTTGTAATCGACAATAACATAGTTGTCATTATTTGTTGCAAAAACCTTTTTGGCTTTGCCTTCATAAAGCTGTTCTGTTCTAACAATATTTTCCATTTAACTTTCCTCCAAATTAAATTAAATTATTTATTTCCTGAGAAATTTTTTTATCTTTAGCTTTAACTGATTCTGACATTTGTTTTTTCATATCAACAAGTTTATCTGATAATTCTTTATCAGATAATGCAAGAATCTGTACAGCAAGAATCGCAGCGTTTACCGCACCGTCAATTGCCACAGTTGCTACAGGTATGCCGCTTGGCATCTGAACAGTTGAAAGTAAAGCGTCAAGACCGTCTAAGGTTGATGATTTTATTGGAATTCCAATTACAGGAAGCGTTGTATGAGCTGCTAAAACTCCCCCCAAATGCGCTGCTTTACCGGCTGCGGATATTATTACTCCAAAACCGTTTTCCTGAGCATGCTTGGAAAATTCAGCCGCATCTTCAGGAGTACGGTGTGCTGACATTACATGCACTTCAAACGGAACATTAAATTCCTTAAGTTTTTGAACAGCTTGTTTAACAACGGGAAGATCGCTGTCGCTCCCCATAATAACAGCAACTTTTTTACTCATAATTTAATCACCTTTTCCATTTTATAATTCTTCTTTATTAATACTTTTTAATATCATTGAATCGCCGTCTTTAATAACCATCAGCGACAATAAAGATTTTAAATTTTTTATATTTTTTTCATGATTCTTATAATCATAAATTACTTCTACAGATAAGATATATGTATATTCTTCCGAAATAAACTTTTCAATTTTTACATTTGATATATTTTTAATTTCACAATTATTAAAAAAATTATTTAGTGAAAGAGACGAATAGTATTGATCATTGGTTATCTTTTTAATTTCCTCCATATTATTTGAGGTAAGAGCCTCAAAATATGTGCACATGATATTAAAAATATCAAATAAATCATCTGAATTTGTCTGCTCTATTAATTCAGCATTATTAACATCAAATGTAATATTAATTTCTGATTTTATTTTTCGTGAGAATTTAATTTCCGAACATATTATTTTATTATTATCATTTAAGAAAATATAGTCTCCAGAATCATTTGATAAAGTTAATTTTTTATTGTCTTTATCATATTGATATTTCAACCATTTTTTATCAGTAATTAAGTTACCGCATGTATCAAACACAGAAAAGCCCGTTTCATTTTCAAAATAACCTATTAAATAATCGTTATCGACAGAAATAAATTTGGTATAAATAAATGGAGTAATATAATTTTCATCACTATCGATTATACCCATTTTAAGAACGTCATTTATCTTTTTTTGAACGGCAAATCGATTTGAATTCAGAATATAAATGTTATCCCATTGCGGCTCAATAACCGACCTGCCTTCACTATCAACAATACCCAACATACCATCGTCATTTCTAATAATTTTATAGTTAGTTTTATCAGTACTGAGATCAGTAATAATATTTGAATCCAGATAAGCCTGATTATTTTCTTTATTAACATCATAATAAAATTTAATTAATGCCGCTAACATAACAACTAAAGTACAGAACAAAAAAATAAACATTAATTTTATATGCCAGTTCATTTTATTGTTTTTGTCACTGATATTTATTTTATTAATCTTTTTCATTTTTATCTTTTACAAATTGTTCAGTTTCCTTTATCAAATACACTGGTCTTTGCTTAGTTTCAAGATAAGTTTTAGATAAATATTGTCCAAGAATACCTATACAAAAAAGCTGTAAACCGCCCACAAAGAAAATTGCACAAACAATAGTCGGGTACCCCTGAACATCTTCTCCAAATACAAGCGTTTTAATAACAATGGCAATAATTATTATAAATGCAATCAGACAGCTTAATATGCCGAGAAGAGAAGCCAAAGCAAGCGGCGCAGTTGAAAAAGCAAAAATACCTTCAAGTGAATATGAGAATAACTTACTGAATGACCAGGCTGTAGTACCCGCAGCTCTTTCAACATTTTCATATTCTATATACTTGACATTAAATCCTACCCAGCTGAAAATTCCCTTTGAAAAGCGATTATATTCTTTCATAGACAATATTGAATCAACCATCTGACGCGTCATAAATCTAAAATCCTGAGCGCCGTCTACTATTTCAGTCTGGGAAATTTTATTCATGATTTTATAGAATTTTCTTGCAAACCATGAACGTATTTTAGATTCGCCTTTTCTGTTTATTCTGCGTGTAGTAGCACAGTCATATCCATGATTTTTAACATAATCATACATTTTGGGAATATATGCAGGAGGATGCTGCAAGTCAGCGTCCATAATAACCACATAATCACCTTTTGAATTTTCAAGACCGGCATACATTCCTGCTTCTTTGCCAAAATTTCGGGAAAAAGAAATATAACGGACATGTTTATCCTTATAAGCTAATTCCCTAAGCATATTTAAAGTATTATCTT
>OCHE01001356.1_pt1 | contig 19318 bp, 18 predicted proteins | sample 1538681 | NCBI WGS metagenome assembly OCHE01 (sample SAMN04571717, study PRJEB22368) | human gut metagenome | biome: human gut; material: stool | host: Homo sapiens | place: Luxembourg | collected 2012-08-17
ACTGCCGGATGTTCCCGTCGATGAGTAGAACACGCAATCCGGCTTGCGACGCACGGTCTGCCAACTGTCGGCTGGACGTGGTCTTCCCCACTCCTCCGGTGTTGGATGTGATGGGTAGGAGAACCGCAGTCTCCTTCACTTTGTTTTGGAGGATATCGACTACGAGACGCTTGTCCGCAAGCTGGATTCCCCAATAAGTCCGTGCGAAATCAGCCACGCTCATGCGTAACATCTGTTCGCTCATGCCCATGGCTCCGACCGGTATCTGACCGGTGTTGCACCAGTAGACCATGTATCCGGCGTTGGCTATCGGAAGCCAGTTTCCAGCCCTGTCGGTGAAGATGATTCCTTTGAACCCGGAGGGCACCGGATGTCTTACCAGATAGTCGGCCTGTGCTTGAATATTGTCTGCGGCGGGCACCTGCCAACGCATGTTTCCGGCTCTCGTAAGGGCCTTTTTGATGGTTGTGAGAAGCCCTCCGGAGCCGATTATCAGGGAAATCGTTCGTTTTTCCAATAAGACCGCCTCCTGATGGGTCATGTTCCGTTGTTTTCATCGGAACGTTTACGGTTTTGTCCGAGTTCTGGCATTTATAGTTTTTGATATTTAGTTTTTTGTTGGTTCTGCTGTTGCTTTTTTCATTGCATTGGCTGTTCCTGTATTGATGTTACCTTGTTTTGATTGTCGTTGACCTTGTTAGTGAGACTATTGACCTTTTCGCTGTTGTCGTTTTGTGCTGTGGTTGTTGTGTGCCGTCGTGTTGATACTGGTGTTCGGTTTGTCTTGTGATGGTGTGGCTTGTTGCTTTTCTTGTTTCTTGGGGTGTTTGGGTACTGTTGTTCTTCTGTCCTGTATGTCATATGGGTTGATATGTTGTTCTTTTGGTGGATGGTTGCGTTGCCTCTGTTGTTTTCATACGTTGTATTCCCGATTTAGGGGTAGGCGTTTCTTCTTCTATTGTCCTTTTCTCTGTTGTTCTTTTCCTGATTATGTTGCTGGGTGTTGTCCTGTTCTTCTGTTGCTTCTATTTACTTAGGATGTCTTCTCTTATTTCTCTTATGTTCTTCTTTTTCTTTTTTCCCTTTTCTTTCTGGTTTTCTTGGTTCTTCTTTTTTGATGTGATGGTGTTTGTTTTCTTTTTTCTGATTTTTGGTGGGGAGTGTTTTCTATCTTTTTGTCTTTTTGGTTTTGGTTCTCTTTTCTTTTTTGAGTCCGCTATTCATGTTGACCTACCGGCGCGGACTGGATGGTTTTCATGGTTTTTCTGATAATGGTCGGGTGCTGTTCCTTTTTTCATATTTGTTGGGGACTCTTTTTGGTTCCGCTTTTCTGTTGGAACTACCGGCGCGGGCGGCGCGGGGAATTGTTTTTCCCGTTTTCCTCGTTTGGGGATGCTGTCGGGCGTTACACTCGTGAATTGAAAATACAGAACACCTCGTTCCGACTGTTAACAGCCTGTGCGACCGGGGATGTTCACTGGATATGACGAAAGAAGGTATGATGCCAGACTTCACCAATTGGGGATTCAACAACAACCAGCAGTCGGAGCAGGACAATGGTTACGGTTCCGACAATTATGCTGAACCGGAGCAGTCTTCTGTCGAGGAGTCGCAGACGGAATCCGATTCTCTTAATCAGGAGAGTTCGGAGCCTGTCGCTGACGTGTCCGCACCGGCTGATGGTGAGGACATGAACGTGGACGCTGAGTCCACTGAAACCGAAGACAAGCCGAAAGGGAAGGGCAAGGGCCGTTCCAATCGCAAACCGCGTGAGAAGACCATGCCGCACATCGAGGAACAGTTCGGCAAGAAGCTGATTCCTCTTGTCAAATCGTTGGATGACGAGCGTGTGGTTTCTCTTGCCAAGGCGTTGACCGATACGAAGAAGAGCACTCCGGAAGCAGTGCTGGACGCATTGACCGAGCCGAAGAACCAACGTCGAATCTCCGAGTTCGCGTCCGCGTTGGAAGGGTTGGCTACAGCCGAGCCGGGCATGATTGCCGCAGAGGTGACGTTGGTGTTCGCGCAGGGCAAGGATATGACCAACCTGCTGTTCTCCGTGCTGAACGCGGTCGCGCCGGAGAAGAATTTCGGTCGTCCGGTTGACGACCAGTCTCCTGCCGGAATGCGTAAGAACCTGAGCAAGATTGTCGATAATTGGGGTGACGGTGTTGACCTTTCCGTTATCGATGAGCTGAAAATCTGAGTTCCCATTCCGACATCATTGAGGGGAGTCGGCCTTACGGTCGGCTCCCCTCTTTTCAAGCTTGGACTATTGTCTGCGACGTAATCTCAAAGCGTCTTCGGACGAGTACACTCCGAACGGGCTGATGGTCACGCTGTATTTCGTTATACGATACGTCCACTCGTTCTGACTGTCGTTCAACTCCTTGAATCTATTTAGAAGATTCTGCTTGGATAAGCTTTGCCTGCTTGCTGGAAGCAGTGATGGAAGGTCTGCCCGTTCGATGATGAGCCTGTGGTCGTTCGGACAATACAATGCCGCCAATGCGAGCAGGTCTATCGCTATGGCGCTACCCGCGTTGGGGTACAGACACTTCAACGGCATCTGCCGGACGTTCCTTGTCATCATTTTTACGAACGGTTCCGTGAACGTGATTTTCCGATGCTCGATAGTGAGACTGTCGGCGGTGATTTCGGTGTGTTCGACCGGCGTGACTTTGACTCCGTCCGCTCCGGTGAACTGGATTGACGAGAGCATGAGAAGCTGGTTCCGGACGGTAGTGCGTCCGTCTCCTCCACTGTTCAACCCGCATTTGTTGGCGAGGAAGAAGAAGTCGTCACCGATGGTGAGCGTGCGGGTTTCCGCATCCCATTCGCGGCTTGGCGTGTTGATGAGAGTGGTGATGATTATGCTTAACAGTCTCGGTACTCTACCGGAGAAACTGTTCTTGGTTTTCGCACGATAGGGTGCGAACAGCGGATAGGATTCCGCGGTGAGATAGCCGATATCGTAGCCGAGTATCGTATGATAGTCGGCTTTCAGGGTCTCCAGCCCATAGGTTCCTTCGTTCATTGTGTCTCCTTATAAAAATGACGGGCGTGTGGTTCCGTCGATAACACAATGATACCCCCAGTATTGTGAGGTCGGATACCAAAAGGTGCCGGTTGACAGCATCGTCAACCGGCACCCTTATAGGTTATAAGTCTTTCCTATCCGGCTTTGAACCGTTCCCATCCGTATCGGGTTTTTTATCCCTACCCACAGGTCTACGAAGTCCAGAACCGGATTGTCCGGCCACACGACGTTCCAATCGAAGCTGATACCGAATCTTCTCCAAGGTCTTCGACGTGTCCGTGATGTTCCCTTTACGGGCTTCACGAATCCACAGTTGACAACCCCGGTCGAGCATGACGACGTCGGATAGTTTCGGTTGCCTTCCGGAACGTTTCAGTGACTTCGCCGGTGTCTGGTTTTGGTGTTGCTCATCGTCGCACATTCCGCCCACCTTTCCTTTTCACTGGGGTGGGCGAGCTGGTGTTGCGCCCACTTTCTCGCTTGTTTCATAGCGGCTTTCTTGCCGCCGTTGAGAGTGTGGACAGTACCGTTCGCAATGGGAGTGAAGAATCCTTCATCTTCCACTTCGGCGCTCCACAGATATGACATGAAACCGTTTCTGCGGACATTGATATCGAACTTGTATCCGTCACGGTTCACTGGTTGGAAACCTCCATCTTCAGAGAGTTGAAAGCATTGACGAACAGGTCGGTCGAAATGGTTTCCGAACCGGAAATCAAAGTCTTGCGGGCCAGATTGTCCACGGTTTGGACAAGCAGGGCCGGACTAACATCTTCTATGTCGATGTCGAGCGGTTGAACGTCGGCTTGGATGTTCAACTCCTTGAGTCGGTGCATGATGATGAGTCTTGAAGTCGCCTTGTCCGGTAGTGTCATATGAACCCGGACGTCGAACCTACGCCATGCGGCACGGTCTATAAGACCGCTCATGTTGGTGGCGCAGACGAGAATGCAATCATCTGGTAGCGTGTCGATTTTCTGGAGTACGAGATTGGTGGCTCGACGCATTTCGGCAACGTCATGAGAGTTGTCGCGTCGGGCAAGAAGCATGTCACATTCGTCTATGAACAGGAGCTTTCGTTCCATGTGGAGTCGGTCGAACACCAAGGCGATATTGGTTAACGTCTTACCGAGCTGACTGCTGATAACACGGTCTGCACGAAGAATAACACCGTCCAGTCCAAGCCTCTCCGACAGGATGGAAGCAAAGGTGGTCTTACCCGTACCGGGCGCTCCAGTGAGTATGATTCGATTACGGGGAGCGAGATTATGCGCTGTCAGAACATCCAGTTTCTTATACTCGGCAACCAGTCCGTCCAACAGTTCCCGCACGGTCTTATCCCACACAGGCTTATGAGTACCGTCCGGTGGGAGCAACGGTTCGGTCAACCCGTCAACCGGTGCCAGACTCGCATTGACAGCCAGTCCCTTCTCTCGTTCCGACTCCGCCAGCCGACGTAGATTCGTGGTGTAAGCGGTCGGCTTGGCTTTCTCCACCGAGTCGGCCAGCAAGTCGATTTGCTGGGACAGTTTCAAATGGTCTCCGTTGCATGCGGCTCTGACCAGTCGAAGCATTTCCGTGCTGTTTAACATACTGACCTTCCTGCTTTCTGAAAATGATTCTTGTCAATAAACGTTATGGTCAATGTTTGGGAAGTAGAAGGAAGTATAAATACGGCAGTCTTCCAATCCAATCCAATCTATTTGAGAGAGGAACCGTAGACGATGATGGAACCCACCGAAACCGACAACACCAGCAGTGACACGACGGTCATCAGCCGATAGTTGAACAGGTCTGAACGGGATTTCTCGTCAGGCATCCGACTCATTCTTCCTATCGACAGTCGAGCGTAATGTACCAGCGCGGTCAAGCTCAACGCCGACAATATTATGAGAGAAACCATGCAACATATCTGCTCTTTGGAATACATCAGACGCCTTTACGAAGCCACAAATCTGGATGGTCGAGATACGGGTACAGTTCGGGAATCTTTCGCACAGCTTCCCGAATCCAACCGTTCTTGCAGATACGTTCTAAATAATCTAATGGCTTGCGTTGCAGGGACTTCGACTTGGTGTTCCGTGCCTTGTGGATTGCTTCCACAGCCTTCTTGTTCGCCTGTTGGAATGTGATTTTCCCTTTGGCCTTATCGTCCGAAATGGTTTGCAACCTTGCTATCAGACGGTTGATGGTAGCCATATCCTTGGCGTATGGGCGTGCCGGAATGGCTGTTCTGCTTATGTCCTCCTTGCCGAATCCGTTGCCGCTCAAACCGTTGCCTTCCTTTCCTTTTTACGGCTATGGTCTCGATGTTTGCCCCACCGTTCCGGATAGTCCAAGTCCGGGTAAACCAAGCCCATCTCGTTTGCCGCTTCACGAATCCAACCGTTGGTGCAAAGCTTGCAGAGTCGTACCATGGGGCCGCTCGTGGCGCGTGGCATTCCTCCGTTGGCGGTCGCCACCGCGTCCACGGCGAGATGGTTCGCCTCCTCATATGAGATTGTTCCGTCGCTTTTACCGTCGGCTATCTCCCACAATCTTTTACGCAGGTTGAAGAGCTTCTTGGCCTTCTCGAACGTTGGATGGTATGTCTGTATGGTTTCCGGCATTGTCCTGTCCGAATACTCCTTTCAGTGTTGTCCACTGTGCTCGGATTGCGTTTTTCAGGTCAGAGTCCGGCCTGTTGGAAACGGCCAATCCAATATTTGTAGTCGGCGTCCGCATACGCTTTGTTGCATGTGGTGAGGATTTCCTGATATCGGACTTGAAGGTCGGGTTGGTATCGTTCGGTGGACTTCGGGAGCACTGTGGACATGGCTCCATGGTTGAACAGCAACACCTCACGGTCGGCGGCCTCGTGTTTGAGTTTGCGGTCGATTCCCTCAAACCATTGGTGTACCTCGTCGTCGTTTGGCAGTCGGCCTTCGCCAATCATTCTGCTCATGGTGTCCTTGAGGTCGAGCAGCGCGTCCTGCATGCGTTCGTTTTTTTCTAGGAGTAGGTCGAGTTCGGTTTTCGGTTTCTGTTCCGTTTTGGTTTCGTTTTCCATGTGTGTTGCCTTTTTCTGTGTGGTGACATGCCTATGCCCCAGTCTTTTCAGGCTGGGGCATTCTGTTCTTGTTAGGCGTCCAATCCGTTGAGGAAGTGAGCGAGCAGGGCGGCGGAGCTGAATAGGAATGTGATGCTGGTGATTGCCATGACCACGTGGCCGTAATCCTGTCTCCACATGAGGAATGCGCTGACGATTGTGATGAGTGTCAATGTCAGGTTGATGTTGTTTTCCGTCTGCTTGCTCATGGTTTCTTCTTTTTTTTCTGGCGTGGTTGGGAGTGTGTGGCTCCCTTTTTTGTGGACGGTTCCAGTATAACAAAAGGTATGGTCGAACGCAAATCATCCGACCGCGAATCCCCGAACGGTTGCACACCCCCACCTAGTGTGTTAAGCTGACCTCGCCCACACAAAACATTCCACAGGAACGGGAAAGACCACAGAAACAATGAGCGCAACCAAATACGACAACGGCAACACATCCGCACTCCAAGTCATCGACAACGGGGGAACAAACAAGCTCACCATCCTCCAATCCCCCAGCTTCGGCAAGGAACTCATGTTCACCATCACCGACAGCGACACCGCGACCAGCGTCGTCGTCAACGACATAGAAACCCTCCGCAAAATCGGAGACTTCCTCAACGAAAGCATCCGCTGGATGGAAGCGTGAACCATGGTCGAAGACACCGTCTGCACCATCGGCGTATATGGTGGCCGACAGCCGTCCATATTCGTCAACAACCATCTCGTCTACGGTCGAATACCAGACCCGGGAACCCAACCGGACATCATCGCGGACGTTCCGAAGAACAGGCTCGTCGCCAACCTCAACCCAGCCTCCGACGGCATGACGGACAATCCCAGACTCCCGTTGGAAATGTTCGCCGCATGGCTCGCCAACGGCGACGTGGGCTTCAGTTCGCTCGCCATCGTGCAACGGCTCACCGGAATCACAATGACCGTGAACGGCACGCGCGAACACGGTTGCGAGGATACTCCGAAAGACCCCGGAGACCTACGTCGGATACTCGGAATGTTCGACATGGTGCCATCCGCACGCGCCTATCTGAGTCTCATGCGCGACGTGTCGGAAGACTGGAAGAACATCATCGACCATTGGGACGAACTTGAAAAACAGTATCGGAAAGAGGAACACAATCCATCCGGTTGCGCTCCCAAAACCTACCGGATGCTGAAACGATTGAAGGAAGGAAACCATGCCTAACAAAGACATCAAAACCGAACCACGGTTCATGACCATGATTCAAAAAGACCTCCAGCCAGTATGCAAGGCGTTGAATCTCGACGTTGACTCGTTCGCCAACGCGCGAACCGTGTTCATCGACCGTGACAGCGTAGGACGGATTCTCTCCTACATGAGCGACCATGAAATCAACCCCGAATGGTACGGCCTACTGCCTGATAATCTGTTCGTCGGAACCGGACTGCCAGTCCTCACCGGCGTCGAAGGAGAATACTTCGCCCGTATGACCGGACGGAACCTCACCAAGAAAGTCGCGGCGAAAACATTCATCGCGGACATGGAAGCCTACTGGCTGAGCAAAGACAATCTGAAACGGACTGACGGTACGAAAAGCAGCGGAACCACGCTCGGTTTCGGACGTTGCCCCGGACTACGCGAAGCCAGCCGATACAACGAACGCATCTTCAAAAGCAACGAATACGAGTACACGAACCCCGTGGACGAGTACGGCATCGACACGGTTTCACGCTACCGTCAGGTCGGTGAAATCTGCAATGAGGTCGGCCAATGCTTCAAGGGAATGGCACAGGCGCGTACTCCCCTCGCACCATTCGTCTTCCTCACCCATAAGGAATACGAGGGCGGACTGGACACGGTTGTGAACCACTGCCCATACATCACCCATTCGGACGCCACCCGCATCATCGACGGAATGAAACAGTTCTCTCCGAAACGAAGCGTGGACAGGTTCATGCTCGCTTTCACCATGACAGCGTTCGCGTTCGCCATGAATCAGGTCGAGGAATCCGAACAGTACGAGACGGTCGAAGTGAAACCACCGAAAACCGAAATCAGACGTCATTCCGGCGCTCCGAAAACCACGTTGCTCATCCATTTGAAACCGGAAGAGCCAGCACCCAAGGCCACGCCATCCTACGCCGGTGAAACCGACGAATACGATTGGGACAGCATCACCGGACGGGTCGAAACCATCACTCCGGACGTTGCCAAGGAAATGCTCGGCGTGAACACCAACAACCGCAACGTGAGCCGCACACAGGTCGAACTGTTCGCCCGAACCATGGCGCAGAAGGCTTGGAAAATGAACGGCGAAGCCATCAAATTCAGCAACACGGGACGCTTGTTGGACGGACAGCACAGGCTCCTCGCATGCGTCGAATCCGGTGTTCCGTTCCGCACTCTGGTCATTCGCGGACTGCCCGAAGACACGCAGGAGACCATGGATGCGGGCAAGGGCCGCACCATGGCTAACGTGCTCGAACTGAAAGGCCGTAACAACGCCAAACAGCTTTCCACCGTGGCCCGTTCCATCTATCTGAGCGAACAGTTGGGTGTGGAAGCCGCATGCGTCAACAACATGTCACCGACCCGGAATGAACTGCTGACGTTCATCGAAAGCACTCCGCAATTGGAGGATACGCTACGACAGACCAGCACGTTCTACACGAAAAGCAATCATCTCATGTCCATCAGCATGGCCGCGCTCCTCTACTGGACGTTCAACGAAATCGACGGTGAGGCGTGCGAACGGTTCTTCGACATGCTCGCCTCCGGCGCTAACCTTGACGAGGGAAGCCCCATTCTCGTACTCCGCAACACGCTGTTCGATATCAACAAGCGTGGAGCGCACAGCGACCGTCCAACCCGCCGACGCATCGTCGGAATCACCATCAAAGCGTGGAACAAATGGCGTGAGGGAGCGACTGTGAAACTCCTCAAATTCTCTCCGAACGAACAGTTCCCGGACGCAATCTGACCTTGGAAAGGACGAACAAAAGCATGGTCGAAAAACCGAAAAAACCGAACACATCCCCGGCGAAGCTTCTGACCGCAGACGAGGCTTTGGCCTTGGGAAGACGGCCGGAAGTCGTCAACGTCTTGAAAAACAAGCACGGATGGTGGGTAATCTTCACCACCCAATTCCAAGACGAAGTGACCCTCCGATATCTGCAAGGGGAACGTCCCTCGGAGATATTCCGCAGTCACAATCTCGGACCGGAAGTCCTCGGATACAAGCGCATAGAACGTTGCGTATACCGGTGGGTCAACCATCCCAGCAAATCCCGTGTCAAACGTTGGCAAGCGGAACACCGCCTATATGAGACGTTGAACAAGAATCAGACCAACACCGGCAAGAAGGAGAACAACGACAAGTGAGCGTCCCCACACCAATCCACAAGGACATGGCCGAACAAGTGTTGTTGGGGGCCATGCTTCAAGACGCGGAAACGTTGGACAAGGTCATCAGCCAACTTTCCGAAGAGGACTTCTACCAGCCGACCAACCAGACCATCTTCCATAATATAAAGGAACTGGCCGCAGACAATAACCGTGTGGACGCGCAAATGCTGTCCTCGCACATGATGGACAACGGACAGTTGGAACAGGTCGGCGGCATCAACTACATCGCCCAGCTTGTCGGCTCCGCGCCCACGTCGAACAACAGTGACTATTTCATCAAGCAGATTCGTGACGCGGCCATCCTCCGCCACATCAACGTGGTCGGACAGCAGTTGCAACAGATGAGCAACGTGTCCGACGCGTCAGCCGAAGATGTGCTCAGCAAATCGTTGGAGGCCGCGTTCTCGTTGGAGGATTCAAGCCGTTCCGAAGACGACGAGTTGAAGACCGCATACCGCCTGTCCGACGAAATGCTCCAACAGTTGGATGAAATGTCACAGAATCCGAACGAGTTCGGAACACCCACCGGCTTCCGTGACATCGACGCGTTGACGCACGGATTGCAAGCCGGACAAATGGTCATAGTCGCGGGCCGTCCGGGCATGGGCAAGAGTACTCTCGGCATGGATTTCGCGCGTAACGCCGCACTGCACAAGGGTCTGCCGACTGTGATTTTCAGTCTGGAAATGGGCGGTCACGAACTCATGCAACGCATGTTCGCAGCCGAAACAGGCATCCGTCTCGCATCGTTCCAACATCCCGAGAATCTGAACTCGAATGATTGGAACAAACTCAACGCGCTCTGCCATCAGGTCGAGAAGGCACCATTGTGGGTTGATGATTCCGCCATCATCAACATGAGCACCATCCGTGCGAAATGCCGTGCTCTCAGCCGCAAGGTCAACGGGTTGAAGCTTATCGTCATCGACTACCTGCAACTCATGTCCTCCGGTAAAACCGTCGAGAACCGTCAGCAGGAAGTGTCGAACTTCTCCCGCCAATGCAAAATGCTCGCCAAGGAACTGCAATGCCCCGTGGTCGTGCTCTCCCAGTTGAACCGTAATGCGGAACAGCGTGCCGACAAGAAGCCGGAACTGTCCGACCTGCGAGAGTCCGGTTCCATCGAACAGGACGCCGACATGGTGTTTCTCGTGCATCGTCCCGAATACTACGACCGTGAGGAACGTCCGGGCGAAGCCGACGTGATTCTCGCCAAACATCGTAACGGGCCTACCGAAACGTTCAATCTCGCGTTCATGGGCGAATGCTCCAAATTCGCGGACATGGCCGCAGGTTTCGAAAACGAGTTCTGAAACAAGTTCTGTCATAGTGGGTACGCCCACAAAAAGAAAGGAAAAAGTCAATGCCAACAACATTGATAATCGTCGCGGCAGTGGCGATACTCATCATCCTGCTCGCAACCGCAAGCTACAAGGTCTGCCCCGCCGACCGAGTCATGGTCATCACCGGGCCGGGTGGACGACGCTTCGTCTCCGGCGGAAGCGCGTTCATCATACCCTTCATCATGCGCGTGGACTGGCTCTCCCTCGGAGCGGTGCAGTCGCCCTGAGAACCGACACGCCGATTCCGACGAAGGACGCAATCCTCATCGACGTGAACGCCGTCGCCAACTTCCAAATCGCATCCGAGACCATGACCGTGGACGAGAACGGTAAACAGGTGAAGGCATTAGAAAACGCCGCCAAGAACTATCTGAACCAGTCAAAGGAGCGCATGGAGAAGGACGTGACCCAAGTGCTCCTAGGCAAGCTGCGCGAGGTCATCGGCAGGACCGAGTTGAAGGCACTCATGGAGAACAGGGACACGTTCGCCGCGACCGTGGCCGAATCCGCCCGCGTGGACATGGAACGGCTTGGCCTTCAATTGACCACGTTCAACATTCAAGACTTCACCGACCGTCAGAACGTCATCGCCAACATGGGCGCTGAAATGGCCGCCGAAATCAGCCGGAATGCGAAGCTCGCGTCCATCAACGCGGAACAGGACGTGGCCGTCCGTCAGAACCAGCTCGACCTGAAACGAGCCGAACTCCAATCCATCTCCGACAAGGCGCAGGCCGAGGCCGACGCGGTGAAGGGCATCACCGCCGCCGAACAGTCCAAGACTCTCAAGGTCAAGGAGCAGGAGGCGGAAATCGCCGCCGCCGAAAAGAAGGCAGTCCTCGAACAGAAGAACGCCGAAATCGAAGAGCAGAAACTGAACGCGACCATCCGCAAGAAGGCCGACGCCGACAGATACGCCGCCGAACAGCAGGCCGACGCGCAGATGTACACGACCCGCAAGCATGCGGATGCGGAACTGTACCTACGTCAGCAGGAGGCTCAGGCCACCCAATCCACCGCCGACGCGGACGCACACGCGACCGAAGTCAAAGGCAAGGCCGAGGGTTCCGCCGCACAGGCCAAGGGTGTAGGCGAAGCCGAAGCAATCCGCGCCCAAGGCCGAGCCTACAATGCGATGAACAACACGTACATCCTCGCCCAACAGTACATTCAGATTCTCCCCGACATGGTTCGAGCCGCCGCCGAACCGCTCACCAAGGTTGACCACATCACCATGTATGGCGACGGAAACAGCACGAAGCTCGTGGGCGACACGGTGAACAGTGTGAGCCAGTTGAGCGAAGGCTTGTCGCAATCCTTGGGCATCGATTTGAAAGCGTTGCTGAACAGTATGGTGTCCGGTCATGCCGCCGGTTCCGCACTAAGTGGGAAAGGTTCCGAACAGTCCGGAAACTAACCTGTTCAGGGACATGTTGGAGGGTATGGGAAGCCATGCCCTCCTTATTTTTAAGGGCTGAAAGCGTTCTTTCAAGGTTTTTAATGAGGGTGCGTGCGGTATATTAGGAATGTAATCCGATATTGACCCCGTTCGATGAATGAACGCGCGCCGGGTCTAGTAAGGAAAGGAAAACAAAGGTGAAAACCAAAAACCTGTTGAAGGCAACGGTCGCCACGCTTGTGGCCGGTGCCATGGGTTTGGCTGGAGTCGGCTCCGCCATGGCGGCTGATACTCGTGTTGACGAGTCCAAGCTTGGTGATGGTGCGGCTGCTCGTCAGACGTTGACCGTCGCTGCTAATGGTGATATTAGCAATCGCACGTTGAAGGCTGTGCCGCTCGCCTACTATTCGTATGCGCAGACTGATGGCACTAATATTACCGGCTTTGACCTGATTGACGCGGGCAAGGCTTCTGCTATTGCTGACGCACTGACGAAAGCCCATATTGACACCCAGTCCAAGAAAGACCAGACTGCCGGATACGACTATAATGCGTCCAATCCGATGGTGTGGGTCGTGCAGAATCTCCTTGATTCCGAGAACAGTCCGTGGGCTGGCAAGCTTCGTGACTTCATCGACCAGTTGAAGAACGAGGACGCCGTCACCGGCGACAAGGGCACCGCGTTCGCCAAGGGCGCCGACGCCAAGCATATGACCGCATCCGTCCGTCCGGGCGTGTATGCGGTCGTGGACGCCACCAAGACCGGTCAGGCGTCCATCGTCATGTTCAACGGCACCGGCATCGACGGCAAGACCACGTTGAAGAACGGTGAAAAGACCTACACGCTGGGCACCGTGGACTATAAGGTGCATGACGCTGAAGTGACCAAGGGTATTACCGGTGTTGAGGATGGTGCTACGGATGAGAAAATCAGTAGGGAGAAGGAATACGCGGTAGCCAAGACCTCCATCGGCAAGAAGGTCTCTTTCAAGATGACCAGCAAGGTGCCTGTTTGGACTGGCTACGACCACTACTATTATGCGCTCAACGATACGTATACTAATGGCCTGACTTTCAACCCGGATAGTGTGAAGGTCACTGTCGGCGGTAAGGCTTTGACTGCTGGCAAGGATTACAAGGTGACGACCGAGACGGGCAAGTTCCATATCCTGTTCGCCCCGACCGCTGACAATTCTTCCGACATCATCGCCGCCAAGACCACGTTCCCGGTCGGTACGCCCGTGCTTGTCACTTATGACATGACCGTGAACAAGAACGCCCACGTGGACGGTGTTGACACCAACACGAGCGAAGTCGAATACTCCCACAATCCGAACAACGTCACCGACCATCAGAAGACTCCGGGCGACACCACTTACGTGTACGTCGGCAAGTTCACTCTGACCAAGACCGATACGAACAACGTTCCGCTCGCGGGTGCCATGTTCCACATCAAGGATGCCAAGAGCAATATCGTCAAGTTCGTCAAGGTGAATGATAACGAGTATCGTGTTGCCGACTCGACTGAGGCCGCTACCGCAAGCGCCGACATCACCACCACCGATAAGAACCATGGCGTCATCACCTTGAAGGGCCTGTACGGTGACTACACGGTGACTGAAATCAAGAGTCCGTTCGGTGGTAGCATTCTGCCGGAGTTCACTCTGACCGTTGGCGTGGCCCAGTCCCAAGACCATAACACCAGCACTTCGTCCCTCACCGCATTCGGACAAGATTCGAACAAGCTGGCCTCCAAGAGCAGTGACGATGGAGTGACCGTCATCAACGCCCGCAACATCGCTGACATGCCGAAGACCGGTGCGGTCTGGCTGTCCATCTTCGGCGTGATGACCGTCCTGTTGGCTGGCGCTTCCGCCCTGCTGCTTCGTCGCAAGGCGTGAGATTGGAGATTGGAATACTGCCGTATGAGAAAACTTTTCTGACCGTTTGACGGTTGGAAAAGCATGAAATGTTCCGCTTGGCGTGTCGGGAACCCAAATATCGACACGCCACTTTTTAGATTCTTTATAACCGCATGGGAGGGGTTTTGGGAAAACATACGGCGAAACCGAAAGGCTTGGGAAATCGAGCCATAGCGGGACTTCTCTGCCTAATCCTATCCGCCCTGTCCGGAACCATCCCATTCATCCTCATGATTTCGAACAGCAGCCAATCCAACCGGTTGACCGACTCCCACGCGCAAGCCGTGGAAAACACTGACGTGAAACGAATCGCCCAAGAGTATGCGGACGCGCAAGCCTACAATCAACGCCTATACGAGGAAGGCCAGCCCATTCTTGGTGAGGCGGAAGACCCTTGGACGGGCGTCAACAAGTCCGAATCGGACAACACGTATCGGAAGCAACTATCCACCCCCAAGGATGGGGTCATGGCTACCATCAAATATCCACGCTTGGGCATCAACCTGCCTATCCGGCATGGCACGTCGCAAAACGTGTTGGCCGCTGGAGCCGGACACTTATACGGTTCCAGTCTCCCCGTCGGTGGCAAGAACACGCATACTGTCATATCCGCGCACACGGGTTTGGCAGACCAGCTCATGTTCGACAAGCTGCGAGGATTCGGCAGTGAAGCCAAAAAGGGAGACGTCTTCTATCTGATAACCGCCGGACACACGCTCGCCTACAAGGTCACGGATATTAGCGTGGTAGACCCGTCCGACTTTTCTAAACTGAAAATCGTCACCGGAAAAGACCTCTCCACACTATTGACCTGCACGCCATACGGCATCAACAACAAGCGACTCTTGGTGACCGGCACGCGCACCAGCATGCCGCACCCCGCACCCAAACCCGAAAACGCGCCGAAAGACCACACGAACCAATGGCTCATGCTGTACGTCGGCGGATTCTGGCTTGCGGTAATCATCATCACCATTCTCATCATCCGTAGAAAAAACCACGCAAAGAAGGAACACTAATGAGTATTCTCAAAAAGCATGTGGCACATCCGGTAGCATTATTGGCCGCAATCGCCACACTGGCATCCGGCCTGACATGCATGACCAATCCGGTAGCCTCTCCAAAAGCACATGCGGACGAGTTGAAACCCGCGTATGCTACTGCGAAAATCGTTAAGAAAGCCGACGGTACGGGGCATGGCACGAGTTCGCAAACGTTCGTGAATTCGAAGAACGGGTTCGCCACGGGCGATGATTCCCCTACCGATGGCGTGGTCGCATCCGGTGATACGGTCGAATATTCTCTCACATTGAACTTCAACGCGGCGGGCAAGCGTACCATCAACGTGAAGTTTGACTTGGATGACGCGCCGTATTTGCAGACTGCTGATGGTGGTGGCTTCTGCCAGCCGGGACAACTCGTCACCGCGAAGAAAAACAGTGACGGCTCCTGCTCCTACACGGTTCCAGCCGGTGGCGTGGAAACCATGACCCAAACCTTCTATCTGAAAGCAAAAGACACGGGAGGCTTGGTCAAGCCGGGTCAGATTCCGAAAATCGTCGTCGCCCGCGAAGGTGGAACGTCAACCACGTATCGTACGGATGAGCTGACTGTAGTATCCGCTCCGGCGGCTGACTTGGTCATTGACAATGGCGGCAATCCGGTGAAAGGCCAATACTCGTATGAGCATCGTACTTATTGGAGTCAGAACACCGACGCGACCGGCGATTTCACTATTCGTGCCGACGCGTTGACCTATCCGGGTTATTCGTCCACGAAGGGCGCGTCCACCAGCATCGATTGGACTACCAAAGTGGATATTTCCGACTTCCCGCAGGGCACCGTGTGGACTGTAGGCGGTCAGCGGATTACCCGTAACAGTGATAAAGAACAGTATCTGACTGTATCCAGTGGCAAGAACGGTGCGGCGGCGACAATCAGCTACAGGATTCCCGCCGGAACCGACGCGCTCAAAAACATGAAAGAAGGAGACGTCAAATATTACGATGTCCACCTTGTTCCCGACGAAACCGTGTTCAGCGTCAAAGACGATAACGGCGACGCACTGTTGAACATGGGCAAAGGTGGAGAACCCGGCTGGAACATTGGACGGGACAAGAGCACCTACAACAAGGATACGGGTGCCCGCGTCGGCTACCCGTATGCGAACAATGACTGGTCACGAGCCATCATCCAACGGCTCAAGCCGACTCCAGCTGGCAAGATTCCACTGTTCGGCAAAGGACTGCAACGGCCTAACACTGCGTCCAAGACCATGTTCGACAAGGAGAATCTGACGTTCGACGCCGCCGAAGGCAAAGCCGACATCTACCATTACTATTCCGACGGTTCCGGCGACACCGTGTCCCGTGGAACGCAAGTCAAAACCATTTTGGAAATGTATGCGGCGAACGTTACGGCGGACAAGCTTAAAAACACTACGCCGACCATGCAGGACGAGTGGGATAATACGCGCATGCGGTGGGATGGAAGCTTGGAAGTCACCCAGAACGGCGCTCCGGTTTCCGACTACAAAGTTCAATGGGCTGATAGCAAAGACAATTGGCATGACGGGGAACCATCCGACACGGACGCTCCGAACGTCAAGAAGATTCGGGTGACGTTCAACCCCGACACGTTGACTTTGGGAAAGGGTGCGCCGAACGTTCAGGTCACGTTCAACACGCTCGCCATAGCCGACGTGTCCAAAGGCAATATGGAAGCTTTGGATACGCTGACCGCATGGCTTACCGAAGACGATAAGGCGAGCGTCACCAATTGGGTGTGGATTGCCAAGCCGGTAGACCCGACCACCAGTATCGACATCAGTCTGAAAGCCTACGATGGTGAAGGCAATCAAGTGTATGCGAACAACAGTTCCAATCACCCGTCCGGAAGCGCAGTCGATTTGACTCCCGGCATGCGAGTGGATTATACGGTCACGGAACAATTGCGCACCATTCTCCTGTCCAATACAAGCATGACGCCGACCATCACGGTGCCGAAACCGAAAGGCTTGTACAATCCGACCTGTGATGATTCGTTCTGGCAGATGAAAGTGGACGGGAATAATCTCGTGTTCACGCCACGTTCCGGCAAAGCCACGCCTGAAGTAGACCGTATGGGGTCGGCCACTTTGCCTGACCTGCATTTCAGTGGCATCGTATCCAATCTCGCCACCGGGACTGTGACCGCCAGTGCGAATATGAGCGTGGACGTTGACGAGAACGGCGCATTGCGAGCCCAAACCATCAAAAGCAATACGCCCAGCGTCCCATTCCCTGTCTCCAATGCGGAAACCAACAGTGGCATCATGCGTGTGAAGACCACGAAGGCTGAAATCAGTGACCCGCTTACTTGGGAGTTCAACGTGTACGGCAAGGGCGGCGGACATACCGGCACCATGGATAGCATGCTACTGCTTCCTGCGAATGGTGATGAGAAATACGTGCAGGACAAGCTGGTCGAATATGAGCGTGGATACAGCAACTATCATGGCTCCTACGAACTGACCCAGCCCGTCACGGTCAATATGGACAATTCGACCAGTACGACCGTCTACTATTCAACCACCACCGGAAAGAAGTCGGATAATCCGGCTGACTACGAGTGGAAGACATGGGATGAATTGTCCGCCATCGAGAAGAAGAACATCACCGCCATCCGACTGACCAGCACTGTCGTCGCGTCCGACGATAAACTGTCCTATTCGGCGGTGAACGGCACCATCACGCTCACCCCATCCGACAATGTGAAAGACGACAAGTACACGCTGTGGCTTGGCCGCAACTATTATTCCGACGCTTCCGACAAACCGGCGGGCAACCAGCCGTGGCCTGACGTGGCGAAGGTAGTGGCCGGTAGCATCAGTGGTACCGTCTGGTGGGATAAGGATGAGAACACGCTCATCGGTGACAGTGAGGAGCATATCGAAGGAGTGGAAGTCACCCTCGGCAAGCAGGATGCGAATGGTAATTGGCAGACCGTCAAAACGGTGAAAACCGATAAGGACGGCTACTATGAGTTCGTACTGCTCCACTCCGGCACTTACAAGACTTCGGTGAAACGCAACACCGGCACCACCGCCAGTGACGGCGTGCAGACACAAGTCAAAACCTACTACGGCAAGGTCGAAAACGTGACGAACACGCGAAGCTGGTCGAACAAAATCAAAGCGAACGCGAAAGACACGTCCGACAATATCAGCTTGGGCATCGGCATCGACCAGAAAAACGTGGACTACGGGTATGCGAAACCAGACCCGAAAGCCACCGTGGACAAAACCGTCACCGGCACCAAATGTACTGATACGAAATGCGTCATCAACTGGGATGTCAAAGTACAAAACAAAGGCACTAGTCGTTTTGATACTTCCAGTGTCGTTTCTGACCGTATGAGCGCCGACGTGCATGATGTTTCCGCTACCGCCGGTACGGTTTCTATCGAGTCTGGTGGTGCGAAGCAGGTTGCGACGAGTGGCGACCATAAGTTTGTGTTGACGAGCGAGGGCTTGTTGTATGCGTGGGGTAATAACCAGTATGGTCAATTAGGTTTCAAGCCTGACTTCACGAACACGAGTACTCCGGTGAACGTGAACAAGCCGACCATGGTCAACGGTAGTTGGCTGAAAGTCGCCGCCGGTGGCAAGCATTCCGCCGCCATCAGCACGGACGGACACTTGTACACGACTGGTTGGAATGGTAAAGGCCAATTAGGTACGGGTGATACGGACAATCGTTTCGAATGGACGGAAGTCGCTTCGGATAAGACGTTCACGGACGTGGCATGCGGCAACCAGTTCACCGTCGCCATCGCCAGCGACGGAACTTTGTGGGGTGTTGGAAACGCTGTAGGCAGTCAGAACTATGCGGCTTGGACGCAAATCGGTTCTGGTGTCAAGTTCACTCAACTCAGTGCGAGCATGGAAGGTTTCATCGCCTTGAACACGTCCGGCGGATACCTGTACTCCGGTACAGGCGTTTCCTTGGGACAGCTTTCCAGTGGCGGTTACACGCAAGTCGCCGCCGCGTTTGGTCAAATGTACGCGTTAAAAGACGATGGGACGGTGTTCTGGTTCTCGACCTATAGTGCTACCTTGTCCGGTTTGAAGGACATTGTGAAAATCAGCGGCGGATACAATACCCTGTACGCCATCGA
>OCHE01001380.1_pt1 | contig 18854 bp, 13 predicted proteins | sample 1538681 | NCBI WGS metagenome assembly OCHE01 (sample SAMN04571717, study PRJEB22368) | human gut metagenome | biome: human gut; material: stool | host: Homo sapiens | place: Luxembourg | collected 2012-08-17
CTTAGGATGCTCCGGAGGACCGACCCTCGTTGGATTTGTTTCCAGTGCGTTTTCCGGTAATCTGCGCCTGGGAATATTAACTGCTATTGTTTTTCCGGTATTATTACTTGCCGGATTATGTACTTTTTCACGGTTAGTCGTTAAAAATGTTGATTAACTCAGAGAATGTGTCTGTGATTCCCTGAACGGATTCTTCAATGTTATTGTAAATAGCAGCGGACTGTTCGGCTAAATCCTGCATGCTGTTTGCAACAACGGCAAATCCGGCACCGGCTTCGCCATTTCTGGCAGCTTCAATACTTGCATTCAGAGAAAGCATACGCTGTTTGCCGGAAATTGCTTTCAACTGGCTGGTGTCTTTGTTAATGACATCGACAAAGGAGGCTGACTCCTGCGTTTTTTCCTGCAATGCATGAAGCATGGAAGCATTTGTGTATTTGTAGTATTCCAGATTGACTAACTGGTTTACAATTAATTCTAAAAGATTGGCGGCAGCTCGGATTTTTTCCTCGGAACTGATTGTCACTTTATTAAGTGCGACGATATACTCGTCCTCATCAATGCCAAGTTCTCTTGCTGTTTTGCGGAAAGATTCTTCATCCGGGGCTTCCGGAAGAATCTGTCCTCCGATAATTGCGCCCACTTTTTCATCGCCTACTTTAATATCGACTGAGAAGTCCATAAGTCCTGCATGGCAGAAGTAAGTTCCACTGCCTTCGTTGTCACACTTGATACAGCGGCGGTTTCCTTCTTTTGAACCACGTGTGTACTTCATGCAGAAATCAGTAAAATTGCTGCCCTCTGTTAAATATTGTCCGTCATTTCCAACAGCAATTGCAGCAAGGCCGGTAGCGTCGGAAAATTTGTCCTGAATTTTTTGCAGTTTGGATATGTCCATAAATTCTTTAAGTTCCATAAAAACCATTCCCTTCATTTCATTACTTAAAAATTTTATATATATTTTATCACAAAAAACACATTTCGGCAAAAAAAAATTATAACTATAGACTATTTCTCATTTGTGTACTATAATTTGTTTGTTAAATTGTGGAAGAATTAGGGAGAATACCAAGGTGAAATCGAAGATACTGTTGTATTGTCGGGCAGTTTAATTGGAGCTTACATGAAATTGCGACGACGAAACAGGATTTTGAGTCGTTTGCCAATGAAAACAAGGATGAGTTTGACGAGTTTGATAGTAGAGACTATTTGAATCGTCTTTTGAATATGAAAAATTTACAGCCTACGGATATTATCAGGCGGAGTGGTTTGGAACGCTCTTATGTGTATCATATTTTAAATGGTGAGCGGAAAAATCCGTCGCAGGGCAAAGTGATAGCACTCTGCATTGCATTTGAACTTACCGTGGAGCAGACGCAGAGGCTGCTTCGGTCATGGAAACTGCCGGTCCTGTATCCGCGTAATCAGCGGGACAGCATTATTTTATACGGAATCAGCAGAAAAATGAGTGTTATGGAAATTAATGAGCATTTGCTGAATTTGAATTTTGAATTATTGGAATAAAGGAGAATAAAAAGATGGAGCGATACGAACTTGCAAAAAATCGTATTATGGAACTGGAGACGGAGATTGACGGCGCATTTGGCGATTATATCAAGGAAGCGGCACATTTATTTGTGACGATTTTTCATGTAATGGATGGTACAGAAGACGCAAAACAGCGAAAAGAATGGACAGACAATCTTTACGAAGAAATAGTGGGGGATAATTATGAAACTTCGTACGCAAATCCGGCATATTGTGTTAAGAAATTCGGCGAAAAGACCGGACAGTATTTATGCTGGTTTTATGCCAGATTCCGTGACAGTATTGTAGCGGCGTTTGAAGAGGACGAAGAAGAAGTAACAAGATGCATGGAGTTGTTTTTGCAGGTGGTTTCTGTATTATCTTTGGAGGAGGAAACCGAGCGCTACCTGAAAGAGACAATTTACTACGATGTTCATGATTATGCAGAGGACCGCATTGAGAAAAACATTCATGATTTGCTTTGCCCGGAGGAGACTTTGATTTACAATATTGTGATGAAAAGTGATTTTGCAAATACCGATTATTTGTACCGCTATGGGGAATACATTACGGAGAATGAAATTCGGATGGCGGAGTTCTTAGGGAAAATGCCAATCGAAAAACTTTTAGCCATGGCGTCTACTTATACGGAAGGCTATCGCAAGGGCTTTGAAATTGCGGGGATTGATTTGACGAAGAAAAAGACCGTGCAGATTCGTTATCACATTGGTTTTGAGCCGATGGTAAGACAGGCGGTTTTACAGTTTGAGAAAATGGGATTAAAGCCGGTATTTACAAGAAAGACAAATACGCAGGCTGTTGGTGTTGTCAGCACATCGCCGAATAAACAGTATCAGTATGATCATCGTTTTGACGATGCTTTATATCTGAATCATGCACTGGTGCAGGAAAGATTAAAAATCTCTGAGAAAGTATTTGAATCTTATCGGGAAGAGGCTTCTTTGTATGCCGGACCGGCAGTGATTGAAGTGTTTGGGGAGAAATTATTTTCTCCGAAAGTGAAAAAGGAAAGTCCGGCGTATAAAAAAGAGCAGGAGGAGCTTTCGGTTTCTTACCGCAGAGATTATTCTTTGCTCCAAAACCGGTATATTCCTCAAGACTCTTACAGCTTCACGATTATCGCCTATCCGATTCCGGAAATTGGTGAGGATTTCGAAGATATTTTTGAGGAAACAGTAAAGGTCAATACACTGGACATGGAAGAATACAAACAAATTCAGCAGCACTTAATTGATGCACTGGATTTGGGCGAAAAAGTTCATGTGACAGGACGAGGTAAAAACCACACGGATATTTGGATTCGTCTGCACGAATTGACGGAGCCTGCGAAACAGACGAATTTTGAAAATTGTCTGGCAGATGTTAATATTCCGGTTGGTGAGGTGTTTACTTCTCCGAAACTGACGGGAACGAATGGCGTGCTTCATGTGACACAGGTTTATCTAAATGAACTGCGTTATGAAAATCTGGAATTTTCCTTTACGGATGGTATGGTTACCTCTTATTCCTGCTCCAATTATGAAAAGGAAGAGGAAGGAAGAAAATATATCAAGGAAAATATTCTTCATAACCGTGAGACACTGCCAATTGGCGAGTTTGCCATTGGTACGAATACGACAGCCTATGTGATGGGAAGAAAGTTTGGCATTGAGGCAAAACTGCCGATTTTGATTGCAGAAAAGACAGGACCGCATTTTGCTCTTGGTGATACCTGTTATTCTATGAGTGAAGATGTGGTTTTGCACAACCCGGACGGAAAAGAAATTATTGCAAAAGAAAACGAGTGCTCGGCTCTCAGAAATACGGATATTTCCAAGGCATATTTTAACTGCCACACAGATGTTACGATTCCGTATGATGAACTTGGTGATATAATTGTCTTTACAAAAACGGGTGAAACCGTTACACTGATAAGGAATGGACGGTTTGTTCTTCCGGGAACAGAACGTCTGAATGAAGTTTTAGATTAAAATGAATGAATGCAGGAGGAATTGCAAGATGGCAAAAGTAGGTATCTTAATGGGAAGTGATTCAGACCTTCCGGTTATGAAAAAAGCAGCAGATATGCTTGAAAAATTTGGAATTGAATATGAGATGACGATTATTTCGGCTCACCGTATGCCGGATGTATTTGTTGACTATGCAACAAAAGCAGAAGAGCGTGGCGTTGAAGTGATTATCGCAGGAGCCGGTGGTGCTGCTCATCTTCCGGGTATGTGTGCGGCGTTATTTGACCTTCCGGTTATTGGTATTCCGATTCATACAAAGAGCCTTGGCGGTGTTGACAGTTTGTATTCGATTGTACAGATGCCATCCGGTATTCCGGTTGCTACTGTCGCTATCGATGGAGCAGCAAATGCCGCTATTTTAGCAGCTAAAATGCTTTCGATTTCGGATAAAGACTTGCGGGGTAAGTTAAAAGATTATAAGAAAGAAATGAAAGATGGCGTTATGGCAAAGGCAGAGAAACTGGATAAGCTTGGTCATGACAAATATATTGAGCAGATGTAGGAAAATTTTGATTGACATAAATGTTAATGATTCGTATAATAATAGTAGAAGAGATAGCGTGCTATCTCAAGTGGGCTAACACTTAAATCCGAAAGACTTGTTGGACGAATGTGCCAGCGGTTGGCAGGCAACGAAAAAACCTGAAAGACTTACTGGACGAATGTGCCAGTGGTTGGCGGACAACAAAAAAATTAGTCGTTAAAGGAGAGTTGGTAATGCTGCGGTATTATAACTCTCCTTTTGAATTAGTAAATAACAAAGCGAGGAATGTAGAGTATTGAAAAAGCATACAGCAAAAGATGCGGTTAAAATTATTATAGCAACAGCAAAGGATTATAATAGATTGCTTGAAAATAAAAATTTTATATTTATATACAGAAATCGTCTGAATAATCAAATTGAATATTTTGAAACTGTTTTCTTACCTCGTCATTTCCAACATTTATGTGGCGTTGATTATATTAACTCGGATAATGGAAAAGTGATACATAATTCAACAGATTTTTACAATAGAGCATTAAATAATGAATTATCACATAAAGAAATTAAATTGAGAGAAGATGGTACAACAAATTATTGTTTGGGATTTTCAAAAGAAGGAAAGTATTATATGCCTAGTTCATGTTTGTTGGAAGATGTTCGTAATTTGGGAGATCATCCTTCACAGATTTTAGCAGTATTATCGAAGAACAATAATGCTTCAGAGCAAGTTTATTCCGAGATACGTTATGTTGCCAAAGGAGTTCCCCTTAATAAAATAAAGATGCCAAATAACTTAAATCAAATGATTAATTTGTCAAATTATAAAGAAAAATAAAGAAATCAATTTGTAGGAGACTATAACGCGAAGCGTTATCCTATCTCTTACAAATTGATTCCTTTTTTTCATCATCCCGCCATCAGCAGTCGGTCAAGTGCCATCAGTAAATAGTCGGTGTAGCCGGCTTTTTTTATGTCCTGCATAGCAAGGAGGGGAACTTTGCCAAGCGTTTTTCCCTGATAGGAATAAGTGATAAATCCCACGGCAGTTCCCTTTTTGATTGGAGCCTTTAATTCCTGATATGTTATCTTCTTCTCGATTTTATTTTTTTCATAAGCAGCGGTAAAAGTATGTGAAAATGATTTTTTTGGATACACCGTTAATTTTTCAGGGATTCCACCACGGACAGAAGGAGAGTCAAACTTCATGCCGGAATAATCGTCCTGATAGAGAGAACAGTTGGCAAATCCATAATCTAATAATGCCTGGGCTTCTGAAAAACGGACTTTATGGTCCGGTGCAGCCATTATAACAGCAATCAGATTTAATCCATTTCGCTTTGCTGTTGCACTGAGACAGTATTTTGCTTTGCTGGTTGATCCGGTTTTTAATCCTGTTATTCCATCATAAAAACGTACAAGTTTGTTCGTATTTGTTAAACCAAACTGCGATTCACCCTTTTTGGTTTTGTGGATAATTGTGTCCATCCATACGGTTGAATATTTGGAAATGCCGGGATGTTTCATAATTAACTCGCGGGACATAAGACCTACGTCATAGGCACTGGAAAAATGCCCGGATTTGATATCGTCATCCAGACCGGTACAGTTTTTGAATTGTGTGTGTTTCATGCCAAGTTCTTTTGCTTTTTCGTTCATTTTCTTTACAAAATTTGGCTCTGAACCGGCAATTTTTTCTGCCATGGCAACAGCGGCATCATTTGCGCTGGCGATGCTGATGCATTTAATCATGGTGTCTACTGTCTGGGTTTCATTTGGTTCTAAAAATACTTGTGAGCCACCCATGCTGGCAGCATATTCGCTTACACTGACAGAATCGGTGAGTTGAATTTTTCCTTCTTCCAAAGCTTCCATAATCAAGGTCAACGTCATAATCTTTGTGATGCTGGCTGGTACAAGTTCGGTATCCTTATTTTTTTCCAGAATAATTTGTCCGGAATTTCCTTCAATCAAAACAGCCGCTTTGGCAGTAAGATTTACAGCTTGACCACTGGAAGATTCGGTGCTCCCGGCAGGAGCTTTAGACTGGGCATAGGAAAATGGAGCCGCAAAAAATAATGATAAAACTGCCAATATAAAAATTCCCAAAAGTTGTTTCATGTTGGTTTTTCATCCTGTCTTCAAAGAATCTGTTACATCTTATGGCGTGGAAGGAAAAATTATGACTATAGTTTGAAACTATATAAAAGCGCTGGTTTTCGGTATTATACAAACAAAACATGAGAGGTTATAATGAATTTAAATTCTAGGATTGAAAAAATGATTTGAAGGAGGATATTATGAAAACAGCCGTTATTGGATTCCCAAGGATTGGGGCATTGCGCGAATTAAAATTTTCATCGGAAAAATATTTCCGAAATGAAATAACAGAAGAAGAATTGTTAGAAACAGGGAGAACCTTGCGAAAAACACACTGGAAAATACAAAAAGAGGCAGGAATTGATTTTATTTCCTGCAATGATTTTTCCTATTATGATGGTATCTTGGATGCCGCTGTTATGTGCGGAATTATCCCAAAGCGTTATCAGGAGTTGAATTTGTCAGAGCTTGACACATATTTTGCTATGGCACGTGGCTATCAGGGGGAAGCGGGAGATGTAAAGGCACTGGCAATGAAAAAATGGTTTAATACAAATTACCATTATATTGTTCCGGAGGTTGAGGATGATACGGTTGTTTCTTTTTCCGGGAAAAAACTTCTAAGTGAGTTTGAGGAAGCAAAAGAACTCGGAATTTTAGTAAAACCGGTTGTGCCTGGAGCATATACCTTGTTGAAATTATGCCGTTATACCGGTACAAAAACGGCAGAGGATTTTGTCGATGATGTCATTTTGGCATATAAGGAATTGCTGAAACTTTGCGATAAAAATGAGGTTTCGTGGATTCAGTTCGATGAGCCGTCCTTGGTTTTTGATATGACAGAACAGGATTTAGCACTGTTTCGTAAGATTTATTCTGAAATTCTGCCATCGGCACAGTCCTGTCAGGTATTGGTACAGACCTATTTTGGTGATGTCCGTGATGTATATCAGGATTTGATTCAATTGCCATTTGCAGGAGTTGGTCTGGACTTTGTGGAAGGAAAACAGACGAAAAAATTGATTGAACAGTATGGATTTCCAAAGGATAAAATATTGTTTGCCGGATTGGTTAATGGTAAAAATATTTGGAAAAATCATTATAAAGAAACACTCCAGGCACTGCAAGAGTTGAAGGAAAAAGGGATTCACACGGTGTTGTCGACTTCATGTTCTTTACTTCATGTTCCTTACACAATAGAACAGGAGAAAGAATTGTCCGATGAATATAAAAAGCACTTTGCTTTTGCAAAAGAAAAATTATCGGAACTGCGTGATTTGAAGGTGCTTGCAGAGAATGAGAACTTTTTAGATTCCGTTTTGTTAAAGGCAAATGAAAGTCTGTTTTTGGAAGGAAGAGACTGTGTAAAGGAAGAAGTGAAAAATCGCCTAAAACAAGTGAAGGATGAAGATTATGTGAGAACGCCTGCGAGAAAGGAACGTCAGAAGCGACAGAAAGAGGTTCTCGGTCTTCCGATTTTCCCAACGACAACAATTGGTTCCTTCCCGCAGACCAAAGATGTAAAAGCAAACCGTTCGGCTTACCGTAGAGGCGAGAAAACGAAAGAAGAGTATGTAGCATTTAACCGTGAGAAAATTTCAGAATGTATTCGCTGGCAGGAAGATATTGGATTGGATGTACTTGTTCATGGTGAATATGAAAGAAATGATATGGTGGAATATTTTGGCGAGTCTTTAGGAGGATTTTTGTTTACCAAACTTGGATGGGTGCAGTCATACGGCACACGTTGTGTAAAACCACCGATTATTTGGGGCGATGTGTATCGTGACAAACCGATAACCGTGGATTGGTCCGTATTTGCACAGTCACAGACCGATAAAATTATGAAAGGAATGTTGACCGGACCTGTTACGATTTTAAATTGGTCCTTCCCTAGAGAAGATATCTCCATCGAAGAATCCATGATGCAGATTGCTTTTGTAATCCGGGATGAAGTGCTGGATTTGGAGAAGAATGGTATTCGTATGATTCAGATTGATGAGGCAGCTCTTCGTGAAAAACTGCCGCTTCGCAAATCGGATTGGTACTCAGAATATCTGGATTTTGCAATCCCTGCTTTTCGTCTCACGCACAGCGGGGTAAAACCGGAAACACAGATTCATACACATATGTGCTATAGTGAGTTTAATGATATTATCAAGGCGATTGACGATATGGATGCTGACGTGATTACATTTGAGGCATCCCGGTCAGATTTGCAGATTTTGGATGCTCTCCGTGACAATCATTTTGAAACTGAGGTTGGACCTGGTGTATACGATATCCATTCGGCACGTGTACCGTCAGTCGAAGAAATTGTGACAGCATTAAAAGGAATGCTTGAAAAGATTGAGCCGGATAAACTCTGGGTAAATCCGGATTGTGGTTTGAAAACCAGAGGTGTTAAAGAAACAGATGCCAGCTTGCGGAACATGGTAGCCGCTGCGAAAGAAATCAGGAGATTGGCAAACTAGAATAGTAAGAAAAAAGAAAAAGAAATTCATTCGTATCGAGACGGGATAACGCTTCGCGTTATAGTCTCTCGCGAATTGAATTTCTTTTCCTTTTTTTACTTTCTAAGTGCCAATCACTTCCAGATATGTTATAATATCATTAAAAAAGATGTCGGGGGCAGTTGTATGCTAACAGTTATCATGATTTTTCTAGGTATAGTAGTTCTTTTATTATTCGACGGTGTTTTGGAAAATTATTTTCCGACAACGAAAGAGTATTCGATTCAATCACCAAAAATAAAAGAAGAGAAAAAAGTGGTTTTGCTTACGGATTTACACGCTTGTTGTGTGGGAGGCAAAAAGGATAAATATTTGCAAATGATACAAAAACAGAATCCTGACATTCTCTTGCTCGCGGGAGATATGACGGTGAAAAACAGAAAACGAACAGATTGTGTAATCGAGTTTTTAAAAGGGATTCGTTCGATTGCGCCGGTTTATTATGCGCCCGGTAATCATGAGATTCGCATGCCGGAGTATGAGCCTTTTATCCGGGCGGTTCAAAATTTAGGGATTCATTATCTTTCAAATGCAACAGAAAAACTGGACGAAATGGATATTTATGGGCTGGATTTGCCGGAATATTGGTATCATAAATTTTGGGAGAAGCGGAATTTTTCAAAAGAGGAAGTAGAAAAACTTTTGGGAAGTCCGAAAAAGGATACATTTTCTATTTTGATTGCACACAACCCGGAGTATTTTCCTTATTATGCTGCGTGGGGAGCTGACCTTACGGTAAGCGGACATATCCATGGTGGCATTATGAGGCTGCCGTGGATTGGCGGCGTGATTTCGCCGAGCCTTCGACTTTTTCCAAAGTATGATTCCGGTGAGTTTGAGGAAAACGGGAAAAAGATGATACTCAGCCGGGGGATGGGACTTCACCATATTAAACTTCGTTTTTTTAACCGCCCGGAGATAAGCGTCATAAAAATCACTTGCCAAGATAAGTCTAAATAGGGTATTATAGATAGGTAACGCTAAAAAAAGTGTACATTTGCTAAGGGGGCAAAACAGATGGAACTGCAAGTAAAGTTAGAAGTGTTTGATGGTCCGTTGGACTTACTTCTTCACTTGATTGAAAAGAATAAAGTAGATATTTTCGACATTCCGATTGTTCTCATTACGGAGCAATATCTTGATTATGTCAGAAAAATGGACACCAAAGATATGGATGTCATGAGCGAGTTCCTTGTGATGGCGGCGACGCTTGTAAAAATCAAATCCAAGATGCTTTTGCCTGCAGAAGAAGAGGAACAGGAAGAGGAAGAAGATCCAAGGCAAGAACTTGTGGAACGGCTCTTAGAATATAAAATGTACAAATATGCATCCTTTGAACTAAAGGACAGACAGGTAGATGCCGGAAAAGTGTTTTTTAAAGAACCTACGATTCCGGACGAGATAAAAAACTATAAAGATGAAGTCGATTATGAGGAATTGCTTTCCGATGTAACGCTTCGCAAACTGCAAAACATTTTTGATTCCGTGATGCAGAAGCAGGTGGACAAAATCGATCCAATCCGAAGTGAGTTTGGCAAGATTGAAAAAGAAGAAATTAACATAGAAGACCACATGATTTTTTTGGAGGAATATGCGATGCTGCATAAAAAGTTCAGCTTTCGTAAAGTGCTGGAAAACGGTTCCGGAAAAAGTTATGTGATTGTCACATTTCTAGGTATATTGGAAATGATGAAAACCGGGAAGTTTACGATTGAACAGGACAAGTTATTTGATGACATTATCATTACATATAATCCCGGCAAGGAGCAGGAGGAAGAACAGTGAATATAAAAAAGTTAGAAGCCGTTGTGGAGGCAATACTATTTTCCATGGGAGAGGCTGTTGAGATTGAACGTCTGGCCGCTGCCGTAGACCATGATGAAGATACCGTGCGCAAAATTATCCGCAGTATGATGACCAGGTATGATGAAGAAGACAGAGGAATTCATCTCATTGAGTTAGATGGTTCTTTCCAGTTGTGTACAAAGCCGGAAATGTATGAGTATCTGATTAAGGTGGCTCATATTCCGAAAAAACATGTTTTGACGGATGTGCTTTTGGAAACGTTATCTATTGTTGCCTATAAGCAGCCGATTACCCGTTTGGAAATTGAAAAAATCCGCGGGGTATCGTGCAGTCATGCGGTAAATAAATTAGTAGAATATGGCTTGATTGCAGAAGCCGGAAGACTGGATGCACCGGGAAAGCCGATTTTATTTGGTACGACAGAAGAATTCCTTCGCTACTTCAGCTTGGAATCACTGGATGATCTGCCAATTTTAAATCAGGAAACAATCGAGACCTTTAAGGACGAAGCGGAAAAAGAAGTGATGCAGGAACTGAAGAACAAGGTGAATAAACGTTTTTCGGTTATTTACTGCTTATTGAAAAATTTTTCTTGCGTTTTTACTTTTCCTGTTATATAATGTGAAAAGACAAAGGCGTCAAAAGAGTATTGAACTATACTCTTTTGACGCCTTTTGTAGTCAAAAAATATTTTTGACAGACGGGAACACGAGTGACTATTCCATACGTCAAATACAAGGAGGAATTTCGATGAGTGAATATGTAGAAGAATGTAAACGGAAACCGATTGGCTTGTATGACCCTCGGTTTGAACATGATAACTGCGGTATTGGCGCAATTGTCAATATTAAAGGAAAGAAAACGCATAGTACCGTAAAAAATGCGTTAGAGATTGTCGCCAATCTTGAACACCGCGCAGGAAAAGACGGCGAAGGAAAAACAGGAGATGGTGTTGGTATTCTCTTACAGATTTCTCATAAGTTTTTCAGTAAAGTGGCAGAAAAGCTTGGTATTGACATCGGAGGAGAGCGTGAATATGGTGTCGGTATGTTCTTTTTCCCACAGGATGAGTTAAAAAGAAATCAGGCAAAGAAAATGTTTGAAAATATCATTGCCAAAGAGGGAATGGAATTTCTTGCATGGCGTGAAGTACCGATTGCACCGGATATTCTTGGAAAACGTGCCGTGGAATGTATGCCGTATATCATGCAGTGTTTCGTAAAGAAACCAAAGAAAGTCGAAAAGGGACTGGATTTTGACCGTAAATTATACATTGCAAGACGTGTCTTTGAGCAGTCCAATGAAAATACTTATGTAGTTTCACTTTCTTCCCGTACAATTGTATATAAAGGAATGTTTTTGGTTTCGCAGCTTCGCTTATTCTTCGATGATTTGCAGGATGTCGATTATGAATCCGCGATTGCGATTGTACATTCCCGTTTCTCGACAAACACACAGCCGAGCTGGCAGCGTGCTCATCCAAACCGTTTTATCGTACACAACGGTGAGATTAACACCATTCTCGGTAATGCAGATAAGATGCTTGCCCGTGAGGAGACGATGGAATCCGAGCAGTTAAAAGGAGAACTTCACAAAGTACTTCCGGTTATCAATGCCAGCGGTTCAGACTCGGCGATGCTTGATAACACACTGGAATTTCTGGTAATGAGTGGTATGGAACTGCCGCTTGCTGTAATGATTACAATTCCCGAGCCTTGGGCAAATAACCGTTATATCAGTGAAAAGAAAAAAGACTTTTATCAATATTATGCAACGATGATGGAGCCATGGGATGGCCCGGCTTCCATTTTGTTCTCAGATGGTGATTTGGTTGGTGCCGTGCTTGACCGAAACGGTCTGCGTCCTTCCCGTTATTATATTACGGATGAGGACGAATTGATTCTTTCTTCCGAGGTCGGTGTTATGCCAATCAGTGAAGAGCATGTCATCAAAAAAGATCGCTTAAGACCGGGTAAAATGCTTTTGGTTGATACGGTAAAAGGAGAATTAGTGGATGATGATGTTTTGAAAGAGACATATGCATCCCGCCGTCCTTATGGTGAGTGGTTAGACAGCAATCTGGTAGAATTAAAAGACATTCACATTCCGAACCACCGCGTGGAGCACTACAGCAATGAGGAGCGGAGAAAACTTCAGAAAGCATTCGGTTACACATATGAAGAAGTGAAAAATTCCATTCTTCCAATGGCTCAAAATGGTGGCGAGCCGATTGCAGCCATGGGACATGACACACCGCTTCCGATGCTTAGCAAACAGCCACAGCCGTTGTTTAACTATTTCAGACAGCGTTTCGCACAGGTAACAAACCCACCAATTGATGCGATTCGTGAGGAAGTAGTAACATCAACATCAACTTACATTGGCGAGGATGGAAACCTGTTACATGAGCAGCCGGAAAACTGCCGTGTGCTTCGTATTAAGAATCCGATTTTGACCGATACGGATTTGTTGAAAATTAAAAACATGGATGTGCCGGGATTCAAAGTTGGTGTTATTCCGATTACTTATTATAAAAATACTTCTTTGAAAAAGGCAATTGACCGACTGTTTTTGGAAGCAGACAGAGCTTACAAAGATGGTGTTAATGTGTTGATTCTTTCAGACCGTGGTGTCGATGAAAACCATGTGGCAATTCCTTCTTTGTTGGCGGTGTCCGCAATGCAGCAGCATTTGGTACGTACAAAGAAAAGAACGAGTGTTGCTATGATTTTAGAGAGTGCAGAGCCAAGAGAAGTTCATCATTTTGCCACCTTATTAGGTTATGGTGCCTGCGCCGTAAACCCATATCTGGCGCTGGATACCATCAAACGCCTGATTGACTGCAACATGCTTGACAAAGATTATTATGCTGCCGTAGATGACTATAATTCAGCCATCCTTCACGGTATCGTAAAAATTGCATCAAAGATGGGTATTTCAACAATTCAGTCTTATCAGGGATCCAAGATTTTTGAGGCGATTGGCATTTCCAAGGAAGTGACAGATGTGTACTTCACCGACACGGTATCCAGAATCGGTGGTATTTCGCTTCAGGATATTGAGACACAAGTAGAAAACCTTCATACGCGTGCTTTTGACCCATTGGATCTTGGTAACGATACAACACTTGACAGTCTGGGTATGCACAAGTCGCGCAGTGGAAAAGAAGATCATCTTTATAATCCAAAGACGATTCATCTTTTACAGCAGGCAACCTGGCAGAAAGACTATAAATTATTTAAAGAATATTCAAGAGAAATCGATAATGAAGACCGCTTCATGAATTTGAGAAGTTTGTTAGACTTCAAATTCCCAAAAAAGGGAATTCCGCTTTCGCAGGTTGAGCCGGTTGAAAGCATTGTCAAACGATTCAAAACCGGTGCGATGTCTTATGGTTCTATTTCACAGGAAGCACATGAGACATTAGCGATTGCGATGAACCGTTTACACGGTAAATCCAACAGTGGTGAGGGCGGTGAGAGTTTAGAGCGTCTATCCATTGGAAAAGACGGTTTGAACCGCTGCTCCGCAATTAAACAGGTGGCAAGCGGACGATTTGGTGTCACCTCTCATTATTTAGTAAGTGCAAAAGAAATTCAGATTAAGATGGCACAGGGAGCAAAACCGGGTGAAGGCGGACATCTGCCGGGTGGAAAAGTTTATCCTTGGATTGCAAAAACAAGACTTTCAACACCGGGTGTATCCCTTATTTCCCCGCCGCCTCATCATGATATTTATTCGATTGAGGATTTGGCACAGTTGATTTACGACTTGAAATGTGCAAATACCAATGCCAGAATTTCCGTAAAACTGGTATCGGAAGCAGGTGTTGGTACAGTCGCTGCCGGCGTAGCAAAAGCCGGTGCAGGCGTCATCCTGATTTCCGGTTACGATGGTGGTACCGGTGCAGCTCCGGCAAGTTCGATTCACAATGCCGGACTTCCTTGGGAGCTTGGTCTTGCCGAGACACACCAGACACTGATGATGAACGGACTCCGCTCAAAAGTTGTGATTGAGACAGATGGTAAACTGATGACCGGCCGTGATGTTATGGTAGCAGCATTGCTTGGTGCTGAAGAGTATGGTTTTGCAACCGCACCGCTTGTTACGATGGGATGCGTGATGATGCGTGTATGTAATCTGGATACCTGCCCGGTTGGTGTGGCAACCCAGAATCCGGAACTGAGAAAACGATTCAAAGGAAAACCGGAATACGTTGAAAACTTCATGTGTTTTATCGCAGAAGAAGTTCGTGAGCTGATGGCAAAACTTGGAGTAAGACAGCTTGATGAGTTAATTGGACGTACGGATTTATTGAAAGTGCGTGATGACATTCAGGATGATGAGAGAACGAAGAAACTGGATTTGTCCGCAATTATTGATAATCCATTTGCAAAAGATAAAAAACATTTATATAATCCGAAAGATGCGTATGATTTTAAATTGTCAAAGACAATGGATGAGAAAGTATTCTTAAAGAAATTTAAGCATGCGCTGGAAACCGGAGAAAAGGCAAAAATTAGTGCAAGAATCAGCAATGTGGATCGTGCACTTGGCACAATTCTTGGTTCTGAAATCACAAAGAACTTAGGAGACGATGTACCGGCCGATACCTTTACGGTAGAATGTATCGGAAGCGGCGGACAAAGTTTTGGTGCCTTTATTCCAAAAGGACTTACGCTTACGTTGGAAGGTGACAGCAACGATTACTTCGGAAAAGGACTTTCCGGTGGTAAACTGGTTGTCTTTCCACCGGAAAATGTACAGTACAAAGCAGAAGATAACATTATCATCGGTAACGTTGCTTTGTATGGTGCGACAAGCGGTGAGGCTTATATCAACGGTATGGCAGGCGAGCGTTTCTGTGTCAGAAACTCCGGTGCACACGCTGTTGTAGAAGGTGTTGGCGACCACGGCTGTGAATATATGACAGGCGGCTGTGTCGTTGTCTTAGGTCCGACCGGAAAGAACTTTGCAGCCGGTATGAGCGGTGGTATCGCTTATGTACTGGATGAAAATAGTGACTTGTATCTCAAACTGAATAAAGAGCTGGTATCATCCAATGCAGTAACGGATAAATACGACGTTATGCAGTTGAAAGATATGATTCGTGAGCATGTAGAAGCAACCGATTCGGAACGTGGTAAAGAAATTTTAGCAAACTTTAGTGAGTACCTGCCAAAATTCAAGAAAATCATTCCTCATGATTATCAGGCAATGTTACAGGCAATTGCCCAGATGGAAGAAAAGGGACTGAGCAATGAGCAGGCACAGATTGAAGCATTTTACCAGTTGAAAAAAGCACGCTAAGATTTTTTGAAAACGAAGAAAGAAAGGATGATTACAATGGGTAAACCAACCGGATTTATGGAATATAAACGAGAGAATAACCTTGAGATAAAGCCACTTGAACGCATTAAAAACTTCAATGAATTTCATGTGCCGATGAGTGAAGAGGAGCGCAGTGTGCAGGCTTCCAGATGTATGGACTGCGGTGTTCCGTTCTGTCAGTCAGGCATGATGATTGGTGGTATGGCAAGCGGCTGTCCGTTAAACAACTTAATTCCTGAGTGGAATGATATGGTTTATCGTAACGGATACGAACAGGCACTTGGCAGACTGCTTAAGACAAATAATTTTCCGGAATTTACTTCCCGTGTCTGTCCATCTCCTTGTGAGGCTGCATGTACCTGTGGATTGAATGATTCACCGGTAACGATTAAGGAAAATGAAAATGCCATTATCGAATATGGTTATGAACACGGATTGATGGGACCAAAACCTCCAAAAGTCCGTACAGGCAAAAAAGTAGCGATTGTAGGTTCCGGTCCATCCGGACTTGCGGCTGCTGACCAGTTGAATAAACGTGGACACAGCGTGACCGTATTTGAACGCGAGGATTATCCGGGCGGACTTTTGATGTATGGAATCCCGAATATGAAACTTGACAAATCGGTAATAGAACGTAAAATAGAAGTAATGAAAGCAGAAGGGGTTGTTTTTCGTACCGGTGTGAATGTCGGTGTGGATGTAAAAGCTGATGAGTTAAAAAAAGAATTTGACCGCGTTATTTTGACTTGTGGTGCTTCAAACCCTCGTAACATCAATGCTCCCGGCAGAGATGCCAAAGGTATTTATTTTGCCGTTGATTATTTGAAACGAGTAACCAAGCATTTGCGCAATCCGCAGTATACGGATTATATAAATGCCAAAGATAAAAATGTACTGGTTATCGGAGGCGGTGATACCGGAAATGACTGTGTTGGTTCCTCGATTCGTCAGGGGGCTAAAAGTGTCGTTCAGCTGGAAATGATGCCGAAACCACCGGTTTGCCGTTTGGCAAGCAATCCTTGGCCGGAGTGGCCGAAAATTCTTAAGACCGATTACGGCCAGCAGGAAGCAATCGCTGTCTTTGGCAGTGACCCGCGAATCTATGAGACCACGGTAAAAGAATTTATAAAGGATAACAAAGGCGGTTTAAAACAGGTTAAAATTGTGAAGCTTAACTGGCAGAAGGATGAAAAGACCGGACGCATGCAGATGAGCGAAATTCCGGGAAGTGAACAGATTTTAGATGTTGACCTCGTCTTTATTGCGGCAGGATTTTTGGGCGCTGAGGAGTATGTTACAAAAGAATTTGCCGTAAAATGTACGGATCGTACAAATGTGCAGACGAAGCAGGGCGAATACAGCACCAGTCAGAAAGGAATCTTTACAGCGGGTGATATGCACCGAGGACAGTCCTTGGTTGTCTGGGCAATCCGCGAAGGAAGAGAGGCAGCCCGTGAAGTTGATAAAGATTTGATGGGTTATACAAACCTCAATTAAAGGGAACAATTATCCGGTGGCAGAGGACTGCTGCCGGATTTCATATGGAAAGGAGAATAAACTATGTCGCATTACACAAAGGAAGATATCATTCGTATTGTAGAAGAGGAGGATGTAGAATTTATCCGTCTGCAATTTGTGGATATTTTTGGAATTTTGAAAAACATGGCAGTAACAGCCAAACAGTTAGACTCTATTTTGAATAACCGATGCACGTTTGATGCCGCTGCGATTAATGGGTTTGATACGATGCATGTGGATGAACTTGTTTTAGTTCCGGATTTGGATACATTTACAATTTTCCCTTGGAGACCGCAGAGAGGTCGTGTGGCACGTTTTATTTGTGATGTGCGTCATACGGATGGAACTCCTTTCATGGGAGATTCCCGTTATATTTTAAAACAAGTAATTGAAGAAGCGGCAAAAGACGGCTATACGTTAAATGTCGGACCGGAATCAGAATTTTTCCTCTTTGATATGTCGGAAGATGGACAGCCAACGACAAACACTAGTGAAAAAGGAGGATTTTTTGACATCGGACCGGTGGATGCCGGAGAAAATGCAAGACGTGATATCGTGCTTTCACTGTCCGAGATGGGATTTGAGATGGAATCTTCGTATCACTCCAATGAAGTATGCCAGCATCATATCGATTTCAAATTTGATGATGGAATTCAGACAGCCGATAATATTATGACATTTAAACTTACCGTTCGTACCGTAGCAAAGAGACATGGACTTCATGCTACGTTTATGCCAAAGCCAAATTATGGTAAAAAAGGTTCTGCGATGTTCTTTAACATGTTCTTGAGCAAAGACGGTGAGAACATTTTCAGTGACCCGGATGAAGAGTATGGTCTGAGCAAAACAGCATACTATTTCATGGGTGGAATTATGCGCCATATTAAAGGGCTTACTTTAATTAACAATCCGATTATCAATTCTTATAAACGTTTGGTGCCGGGATACAATGCACCGGTTAATATTACATGGTCACGTAAAAACCGTACTCCGCTTATGCGTATGACAAGTACCGGTGAGATGGGACCGCGTGTAGCATTGAGAAGTCCGGATGGATCCTGTAATCCATATTTGGTTTTAGCAGGATGTTTAGCTGCCGGATTAGACGGCATCCGCAATAAAATTGAGCCACCAACCTGTATTGATGATTTAGAGGGGGCACAGGAATTTGACATTCTGCCAAGAACTTTGATTGAGTCGGTACAGGCATTTGAAAAAGACGAATTTTTCCATCAAGTATATGGAGAAGAGTTGTCACGCATAATTATCCAGAAGAAAAAACAGGAATGGGATGAATTTTGCGAACAGGTAACCGCATGGGAAGTTGAGAAGTATCTGGACCGAATTTAGTCCGGATACCGCTTATTTTGATACTTTTCTACGGGGAGGTGTGAACGATTCTGCGCATTATAGTAGCGTTTCCTAAGCTGGATGATGCGAAAAAAATAAAAAATGTTTTGAATCGGAGCGGATATGATGATATACTAGCATTTAATAGTGCATCGCAAGTGATTGCAGCCGCCAATGAATGTGACGGCGGTATAGATC
>OCHE01001384.1_pt1 | contig 18771 bp, 14 predicted proteins | sample 1538681 | NCBI WGS metagenome assembly OCHE01 (sample SAMN04571717, study PRJEB22368) | human gut metagenome | biome: human gut; material: stool | host: Homo sapiens | place: Luxembourg | collected 2012-08-17
AGCGATTATTGCGTGTTACTTTTGGAACATTAAAACCAAAAGTAACACGTTTTTTTCATGAATGCACAAGACATCAAGACGGTAAAGCTGGTTATCAACTCCGATCAGGCACAGCAAAAATTAGACGACATAAACAAGAAACTGGAAACGGCACGACAAAAACGTGCCGAAGCCTTTGAACGTGGAGATGCGAAGGCGTTGCAAACCTATACGCGCGAAGTAAAGAATTTGGAAAGACAGGCCAAGCGCATGCAAAGCAGGGCGCAAACCGTGGAAAAGGTGTTGAAGAACTTGGACAAAGCCACGCCCAAAGAACTGAAAGAAACAATCAAGGAAATCAATAAGGAACTTGAAAGCGGAAACGTGGAGCGTGGGTCGGATCAGTGGAAAACGCTGACGCGAGCTTTAACAGAAGCACGAACTGAACTTAATAAAATTAGCGAGGAAACAAAAGCTGCAGAGATAGGGCTGGATAAATGGGGAAATAAATGGGTCGGTTTTTCGACGATTATAACCTATGCCAAAGACATACTCAGCAATGCACTCAATACCATGCAAGGCTATGTAGAAGAGTTTGCCGAAATGGACGAACACCTGGCCAACGTGACGAAATACACCGGCATGAGCCGTGAAGAAGTGGAAGAACTGAATGAAGCGTTCAAACGGATGGATACCCGTACCAGCCGTGCAGCACTCAATGACTTGGCAGCTGATGCCGGACGCTTGGGCATACAGAGCAAACAGCAGGTGCTCGACTTTGTGGACGCTGCCAATGTGCTGAATGTGGCTTTGGGTGAGGACCTGGGCGAAGGCGCGGTGAAAAACATCGGCAAACTGGCTCAGCTATTTGGTGATTCGGAACGCATGGGCCTGAAACAGGCCATGCTGGCTACCGGCTCAACCATCAACGAGCTGGCACAAAGTTCATCGGCAAACGAAGGATACATCATGGACTTCACGGCACGCCTTTCGGGTATGGCCCGACAGGCCGGCATGACGCAGGCTCAAGTAATGGGACTGGCTTCGGTCATGGATCAAAGTATGGTGAATGCCGAAGAAGGTAGCACGGCATTGAACCGCCTGATACAGGAACTCTACACCAAACCGGCTCAAATGGCAAAAGCCGTAGGACTGGATGTAAAAAAGTTTACTACGCTCGTAAAACAAGATGCCAATGCAGCATTGCTGGAGTTTGCCTCTGCCGCACAAAAGTTGGGCGGTATGGACGCGCTCGCTCCACGCATGGCCGAATTGCAACTGACGGGGGTTGGCGTTACAAAAGTGATTACTTCGTTGGCAAACAATTTGGAACTTGTCAGAAACACCCAGCTACAAGCCACGGAAGCTTTTGCACAGGCAGACAGCGTGCAAAAGGAATACGACAAAGCCAACAATACCACGCAGGCACAGCTCGAAAAATCAAAACAAAAGCTGGCCGACTTACGCACGGAACTGGGCGAGAAATTGATGCCCGTGTTTACCACAGCTACGAATGGGCTAACCGCTTTTTTGCAGGCATTGATGGCGGTTGGAACGTTCGCGGCTCAGAACATTGGAATTCTTAGCACATTAACAATTTCTGTTTTTTCATACATAACAGCCGTAAAAATTTATACGGTTGCCGAAACAACCCAAAATATAGCTGTTTCAATGTTTTCACGAGCAGCGGCCACTGTACGTGCAGCCGGATTGATGCTCACTGCCAGCTATGCCAAACTAACCGGAAATGCCGTATTGTTACGCGCCGCACAGATGAAACTGAACGCCACCATGCTGGCCAACCCTTATGCTGCAGTGCTGGCAGCTGTAGTTGCTGTAATCGGAGCGGTGTATCTGCTGGCTTCGCGAACCAAAGAACTGACCCGCGAACAACGATTGCAAAAAGAGATACAGGCCGATAGCCTGGAACTTGAAAAACAGGGCGCAGAAGCAACGGCTAAAACGCAAAACAAAATCAAACTGCTCACGGCCATTGTGCATGACAACACCCGAAGCCTTGCTGAACGCAAAAAAGCCATTCACGCATTGCAACAGATTGCACCTCAATATCAGGCCGAAATCAACGAGGAAGGCCGCATCACGCGCGAAAATACAAAAGCACTCACCGACTACATCGAGCAACTGAAGAAAAAGGCCATAGCGCAAGCTGCCATAGCCAAAACTGATGAATTGACCGGACAGTTGCTCGACCTTGAAATGAGCCGTGACCGCCGACGCAATGCCGTTAGCATCCGCAAAAAACGTTTGAACGACTTCATTGCTAATAATCCGGAACTCAAGCATTTTGCTGGAATGTCGGCTGAAAACATTCTCAGACAAAATACACCCGGAACGTTCACCCCATACGGCACTTCGCTGCAAATGCCCGGTAAATATCAAGAGTTGCACAAACTGGCTGTACAGTTGAAAGAGGCTGAAGGCTGGGTGGATGAACAAACGCAAAACATTGCGGATGTAAACAAACGTATTCAGACAGTCAACAAAAAAGCACACGAAATGGGGGCTACGATTGAAACTATAACCAATAAAACAGTTATAGATGAACCTGTTGTCAATACCAGCGGGGACTCAGGAACGGCTGGAACAGACACAAATCATACAAACAATACGCCATCAAAAGCCGATGCGCTGAAAAACAATGCCGAACGAGATTTGCTAATGGCTGAAGTAGACTATAAAATAGGACTGACCACTTACGCAGAGTACCAAAAGAAAAAGTACGATATAGAACTGAAACTTGCCACAGATTTGCGCGACTTACACCAAAAGAACAGTACGGAATGGCTGAAAGCCGAGAAACAACGGTTGGAAGTAGAAGCTGACTATAAACAAGAAGCGCACAAGCAAAACCTTTCGACACTGGAAGCGGCCAAGACCAAAGAAGAGGCAGCACTGAAAGATCAGTACATAGCGGGCAAAATCAGTCTGGAGAATTACGAACAGCAGAAAACAGAAATTACGCTAAAACACCTCGCTTTGCGTATTGAAGCTGAACGTAAGCAAGGTGCTGACAAAAAACTGCTGCAAGAGCTGGAACAGCAATACGATGAACTGCAAAAAGCTGATAAATTGCAACGCCAAAACGAATTTTGGCAAAAGGTACAGCAATTACAGGCTGAACATCTGAAGAAATCTGCCGAAGAACAACAGCATACGGAGGAATCCATTGCAAACGAAGCGTTTAAGCGCGGACTGCTCAGCGAAGAAGAATACCAACAAGCCATTCAAAGCATACGCGATAAATACAGTAAAAAGCAGGAAACCGGAAATACCGAATCAGAATTGGGCGGTACGATGGATGCAATGTCAACTTCGCTGGTGCGTACGTTTGAAGCTTTTGCCCGATTGGATGAAAGGATTCGAAGCGGTAAAGCCTCTTGGCAAGACTGGGCATCGGTAGGTGTGGCAGCATTGCAAACTGTTTCGGCGGTCATGAGCAGCGTGTCGCTACTCTATCAGGCGCAGCAGAGTGCCGAAGAGGCAAAAATCAATGCCAAATACGAGGCTGAAATAGAACGAGCCGGGAAAAACTCCAAAAAACAAAAGAAACTGGAAGAAAAGAAACAAGCCGAATTGGCAAAAGTAAAGAGTAAGTATGCCAAAAAACAAATGGTGATGGAATTGGCTCAGGCGGTGGCACAAACTGCCGTGGCTGCCATCAATGCTTACGCTTCAGCATCAAAGGTGAACTGGCTACTCGGCCCTATCGCAGCCAGCATGGCATTAGCGGCCGGAAGCATACAAATAGCGGCTATCAAAAAACAACATGAAGCCCAGGCTCAAGGTTACTATGAGGGCGGTTTCACAGGTGGAAACCATTTCCGACGCGAAGCCGGTGTGGTGCACGAAGGCGAATTCGTAGCGAATCATCAGGCTGTAAGAAATCCTGCAATCCTGCCAGTGCTTAATTTAATCGATCAGGCTCAACGCACCAACCGGGTGGCCTCACTCACGGCTGCTGACGTGAGCCGAGCCATCACCGCTCCATCCATCAGTGCCTCGGCTGTAACTGCTGCCGATAACAAACCTACTGTCACCGTGGTAGATACTGCACAGCCCAGAACTGCCGAAGCCCTCGAAAAATTAACCGCACAAATAGACGAAGGCATTACAGCCGTGGTAACTATCGACGGACCAAACGGATTTGCCCGCCAGTGGAAAAAATACAACAAACTCGTTAAACTATGATGAAACTAACCATCAACGGCATCGAAGCCGAACTGAAAGCTGACACGACGTTTAAACTTGTCCGCGAAAATCCCTATTTTTCAGAAAACTCCGACTATACGTTCGACGTTGCTCTGCCATTGCGCGAATGCCCACAGAACCGCCTTATCTTTGGTTTATTAGACAGACCTGAAGTGGCCCACGCTGATTTGTTGACAAAAAAATACAATATGCAACTGATTTGTCCGCCAATAATATTGGCCGGAATAGCGATTGTCACAGCGTGCAATGCTAATGAAGTAAAAGTACAACTAAAAGGAGGAACGACAGGATTGCTCAATGTTACAGAAGCAACGGTAAACCACATCGGTTTGGGTAAAGCCTGGGACAGTATTGGAGAAATTGAGGAAGGTGGCGAGACTTGGAACCCCGGAGTGACATCAAATGATACCATACGCTTTTTTCATTATGCATCTGGTAATAACCCTGGAAACAAAGCCCGAATGTTGGCACACGGCACCCAAAGACAAACCGACAGCGTGTGCTTCCCAATTCTAAGCACTACGGACGAATTGGTTGCAAACCCATGGACACGAACAAACTTGCCCAATATCACAGCCAGAATGGCTATGTATATGTCAAACGCTGAAACCCAAGCACGTCACCCACAATACACCATACTTGCCCCTCAGCCTTACCTGCTCGACATCATGAAAAGAGTGGTGAAAGCCATAGGTTACAAAGTAGGAGATTGGGAATATTATAACACAGACCGCTTGGCATGGGGCCTGTTTATCGCAAACAGTCGAGGAAGTATGTATCGTGCAGATGCTCTACCTGAATGGACGCTTTCGGAGTTCTTTAATGAACTCCAAAACTTTTTCGGATGTGTGTTCGTCGTTCGCGACGGTAAGACCGTAGACATGATTCCGCGAGAATACTTTTACAAAAGCGGAGAAAGAACCGTAAATATAACTGAAATCGTTGATGATTGGGAGGTCGAACATGATAGCGAAGGCGAAAGCATAGGAAGTTCCGATGGAAATGTCGACTACGATTGGCCGGAAGTATCCACCATTCTGCGTCTTCCGGACGAGGTATGGGAACATGCCGATCGCTTGGAATGCAAAACCTACGAAGAGGTAGAAAAGTATGTGAATCAAATGAGCGAAGAAGATAAAGAAACAAGTCCCTATCTTTTTCACGTAGCGGAAACAGATAAACTCTACGCACTGTTGAACAATACGGCTACAGAAAAATTTGATCTGTACAGAGTAGGCCAATTTGAACCCTTGTGGCGAAGAAAAGAAAAGCGTGACATCGACACAAACCTGCGAATCGTTCCGGCTTCTTGGGCACCCGCAACCGGTTTTTGGAGTGAACACGATAAGCACAGTGTATCAACTTTCTACGAATCCAATATCAAGAATTGTGTACCAATACTTAAAACAACCGATGTCTGCCTTACCAATAAATCGGTTTATTCCATTGATGCTGCCATCAATCCCAATACCCCAGACAACTCTCAACCATCTGACACCAAAAAAGAAGTGATGGAAGTAGCCTATAATTGTTACCCCTATTGCTCCCAAAGCTATGGTATACCCTATTATCCGGCAGCCATCGGTCAGCCATATATGGAAAACGAAGAAACACTCTTGCCAGACATCCCCCCGTTCTTCAATATCAACAATGAAGAAGTTCCTCTCCCTTCCGGTCCTTTTACATTATGCAAAAACAACGCACGTAGCGAAACAGGCACCGTGGGCGACTACATGATAGTAGCCCCAATCATAGACACAAGAACTACTCATATATTTACTTATGTAGGTACTGACACTCTTCTCGACCCGTCTCTCCCCTACCTCATTCGCGGACGCCGCTACGCCTGTCGGAAACTGGAAATCACCATTGACCATCATGGCATTCAACCACTATTGCGCGGTTACTTCTTCGAATTAACATGAGTAGCAATAACGCAATCAAACACTACAAAGAAAGGAGCAAAGTTCGAAGTATTTTGTTCCTTTCTTGTTCCTTCCAACTGTAGATTATGAAACAGAATATTCGCAAACTTCTGATATTCAATTACTTATAAATCATTATAAATAATGTAATTGGGTTGAGTGTATGCCCTTCTCATCATCGTTCATATCTGCTATTGCCGAACGGAAAATCATTCGGATATTAGTAGGGTACATTTCCTTCGCACGATGGGTCTTTGCCAATGAATCAATCCATTTTTTGAGAACGGCAGCAGTTAGATGGCCAAACATAACTCGTGTAGTCCCCATATAACGCTCCAGGTGTGCCACTGCAAGTTGATAGTTCTTGGCATTGCGTTCATGTCCGTCAGCCCGCATCTGACGGATGAACATACGGGCATACTCACTGAAGCACACCTCCTCATCCGTTTTGAGAAGATACTCTATAATTTCACTGACAGACCAAAGTGAAGTGTTGGTTCTGTTCAGTCGGTCTGTGTACTGTCGTACCAGCATTGAACAATACTCATTAACGACAGGGTCGGTCGGTTCATTCTCCTTAGAGATATGATCCGCATCGACAATCTTGTTGGTCTTGATGTAACCGGGTTTCCGGTTGTGTACAATTCGGATGTACACTGCGTAAAGGCCGTCCGTTCGCGGCTTCCTTACGATTGCTTTTAATGTAGTTGTCATAAGCCTTTCTTTTTTACGCTGCCATAGGCTTTTTTGATGGTGTAAGCAGGTGTAAGCAACATCAATTTTAGTGTAAGCAGGGAGTAAGCCAGTATGCACATTTGGCGCGGTTTCCGTTGTCAAGTGTACGAACCGTATAAGAACAACTCAGGCTGTAACTCATGTATTTCAATGAGTTACAGCCTGATGTAAAAATTAAGCTAATTCAGAGTTATTCCTCAACGGCGGCTTGGGCCGCTCTAAAACGCATCTGATAATCACTAACTTATTGATTTAGTGTATGTATAGTGTATGCGTTTTACGTTCACTTCGCTCTAAAATCGGCCTAAATTCAGAATTCTACAACTACAGCGTGGACGGCTGCAATTGAATGCTGTATATCAGCCCATACAATAGCTAGTGTATGTGAAGTGTATGGACTTCAACCGCAACCTCGTCTGAATTGTGGCCTTTTTAGTGTACACACAAATGAGCACAGTCTTTTTTCTTGTTTCAAGCGTAATGACTGGATGGCAACATCACCAATCACTACCTCACTGATTGTTTAATAATATTACTTTTGTTTCGATTATAACTATCAGTTTTTGACACACTCCTTGTATCACCTACAAAGTTAATCATTAAACATTAAACATCCCACTTTTTCAGCAGTAAAATAGTGTTTGGCAGATGTTAAAGTTCAAATAGCGGCAATTACGTCTAAAATTCGCTCAACTATCCGGATAAAAACAGCGATAAGAATATGATTCTACAATTTAAAGTGATGGAAGCTGACACAAGTTTTCAGTTCTTCATCGTATCAATCATCTGCAGCCACTCGAATGGATCGATTCCTTCACGTCTTGCTGTAGCATTGAAAAAGTTCTTGTTAAAATCGCCATTATGAGCAACACACAAATCACATTCAATCAATTCATCTATAAAATCATTGAGTGCTTCATATCGATTAGACAAAACCTGTGTAACAAGAAACTCTTCTGTCAAACCATTCACTTGAATAGCTCCCTATTGCACACGATATTTATTCTCTGGCCATGGGAAATAGTAATTTACCTCACGTATTGCCTGGAAAGTATTACCGTCAACAATTTGAAATGACAACTGCCATATGTCATTTGCATAAGAATTTGTACCTCCTGTTTCTGTATCGAATATCAGTATTCTCATTATGGTCCTTATGTTTTATCAGTACATCAATCTTGCCTTCTTATATCTGGCAAGCCTTTCATCTATGTCATTACGATTCTTATGACCTTGCTCTTCTTGCTGCCTTGCTTTAGGCTTCTCCCTTTTCGACCTGCTCACTTCGGAGCATTTCATAAATGATGAAGGTTTTCATTTCACTGTTCCATCCGGTAATTCACGATCAAGAACAATACCACTTGGATAAGCACAGAAGATGCCATCTGGTTATTTCTCACTGCTCTGAGCATCTGAATTAAGATGAATATTCTTCATAATCCAATCCTTCATCACATCCACCTTCGACATGTCTGCTGACAAACCTGTTCTCTCTTTGTAACGGTCAAAAAAGTGAGGGGTATAGAAACACTTCTCAGCCTTTGCCAAAGGATTTGAATCAAGATATAGGAATCCGACAAGATGGAATCCACACGATTGAAGTACAATCCAAAGCACATATAATCGAGCATTCGCTGTTTTTGACTTATTACCCATTCACAGCTAAGCATGTAAATCAAGTAGTCAATTCCACGATTACCCTTAACCATAACAGGTCCATAAATCTTCAACACTTTTGGTTTTGTCTTTTGTAAGATTCTCCAGTATTTTGACAGAAGGTCATTCATCTGATGATAAACGAATCGTTCATCAAGGTCAAGAACCCTGATGATGTTGTTATAGTCGAATGCATCTGTTACGATTGATGGCATGATCTTCTCAATGGATTATTGTTTACACCAATACAGTGCTGCCTCACAAATCTGACCGGCACAGTCGACCTCACCATTTTCAAGCATGGTGACATCTATAACTTCTGATTCATCATAAGCATCTACATATATTGAGACTTGTTCATCCTGGTCACTTATCAATTCTACCAAATATGTATTCATTACCTGAATCCTTTTGGGATATTTCATCGAGTTGTTCCTTCACCTTATACATTTCCAATCTTTCCTTCAGGAACTTGAAAATTGAAGGGTGAACAGAAAACTCATTTATCTTATTCCAACCATCGCCCAATGAATAAATCAACTCATTAACAAATGCTTCATCAGGAGTCTTATCACAAACCAATTTTCGAACATGAACCTTATTGCCAATAGAGCTAAAATTACCACTTGGATTTGGACCTGCACAATACATCCATGTATTGGGTGAATACTTCCAATAATGAACATTGACACAAGCACCCAGAGTTTCCTCACGGCGAGAAGCTGTTCGGAAGTCCTGACCTTGCTTGATGTCATACTCTTTAGTTACCAAGCGCATGAGATTCCTTGTAACTCCGTCTTCTTTTCCAATAATCTTAACATCCTTATAGAACTGATTGTGTGGAACACCATCCTTGTTTTCACGAATACGTTGTCGGCACAATGCCTTTGCATCTGCTGACAGAACATTGTCCATCAACAGTTGGTATGCTTCGACTGGCACAATAGTGTCCTTTAATTCTTTCAAGGCACGAATCATCTCATCTAATTCCGGGAAGATATACTCTTCTGTATCATAAATATTATACTTAACCCCATCCTTCTCGATACAATAGACAATATCCTTGTTATATCCCTTTTTAAAGTCAGGTATTTGATATTCACGCATCTCGAAGTTTGCGTCTAGTACAGAGATAACACCATCCTGTGGTATTTTTTTCTCAATATCTCTATAGGAAAGCTGACCATCATTATCAATAGCCATTTGAACAAAGTAGTAGTCCTTGCTTTTAACCTTACTTTCTGCATAGGTTATAACGCATCCCTTAAAACGCTCAATCATCGCTTGTGGCAAAGTCGATTGCAGACAGTTTTCCTTAATCAGAATTTGACGAAAAATATTTTTGATTGTCGCATCATTTATCTCTGAACCTATCATTGAATCTTGAACAGGAATCAGCTTCTCCTGAAGATCCAACTTCTCCTGAAGGCGATGTATATCTTTTGACATTCGCTTTGCAGTTGACAATTCAGCCTCTTGATCCTTATCTCCAACGATACGAATACAGATTCTATTCTTACCCTTGGTCTTGACGAAAGTACCTTCAAAGCCAGTCTTAAACAACTTGTTAATATAAACTTTCGATTTGTCCTCTATCAAAGCACGACGTTCCTCTACGCCCTCTTCTTTGGCATGACATGAAATGTCTATCCAGGAAGAGGAAAGCATATTACGAACTAATTCATCTTCATTCTTAAACTCAGCTTCTTGCGACTGTAATAATTGAGGAGCATTATAAACAACAGGATCTACCGAAATATATTTAGAGTATGTAATCAAAAAATCATTCAGTACAGAAGAAATAATATAAGCCTGTGATTCCTCCAAATGGTCAATATCACTGAAATCCAAGAATGGAATACGGTTTTTATTGTTCTTTCTGAATATGGAAGGGTGATTATAATACTCTTTGGTTCCTTTCTTCTTTTGTGACGAGAAGTATATGCGTTCATCACCAAATTCCAGATGGTAAATTAAAGAATCCTTCTTCTTAGAATTTTCAACCTTATCAGCCTCTGCAAAGGTACTGGTATGGGCTTGAAGCAAACCACCATAGGCAAACTCTAACTGTAAACCGAGTTCTTCACCTTGCTTTTTACCTTTATTATACAGGCTACTGCAAGTTCCACAGATGAGCTTACCATGTGCATAGCTTAGAGTTTTGTCTCTATTTGGCATCATGGATAACATCAGGTTAAGCATATTGTGTGGATAAATTCCTTCCCTATAGCCTGGATTGTAACTGATTTGCTTTATCTTAACATTAACCTTTTCAAGCCGTTCCTGAAGCATGGCTGTAGTGATACCTTCCTTCTTTGCCGATGCAAAAAGGAATATGCGATGTTTGGTTGGGGCATTTGCATTTCCTTCTTTGACCATCTTATTGAACGCACAGACAGCACTATTAGGGCATAATCCTTCCAATTTACAATAAATACCTAAGTTGTTGTCAAAGTCATAGGAATCGGAGTATTCTATCTTGTACAAGTCGAAATCTTCCAGGAACTCATCCCAAAGGAAATCGACTTTTATATGATTGGTTCTTATCTTTTCCATAGTTGTTTACACGATGTTTAACTTTTCGAGGACTGCCTGAATGTTTTTATCAAGGATAGCACCTGTCTCAACGTCAATCAGACCATTGATGATTGGCAGGTTCACACCACTTTCAAGTTGTATGGTATGAGTAAATGAATAGTTGCCAGCATATCGAGGAACATTGACTACAATATAGCTACCACCACATTCTCGAATTTTTTGCTCCCAAGACTGGGCATTGACATGCTGATTAAAGTCACTATCAGACATAAATTTCACATCCACATATAACTTATCATTGACTACCCAGTCAGCACGCTCCCAGATTTTTTCAGGAAGTGATCCTACATTACATGCTGCATTTTCAAGAATTGCCTTGAACACTTGCTCTCCAAAGTAACCTATATATACCTGTTGAATAACTTGTGGCGAAATAACCCATGATTTACCTTTCCAAGACGTACAATATCCATTAGTCTCAAAGTATTGTCTGATGAACCCTTGCTTCATGATTGCATCCAGACGTACACTGGTATCTGAATAACTTCGATTTTTTGCTTGTGCTTCAACAGATTGGATATAGAACATTCGCATTGACGGCTCAATATCGTTACTATCTTCAAATTCAGGATATTTCATTACATACTCACGTATCGAATGTAATCTTTCACGTATCTGACAGGCATACTTATCTGTACCCTTGAAACTGATACCAACCAACTCACTGATGTATCTATCTCTACGATGCTCATCATTGTTGAACGTAATATCCGATTCCTCCTCTTTGCCCTCAAAGCGATCAATGATATTTTGATTTTCATTGATAGCTTTCAAAACATGTTTGAGCAGGTCTGTCTGTATCTCAGGTTTCTTTGCCGTTACCATTGAGTAAGCCATATCCTCACCAATAGCAATATGAACTGACTTATTGTAGATGGTTGAGCGAGTTATACGCCCCAAAGATTGTACAGCCCACCGTAGGCAAAAAGCATCAAAAGCAGGAGTTTCTTTCAATGCAGCTTTGATTTGAATCTCTCGACCTTTCATGATTTCGCTCAGTTCATCAACAACACGGTGGTGTCTGCGTCGAAGCAATGCACGTTGGAAATCAGATTTTTCTTTGAGTTCTAATTGGTTGTCTGTGCCCAATATACTCAATGATATACAAGCCTTTAGGTAGTCATCTACTTCAATCAGAGGGATAAAGTTTGTGGGCTTATCCATAATGATACCATCGAAATTGCATCGTGTATCTTTACGATCTTTGGTATTTGGAGCTTCTAGGCAATGTTTTTTTCTGTAATTGCTATCCGTTTCAAACAGATAATTTACGCCCACTGCACCTGACTGATAACATACGAAGCAGAACATCTTAAGTTTAGGCTCTTCCTTCAACAACTTCTCTACTTCCTCCAAGTCCCTCTTGAAATGCTCTCCACTAAGGAAGCAGACATTCAATTTAGGATATATATCTGAATGTCTGCGTGTGATCTCATCATTAATGGCATGTTCATCCATTGAATCATTGTCGAATTTTTCTCCAAGCTTGGTTATTCTTGCTTGTTGAAGAATGTTCAATGCCTTCTTTATACCGATACTACTCTTACCTGTATATGAGAATGGCTGAAAATAGAGCCATGCCTTTGCGTCAGGATTTTCAATAAAATCCATATAGTGACTCAGCATATTCACCATTCTGGCAGAATTGTTCTTATCAAAGGTGTTCTTGTCGGCAGAAACGAAGTCAAGACAATCTTTGACAGCTTGATTACATTTGCCAAGATACTCCTCAATCTTTTCTTTTGGATTTGTATTTTCCTCTTTATAAATTGAGAACTTTACGTCAGGATTGGCATAATTGAGGGCTATATAATCTTCGATTCTTCGCAATGCATCATTGTCAATCTTCTCAACCTTTACGCCTTGTTTGACTATATAGTTGAAGTCGTAGTTGTGAACTGGACTCTGACTGTCAGCCGTAGCACTACACATGATTACTCGATTATGGTTGACCATATCGAGCAACACGTTCTCAGGCATACACCTCATTTCGTGATAATCGAAACAACAAGAATAACGGTCATTGTCAAGAGAGTACACTTCTATGAAACTTATACCTTTATCATAGATAGATCTACTCTCGATCTCCTGTTTTTTTGAGTGAGGAGGTTCAAAATTTGTTCCACAACGTAACTCTTGTAAAGCCTGACGGTATTCTGTATTACCTTCGTTTATACCCATATATTTAATAATATGGTCAAAGGCACGCTCACCCTCAAGATCTACAGAAGTCTCGTAGCTTTTCTTTTTACGGAGTTCATTCTCAATTCTAGCATACTCTTCCGCATGTTTATCTACTATCTGAACAAAATTCTTCAGGAAAAGAATGATACGGTTTGCAGCAAACGAAAGGGTGTTGTCATTCTGGCTTTTCAACATTTGTTTTGGTTGAAGGTATGAGACATTCTCCTCTTTCTTGTTGTGAATGGACAATACGAAATTCTCTGCTGAAAATGTCAGGTCTTCATCATAGAAGATAAAATTGCCACGATTAACATTCTCATTCAATTCCAAGCCACTAAGCATCTTCTGAGGAGCGATTTCATCAATTAGATTTTCCTTATTCTTTTTTATCGCTTTAAGCATTGCCTGAATATTGTCTTTATGTTCGACCCATTCAGGCATTCTTTGCATATCCAGCACATCTTCATAGTGTTCACAGATAAAATAGCTCAAGCCCCAGAAATTAAAACGCCTTCTTCTGCCACATTCGCAATCGAACAGACGTTTCATAGCAGCTTCCTTTACGCGGTCGGATTCATCAATAATGACAAGTGAGTCCTCAATATGCTTCCAATAAGGCTGTGTGCCCTTACGCACCAATTTAGGAGAAGCTGTTGTATGCAGCTTGGATGCTGTCAACACAACAATCTTACTTTTATAAAACAACAATTCTGGGTATAGTTCCTCCAGTACTGAATATTCTCGAAGGATATGCGAGGCTATGACCTCGTCAGTTTCCTTCTTATATTTCTGACGAATTGGAGAAAGGACTTCTTTGTGCACTTTATCAATTAGACGCGAACGATTTTTTGCGATTTCTTCAATAATCCCTTCTGAGACATCATTATAAGTATAAAGACGCTTCAAGTTGGCAAAAGCCCTATCTCCTTGGAAAAGAGGATTAGCCTCCAACTTCTGCAAAACGTCTGGATCGGTGAATGCACGCTCCCATTGTTCTTCTTGCGAATAAACACGAAGAATATCATGCTTTTGAAGTTTGAAACCACTTTGGGTCAAATTCCTCCTAATATCTTCAATTGTTGCATCCAATTGTTTCTTTGCATCTGTGACATAGAAGATACGACGGGCATCTTCTTTCTTCAATTCTTCTGCCATCAACAGGCATGAATTATATGTCTTACCAGAACCAGTAGGTAGTGGTATCACAAATAGACCGCGTTTATGTTGCGCAGCCTTCAGTAACTCTTCAAATATACAATTATTCAAATCCATATTTGGTTTAGTCTTAACTTCTTTGCAGGATTTAATTATTACATCACCAATCACTACCTCACTGATTGTTTAATGATATTACTTTTGTTTCAATTATAACTATCAGTTTCTGACACACGCCTTGTATCACCTACAAAGTTAATCATTAAACATCCCATTTTTTAGCAGTAAAATAGCGTTTGGCAGATGTTTAAGTTCAAATCACAGTATTTATTATCAAAAATTCGCCCAACTAGTCAGATAAAAACAGAGATAAGATTAGTCATTCTTCTTTTTAATGACTATATTTGCAAAAATCTTACGAAAATAACGCTATAAAAATATGATTCTACAATTTAAAGTCAAAAACTACCTCTCAATAAGGGAAGAACAGACATTGAACTTTACAGCCTCGGCTGACAAGACCTATGAAGAATATGCGGTGGTAAAAATCAAGAATGTACGCATATCCAAATTGGGAGTGATTTATGGCCCGAATGCCTCCGGAAAGAGCAATCTGCTGAAAGCCTTAGTGTGGCTGGTTTATTACGTTTTGTTGAATCGTCCGCGCAAAAGCACTTCAGGTACGGGACTGACACCTTTCCTGATGGATGCGGACAGCCGAAACCAGCGCTCCTCTTTTACGCTGATATTTTATATCGGCGACATCCGCTATGAGTATTTTGTGGAAATGGACGGAGTGAGAATCTACAAGGAGGAACTTTATTTCTATCCCAACAGCCGCCGTGCTCTGTTCTTTGAACGCAAATGGATAGAAGAAAAAGGCAACTCCACCATCTCTTTCGGACCCTTGCTGAAGCTGACGGCTACGCAAAAGCTTTTCGTAGAATCCAACTGCCTGCCCAATATGAGTGTGCTGGCCACCTACATGAATGCCAATGTGGAAAGGAATGCGCTGTTCGACAATCTGTGCGCATATCTGGAAAGAACGATCCTACCCATGCTCGACAACCGGATGGATTTGGAACAGTTTGCCAACGATGTGGTGCGTCTGGACAGCGAGAGTAAAAAGTTTATCTGTGAAATGCTGAACAAGGCAGACTTCAACATTTCGGACTTATATATCAAGGAAGAAAAAGGAGAAGTGGCAGCAGAAACACTCGAAAAAGTCAGACAGATTGCGCATATTCTCCATTTGCCTGAACCGCAGACCGACAACCTGGCCAAGCAGGAACTGTTTTTCACCCACCAGACTCCTTTCTATACCGGAGATTTATCAAATATGGATGAGTCGGACGGAACCAACCGCATGTACGGACTCTCGGCCTTGCTTTATACCATGGTGAAGAACCAGCAGATCCTGGTATGCGATGAACTGGACAGTTCGTTGCACTACGACCTGTTCACCCACATCCTGAAAACCTTCCTGGTCAACTCTGAAAGGGGGCAGCTCATCTTTTCCACCCACAACCTCATGTTGCTGGACGAGGAGTACATCCGCAGAGATATGGTGTATTTTGCCAACAAGAATCAGTCGGGCGCTACGGAAGTCTATCGTGCCAAGGATTTCGGTCTGCATAAGGAAGTGTCCATCCTGAATGCTTACCGTGCAGGCAAACTCGGCGCCAAGCCCAATATGGGCAGCATTTTTATGAATGACTAAAAGGGAAGGTATGGAACAGATGAGACCATTGGAATATACAATCAAAATCTACGGGGAAGGCTTTACGGAATGGTTCTACTTTGACGGATTGAGAACAAACAACCGGTTCCGCTTCTCCATGGTACCCGAGGTACCCAAGAATAGCCGGAGTTCCTACAAGCAGAATCTGAAACTGATTGACAAGGAATTGAAGAAGAAGCCGCAGGAACGGGCAGATGCGTTGTTCCTGGTCATTGATACGGACACGCTAGTCAACAACAAGGAGCAATACAACCTCTATCTGGCAACTAAAGAAAAATACAAGAAGCAGGGAGTTATCTTTATCGAAAGCCATCCCTGCATCGAACTTTGGTTTCTGTACCATCTGGCCGACCGTTTTGCCCGTACGAATTACGAAACCTACGAAGCATTGCGCCCGGCTGTAGAGAAAGTTCTACCCGGTTATGACAAAACCGCCAGGTACTATCAGAAGAATCAGTTCTTCCGTGAGAATATCTTGATGGATACCACCAAACGGGCACAGGCGATTGATTATGCCATCCGCTCATGTAAATACATACCGGTAGCGAATGAAATTGCCAATTACTCGGAAATATTCAAGGCAATCCACTTTTTTCGTTTGTTGCAGAAATTCGTGGAGATCCGGACGATGCTGGCAGAACATCTGAGAAGACCCATCTATCTTTCTCATGAAATAGAACAGCACAAGCAACTCCATGTTTATTGGGAGGAAAAAGACAACAAACAACTCTGTTGTACATTGAAGTACAAAGAAGCAAAATTGTTCTGTCTCTTTGCCGACGGAACCATCATTGAAATGAACGACCGCGAGCCCTTGATGCACGCTCCTGAAATAATCAGCCGGATTGAACAAATAATAAAATAAATCTTACCTAAATGATGAAAAAGAGCAATCCCATCGAAGCGAGACGCCGGAAGATGAATCCAAAAATCAGGCACATGGTCGATTTGTCTTTCAAAATCGTGGACAGAATACACGAGATACTGAAAGCGAAAGGTCTGAAACAGAAAGACCTTGCACTGCGTCTGGGAAAGAAAGAGTCCGAAATCAGCAGATGGATGCGAGGTACTTACAACTTTAGCCTCGATAAGTTGATGGCCATTGAAAATGCACTGGGTGAACCCATCATTGCAGTCTGCCAATCGGAAGTACCTCATGGCCCCTTATCCGTTTAAGGATATGGTTAAGTCATTCAAGGAAAAGGATTATTCACCATAGATAACCTTTTCTATTTTTTAATCCCATGACCATCCTAAGCTGTTATATATGAAATGATTCAAGACACCTTTCATTTTTACAAACCATGCCAGGCATTGCAGCCATACATTAGATACTATTGGGTATTTAAAAGCGACCAGATTTTAAATACCTTTACTTTTCCTATTGGCTGTCCGCAAATCATATTTCACAAAAAGACTCCATTGCTTATACCTGAATTGGGAATATGGCAAGACACCCTCACTATCAGCGGACAAGTCAATTTCTCATCCCACATCTATGCAAATGGCCATACTGAAATGATTGTTGTTGTCTTTCAATCACATACCTTGAATTTGTTCTTGAATATACCTACCATTTCCTTCTATAATCAGGAGGTATCCGGATTTGATATTGAGAATAAGAGCTTGATTGAATTATCCAAACGGATTTTAGACTGCGAAGACAACAATCTGTGCATTCAGTACATCGAAAGGTGGCTGCTTTCACAGGCTTCTACTATGCGTATGGGTACTGAATATAAATTTCAAAGAATAAACGAACCTCTTGCCCAGATTCTGAAGACTCCACAAGTTTCTGTAAACGAATTATCATCCATGGCTTGTCTCAGCAGGAAACAGTTTGAGAGAGAGTTCAAGACGTTTGTAGGCATGGGCCCCAAAGAATACACGCATATCGTTCGGCTGCAAAAAGCATTGTCTTTCTTACAGCATCAGAAAAGTACAGGAATAAACCATGCACAAATCGCATTAGCTAGCGGATATGCAGACCAATCGCACTATATTCGCGAATTTAAAAAGCACTGTGGATATACTCCCAGGTCACTTCTTGAAATGGCAAGTCCATACTCAGACTTATTCACCCATCCCGTTTAATGTCCCTTTTGTTCTATAACAGACGGGATGCTATCACTACTTTTGCACCCCAAAAGCAGTGATGATGAAAGAAGTAAACCCACTAGAAACTAGCAGAGCATTCGCATTCGAAATGTGGATAAACGCACCCATGCCCATGGTGACATTCTTTAAAATGCTCCATGTGGCCCGTCTCGTTCAAGTCAGTAAGAAAAGAGGACTGAAATTCAATATGCTCATGTGTTACTGTATCGGCAAGGCAGCCTGTCGCATCAAGGAGTTTTATCTGCTTCCCGTCGGTGGCAAACTGATGCAATACGACAGCATAGCCGTAAATACCATTGTAGCCAACAAAGAAGGAGAAGTCAGTTCTTGTGACATTCCTTTCTCTGAGGACCTCTCCTTGTTCAATCAAAACTATCTTCAGCTGACCCAAAAGGGGGTCAGTAGATTTTTAGTGGGGATTAATTTTGCATAGTCAAAGTTAATTAAGAA
>OCHE01001394.1_pt1 | contig 18682 bp, 19 predicted proteins | sample 1538681 | NCBI WGS metagenome assembly OCHE01 (sample SAMN04571717, study PRJEB22368) | human gut metagenome | biome: human gut; material: stool | host: Homo sapiens | place: Luxembourg | collected 2012-08-17
GGATGGTTGGCGGATTTTTTCATTTTAGGGCTTGACTTTTAATAGTTAGTCTTCGCAAGAGATTGATAGGCTTCTGCCACCTTGCTCTTGGGGTCATACTGGAAAATGCTCTTGCCGGCGGCACTGGTTTCAGCAGCACGAACAGACCGGAGAATGGTCTGGTCGAACACCTTGATTTTACTACCGTATGCCTGACGAATCAAAGTGTCGATCTGCTTTCCATAGTTGGTGCGGCTGTCCGTCATGGTGAGCAGGATGCCCTCGATTTTCAGCTTTGGGTTGATCTGCCGATGCACCTTGTTGATGGTCTGCAAAAGCTGTTCCAGACCTTTCGCGGAAAGGTACTGTGCCTGTACGGGTATCAGAGCAGTGTCTGCCGCCGCCAGCGCGTTAATGGTCAGCATCCCAAGGGAGGGAGTGCAGTCCAACAGAATATAGTCATAGTCCTGCTTTGCACTGTCCAAGACTTGCTTCAGCATTTTTTCCCGGCTCATGGTATTGACAAGGGCAACTTCCAGCCCTGCCAGCTCAATGTTGGCCGGGATGAGGTCTACACCCTCTGCATGGTGCAGCACACCTTCACCGGGCGGAATGCACTGGTCGTTCATGGCTTTCTGCATCAGGGTAGAAAGAGTAACGGGCAGTTCGTCCGGCTTCTGCCAGCCCATACTAATGGTGAGTGAACCCTGCGGGTCAGCGTCTACAAGTAGGACCTTCTTACCCTCGGCGGCAAGACCGACACCCAAGTTTTCACAGGTTGTTGTTTTGCCAGTGCCTCCCTTTTGGTTGACAATGGCAATCGTGGTTGCTTTTTTGGAAATTTTTATCACCCCCGTTTCGCTAAATCGTGGTTGGTCTGATTCTGATAGTAAAGCTGCATGGTGGTCGTTGCGTTGTACAGAGAAGCGAGCAGGTATTGCTTCATGTTCCTGATTGGGCTGCTGTTCTCTGCAAGGCACTTCAACACAAATTTGATGTGGTCAGCGTTCAGCTTCATAAACCGACTGCGTACCACCTCGGCGGGCTTATCGTCCCCAGCAATGTGCAGCAGCTTACGGTTGGTAGCGCAGGTGTCCACCAGCAAGTCTACGATCTGGTAGATAATGTCCTCGTCATCCGGGCAGAGCCGGAGCAAAAGGTCTATCTCCAAAGACTGAGAAAAATATTCTTCCAGTTGGGTGCGTTTGCTCATCCCATCCGCTTCTTCAGAATAGAATGGATCAGTCTCACTCATTTCAGTATCATTCTCTTTAGTCTTATTACATCGTGATTTTGAAGGGTCTTGACTTGCGTTTTTGAAGCCTCCAGAATCGTGAAAATCACGATTCTGGAATATTGATTTTGACGATTCTGCCGAAAAGTTCTTCACATACACCAAACTTGGCTTTCCCAGACCTCTGCGTTTTCGTTCAATCAGACCAAACTTTTCGAGTTCCCGGAGCAGCTTGGTCGCTTTGTTGTCTGCGCAACACAACGCCCTCTTGACATCCTCTATCGTGAAGATAATGAACACCCGGTTCTGCTCGTCCAGCCAGCCGTTTTTCACAGACAGGCTCATGCGGTCCAGCAGGATGCCGTACAGGGTTTTTGCATCGGTGGACAGACTCTGGAACCGTGGCTCCTGAAAAAGAGCCTTGGGAATGCGGTAGAACGAAAACAGTTCTCCGGCTTGTCCGTAAAAGTAGTCAAGGGTCATGTGGCTTTTTCAACGTTTTGCTCCAGCTTGTGTTCAAAAAATCAACCGCCTTTCGTTTGAAAATAAAAAGCGCACTCTTTTCTTATTGAAAAGTGGTGCGCTATGTAATATAATGGCTATATAATTTAGCTATCCAAAAGATAGTCGATGAGATATTCTTTCGGAATCATGAAAGATCGTCCGACTTTCAGGCAGCGAATTCTATGTTGATGGATTCTTCTGATGATGGCAGTCTGGCTTTTGAAACCGAGTAAAGTTGTTGCTTCTTCGACAGACAGCACATCAGGATAGTTCACAAATAATTTTTTATAATACTCTTTTGCTTGATTTTGATTCATTATCCTTGACTTTCCTTTCGTTTTGTGCCTAAGCAGAGGAGCGTTTTGCCCTGCATCCCTCCTGAACATCCCTCCAATTTCCATTTGGGCGGTCCAAACCGAAAAAACAGAGTAGAGGAAAAACGCATCGAAAAATCGTGGATATTTCAAATTATTGTTCGTTGAGGCGTGAATTTTGCCTTTGCACAGTGGGAACCAGATATCACTAGATATCACTGGATGACACCAGATGGAAGATGAGGACAAAAACTCAAAATCCCTTGTGCTAATAACACGTGTGGGTTCGACCCCCACCACCGGCATAAAAAGGAAGCCCTCCAGCTTGTCTGGGGGGCTTTCTTTTTATCTGCGGCGTGTGCGGCGCGAACAGCACTGCACACTCTCCTAAAAGAAGCGTCCCGATTTTGTCGGAACGTTTCTTTTTTATATGCGGTACATCCTGCGTGCGCCGGCAGTTCTGTTCCGCCTTATTCCTCCCTTGCAGGGAGTGTTTTTTGCCGCCCGTATTTATAGCCGCAGTGCTGCCCGGCATTTCCGGAAACGACCGCCTGTTTTGCCGAAAGGTCGTACTATACCCGAGAAAAAAGCATCAAAACCCTGCTCCGGCCATTTATTCCACCGTTTCTTACCGATTTTACAATGTTTTTTATGAAAAAGGCTTTACAAATGAATTTCAAAAACATATTATATAATTATAAACTCAGCTTCTTTATGCAAACGTTTTCATATCGGTTCGTATGGGGCAGACAGGCGTGCGCTTTCCGCACCGCTTCTGCCTTACGATAGATCCATTGGAGCCCGCCGGTGCAGCTCTGCTGCACCATAATCAAATACAGAAGGAAGGTTATGCATCATGCCTGAAAAGAAAGTTTCTGCTCCCGCAGCCGATGCTCCGGCTGCCGAGGGCAAGACCCGCAAATCCGCCAAGGCTCCCGCCCGCCGCGGCCGCCCGCCGCTGGCACCCGAGCTGTACGTGGAGATGGGCGGTGAGCAGTACAACATCACCGACATCATCGACCGTGCCAAGGCAGACTACCGCACCACCCACAAGGTCGGCGTGCAGTCCTGCAAGGTGTACGTCAAGCCCGAGGAGGGCGCAGCCTACTACGTTATCAACAAATTCTCCGGCAAACTGGAACTGTAATTTTTTCCACAGGGCCGCAGGCTGCACCGCACTGCTGCCGCGCCCGCCATTCCCACAATAAGGCTCCATCAACAAAAAGGCCGCTGCACAAGCACTGTGCAGCGGCCTCTTTTTGTGCCGGGACGATTGGAAATGGCCTCCGCTTGTGCTCTGGCCATATTCAGCGGAAAATTATTTTAAATTTCGGGATATCGGAACGCCTGCGGGCGTTCCGATATCCCATTTTCACAGAAGGGGCCGTAAAGGCGAAGGGCATTTCAAATCGTTTTTCAAGAGCCGTCAACAGCTCAAAACCCCAGCATCCGCCAGAGGGTCTTACGCTCTTCTGCCGGGTCCGGATCCGGGATCTCGAACACATAGCGCTCGGTGGCGTTGATGACGGTGGTGTTGCCGCGGGTGCATACCCGGGGCAGCTTTGCATCATAATTCAGGTGTATGTGCCCGTGGATGAACCACTTCGGCTGGTACTCATCCAAAATCTCGTTGAAGCACTCAAAGCCTCTGTGGGCACAGTCGTCCCCATCGTTCAGCCCTTTTGCCGGGGCGTGGGTCAGCAGCAGGTCGATGCCGCCCTTTTTGTGCGCCTGATGCTCCAGCTTGTGCGCACGGCGGCGCATGGCTTTCTCGGTGTACTGGTAGGTGTCCTCTTTATTATAGCGCTGACAGCCCCCCAGCCCCATGATGCGCAGCCCCTTCCATGTGTACACCTGATCGTCCACGCAGATGCAGCCGCCGGGCTCGCCCTCGGTCTGGTAGCTGCCGTCGTGGTTGCCGTGCACATACAGGATAGGTGCAGCGGTAAAGTTTGTGAGATATTCCAGATACTTCTTGGGCAGATCCCCGCAGGAGAGGATCAGGTCGATGCCTTCCAGCCGAGCACGGGTGTCATAGTCCCACAGCGCCTTGGACGGGACATCTGAGATGGCAAGAATTTTCACGTTCGTATGCTCCATTCTGTCTCCGGTCAGGCCGGCTCATTTTTCCAGACCCTTTACGTTGTCCAGTCCGTTGATCGCCAGCACGGTACGGGTCTTGACGTCCAGTTCATCGTAATGGGGCAGCTTGCCGTGTACGCAGGCATCCAGCCAGTCCATCTCCATCAGCTCTTTGGGGCTGTAAACTCTATTCTCCGGGGAGTGCAGGTTGTCCTCGTTATCATACAGCTTTTCCGGGAAGATGTGCACATTATCCGAGCCCTGCAGCGTTTCCAGCAGATCCAGCAGCTGCCGCGTACCGCTGGGCAGTGTTTCCTGATACTCCAGATCCTCTGCGCCGCTGCGCAGTCCCCACCAGTAGTTCACCGCACGGGTGGTGGCTGCGTTGTCCCAGCTGCCGTCAAAGATGGAGCGCACGATCTCCACATAGAAGGTATCCCACCGCCAGATCGGCAGCCCCAGCGGCTGCAAACTGCCGTCCGGCAGCTTGCGGCACAGACCATAGTCCCGGTTGGTATCGGCGGGCTCCCGGCTGTCCCGGGCGTAGACCATGTCGATCTCCGGGCAGTCGGCAAAATCCAGCGGGTGGGCTGCATCAGTCTGGCAGGCCCAGCGCAGCCAGATACGGCCTGCCGGGCGCACACTCTTCAGCCCCTGTGCAAAGGCGTTGATCGCAGCGGGCACGCCATACACGGGGTTTGCCGCCACATAGCCGATATGCCCGGTCTTGGTCATAATACCGGCCAGCATACCCAGCAGATAGGTCACCTCATAGGTGCGGGGGTAGTAGGTGCGCACCAGCGGGTGCGGCGCGTTCAGCGAGCAGTTCAGGATGCGGGTCTTGGGGTGCTGCGCCGCCACCTTCAGGCAGGCGTTGTACATCCGTACGCTGGTGGTGAACACCACGTCTGCATTGTTGTGGGCTACCTCCTCCAGCACCTGCTCCGCGTCCACCTCCGGGTTCACGTCCTCGTAGCTGCTGATATACACCTTGTCCGGGAAAACCTTAGCCAGCGCTTCGCGCCCCTCGTCATGCGCACGCACCCATGCGCTGATCTTGGCGTTGTACTCGTGAAGAAACACCACCCGCAGCTCACTGGGCTGTTTGCTGGGGCTGAAGATATTCAGCTTGGACAAAAGCGGCTCTGCGGGGCTCTTGGGCGGGTCCAGCGAAAGTTCCACACCGTGGGGCTCGGTAAGCACCTTTACCTCGTTCCACAGCTTTTCCAGGTTCTGCCGCACCTGCGCAGGGGTGGCGTCGTAGGTGTCGGAGTAGCGGTACACCGACAGGTACACCAGCAGCGCATCGCCGGTAGTCAGCCCCATGGACGTGCCGCCCAAGGCTTCGAATTGCTGATGGAACATGGTGTAAAAAGCTGCAAAGTTCAGCCGGTCATCCTCCGACCATGCCTCGCCGCTGGCCTTGCACACCAGCGTCTGCAACTTGCTATAGCCGCCCAGCTTGGAGAAATGCACATAGTTCACCTTGGACAGCTTATAGAAATCCAGAAACTCGTAGTAGATCTTATTCTCCAGCTTGTCGGTGCGGGCGGGGATGAGCCGGGTGACCGTGCCCGGGATCTTGACGGCGCCGTAATACTTGAGCACCGAGACCCGCTTGTTGCCCTCCTGCACATAGAACTGGTTCATGTACTCAAAGGCGATGATGGGGGTATGGATGCCCTCTTCCAGATGCGCGTCGCACAGGTTCGACCACTTGACAGCAAACTCGGTATCCGGCTCCAGCAAGGGCATAAAGTCATACGAAAAGGCAGTGTGCCGTCCGCTGGTCTTGGTGCCCACAAGACTGTCCGATGGGATCTCCACCAGACCCAGTGGCTCCTGCGCCACGATATCCACGCCCTTGAGCACATCGTCCAGAACAGCCAGATAGGGCGACTGGCCGCGGGCTATGCGGGCACGATAGGCGCGCTGCCCTGCGCGCAGTGCACTTTTATAATCTTCCAGCATAAGAACTCCTTTTTTCTATAAACACGGTGCCGCAGTCCCCCTGCCGCACCGGAACACCCCCAGTATACCACAAAAACAGAAATAAGGCAGTATTTTGGGGCTAAAACTGTTGATTTTCCCGGTAGATTCAGGTACGATAATAACGACATTCAAAACCGACAGGAGTTTACTATCATGCAGACCGTTTCTCTGCCCGTGCTCAAGGCGGGCGAATACGCCGGCGGCGTATGGTATTACGAGCCCCACACCTACCAAAACTACCGTTATGTTCTGGGGCGTGTGGGCAAGCACCCGCTGGTGTGCATCGGCATCAACCCCAGCACCGCCCAGCCCGGCGCGCTGGACCCCACCTTAAAAAGTGTGGAGCGTCTGGCCGCTGCCAACGGCTTTGACAGCTGGATCATGTTCAACGTCTACCCCCAGCGCGCCACCGACCCAAACGATATGGATAAGACCCCCGACCGCGCCCTGTGCGATGAAAACCTGCGCTGGCTGCAGGCCGTGCTGGCGCAGACCGAGCCTACCATGTGGGCGGCATGGGGCACCCTGATCGAAAAGCGGGACTACCTGCCCGGTCTGATGCGGGAGATGGTAGCCCTGACGCGGGAACGGGAGATCCCGTGGGTCACCTTTGGCAAGCGCAGCAAAAAGGGACACCCGCACCACCCGCTGTACCTGCGCAAGGATTCCACCCCGGAGCCCTTTGATGTGGAAAACTATCTGGACACCTGCTTCTGATGTCCGACCCGACAGGAGGAGAGCTGTTTTGACCGCCGAACAGTATAAGCCCATCTATCACTGGTTCAACACCCACCCGGCTGTAAAGCGGCTGGTCGTTTTTCTGGATCGGTGGCTGCCGCTGATACCCTTTGTGTGCTATCCGGTGCTGCTGTGCCTGCTGAACGTCCGGCTCTCGCGGCTGTTCCTCACCCAGAAGCAGGCCGCGCTGGACTTTATGGTGCTCATCGCCCGTTCCGTCTTTGTGCCGGGGCTGGTGTTCTGGGGCGGCACGCTGCTGCGCAGCCGGCTGCACTTCCCCCGCCCCTACGAGCAGCCCGGCTTTGCCCCGCTGGTGGCAAAGGAGAGCCGTGGGCACTCCATGCCCTCCCGCCACGCGCTGAGCGCCGCCGTGCTGGCGGCGGTGTGGCTGTATTTCTACCCCGCTGCGGGCTGCGTGATGGTGGGCATTGCCCTGCTCATCTGCTGTCTGCGGGTGCTCACCGGGGTACATCATGTACGGGACGTGGTGTGCGGCTTTGTGCTGGGCTTTGTGCTGGGCACCGCCGGAATGTGGCTGCTGTAAGGCCGTTTTGTGCACGCCGGAGCGTCTGTTTTTGCCCACAGGGCAAAAAAGTTGAAACTTTTTTCAGATTTTCCTTGACAGAATGCGATGGGTATGGTATTATTTCTCTCGCAGCCTGTGCCGACACAGAACTGCCGCCATAATGGAACCCATTGGGATAACAACGTGCGCCCGTAGCTCAGGTGGATAGAGCAACTGCCTTCTAAGCAGTGGGCCGGGGGTTCGAGTCCCTTCGGGCGCATTGATGTGGTGCCCATAGCGTAGTCGGTTAACGCGCCAGATTGTGGATCTGGAGACCGTGGGTTCGAGTCCCACTGGGCACCCCACCAAAAAATCCGCTGTTGCATTGCAACGGCGGATTTTTTTATTTGTTGGGGTGTCCAGTGGGACTCGAACAGGGCGGCGGCGCAATGCGACGCAATCAAAGCCCCAGTGGGGCTTTGATTAGCCCGCGGGTCCCAATCTTCAGGAATGTCTACCGGGGTGACTACTGTCCGCTGTTTTCACAGCGGATTTTTTTATTTGGTGGGGTGTCCAGTGGGCTCAAAATATACCATAAAGGTAAATCTCCCCGGCAAAGTAGCTGCTTTGCCGGGGAGATTTTTATTTTATTGATTCATCTCCTGCAGGATCTTTGCGATCTGGGCGGGGGTGTAGCCCTCCTGCCGCAGGGCAGAGGTGATGGCTACCTCGCTCTTGCCCTGACTGCGCAGCAGCGCTGCCGTGTAGGGCACCCCGGCGCTGACGGTGCTGCGGCTGCCGCCGGAAGCAGAGCCGCTGCTGCCGGTGGCCTTTCCTCCGCTGCCGGAGCTGCCGGACTTTGTGCCCGCAGCCGCCGCCTTACCGGCAGCCTGTGCGGCCTTCTGCTGGGCATTGGACTGCTTCAGCGCCCATTCGCCCTTGGCGATGTTCAGCTTCTGGCTGGTCACGTTATTGTTGAAGGCCTGCTGCTTCAGCGCGTCCTGATAGGCACGCTCGCTGGCGGTGTTGTCGTACTGCTGCTGGGTCAGTGCGTCCTGACGCTGCTTCTCCTGCATCTGCTGGCTCCACTGGGTGTCGGCGCGCTCGGCCTCGTAGGCGCGGTTGCCGGAGTAGATGTTGTACCCGGTGTTCAGCAGACTGCCCGCTAAGCTGCCCAGACCGGTGGTGCCGCTGATGGCCAGTTGCACCACATCCCCGATGACGCCCAGCACGGTCATAACATTATTAAAAGCCTGCTGACGCTGGCTGATCTGCGCCTGCTCCTGCGCGGTGTAGTAGCCGTGCAGGGTGTCCAGCCGGTTCAGGTGCTCCTGATACTGACCGTAGTCCTTGGCGTAGGCGTCGTTGTAGGCATCGCCCTTCTGCTGCAATTGGGTGTAGTAGTCCTGCAGCTGCCGGTCATATAAGCTCTGGGCGTTCTGTTCCTGTCCGTTCAGCTGCTCCAGCCGGGTCACCAGCTCCTCGCCGCCACTCTGGTAGGTATCCAGCGCCAGACTGTACAAGGTGGGGATGGCGCTTGCCAGCCCGCTGATCTGCTGCTGATAAGCCTGCTGCGCCGCACTGGTGGCATAGCTGGAACCATAGCCGCCGGTCAGAGCAGCCGCCTGCGCCGCCGCGTCCGCGCTGGCATTGTGGGCGTTCAGGGTATACAGCTGCTCGTACTGGCGATAGAGCGGGTCGCGGGTGTAGCTGTACTGAAAATTCTCCCGTTCCAGCAGCTGCCCCAGCAGCTCGTTGATCCCGTCCTGATAGCTGCTCTGGTAGTCTGCGGGGCGGTTCTGCTGCCACTGCTTCAGGGCGTTGGCTGCATCGGTCACCTGCTGGCTGGGGCGGTAGCTGGCGTTTGCCATAGCCTTTTCCACTTCGGCGCGGCTGTCCAGCCCCTCGGTGCTGTAAGTGGACTGCGCAGCAGGCTGTGCCTGCGTTTGCACGTCCGGCTGCAGCAGTTCCTCCTTCTTTTTGGATGCCATAAAATTCTCCTTTCGTACTTATAATCCCTGCAGCTTGCTGCGCAGGGTGTCGGACATATTTTCCGTATCCAGATTGGTCAGTACATACTGCAGCTGCTCCTGCATCTGGTACAGATAGCTGCGCAGTGCCCGGGCATCCTCCGGGTCCATATTATCGCTGAGCTTGGGCAGACCCAGCTTGCTCAGGCCGTTCATGCTTGCCATGAGGTATCCTCCTCCCATAATTTTCCCTTTGCCGGGGCGATGGTGCGCACAAGACTGCGCAGGGTGATCTGTCCTTTGCCACGAAGCCGCAGCCGCAGCGACCCGCACCGCCGGGGCACAAAAGGCAGGTCATAGCTACGGCGGCGGCCTTGGGTGGCAAGGGTGGCCACCGTCTCCCACGCGCCGCCGTCATAGCTTACTGCCACCTCCACCGTGCTGGTGCGTTCGGCGTCCAGACGCAAGGTCAGCCGGGAGAGGTACCGCTGCTCGGTGCCGTCCAGTCCCACATCGCCTGTGACCAGTTCAAAGGGGATGTCCGTCTCCACGCCATCGGTGCTCTGCCAGTCCGGCTCGCGGGTGGGGTCTGCTGCCCACAGCGCCTGCCCGTCCCACAGATAAAGCTGCCCGCCGGTGCTGGTCATATCGCTGGAACAGACGTCCTCCTCGCTCCACAGCCCTTTCTCGGTATCGTAGACCAGCAGACGCGCGCTCTCCCGGGAGATGTGCAGATAGTACCGGCCATCCAGCGCACCGCCCACGGCGCTTTGCACGTTGGAAAGCTTTGCGGCGTCCAGCGCACCGGACACCTTGGTGGGCAGACTGCCGTCCCACGCCATGACCCCGTCCGGCGAGAGATAATACAGCGTCTCGTTCAGCACGCACAGGCTGCGGGCGGCGTTTTTTGCCACGCCCCGGCAGCGCAGGCTGGAAAGCTGAAAATCCGAAGGCTTGGAGCCGTACAGCTTGTGCAGGGTGTTCTCCTTGAAGAACAGCGCATAGCCCATGCAGGAAGCCGCCCCGGTAAAGGCGCCGTCGCTGCCCACAGTGACGGCGTAGCTGTCTGCAGCGATGCCCCGGTAGCTGAACCAGTTGGTGGGGTCGCCCAGCTTGCAGCCGTAGATAACGTTCTCCCTGCTGTTGCAGCCCCACACCCGGTTGTCGCACTCGGTCACAAAATCCAGTTCCGGCACCCGGCGCTCCATGGATACCGTCTGTGCGGCATCCACACTGCGGTGCTGCTTGCCGTCCATGCTCTGCCACTGCGCGGCGGCGGCGTTCTGCACCAGTGTGCCGTAAAAATACTCGCCCTGCGGGGTGCAGCGCACCCGCAGCCAGTCCTCGCCCATGTCATACACGATCTGATCTCCGTTCAGCTCCGGGCTCTGCCCCGCAGTCTCGGCGGCTGCGCCCTGCACGGTCACGGTGTCCCACTGCCGGAACAGCTTGCCCAGCCCTGCCGCCGTGATGCGGCAGTATTCCAGCGGGATGGCCGCCCAGCTGCCGGAGTTTTTGCTGTACATTTCCAGCGTGCTGTCGTACCGCCACGGATGGTCGGCATCCTCCACCCTTAAAAACAACTGTCCGTCTGCCGGATCGGCGGGCTCGTCCCTGCCAAAGGCTTCCACCTGATAGGTCTTGCCTGCGGCATCGCAGGGGGCAAAGGTCACGCTTTTGTCCTCCGCCGTCCACAGCGCCCCCAGTGCGGTCACGCTGCCGTCTGCCGTATCAAAGGCCAGCTTATCCGGGAAGATCAGGATCTTTGTGCCGATGCCCACCAGCGCCTTGCGGCCATCGGTCACGGCGTCCGCCTTCGTCACCGCCGGGGCTGCGGCATCGTCCGGGGTATAGGTGATATCCCGCCCGCAGACCGTCAGCAGACCGTTCAGGTGGTACATCCCGTTCAGCCCGGTCAGCGCCCGCAGTTTGCGGCGCGGGGTGCGGGTGCTCAGGGCTGGGAAATCCCGGGCAGAAAAGTTTACTCCGGCGCTGTACTCTGCTTCCGAGCAGCCGTAGGTCTCGTTCAGGCCGCCAAAGGCCCGCAGCAGCTGCCGGGTGTTGCCAAGCCGTATTCTGTCTGCCAGTACCATCGCCTCACCTCCTTACCAGCGCCACTGCGCCCGGCTGCGGGGCGGGTAGTTCTGCCGCAGCCAGACCGCCAGTTCCGCATACAGGGCGTTGTACTGCGCCTGCTCTCCGGCGTAGCGGTCGGTCTCGCCCAAGGCGGCGTCCATCTGCGCACACAACAGGTACGGGTACAGCGCATCAAAGGGCGGCGGTGCCAGCAGCGGCTGGTCGTCCTGCACCGGCTGCTCCCACGGACGGTCTGCGCCCACCGCGTCAAACGCCCCGGCGGCGCTGCGGTCAAACAGCTTTGTGCGCAGCAGGGCGTCCGTCTCCCGCAGCCATTGCAGCCGGGTCTCAGTTTCAATGCGGCAGTTCGGGCGCAGCTGCTCGGCACGCTCCAAAGCTTCTCCTACTGTCATCTTCATCACATCCTTTTTATAAAAAGCCCGGCCGGGGGCATTTCTCCCAGCCGGGCAGCGTTGATTTTACAGATTTTACTGTGCCGCGTTCTCCGCAGCAGCAATGCGGGCAGCGGTCAGCTCGTCCTGACGCTGGCTGTGTTCCAGCACCTCGGCCACAGCGGGCGGCACCTCCACCTCCACGCCCCGGCGGATCTTGTAATTCACACCGTTGACGCTGACGAACAGATCGCCCTTGTAGCGGCTGTTGTCCTTGAACAGCCGGATGCGCACGTTCTTTTCAGCCATGGGCACCTCCTTAGTTGGCGGCAGCGGTGGCCGAGTAGCTGGACACGCTCTCGATGCGCACCATGTACTGCTCCACCAGACGCTCGGCGGCACGCATCCCCTTCCAGCCCACAGAGGCGCGCTGGTTCAGCGGGTCGTCGCCGTAGCCCAGCTGCTTGACGATGTGCTCAAGGCCGCCGCCCTCCAGCTCGGTCACGCCGTAGGCGTGGGCACCCAGCACCAGCGTGCCGAACACTGCAAGACCCGCCGGACAGGTATCATCCTTCCAGATCTTGGCCTCGCTGGTCTCGATAAAGCGGATGTTGCCCAGCTTGCCGATCTCGCCGCGGAACATGGTGTCGGGGTCGGCGTACTTGTGCACCTCCATGAACTCCTTGCAGGTCTTGAGGTCGTAGGCCGCATAGGGGTGGATGATGGCAACGTAACTGTCGCCGATGGGGTCGGCGTTCATCGCGCCCAGCTGCGCTGCTGCCTGAAAGAACAGCTTCGGGGTCAGGGTGCAGCTCTTGTCCAGCGCCTTGCGGCTGGTGACGGCAGTCTCGGTGCCGTCTGCGGAAAGCTTCGGCGCATAGATGACGTTGGTGCCGCCGGCCAGCACATCGCGGGTGATGCTGTCCCCGCCAGCACATCGCGGGTGATGCTGTCCATGGTGCGGCCTGCCTGACTTGCCAGTACACGGGTAGCCTGCACCACGTTGTTGTCGATGGCGGTCATCTGCAGCACATCGGTCAGCGGAGTCCAGCCGCCGTACTGGTGCAGGTCGCTGGTGATGCTGGTCACGTTCAGCGCCTGACCGTTGGGGGTAACGCCCTCGGTCAGCGGGGTGCTGGCCTTGGGCAGGCTGTCGTACTTGCGGAACTCGATGGTCTTGCCGCCGTTCTGGGGCACGGGGTAGTAATCCGCAAACTGGTCGTGCACAAGGCGCGGCTCTGCCTGATCAATCAGGCGCTTCTCGTAAAAGGTCTTCATCTCCACCGACATAGTACCGGTGGTGTTGGTCTGCGCGTCCGCAAACAGCTGGATGTTAAAATTCATCATGCTTTTTTCCTTTCTCCTGTCGGGTTAAAGTTCAATTTGTGCACCGTGCAGCACACGGCGCTCCAAGGCTTCCCGCTGGGCGCGGGTCATAGCGGCTACGTCCGGCCGTACCGAAGCCGCAGCACCGGGGCGCAGGCCGTTTTCCAGCGGACGCGCGGCGCGCTGCTGCACCCGCTCCACCACGCCCTGCTCCACGGTCTGTGCCGTGGTGCGCAGGGCATCCTCGTAGTGGGCAAGGCGGTAGGCGTCCTGCACCCGCATCCCGGGCAGCTGCATCAGGCGGCGCATCTCCGGGTTCTTCAGCTCTGCTTTCAGGTCAAAGCCCGGCTGGCTGCGGCGCATGGCGGCTTCCTCTGCCGCCCAGCGGGCGTGCAGGCCGCGCACCGTGTTCTGCACCGGCAGCGGCAGGGGCGGCAGTGCCGGACGCTCCGGCTGTGCAGGCTTTTCCGGCTGCGGCTCCGGCTCTGCCGGGGTCTGCCGGGGCACTTCCGGCTGCGCGGCGGGGGCTTCCGGCTTCAGGGTGCCCGCAGCCACTGCCTGCCGGGTCTGTTCCGGGCTCAACGCGGGGGCATTTTCCCCTTCCGCAAACAGCTGCAGGTCCATCATGCTCTGCTGTCCGCTGCGGCTCACATCCGCAAAGCGCAGGTTGTCCGGGTAGCGCTCTGCCAGCAGGGTAAAGCCCGCCTTGGCCAGTTCAAACGCGCCCTGCACCCACGGCGCTACCGGTGCCTGCGCTGCCACAGCAAGGCGCGGGCCTTCCGGCTCGTCCCATGCATCGCTGCGGGCGTTTTCCTCCCCTGCCAGCAGGTACACCAGTGCCTGCATCAGGGTGCTTGCGCCAGCGCATACGATGTCCTGCCCGGCGGGCGCATAGCCCGCGTGACCGGCGGCTTCCAGCCGCAGGCTCAGCCCCTCGGGGCCGTCCAGCTCGCTGTAACATACCTTGATCATCTCACTTCACCTCCTTTCCGTTCCAATTCATGGCGCGGGCAGCCGCCGCCACCGGCAGCTGTGCCGTCAGACCGGCGGTGTCCTGTGCCGCTTGGGTGCCGCCGGGCTGCTGCGCAAGAGCGGCAGACAGTCTTGCCATCTGCCCCTGCAGCTGCACCAGCTGCTGCGCCAGCGTGCCGTTCTGCCGTACCCGGGCGCGCACCTTTTCCACCCCTTCAAAGTCCATCATTTCCAGCGCCGCAAGGGCAGCGTCCGCGTTGGCGGGGTCAAAGAAGCCCAGCTTATAGCACTCCTTGGCGGTCTCGTTCTGAGACAGGCGGCTGAAGGTGCTCTTTTTGGCGGCGCTGACCACGATGTCAAAGACAGGCTCACGGCTGCCCAGCTCCACCCCGCCCACGGCAGGCACAGGCTTTGCGCGCAGCCCCTGCGCCGAGAAGGGCACAAACTCGCTCTCGCCGCGCTGCCCGGTGATGCGGAACACCCGCTGCTCGTCGTAGAACTGCCGCATCAGCTCAATGATGAGGTAGCACTGCCTTGCAAAGGCGCGGTAGGCGCTCTTGAGCATATCCCGGCTCAGCTTGCTGCCCGCTTCCTGCAAGGCGGCGATGGCGCTGGCGGCGGTCACGCCGCCAGTGGTGCCGCCCTGCGTCAGGTCGCGGTTGCCGCTGATCTCCTTCAGCTCCTCAATGCGGCTGTTGCGATAGCTCAGGCTGTTGCCCTGCAGGCCCGCCGTCTGCAGCGGACGGAAGCTGTCCTCGTTCAATCGGCCCACAACGTGCACGATGTCCCGGCTCAGGTCGGCCAGCTCTTCCTCGTTCACTCCGGCGGTATCGCTGAGCACATACCGCTGGCGGGAGGCCAGCAGCACGTTTTCGTCCATGGCGTGGTTCATCCGGTCAATGGCGTTCTGGCAGTCCTTCATCACGTCGATGTAGCCGAACCCGGCGGGAGAATCCTCCTCCACGAACAGCGGGTCGAACACAAAGGGATACTTGCCGTGGTCGTACAGCCCGCGCGCCGCCAGCGCCGGGTCGTTCTGGCTGGCATACAGCACCACCCCGTTGCACAGCTTGCAGTAATGCAGCCGCAATTTGCCGCTCTCGTCCGGGCGCTTATAGTACCAGTCCACCACCACGCTCTTGTTGGCGGTGGTCTGGCCGTCCTCGTGGATATACCGGGGCACGTCCACCACACCGGCGGCGTGCCCCGCCAGCTGCGGATACTGCGCGGTCAGCCGGGCGGTGTCCTCTAAGCTGAGGTGGAACAGATCCGGCGAGTCCTGAATATCCTGCACACCGGGCTCCCAGTAGAGCATCAGCAGGTTGACGCTGCGCACCGCAATGTCGCCCAGCCCGCCCCGCGCCGCCGGGTCCCAGAAGATGCCGGTAACACCGGTGCCCTGCTTGAGCTTGCGCCACCAGACATCGCTGTACACCTGCTCGTAATCTGCCTGTTCCAGCACCACCGGCAGCACGCTGGAAAGCGCCTGCGCCGTGGCCTGATCGTCTGCCGCCCGGGGCAGTACCATGGGCTCGGGGTAGTTGTCCATGGCGTCGGCGTGCTTGTTGGCAATGCTGTTGAACAGCCATCCGCTGGAGGGCTGCGCCTTGCCGGGCATCAGCGGGTCGCGGTAGTTTTTCCAGTGTCCCATGCGGAACCACAGCTCGTTATCGATCAGGCGCTTGTCCAGCGCCGCCTTGCCCGCCTTGTAGCGCTGCAGCGTCTGCAGCGCAGCCGCCGCCTCTGCCGCGCCGATGGGCAGGGCTTCTGCTCTTGTATCTTCCATAATCTTTCCTTTCTCTCCTGTTTTTTCAGATGCGGTAGAACCGCGCCTGCCGGTGCAGCTCCAGCGGGTCGTCCGGCCTTGGCGGCGCGGCAGAAGCTTCGGGCGGGCTGATGGGATGCTCCATCAGCACATAGCGGCACTCGTCGTAGATGTGGTCCTCCTGCCGGGTGTCGATATCCTCCACATTGCTCTCGTCGTACACAAGGTTCGGCAGGGTGCGGATGAAGTGCTTGCAGCTGCTGAACACCTGCAGCATCGGCCGCCCGTCCGGCGCGAACCGCAGCCGGTAGTGGAACTGCATCTTGCCCGCCAGCCGGGTGTGGTCCCCGGGCTGCCAGCGCAGAAAATGCGGGCTGCGCTCCATCATGGCTGCAATGCTCTCGCCCTGACTCTCGTTGAAGATGGCGGGGTCTGCCACTCCGTGGATCACCCTGCCCCGCAGCAGCGGGTCGTTCTTCTCGGCTTCCCGGATGCGCTTTGCCTGCTCCACCGGGTCGATGCGCAGCCCCTCGTTGGGGCGTCCGGTGCAGCCGTACAGCTCCTTGATGCGGTACAGCCGCCCTTCCTCGTCCACTGCATACCACCCCACCGAAAAGGGCTTGGAAAAGCCGAAGTCGTACCCGCGCCAGATGGGCCAGTGCTTGGGGATGGCAAAGGGCGCGATGACGTGGGTCCAGCGTTGATCCTGATAGTGCGCCGGGTCGTTGCGCCATTCGGTGAACACCTGCCCGGAAAAGCTGTCCCAGCTGCCGTAGAGCAGCGCCTGCTTTTCGGCTTCCGGCAGGCTGGCAAGGCTTGCCAGATACCCGGGGTCGTTGGCCAGCAGGGCAGGGTTATCAAACACGCTGGACGGGATGAACACCCGCGCCCGCTCCATCTGCTGGTCGGTGCCGTCCGGCAGGCGCACCGTGACCGTTTCCACAATGGGCGTGCCGGGCGGAGCGGGGGTGATGAACCGCGCCTTCACCCAGCCGTGGCCGATGCCGCCGGGGTTGGTGGTGGCACGCATATACACCCGGGTGCCCGGCCCGGTGGGGCGGTTGCGGCTCATCATGTAGCTGTACTCGTCCCACTCAAAGTGGGTCAGCTCGTCAAAGCCGATAAAATCGTAGGCTTTGCCCTGATAGTTGGTGCGGTCCTTGGTGTACTGCATAGAGCCGAACCAGATCTTCGCCCCGCTGGGAAACACCCATACATGGGAGGTGGCGTTGTACTGCGCCTCCGGGAAAGCCCGGCGGTAATACATTTGGCTCTTATCCACAAGGTCGGAAAGCTGCGGGTAGGTCTTGCGCAGGATCAGCGCCCGGTAATGCGGGATGTGCACCTGCCGCAGCGCTTCGATCAGCAGTGCATCGCTCTTGCCGCCGCCTGCCGCACCGCCGTACAGCGCCTCCGGCTCCGGTCTGCGCATAAATTCCAGCTGCCGGGGCTGCGGCTTCCACACGATGACTGCACGCTCAGTCCTGCTCATGCCTTTTCCTCCTGTTCCACCGGCGGCAGCAGCACCACGCCGCACTCTGTTCCTTCCAGCTCTGTGCCCTGATCGTTCAGGGTCTTTACCACGCCCGCCAGATCCTTGAGCACAGCGGTGGCTTCCTTTAGCCCCTTCATCATCCCGGGGTCGGGGGTGTTTTCCCGCCGGGCGGCCTTCTGACGCTCGTTCAGCTCCTTTACCTCCTGCGCCAGCAGGGTGCTCAGGGTATCGGCGGCGCGGTTCAGGCTCTTCAGCCCGGCGGCGGGCTTTGTCTGCCCCATGATGTTCTTCCTCCTTTCGTCCGGTGTCCCGGGCTCTGTACACAGGATATCACCCGCCCGCCGCACCCGACAGTGTGCACTTTTGCGGGGTCATCGGGTATTTTCATGCAAGTATTATCCAGATAGTATATTTTATATTTTCAAGGCACAACGCAGCTGCGTCAGTTTTATCTTCCCGGTCGGCGTAGCACGCAGAAAACGTCCGCTTGTATTTCGGACACCTCCCACAAAAACGTTCGCTGCGTCCCGCACGCCCTATCACCATAAAGGTACAGCGGCGCCGTACCCCAAGGTCGCAGCACCACCCCCACCCGGGGAGCAGAGCTTTTCTCGACCTGTGTTGTTTTTCTCGCTAGGCAAGGCTGTATAAAAGGCATTTTCTTTCCGCTGCGTAGTATCCCTGAAAATATCTTTCAAGAAATGTATCGCCCCTTTTCGCGGTTTTTTAGCAACCATGCAACATTCAGTCATGTTCGCGGGCGTTTTTTTACATACCTGCATCATATTTGTATGTTGGTTGCATCGGCATGAAAAATTGTGATAATTCGCGAAAAGATTTTGTAACCTTTGGTCCGCTTTTGTAGAAACGTAACAAAACATTTGCACCAATATTGTGAACTTATTCTCTTGCGGAACACCCCCATGCAAGGGTATAATACTGTCAGGGATTACGGACGTATGCGACAAATGCGTCTGTGAATATGCTGTGACACACAAATGAAGGAGATTACTATTATGAAAATGATTTCTCGTCGCGACTTCCTGAAGGCTTCCGCTGTTGTGGGCGCTACCGCTGCTATGACCGCTTGCGGCGGCTCTTCCTCCACCAGCACCGCTGCTTCCAGCGTTGCTTCTTCCACCGCTGCTTCTGCCGCTGCTACCAACGGCTCTGCCAACATCGGCGTCTGCATCTATCAGTTTGCTGATAACTTCATGACCCTGTACCGCTCCGATCTGGAAGGCTACCTGAAGGATATGGGCTACTCCGTCACCATCATGGACGGCAAGAACGACCAGAACACCCAGACCGAGCAGATCAACACCTTCCTGCAGCAGG